>Ga0075424_100000025_pt1 | contig 70893 bp, 67 predicted proteins | sample SoiMethybrSBSTD3_FD_75301 | JGI IMG/M metagenome (GOLD analysis project Ga0075424, IMG submission 75301) | Bulk soil microbial communities from a Populus tree surrounding site in Tennessee, USA - Soil MetaG P. TD hybrid SBSTD3 | ecosystem: Environmental > Terrestrial > Soil > Tree plantation...
GATGGCCTCGCACTCAAGGATGAGTCGGCCCTCGTTAGAATCTGCAGTCAAAGGTCCGGTGCAACACACACCCTCATCCTGCTGGACGAAAAGGGGAAACAACTGTCTTCAGGCGAACTGGCGCAGCTGATCCGCGAACATCAAAATCAGAGTTCTTCGGCGCTCTTATTTGCAATTGGTCCCGCGGATGGATTCAGTGACGAAACTCGCAAGCGCGCGAGAATGATGCTGTCCTTAGGGAAAATGACGCTCGCTCACGAACTGGCCAGGGTTGTGCTGCTGGAGCAACTGTATCGCGCTTTCACCATTTTAAAGGGCCACCCGTACCACCTCGGGCATTGAGAATGCCCGAGCAAATGTGTACCTTCGTGACATTTCGCCTCGTCGGTATGCTGTTTTAGACTTTGGCTTTACTCGTGTAACCGACGCAGCCCTTCCCCAAGAGGACTCATACCATGAAAAATCCGATCGAAGTACTCCGCACGAAAGAAAAGGAATTGACCCAGGTCAAGAAAGAAGTCGATGCTCTGCGGATCACCGCACGCCTGCTGGACGATAAGAATAGCGCCTCGATTGATGGCAAAGTCGACCTCCGGCAAGTCATCGAGATGCCCTGAGAGAATCTCCCTTCCTTTACGAACTTTGCGAACATCTTCGCGAGCTTTGCGGTCAAACCCTCGAACTGCAACAAACACGTCCCGTCACGTAAACCGGAAGCGGCGGAACAGGTAAAATCAATGTTTCCGCTTATGCAGGACATCCGCCGTGGCCTGATCATCGTGAACACCGGCCCAGGCAAGGGCAAGACCACAGCCGCCATGGGCACAGCTCTGCGCGCGGTAGGCCAGGGGATGCGCGTGCTCATGCTGCAATTCCTGAAGGGATCGTGGCACTACGGCGAACTGGACGCAGTAAAAGCATTCGGCGACAAATTCATCATGAAACAGATGGGGCGCGGCTTCGTCAAAGTCGGCGCCGAAAAGCCTGATCCCGAAGATGTGCGCATGGTAGTAGAGGCTTGGAGGGAGGGGGAGCAGGCGATCCTGTCAGGGCAATGGGATCTCGTAATCTTGGATGAGATCAATTACGCCATCAGTTATGGCATGCTCGATCCCGAAAAAGTGGTGGAGACCCTGGGAAAAAAGCCAGACATGGTTCACGTCATCTTGACGGGACGGAATGCGCATTCGACAATTGTCGATCTGGCCGATACCGTTACTGAGATGCGCCAGGTGAAGCACGCCTACGAAAAGGGCGTGATGGCGCAGAGGGGAATCGAATACTGATTGAGTAATTGAGTAACTTGTATTTCCCAATTACTCAATTCGCCCAATTACAAAAATTCTGATGGCCTGGTTCAAGCGCCAATCCGGCGAACTGGACACCTCGGGCGAGAAGAAGGTTCGCACCGAAGGCTTGTGGGTAAAGTGCGACAATTGCCGCCAGATCATTTGGAAAAAAGACCTGGAGGAGAACCTTAACGTCTGCCCCAAGTGCGAAAAGCACAACCGCATTGACGCGCGCACGCGTCTGGCTCACTTGCTAGACGATAACGAATACGAAACTTTCGATTCCAACCTGGTTTCAACCGACCCGCTGAAATTCGTGGACTTGAAAGCCTATTCTTCCCGGTTAAAGCAAGCGCAGACTGACACCGGACTGAAAGATGCGGTCGTGAATGCTCGCGGTAAGCTGAATGGCCGCCCCGTGATCGTTAGCGCGATGGAGTACTCATTCATCGGCGGCAGCATGGGCGCAGTAGTCGGGGAAACAATTACGCGTGCTATTGAAAGGGCCCTGGAATCAAAACATCCGATCATTATTGTTTCAGCCTCGGGCGGCGCCCGGATGATGGAAGGCGTAATTAGCCTCATGCAGTTGGCCAAAATATCGGCGGCGCTGGCGCGCCTGGATGACGCAAAAGTTCCTTATGTATCCGTCTTGACCGATCCGACCACCGGCGGAGTCACGGCGTCCTTCGCCATGCTGGGCGATCTGAACATTGCTGAACCCGGGGCTCTGATTGGATTTGCCGGCCCACGGGTCATTGAGCAGACTATCCGGCAAAAGTTGCCGCATGGTTTTCAGCGCAGCGAGTTCCTGCTGCAACACGGCATGCTCGACGCAGTAGTCCATCGCAAGCAGCTCAAGCCCTATATCTCACGCGCCCTCGATTTTATGTCCCAGTCAGCTGTGAGCCGGCAGGCATCGGCGTAAACCACGGCCCATCAACGTCCCCATCGATGTCTGAGAGTTGAAGCTGGTAATCTAGTTGTGTCAACTGAGAACTGGAAACTGACGACTGAGAACTGAAGCGCCAGCGGCCGGCGCTTGACCATGGCAAACTCATAACATGTCCTACGAAACCGCTCTTGCACGCATGTACGCCCTTGGCCACGAACTGGCTCCGAGTTCGTCCCGCAAATTCGATTTGGCGCACATGCGGGTGCTCTTGTCGGCTCTGCAACATCCTGAGCGGCGCTTTCCAGGAGTGCTGATTGCCGGCACCAATGGCAAGGGCTCAACGGCCGCCACGCTGGCTTCTATCTTGCAATCTTCGGGTTTGCGGGCCGGTCTCTATACTTCACCGCACCTGATTCAGATAAATGAACGAATTCGCATTAATGGCGAACCGATCAGCGATGATGACTTTGCCTTGGTGCATGATCTCGTCGACCGCACCGCCGACCGGCTGGTGAGTGAGGGCGATCTTCCCTGGCACCCCAGTTTTTTCGAAACCTTGACTGCCATCGCCTTCGAGCACTTCTCGCGGAGGAAAGTGAATATAGCCGTTCTCGAAGTGGGCATGGGCGGCAGACTGGACGCAACCAACGTCATCGAGCCTCGTGTCAGTGTTGTCACCGATATTTCTCTGGATCACGAGAAGTTCTTGGGTAATACAGTCGCCGAAATTGCCGCAGAAAAAGCCGGAATCATTCGGCCTAAGGGCATCGTGGTGACTCTTCCTCAGCATCCGCAAGCGACTGAGGTGATCGGCAGAAGAATCCTTGAGCTGGGAGCGTTTGGCGTAAGCGCCGTTCCCTTTGTTCCGCCTGTTGCTCCGAACGCCTGCGATTGGACTTCCAGTGCTGGCGAGGGCAGGCCGATTTCGCGTTATCCAATATCGGTGTTGGGAAAACAGATCCGGGTCGAAACCCCGTTGCTGGGCCGTCACCAGCTCAGAAATGTCGCACTGGCAATTGCAACCGCTGAAGAATTAAGCAAGCAAGGTTTTGCGGGAATTACTTCCGAATCGATTGAACGCGGCATCCGCGAAACGCGCTGGCCCGGTCGCTTTCAGGTCTTCCCTGCCCAGGCCGGCTCTCCAGAATACGTCCTCGACGTCGCTCACAATCCGGCAGGAGCCTGGGCTTTGCGCTCCACTCTCGCCGCCAAATATGAAGATCGCCCGCTCACATTTGTGTTTGGGGTTATGCGAGACAAAGCCATAGGGGAGATCGCCGAAATTCTGTTTCCATTGGCAGAACGCGTCTTTGCTACCCATGCCGACAATCCGCGCTCTGCCCGCCCGGATGAGATCCGCGAGGCCGCCCAGCGAATCACGGTGGATATCATCGCTACCGCTGACGTGCGCTCCGCATTGAACCAGGCAAGTCACACTGCGGGCACTAGTGGCGTGGTCATAATTACCGGTTCGATTTACATTGTAGGAGAGGCGATACAGGCGCTCGGTATGCGAATCTAAGTGGCAGTGATCCCCACCAAGACGTCCGGCACGGAGGCAGCACAAGATTCCAACAAGATCAAATTCCGTCCCGACAAGAGTACCGCGGCGATCCTTGTCCGGCACGGATTCCTTAGTCGCTTACGTTCCTATCTTTTCTTCGATCCGCTGATCTGGACCTACACGCTTGTCCTTGGCATCATCTCTATTCCTGTCTCCTTATTCGGCAGCTACAAGGAGCGCATTCTCCACAATTTCGCCCGCTTCTGGTCGCAACTGATCATCCGGACCATCCAGTCTCCATTGACGGTTATGGGGTTGGAACACATAGACGCTTCGAAACCACATGTGTACGCAGTGAATCATGCCTCGGCGATGGACATTCCGATTCTCTACGTTGGCTTGCCCTTTCAGTTTCGGATCGTGTTCAAGAAAGAACTGCTCTCCTACCCGATCGTGGGCTGGCACCTGAAGCGTTCCGGGCAGGTTAGCATCGATCAACAAAGGCCAACGAACTCCATCGGCAGCATTCGTTACGCGTTGAAAAGTCTGAAAGCAGGAATGCCATTGGTGATCTTTCCGGAAGGTGGGCGCACGGCGGACGGGAGTATCAAACCATTTCTGCCCGGAGCATTCTTTCTCGCGATCAAGGCGCAGGTCGACATTGTTCCTGTGGCGCTGATCGGGACTTATGAACTGCTTCCCATGGACACCTACCACATTAAATGCCGTCCCGTGGAGATGCGCATCGGACAGCCAATACCGACCGCCGGAATCACAATGCAGGAACTGGATAGACTTTCGGAAAACGTCCAGAGCGCACTCGAAGACCTGTATTACAGTCAAGCCCCTTGGTCCTGCCAAAGAACTCAGTAGTCATAAACAGCAAGAGTAAGCATGGCGCTTTTCCGCGTGTTATCATGGTACGTAGGTACAAATGCCACGCAAACGAATATCCCACCCGACCTATGCCGTTGAGCGCGTGCAAACCGGCGTCCGGATGGAAAAGCGCTTGTTGAAAGTGCTGCGCGCTTTGGCTGACTACCACGACCTGACGCTCGGCGATTTGCTGGAGGGCATCGTGCTGCACGCTTTTGACGGCAAGTGTCCCTTCGGCGCAGCCAACCTGAAACGAATTAAGGATCTGAAACAGTTCTATGGGCTCGACCTGAATTCAGCCGCCAGTCATCGCCTGGTCGAAATTGAGTCCGAGAGCGCAACGCGGAGAGTCAGCCAGAAAACATGAGGGAGCATCTGAGCACGATTGCTGTTCCCGGGCTCCGCTTGGCGCTGGGCATTGTAGTGTTGTTGGAGTCAGTTCATTTTGCCCTGTCGCCTGCAGCCGCGCATCACTTCGCGCAAACCGGCTTGCCACAGCGGATACGCCCGGTGCTGGCATGGAGTGAAGCCGCGGCTGCGCTTCCGTTTCTGGTGCCGGTCACAACCATTGCGGGCGGCTCCGCGTTGCTCCTGATCGTTGCCATTGCCATCGCGATTCACTTCCAAGCTGGTGACTTCGGTTTTGGGCGGATTGATCGTCTACAGCATGGCCGTCATCGTTAGCATGGCCGTCATCGTTTGCATGACTCATCGCGAGAAGCTGTATGAACATCAGTGACGACGAGTTTATCGCGCGCTTCGAGGATTGCAGCCTTGCCAGCGAATCGTTCCACCACCGCGACCACGTCCGAATGGCATATCTGTATCTATGTCGCTATCCCGCGTTAGAGGCGGTCCAGCGCTTCTCGTCAGCGCTCGCGAGATTTGCGGAGGCGAAGGGCAAGCCCACTCTCTACCATGAAACGATTACCTGGGCATTTCTGTTTCTCATCCGCGAGCGCTTGGCGCGGACCGGACATACTCAGAGGTGGAGTGAGTTCGCGGAAAGCAACGCGGACTTGATGAACTGGGAGAACCATGTCCTCAGGAAATACTACCGCGATGAGACACTGGCATCGGATTTGGCCAAGCACACGTTCCTATTTCCGGACAAAATCTGCACGCCGGGCAAGCTGCCTGATCACGTCACCGGTTCCACTGCAACTGCGGTCCCATAAGCCAGAACTTCGGTGACGCCTTGCATCACTTCAGTTGCGTCATAGCGCGCTCCGACCACGGCGTTTCCACCCAGCTCCGCTGCGTGCTGCAACATCAGATCGAATGCCTCCGCACGCGTCTTCTCGCAGAGATTCGTCAGCAGCGTGATGTTGCCGCCCAGAATTGTCTGCAGAGCCGCCCCAACTGTCCCAAAAATCGACCGTGAACGCACCACAATTCCGCGCACTACTCCCAATGTGCGCACCACGCGAAATCCATCCAGCTCAAATTGTGTGGTTACCATGTTATGCGCCACGATCCGTCCTGGAGGACTGTAGCTTGTGCTCATGCGTCGTCCTTTCCCGTGCCAATTGTCGATTAGCGGTGATCGGATTCTCTTAGCAAAACAGAAAATTGGCAATCGAAAACTGGCTTTTGAACGTTGTCTCTATAATGGCTGCCCTTAGCTCCAGGAGGCTCCATGTTTACCCGGCGTCGGCTTCTCCAAAGTAGTGGCGTTATGACCGCGGCAATAGTGGCCACGCAATCGGCCCAGGCAAAGACCAAGGACGCGTGCTCACCTCGGCCGCCGTCGCTCGCCACCTTGAAATCGATGAGGGACCAGGCCGTGCCGATTACTACGTTGGAGCGACAGGAGCGGCAAGAAAAAGCACGCCAACTGATGCGTGCCAACAGTCTCGATTGCATTCTCTTGTCTGAGGGAACTTCGCTCGAGTACTTCAGCGGCGTTCGCTGGCACGGGAGCGAGCGCCTGTTTGCCATGGTGCTGCCTGCGGCTGGCGCGGCTTTCTACGTCTGCCCTGGATTCGAGGAAGGCCGCGCCCGCGAACAGTTGAGCAAAGCTCCGGACGGCAAAGATGCCGACGTCCGCATTTGGCAGGAGGACGAAAGTCCTTACCAACGCGTGGCGCAGGGTTTGAAAGATCGCCGCCTGGTCACCGGCACGATGGGCATGGAAGAGGCGGTGCGTTTCGTTTTTAGCGAAGGCGTTTCGCAAGCCGCGCCTCAGGTCAAAATCGCGAGCGCCACTCCTGTCACGGCAGGCTGCCGTAGCATCAAGAGCGAACACGAGATCAGTTTGATGCGTTTGGCATCGAAGGTTACGCTAACGGCCTATGAGGCAGCTTATCGCGCATTGAGGGACGGCATGAACAAGAACGAATTCGAAGAACTAATTGCGGCCGCTCACAAGCAGTTGGGCTTCGAGGGCGGCGCGGATGCGGAAGTCGGCGAGTTCTCTGTATTCCCGCACGGATCCGTGATCCCACAAGTCATACGCGAAGGGGCAATCGTGCTCATTGACGGAGGTTGCAAAGTCGAAGGCTACAGTTCTGACATCAGCAGGACGTTTATCGTTGGAAAACCGACCGGAAAGATGCAGCAAGTTTTCGATATCGTCCACCTTGCGCAAGCAACCGCTCTGACGAAGGCCCGCCCTGGAGTGGAGTGCCAGGCGGTGGATGCGGCTGCGCGCAAAGTGATCACCGCTAGAGGATTCGGCCCCGATTACAAGTTCTTCACCCACCGCCTGGGTCACGGCATGGGAATGGACGGCCACGAGTGGCCTTATCTGGTTCGCGGGAACACGACCAGGCTGGAAGCGAATATGACCTTCAGCGACGAACCGGGAATTTATATTCGCGGCGAATTCGGAGTGCGCCTCGAAGATGATATGCACATCACCGAAACTGGCGCAGAGCTATTCACGCCACCAAGCCAATCCTTGGAAGCTCCGTTTAAAATTTGAAAATTCGATGGAGGCGCGAGCCGCTAGGCCTCCGGCACCGGCGGGCACCCGGGAAACTCTTTCAGAAACGTGTTCCCAATGTAGCCCAGATACTTGATTCCGATCTCGCTGGTAAAGAAGCCATCCGCTGTCAGGTTTCGCAGAATCGCAAAGAACTCCACTCCCTGGCTCACGCTAGGATCGGCAACCGCATTTTTGCGGTAAGCAATGAGATCGAGAATCTCCTTCTGCTGCGCGGGTGTGCAATCGAGATAAGCTTTTCCGTTGCGATCTATGCACGTCGAATCCAGCCACATCAATCCCCCACCCAGGCTCAATTGATATTCCGGATTTTCACTTGTCAGCAAGTCAATGAACTCGGGTGCACCAGCTTCGATTGCGCCTCCGGCTTCAGCATCGGCCGGAATGATGGCTTGGCAAAGAGCTTGTATGGTCTTGTATTGCCGAGCGGAAAAGAACTTCGGAGCATACGAACCCGAAGCACGTTTCTTCTCCTCCATGACCATGCTGTGCGCATGCTCCGCCGCGGCAGCGGGAATTACCCGAAGAACGGACCCCGCGAACGCGCTCACGCTCAGCGATTTCAGAATCTCGCGGCGCGAAATGGATTTCGATGGCATTCGCTACAAACTCCCCTTCTTGGCCTGATCGAGCAGGTACTCCGATGCCATCCACGAAAACGCCATGATGGTGAGCGTGGGGTTCTTGTCCGGATTGGTGACAAAAGATGCTGCATCCGTCACAAACAAATTCTTCACATCGTGTGCCTGGCAATACTTATTCAGCACGGAAGTTTTTGGACTGCTACCCATGCGCGCCGTGCCAAGCTCGTGAATGATCACGCCACCATCGGCAATGCCATACGGCGATGACCCATTGGGCACTGCCGTAGTGAAGAAGGTTCCGCCTGCGGTTTCGATAATGGAGCGAATGGTTTCCTGCATATCCCTCGCCATCCTGAGTTCGTTCTCGCCCCATTGCCAGTGAAACCGCAACGCCGGAATGCCCCACTGATCGACGACATCGGGATCGATATCGCAATAGCAGTGCTCGTTGGGAATCATCTCGCCGCGGCCGGCAATGCCGATGAAGGTGCCGTAGCGACTGCGGCACTTCTGTTTCAAAGCCGCGCCATACCCTTCAAACTCCCTGCAGACGCCATCAAACTCGCCCGGCCCGGGCATCCCCTGCCCGCCCCAGATTTCCATGTGGTAGCCGCGCAGGAACTCGTTCTTGCGATCGAACTTCCACCACGGGATGTACACATGCATTCCGCCCACCCCGTCGTGATTGTGCCGAGGCATCTTCTCTAGTAACGGAAAGTACCCGCCTGCCCAGCTGCCAACGGAATCGGTCAAGTAACGCCCAACCGCGCCTGAGGAGTTCGCCAGACCATCGGCGAAGAGACTGGAACGTGAATTTAGAAGCAGGCGTGCCGACTCACACGCGCTCGCCGCTACGAGGAACGTTTTGGCGTTTACGCGTTTTTCGCTCCGCGAATTCTTGTCGATGTAGCTGACGGCTTGCGCCTTGCCATCTTTGCCGACCACGATCTCGCGGGCCATCGCGTTGGTGATCAGCGTGAACCGGCCTGTTGCTTCGGCCGGAGGGATCATTACCTGACTGGAGCTGAAGTTTGACGCAGTCAAACATCCGCGCCCGCATTGCCCGCAGTAGTGGCAAGGTAATCGATTGTTCAGCGGCTTGGTAAGGATCGCCAAGCGCGAGGGCACGCACAGCACGTTCAGCTTATCGCAAGATTTCTTGATCAGAAGTTCCGTGCATCGCGGTGGAGGAGGTGGAAGAAAAACTCCATCCGGAGCGCTGGGGATGTTTTCCTTCGTGCCGAAAACTCCGATGTAGGATTCGACTTTGTCGTAGTAGGGCGCCAGTTCTTCGTAGGGGACGGGCCAGTCATCTCCCATGCCGTCTGTCGATCTGGCTTTGAAATCGACCGGTGCAAAACGCAGCGCGATTCGGCCCCAGTGATTCGTACGCCCACCCACGATGCGCGAGCGGAACCAGCGGAATCGTGATCCTGGGGCGGAAGTGTACGGCTCCCCTTCGATCTCCCAGAATCCATTCGGCGCCAGAAATTCGTTGTTCAACTCTTGTCGGAACTTGCCGCCGACCCCGGCCCCGCGATGTGGAAGCTGATAAGGCCAGACGTGCTCTTTGTAGTCTCTCTCGGGATTGAGAGGCCCGCCGGCCTCGAGCATGACAACATTCAGCCCACCCTCGGTCAGTACCTTGGCGGCCGTGCCACCGGCAGCACCTGATCCGATGATGCATACGTCGTACACCTTGGGTGAGCGAATTACCTGAGGCATGAAGGATCGTCTCTCGAAGTCTAAAAGCGCAATTGTGCCAGGTACTGGCTGCTGGCTTTAATGCTTTCGAACGGCGACTTGGGATTGTCGTGCTCCACAAAGTAATGCTTGATCCCCGCCTTTTCTGACTGCGCGAAAATGCGCTTCCAATCAATGATTCCGCTGCCCACTTCTGTCATTTCCTCCAACTTGTCGCCATAATTCTGTCCACCGGCAGTCGGGGCGGGCGGAAGTTTCGTCAGGTCTTTCACATGGACTAATGGAAATCGTCCGGGGTAGCGGTCAAAGTATTTGAGCGGATCTTGTCGGCCCACTGCAATCCAGCAGAGATCCAGTTCCATCTTTACCAACTTCGGATCGGTTTCCTCCAGCAGAATGTCATACGGCATCTTCCCATTCTCCGGGACATACTCAAACCAATGGTTGTGATAAGCAAATTGAAATCCTGCCTTCTTGCTCATTTCACCAGCGCGATTCAAAGTTCCCGCGGCGCGCTTCCAGCCGTCCGCTCCCTGCCGGGCGTTCTCTTCGATCCAGGGATTCACGATGTATTCGTGCCCCAGCACCTTGCTGGCCTCAATCACCTTCGCAAAATTAGTTGGTTCCAGAGCCTGATAGCTCACGTGAGTAGATGGAGCCCTGAGCCCATGGTTCTTGAGCGCCGCCTTCAGGTCCTCCGGACTTCGATCGAAATACGTCACTTTCCCTGAGTCGATTGAGAAACCCGCGAGCTCAACTTCCCTATACCCGGCGGCGGCAACCTTGGCCAGCGTGCCATCGAAATCTTTATTAATTTCACTGCGTACCGTGTAGAGTTGTAGGCCGAGCTTGTCAATCTTGTGGGTCTCCGCTGCGCAGGCAAAGCGGCGTCCCATTACCGTGGTGGCGGTTATCGTGCCCAGAAAACTGCGGCGATCCATAGTCATAGCTCTCCTCGCTTCATTTGGTTGACTGCATAGTCGCACGCGCGCGCAGTCAACGCCATGTAGGTTAGTGACGGATTTACACAAGACGAAGAAGTCATACAGGCGCCATCTGTGAGGAAGAGATTCTTGACGTCGTGTGCCTGATTATTCGTATTCAGAACCGAGGTCTTAGGATCACGTCCCATACGCGCTGTGCCCATCTCATGAATGGCGAGCCCGGGAGCATTATCCTCGACGAAAGGCTCAATGTCCTCTGCACCCGCTGCCGACAGCATTTCTGCGGCGGTGATTGACATGTCCTTCAATATGGCGCGTTCATTGTCGCGCCACCTGCAATTAACCCGCAGCACCGGAATGCCCCACGCGTCTACCTTCTCTTTCTCCAATTCGATGTAATTATCATGATCCGGCAGGCATTCTCCGAATCCATAGAAGCTGAACACCCACGGACCGCGATGGCTCAGCAGGCGCTTGAAATCTGCTCCGAAACCGCGCATCTCGAACCCGCGCCTCCAATTTTCTCTTAATGCACCACCCTGGAACCCATATCCACGACCAAACAACGGGTGCTTCTGCTGCACATTGCGGAACCGCGGAACATAGATCCCATTGGGACGGTTGCCGAGCGAGATACGATCTTCGTTCCCGGGAATGCGTCCTCGTGCTCCGCCTCCCATGACGTGATCCATTAAGTTGTGGCCCAATTCTCCGCTGGAGTTTGCCAGCCCTTGCGGGAATTCCTGCGTCGCCGAATGCAGAAGAATGCGCGTGGATTCCAATGCCGAAGCGCATAAAAAGACAATGCGCCCGTGAAATTCCTGCGCCTGTTTCGTCTGGCCGTCAATAACCCGAACACCGGCGATCTTCCTCGAACCCGAATCGAAAATCAGACTGTGCACGACGCTGTAAGGACGTACCGTAAGCTTACCGGTGGCTTGGGCAACTGGCAGCGTCGCATTGAGACTGCTGAAATAGGATCGCGTAATGCATCCTCGCGAGCACGGCCCGCAGTAATGGCACGGCATTCGACCGCGATGTGGTTGAGTCAAGATTGCGGCCCGGCCAATAGTCATCATCCGCTCGCCAGGGAAGTGCTTCGCTATGGCTTCCTTCACCACAAGTTCGGCGCAGGTCATTTCCATCGGCGCAAGAAACTTGCCATCCGGAAGCTGAGGCAAACCCTCCGCCTGCCCGCTGATGCCGGCGAAATCCTCCACATAGTCATACCAGGGAGCAATCTCCTGATAGCGAATCGGCCAATCGACTCCGACGCCTTCACGCGCATTCGCCTCAAAGTCCAGATCGCTCCAGCGGTATGACTGCCGTCCCCACATGATGGAGCGCCCGCCGACCTGCCGCCCGCGAATCCACAAAAATGGCTTATCGGGAGCCGTGGTATACGGGTTCTCTACATCGTTTACAAAGAACTTGGAGTTCCACTCGTCTACGCCGCTGCAGGTTCGTTGTATAGCTTGCTCCCGGCTCGCGCGCTTGCGGTCGTTCATCCCACGAAAGCGCATCTCCCACACAGGCACGTGCTCCGCGTAATCGGTATCCGGGTTGATTGGCCTGCCGGCCTCGAGCACAAGCGTCTGCAGGCCCTTTTCGGTCAGCTCTTTCGCTGCCCAGCCGCCGGTGATGCCGGAACCAATGACGATCGCGTCATATGTTTTGGCCGCCATTTATTTTGCCGGCGCCCCCTGGGCAGGCGCGCACCCGGCATGACGGCGAGGGATGATCTGCTGGCGCAGTTCCTGTTCGAATCCAATCTGTGAAGTGTAGTAACCGATTAAGGTGAGTCGCTTGATCATCGGAAAAAATCCATCCTGAGTCACTCGAGAGTGCGTATGGTCGACTTCTCGTCTCGTGGGCACGCCCTCCCACTCGTCTTCGAGGGTCTGCAGAATGCGAACCTGCTGCATTTGTGAGCATCCGACAAAGTCTTTTCCCGCCAGCTCGTGGCTGCGCGAATCAAGATCGTTCAAACCTGCCAGGAAACGCTCCCTCTCGGCATCGTGGCACCAATCGCTGAGAATCGCGTCGATGAATTCATTCACTCGCGCCGCCTTGGCGCCCGGCGTCTCGGTAGCAGGAATAATGAGATCGCTGATCGTGACCAGGGTCTCGTTTTGGTGTGGATTCAGAGTCTTCAGCCCAGCGCTCTGAGAAAGCCCCTCATGTACGGCCTGAAATAACGAAAATGCCTCACGGGGAATAAGCGGCAGAGTTGCTGTTGCTGCAAGTAGTTTCAGCGCCTCGCGTCGTTGCATGCTGTGATGTCTGCCAGAGGCAGGTTCGGGCAGATTACCCCGGCGCAGCGTCACAGGTCAATGCGGCTACGGTGGCGGATGAAGACCTAACAACAGGGCAGGTGGACCCTACTCGGTTCTCCGTGCTCCGCATCGCCAGCGGCCGGCAAAACTCCGTTTGCATCCTATAATCATTTGTTCATGCAGCCTCCCTTCCTAAGTCTGCGTCTCCGTCTCGGCGCCGCCGGACTCCTGCCCATAACACGTCTGGCGCGGGTGGCCTGGTACTTGCTTGGTTTGGACCTGCTTCTGTTTGTCCTGCATGCATTTCTTAATCTGTTCAGCGCTTCCTACGGACAGAGCTTGCGAATATGGGTGGTCTGGCTCAGCTTCGTGGTGCTGACTTTGTTTTTCGTGCTTACGCTTCGCTGGGTGAAAAGCCGCCTGCTATGGCGCCTGCGCCATCGTTTGATCGTGACCTATGTATTTATCGGAGTAATTCCGGCGGTATTACTGATGCTGATGGCTTTTATCAGTCTGTATCTATTTGCCGGACAGTTTGCCAACTTCGTGGTTACATCCGAGTTGAATACCCGGTTGCAGAGCCTGGCCTCCGCTAATGCCGCTATAGCACATGAACTGGCAGGTCACGTTGCACGGGACCAACCCGCAACTGCTCAGTCGCTGACCGGACTGAAGCGCAACGATCGGGAGTGGGCTCCTCGCCAGGTGTGCGCCTGGGATGGCGCGAAGCCCCTACTTGTCTGCGGAGGCGACACGCATGCTGCCCCAATTTCGCTCCCACCATGGCTAGGAAGTGCTTTCACAGCAATCGTCAGTGACCGCGAAAACCTTTATTTGCGTGCGGTCGCCAGCCTCAACGCAGGCCCTCACCTTCTGACCGTTGTGTGCAGCGAGCCGCTGGACCGCGATCTCTTGACGAAAGTAGCAGGAGCGCTCGGCGAGATTACGCTGTATGCAGCTGGCTACACACACGTCAACCAGGCAGCATCTGCTGCCCGCGCGCCCGAGTCTCCAAAAGACTCCGCCGATGCTGCAAAGCAGGAAAATCAACAATTGACGATTCACAGCGCCGACTCTGGACCTGCAATGAGAGACAAAGAGACAAGCCTGCGGCCGCTGTTCGTCGCTGGAACTTTGCCTCCCGCCTCTGGATTTGTGGATCGCGTGATTACCTTTGGGACCCCGCTCCCGGTGATTGATTGGGAGTCGGGTGAACAGAGAAAAGCTTCCGCATTGTTGCGAGTGGAAACCCGCCCTTCCGCGGTTTACACCCATCTGTTTGCGGCACTCGGCGACTTTGCAACCGGCGTGGAATACGTTCTGCTTATCACCGCAGTTGTTTTCGCGGCGATTGAACTGCTCGCGCTTTGGGCGGGCACCCGGCTGACCCGAAGCGTGACCGGGGCAGTGGCTCAACTGTATGAGGCCACCAAGCACGTCAACCGTGGCGACTTCAGCCACAAAATTCCGATTAGTTCAGGTGACCAATTGGCTGCCCTGGCAGGTTCCTTCAATTCCATGACAACCTCCATCCAGCAGCTGGTCGAGGAGCAGAAGGCCAAACAGCGCCTGGAGAACGAACTGGTGATCGCGCAGGAAGTCCAGGCCCAGCTTTTTCCGCAGCACATTTCGCAACTGGAGTCGCTGGAAGTGCACGGTTTCTGTCGTCCGGCCCGGACCGTTAGTGGCGACTATTACGACTTCCTGAACCTAACTGCTGACAAGTTGGTCCTCGCTGTGGGTGATGTGAGCGGCAAGGGAATTTCCGCTGCGTTGCTCATGGCTACTATCCACTCCGCGGTTCGTGCTTACAGCCTGGAAGGGATTCCCATTTTGCGGGAAGCGCTGGTGGTGGGCGCGGGACCACGATCCAGCGCTATGTCCGAGTTCCCCGGAGTTGAAGTCTCTCCTGGAGCCCTACTCTCTTTGCTCAATCACCAGCTTTATATGAGTACGCCAATGGAAAAATACGCGACTTTATTTCTAGGAATTTATCATGCACAGGAGCGAAAGCTTACTTATAGCAACGCCGGGCACCTGCCTCCGCTGATCTTGAGCGAGGGTGGCGGCATTCGCAGGCTGGAAAAGGGTGGAACGGTAGTGGGGCTGTTTGACGGCATGGACTACCAGGAAGCGTCCGTTCAGCTTCGTCGCGGTGAGGTTTTTCTCGCCTATAGTGATGGTGTCACAGAACCGGAAAATGACTTCGGGGAGTTCGGGGAAGCGCGCCTGGTCGACTTAGTGCGCGAAAACCGGGATCTGCCATTGGTTCGCATCACCGAAATTGTCACCGCCGCAGTGGACGACTGGATCGGCGCCCACGAGCAGCCCGACGACGTAACGTTAGTCTTGGCGCGAGCACGATAAGCGAAGTCTATTCGCATGGATCGGGGCAGCCAATCGACAGTTGGCCGGCCAGGCTCCTCTCCTGAAGCCCGGACCGGCGGAACCGGAGCGGCTGCCCCCTGACTCCGCGCGACCATTCGAAGCACGCCCAAGAGCGCGGAGTAAACTTTACTGAATTTTCCAGAGTGAGCTAAGGGATTGGCGCCGACTAGCAGATCAGCGTGCAGAATAAAGAGAGACGCAGATCAAGAGTTTTCAGCCTGCTGGGTTCAGCCCTATCACTGACCTTCTGGGGAATCGCTGGACTCAAAGGGATTGAGGAAGCCGTGACGTTCGCAACCATCACTGGCGGGACGGAGAACCGATATTTGGCCGTAACAGGCGCATTGCCGGAGTGAAACGTGAACTCCGGCAGATCTACATCGGGGTGAATGAGGATAATGGCAAACAGAGCCAGTTCCATCATTAACAGCACCCAGCGCCATCGCTTCAGCGGAGCCATCGGTCTCGAGCAAACCTATCTCGCATAGAACCCCGGTGTCAACGAGAAGTTGCTGTTATTACATACGAGCGGTTAATTGGGCAGTCTTTGCGTCCTTTACAGCTCTTCTTTCCGCCCTTTGCGGTCATCTCTTACAGCGCTCTCTCACTTACCGGCCGCTCGCTTGGGAAGAACAGTGACTCTCGAAGTTACCTGCTGGCCCTTTCCCATCCCCCCGACCAGAACCAATTTGTCGGATAGCACTAGCAACCCGCGATGGTCCATGGTGGGATTCGGAGTGTCAAGGTTGATGGTCTCCCACTTATTGCCCTTCAAGTTGAACGCAAACGTGACCGCAGACGGTTCGGCGGGCTGGCCATCGTACCCGATTCCATTGAAGTTGTAGGGGTTGGTGGATCCGCCGGAAAAGTAGATTATCTGATCCTTTTCTGAGCCCCCTGCGCCGATGCGAAATCTAGCCCCACCTGGATGCGGAGGCAGCTTGGTCCACTGAATCTTGGTGACCTCATGGTGGTCGATTTTCCCCATCCAACACTCCTCCGAAACAACATATTTCGGACGGTCCGAGGCGGGGTTCTTGTAAGCGCCGTCGATATATACAATCGTGTCCCCGACCACTCCGCCGGCATGGCCGAACACGGGTATACCCGGTATGGGCGTAGCCTGAAGCCACTTGTTCTTCTCGGCGTCGTAGAGCTGGACATCCCGTACGGCATCGTTCTTCGACCAGCCGCTCACCAGATAAATGTAGCGATCGCGGTAAACTCCGGCGACTGAATCGTCCATGGCGACGGGCAGATCGGCGCCCCGGAACCAGCGATCAGTCAGGGGCTCATATACGTTAAGGTCGTGTACGGTGGTTTCGCCGCCTTGTCCATCCACAACATAACCGCCGAATAGAAATAGGTGCTCACGTGCACCCACAGCCACGGCGGCAATGCGCCCGGCCGTGCCAGGAACCGAACGCATCTCCGACCATTTGGCGGTGTCCGGGTCCAGCACGTAGGCGGCGTTGGAAATTGCGTCCCACGTCTTCTTGGGGCCTATTCCCATCATGGAGAACAGATAGAGCGCACCGCGGCTTTTTACCTCAGCAACAGCATTGTTGGAGAGCGGCGCAGGAAGGGGATCTATTTTTATTTCGGCCGCAGTAAGCAGGAACACGCTCAGGACCAGAGCGGCGAGCAGCGCAGGCAGGCTCCTCATTGCAAGCAACAGGTCTGCCCGCTTGTCATCCTGAGGCCGCGGAGTCGCTCGCGCCGCGAGCGACGCTCAACGAAGGATCTATGCATTTTGGCAAAACCTGATGCAGCGCCCAAGTTCTCCTCAAAGCGGACGTTCATTACCGAGGCGAATCCATCGGCTCCGGTCTCATGCACCAACCATCGCCGGCTCCGCCTCATAGATCGGATACCACGATGTAGCCGCCCTTAACCGCTCATTCACATTATTAATGTTCTTCACGCCTTCGCTCTGCAGCCACTTGCGGAACGCGTCTGCGCCCTGTTTGGCGTAGACCGGGATGCCGTCTTTCCACGTCGCGCGTCCGCAGAGCACGCCATTGAACTTCACCCCAGCTTCCCCTGCCAGTTCCAGCACTTCGGTGAACTCAGCATTGCTCACGCCCGCCGAAAGATAGATAAACGGCTTACTCGCGACACCCGCTGCCTTGCGGAACAGATCCATCGCTTCTTGCTTGCCATAGGCTTTCTGGCCGGCGTAAACCTTCGCGCCTTCGACAAACTTCATATTGACCGGAACCTCGACCTTCAAAACATCCACGCCGTAGCGGTCCTTGCTGAACTCTTTCATGCTCTCGATCACGATCTGAGGCTTCTTCTTCGCGTATTCCAAACCCTTTTCATCCGCGCCCTCTTCATAGCCAACGAACTCCAGGAAAAATGGGACATCATTCGCCTTGCACTCATCGCCAATGCGCTCCACCCAGGCATGTTTCTTGTCATTGACGTCCTTGGGATCGTAAGGCGTGTAATAAAGCAGAATCTTCACGCAATCCGCGCCGGCTTCTTTCAGCCGACGGGCCGACCAAAGATCAAGCAGGTCCGGCAGCCGGCCTGGCCCGGTCTTGTCGTAGCCGGTTTTTTCATAGGCAAGCAGAAGGCCCGCATTCTTGGCCCGGCGCTTCGAAGCTGGCAACCCCCACTCCGGATCGAGCAGGATAGCGCTGGCATGGGGTGTAAGAACCTCGGTTACCAGCGACTTGAATTCTTCCAACTCGCGGTCGCCTACTGACGATCCTTTTTCTTTGCCCAGCGCCTTCTGTAGGGAGCCCCGTTGATCCATAGCGGCCGCCGCAATCACACCACGGTCGTTTGAAACCCGCTTTAGTCCCGCCAGTTTCCCAGCAGTAACCTTCATAGAATCCTCCAAATGAGTGCTGAATCGGATTCATTGTAAATCAAAAGCACACGACAGCATGGCCGCCAGAATCATTTACGAGGCTGTCGATGGGGACTGGTTCGGGTGCGGCTTACTTGATGTTCCCATTTGAGTCGGTTTTGTTCCCTCCTCGTTCCTGACATCGGCCAAACAGGTTTCCTCACGCGGGTTTGATCAAGACGAACAAAATCGATGACGAGTTCGCCTTGTAGCAACCAATAACGTTTGCTTGAAAACTGCCAGATAACACCGTATTGTACGAAGGTTAGCCGGCAGCGTTATGCAACACAGCGTTTGCCAGGTTTATCCCCCGCTCTGCACGGAGCGAGCTCGCCCGCGCGGAGCTGCTGGCAGTTCAACAATCAAGGAGATCGGCTATGGACAATAAGCCGGCGCAGAACATTCAGGATTCCTTCCTCAACACGGCTCGCAAGGAGCGCAGCAACATTACGATTTATCTGCTGAGTGGAGTTAAGCTTACGGGCCGCATCCGTTCTTTTGACAAGTATTCAGTAGTGTTGGAAACGAACAATCAGGAGCAGTTGATTTTTAAGCATGCCATTTCGACCGTCGCCATGGGCCGGATGGCACACGGGCACACTGAGCGGCCCACTGTTGTGACGGCTCCGGCAACGACCAGCGCGCCGTCTACGGAAGTCACGCCCGAACCGCGCGCCTCCGGGACAGAGGGATAGCTCCCGTCTCAAACATTGAGTGTCTCTGCGCTGCAGCCACGAAGGCTATGCTTTGTGAACGAATGATCTTGGGTTCAGCTTGCCTGGTCGCGGCATCCCTGGCATTCCGAACTGAGAATCCCTCTCTTGCGTAATCCAGAACTCCCGACAAGACGTCGTCGCGCGCAGCCATTGAGCAACAATCGCTCCAAAGAACGCGCTTTTCTGGTAGGCATTGAATACAGCAGTCGCTCGTCTCGCACAGGCAGTCCCAAGCGAGCATCCCTCACCGAAGGCGCTATAGCCGCGCGTGACGCGCAGAGCAATGGCTCGGCCAAACACGCGACTGCTCTCAGATTCAGCCCAGAAGAATCTTTGCAAGAATTAAGCTCTTTGGCCATCAGTGCCGGCGCAGAGATTGCCGGAGAGTTCCTGCAGCGTCGCGACAAGCCGGATCCTGCCACTCTGATTGGGCGAGGCAAATTGGAGGAAATTGCCGGAGCTGCTGCGTCGGTTTCCGCCGACTTGTTGATCTTTGATCATGACTTGACGGCGTCGCAGCAACGCAATATTGAGACCGTGGTCCACACGCGAGTAGTCGATCGTACGCAACTGATCCTCGACATTTTTGCCCGCCATGCCCGTACCCGAGAAGGCCAACTGCAGGTGGAATTGGCGCAACTGGAGTACCTGCTGCCCCGCCTGGGCGGACGCGGGGTGGAGATGTCCCAACTCGCCGGCGGCATCGGGACGCGTGGTCCCGGCGAAACCCAGCTCGAAACGGATCGCCGCAAAATCTATCGACGAATCCGGCATGTAAAGCAGCAAATCGAAAATGTACGGCGCATTCGTGCACAGCAGCGCCAGCGTCGGGAGTCGGTACCGATAGCGACCGTAGCCCTGGTCGGCTATACGAACGCCGGGAAATCCACCCTGTTTAATGCGCTGACGCAATCCCAAGTGGTCGCTTCTCCCCGCATGTTTGCCACCCTGGATCCCACAATCCGAGCCGTAACATTACCATCTCGTCGCAAGGCGCTGCTGTCCGACACCGTCGGATTCATTCGCACCCTGCCGCACACGCTTGTCTCCGCATTTCGCGCTACCCTGGAAGAAGTCCAGAGGGCAGCTCTGATCCTCCATGTCTCCGATGCAAGCAGCGAGCTTTCGGCAGAGCAGGATGCGCAAGTAGAGCGAGTCCTTCAGGAATTAGGCGCCGAAGGCAAACCGCGCCTTAGAGTGATGAACAAGCTTGATTTGCTTCCACCGGCAAGGAAGCAGACGCTGCTGGATGGCGCCGACAGCATCCCTATCTCCGCCGCAAAAGGCATCGGCCTAAGCACATTGTTGGATCGCGTGGACCAGATGCTCTCTGAAGATCCCGTGCGCCTAGTGCAGCTTCGTATCCCTCAGAAAGAAGGCAAAGTGCTGGCGCTGTTGGAGGCACGAGCCCGAATCTATGGCAGGGACTATCGGGACGGCTTGGTGGAACTTGAGGCGGAAGCCCCGGAGTCAGTCGTCAGGCGAGTTCAACCCTTCGTTATCCAGCCAGAAAATTTAAATGGGCCGGCAACCAAGAAGCGGTGACTTTCCTTGGCTATCGGCCCATTCGATCCTGAATTGGATCGGAGGTGATATCTATATGCTACCCCTTATCGCCCATAAGTCAAGCATTCTTTCCTGCTGATCCTGCTGACGATCTCTCTTACCTGGCCCGGAACTTCTATCGAAATCTGGGGATTAGAAATCCCGTATGCTTGCGATGCTCTTCAAACGCACCTCCAAACTGCTCTGCCAACATGTTTTCTTCTTTCATTGCTTTCAAGCTGAAGCCAGTTAACACCAGCACAATCCCCAGCAGGCATCCCCATTCCCCGATCGTGAGCGCCGTCCCGATCGTGGCAAGTAGGATTCCCGAATAAATCGGGTGCCGCAGTTGAGCGTATGGGCCACTCCGGATCAACTGGTGGTCTTCTTTGATCGTCACTCGGGCGCTCCAGTATTGCCCCAGGTGGTAGCGCGCCCAAATAGCTAACGCAATGCCCAGCCAAGTAAGCACCACTCCCAGAATTGCGCTCGCGCTGCTGCGGGGTACTAAGGAATCCCCGAGCCCGTCAATTCTGGCCCGCTCCGAGAATAGCAATGCATAACCCGAAGCCAGCAGCAGCATGACTCCATACCGCGATAGCGCCGATTCTTTCCTGACAGTGGTCCGCGTTTTGAACGAGTTGATAAGCCAATAAGCGACAAAGGCAATCCAGGGTAACTGGACGAGGCGGTAAAACACTGAATGTGCCATTTTTCTAGACCGGCAGCTCTTCTTGCGACCAGCCTCGAATCTCGGGCTTCGGCTTGGTTGTGAGATCCAAAACCAATTTCTCCAACACCAGTCGCTTACTCACTGGACTTGACCGCAATGCCAGGTCGGCCTTGGCCACCAGCCGAATGGCCCGGGTCAGGTCGCGCTTGGATTGGTAGCGCCGGGCCTGCTTGATAATCTCGTCAGCCGCGAATGGGGGAACCCGGAAACCTTGCCATAACGCCGCCCACAGCATCCGCTGATCGCGGACATTACGCTCCAGAATCACGAGCATCTGACGGAATGTTTTGGCCAGCATGTAAAGATGTCCAATGGCAGCTTCTTCGCCTTCGCCAGTCGAAAGAATCGCATCCAGAGTTTCCAGAGCCCGCACCCGGTCGCGAGCGGAAATCGCATCTGTGAGTTCATAGAGAGAACGCTGCTTGGCGGCCAGCACCATGGTTTCTACATCACCCAGAGTGACACGCTTCTTCTCGCCAACATAAAGAATCAGTTTCTCCAGTTCATTGGAGATCATCATCATGTCCCCGCCCAGGGCATCTACCAGTTCCCGTGCGGCTTCGGGATCAATGTTGATTGCTTGAATCGTGCAGTATTCGCTCACCCAGCGCACTGCCTCGCCTTCTTCTACCCGCGCCAGTTCGATAATTGCGCAATACTGCCCCATTTCCTCCCGGATGCGCTGATAGCGTTCTTTGTCCGTAAGGTCCATGCGGCGCGCGTCAGCCGGGATGCTGATGTGGTCCGCCACAAAAATCAGAACCGCATTCGGGTTTGGATCCTTGCAGTAGGCCTCTATCGCCGCAAGTTTCTCCTCGTTCGATCCGCGTCCAAACAGATTCTTCACCCCGCGGACAAAGAACACCTGGAAAGGAGCCATTAACGAAGGAGTTCGCGCGCGGTCGAGAATCTCCGCCAAATCCGTCTCTGCCAAGTCGAACTCGAACAAGCTGAAGTCCCTGAGATCCGCCGGGACCAGATGTTTCACAATGGCTTCGCGGCAGCGCTTGCGAAAAAAGGCCTCATCGCCCACGAATACGTACGCCGGACGCAGCTTCTTGTCCTTTACTTCGGAGACAAAGCGGTCGGCGTGGGCAAAGGCTCGCATTAAAAACCTTCTAGAATATTGGAAACCAGAGTACGTGCAAATTCGCGCGACAAGCGCTCGAGTGCGGGCGAGTCTTCCTCAAAAAAGCTGGAGAGTTCGTGCGAAACCTGGTATTCCTCGCGGAAGAGGAACGAAGGATTTTCGTAAATCACCTTGCCCTGACGGTCAACCAAGGAGACCTTCATGCTCACTACTACCAGCACGCTGGACGCGCGGCCAGTCTGCGAATCGTAGGTGAGAGGCGAAGTGGACGTGGAAAGCACAGTTCCGTGCAGCGTCGCGTCTGCTTCATCGTTTTCGGCATTAACGATGTGGTAATGCGTGCGGGTCACCATTTCACGCACAACCGCAGCGGTGAGCTGTTGCTCAACTTTATAGGTTTGGGTTTGGTTGACAAACACAGGAATTGCAATGGTGTGCAGATCGGTGGGAAGGGTGACGGCATGACCACCCGTGTGATACCCGCAAGCAATATTGAACACAAGAAAACCTGTCAAGCTGAGGACCCAGTCGCCCGCGGGCGAGAGCGCCCGCGCCACCCGGTTCATTGGATCTGTCCCTTGGGACGGCTGGCCGCCATGCTCTCGGCGCACTCCACTGCGTTGGCAGCGGCAATTCGCAGATTGTCAGTGGCGGCCCAGAGCCAAAGGCCATTCGACAGGCTGGGATCGGGAAGGAGTGAGACCAGAACGTCGCCTTGCCCGGCGGCATTTACGTTGCTGGGCGAGTCTTCCACCGCCTCGGCGACCTTCACATGCTCGCCTGCCAGCGTTTTCGACACGTTCTGGATCTCCGCGGCAGTTTCCATCTCCACGAACAGCGCGAAAGCGTGCCCGTGAAAGATCGGCGCCTGCACAAGGAGAAGCGACGGCAAAGGAACGGCGTCACCCGTGATTCCTTGATAGTGCTTGAGGACACGGTGCTCCACAGTTGCCAACGCAGGTAGCGACTGTTCGCCGTATCGAGAGACCATGTTGAACGCGACCTGCGTATCGAAAATCTTCTTAGGCAAGGGTTGGAAGGAGAGCAGATTGACCGTTTGCTCGTGCAATTCGTCCATTCCTTTTTGGCCGTGCTCTGAAGCCGGTTCAAAAACCGTAGCCACGGCTCGTTTAATCGCGCCAGAGTTTCGTAGCCTCAGGAGCAGCAGCCCGAGTACGATGGCTGCCGGATGCGCCACTACCACTGGTCCGGGCTGCAATTCCGGAACCGGCACCCGCCCCGACTCGCGCTCAACCCACGGGGAACGAATCGCCGCCTGCGCTTCATCTTCCAGGGCAGAAGAAAGATCCACGATCGCGCTCCCGGCCTCCTGTGCGGTCTTCCAGGTTTTGCGGGTATACTCCTGATCCGAGGAAAAGAAAGTAAAGTCAATGTGCTGGAACTGCTCCGCCCGCAGGCTTTGAATAAACGAGACCTCATCACCTACCGGTTCGAGCTTGCCAATTGACTCGTCATCGTCCAGCAGCTTGACGTCCACAGAAGGGAAATTTCGGTCAGCCAGAACCTCGGCAACCTCTTTTCCTTTCAGCGTAGAGGCGCCCACGATCGCCACACGGTAAAGGCCAGAAGTGCGGGAGGAATCAGGATGTGCCACCGCCCCGGATTTTGGGGTCGCACTCATGAGGTCTGTGATGCTTGCTTGTAAGCCGGAGGAGGTGGATTTCTGCGCCGGAAAATCCACGTCAGGCGCCAGAACACGCCGGAAAACATGTACAGCAGCGCAATCGTGAACAACACATAACGGGAGAAGTACCAGATTCCGGCAAATAATAATCCGAACAAGACAATAAGTCGGAAAGGCTGGCGGGAGCGCAGATCAATCTCTTTGAAGCTGTAAAAACGCCATGTGCTGACCATCAGGTAGGCCGCCGCGACTACCAAAAGCGCCCAGGTGACAGCGGTCCACCAGGAAATGATCGGATCGCCCTCCGAGAAATGAACGACCGCTGCGATCACGCCCGCGCCTGCCGGTATCGGCATGCCCACGAAGTACTTCTTGCCGGGTCGTCCGGGGTTCGATGGCTGCGGGTTCACAGTGATATTGAACCGGGCCAAACGACTGGCCCCCGCGATCAGGAACAGAAAGCTGGCAATCGCGCCGATCTGAATCAAGCGGCCATAGCTCTCGCCCAGAGTCACCGGCAACTGCCGGAAACCCCACATCCAAGCCAGCATTGCCGGCGCCACCCCGAAGGTAATCACGTCGGCCAGGGAATCCAGTTCGCGGCCAAAGGCGCTGCTGGTATGGGTCATGCGCGCGATGCGGCCATCGAGACCGTCAAACAGAACGGCAAATCCAATCGCCTTCGCCGCGTTATCAAAATGCCATGCCTCGGCCAGCGAGCCGTGGGTCACCTGCAAAATCGCGTAATAGCCGAACGCGATGTTGGCGGTAGTGAATAACGAGGGCAGAATGTACATGCCTTTGCGAAGGCGGCGAGAAGGTTTGTCATCGCTGCGCCTTTGTGGGACCTCGAGATCCTCACCACGATCCTGTATCACATCACTCCTTCTCGGACCTGAGCCCCAGCTCCGGCCAATTCCGCCGGCGATGCAGAGAACGCCAATATGCTTGATCCGCCTTTTACGCGGTCGCCGACTTTGACCTGCAACTTGGATGAGGCATCCAGAATAACGTCCACGCGGGAGCCGAATTTGATCATGCCTACGCGCTCTCCACGCTGAACGCGATCGCCGACTCTTTTATTGAAGACGATACGCCTGGCCAACAATCCGGCAATCTGCTTGAAGACCACAGTTTGCCCGTGACTGTCGACCGTAACTATGTTCTGTTCGTTCTGTTCGGCGCAGTTTGCTCCCATCGCGTTCAGAAACTTGCCCTCCTGATACCGAACGCCCCGGATTACGCCGGATACAGGCGAGCGGTTCACGTGTACATCGAATACGCTCAAGAAAATGCTGACACGGGCGCAGCGCCTTGCATTCACCATGGTCGAAGAGACATCGGTGACCTTGCCGTCTGCAGGTGAGACGATCGCGCCCGCGGCCTGTGGGATCGCCCGCTCAGGGTCGCGAAAAAACCAGAGAAAAAAGCCCGCAAAAACCAGCGCAGGAATAGCCCACACGGGGCTTGTCAGCCAGCCAATAAGAACAGCCGTAGCCAGCAGAGGAACAGAATAGTAGTACGCGTCACGAACCATTGAGGACTAGAGGAGATTATAGTGCAGCCTCGCGGCACAACCTGTGGTTCTGTGACTCCGTGCTCCTCTTGGCCTCTGTGGTCAACAGCGTCGACCACAGAGACCCAAAGCGAGCAGGGAGACGGCTAGTGATTGTCCGGCGGCTCTGGAGGCCGTTTGTCTGGCGGCCGCGGTACGGCGGGGCGGTCCTGATTCTTGTTCTGGGGCGGACGCTCAGCCTGATCTGGCCGGTCAGCCTGCGGCGGAGGACCGGCCTGCTCAGGCCGCCTGCTTTGCGGCGGCATCTGCTCACGCTGTTGTTGTTCTCGGCGCACCCGGTCTTCTTCATCCGGCCTTTGTGCTGCGGGCCGTTGCTGCTCAGGAATCGCAGGCCTCGCCTCCGGACGAGGCACGTTCGGCTCCGGCCGCTCACGCTGCATGCTCGGCTCGTTGTCGCGGTCTCGCTGGTCCCTCGGCTCGGGTGGACGCGGTACAGCTTGGCGCTCGTCACGTGGAGGCTGTGCCGGCCGAGCTCCGTCGTTGCGGTTGTCCCTCGCCTCCGGAGGACGAGGTACAGATTGCCGTTCATCTCGCGGTCTAGCCTCATCGCGCCTCTGCTCAGGCGGCTGAGCTACCGGCTGACGCTCTTCAGGCTGCCTCTGTTCCGTTTGCCGCGGAGAAGGCGGCTGTATTGGCCGGGCCGTGGGGGCAGGCATTTCTGTTCGCTGATTCTGTGCCGGCTCTTGCGGACGACCGGGTTGCGGACGCTGCGCCTGGGTTGGCTCCTCAGGCCCGGGCTGTCCAGGCTGAGGGGGCTGCGGGCGAGCGTTGTCGGTTTGCGCGTTTGGTTGCTGCGTCTGCGGCCGCTCGTTTGCATTTTGTTGAGGCCGCTGATTTGCGTTCTGCTGCGGCTGCCGCTGTTGCTGCGCAGCCGTACTGCCTGGGGCGGGAAGCGGCTGCGGCCGAGCTGCGGGTTTTACGGTTCGCACATTCATGAGAGCAGGAGCAGGTTGCCGCTGCTCAGGAGCTCTGACCGGCATCGGTTTCCTGGTCGCCACAACTGGACGATTTACGATCGGCTCCGGTGGCCGGGCCTTTGCGGGAGCAGCCGCACCCACGAAGCTTGCCCGCACAGGCTGCACGGGGATCTGGTGAATCACAGGCGCCTGCACCACCTGGCGCGCGTCGACTCGGACCACGTTTCGCTCGACTGGCCGCGCATTCACAAACGTATCGCGTGAAACCACGGTCACGCTCTTCGTGATTCGCTGATTCGCGTAAGTAATTCTCTGCGGGCCGTTGTTGTTCCGGTAAACGTTATAGACATTCGTCACCTGAGTCACATCCACCCTGGTGTTGGTCACGTTTACGTTTTGCACGTAGCGCTGGCTCACGCGATAGGTCGGCACATAGACTTCCCCCGGAGCCAGTGGGAACCATCCCACGCCGTCGGCGTAACCGGGCGCGCCACCGACGAAGGCGACGAAAGCTGGCGCATAGATCGGACGCGCCACCACCGGGCCTGGCACCCAGCACCAACGATCGCTCGCATACGCCCAGCGTCCATAGTGGAACGGGGCGAAGCCCCAGGGCTCACCATCTACCCAGGTCCAACCCCAAGGGCTGATATAGGCCCAGTGTCCGTAGCGATAAGGTGCCCAGTCGGAGCCCACGTTCGTAGGAATCCAGACGTTGCCGTAATCGGCTACCGTGGTCCAGCGTCCATAGTCATCAAGATCCTCATACCCGGTCATCTCAGGCGAGACATACCTTGCGGATTCGAAGTGCTCTTCGCGTCGATCACGCTCGGAAGACCAATTGGAGAAATCGTCGTATGGCCTGATGGATGAAACGTCGTAGCGGAGTTCGTCCGTGCCGTAGAAGCGCGCTTCCTGCCCGGCAACTACGTCATAGGAGTTGCCTGCTCCAGTAACTTCGCCGCCTCCGTTCCAAACAGTAACGGTCGTTTCCTGGCGATCGCCGTCGACGTCAATGCGATACTCTCCGGGTTGCCGCAACGTGAACGCCAGATTTGGCGTGTCAACTTCGAATAAGTCATCGCCGTCCAGATGGCGCACGTGAAGAACCATGCTGCCCTGCGACAGCCGCAACTGAGTTGTGTCATCGCGAAGATCAAGGAACGTAAGGCTGCTCTCGGAACTCAAGCGGATCGCACTGGAACCGACGTGAAGTTCGGCGCGCGAACCACGATCTGTCCAAAGGTTGTCGCCGCTGGTAAGTGGACGGTTGGGCACAGCCGAAACCCAGTCACCTTCCCCACCCGGCTGAAACGAAACTGAACCTTGCATGTAGTTCATCCGCGCTACACGGCCCGGCGGATCATAGTCATAATCGCCCTGAGCCACGGCCGTGAGTTGAAGCGCGAGCATGATTGCAACAAAGAGCATCCAAGCCGCGAATGTCTTATTCGCTTTCATCGTCGTTCTCCTTCACTGCTCTCTTTCCGTAGTAAGTCGTCATACTCCAAAATAGTTAGATGCGAGATAAGTTGTTGGCGCACAATGCTTAAGCGAAACTTAAATCACTGTAGCGATGCACGAAAGGGCCTCATGAGAGAGGAAACCTGCAGAAACTCTAAAGTAATTTTGGAAACAAGAATGGCGACGCGGCAGGGCGTCGCCAACACCAAAGCGAAAAAGTTCTAGGCCACAGGCTGTTCGGTCAAAACCTTCTCCCGCTCTTCCTCATCCTGTCTTTCTTCTATTGGGGTAGAGGGCAGCGCCAGATCAAGAACCTCGCCAATCCTCTTGACGTAATGGATCTCGACGTTCTCCAGTTGTTCTGGCGTAAGGTCCTCCTCGACGTTGGTCTTGTTTTCCGCGGGCAGAATGACCCGGGTTACACCGGCGCGTTTTGCGGCAAGTACCTTCTCCTTGATTCCTCCGATGGGCAAAACATCTCCACTCAGCGTGATCTCACCGGTCATGGCAGTGAGCGGCCGGACCGGCCTGCCAGTGAGTAACGAAACCAGCGCGGTGGCCATAGTGATACCGGCCGACGGCCCGTCTTTCGGAATCGCGCCCGCGGGCACGTGGATGTGGATATCGTGCTCGGCGAAGAAATTTTCCTCGATCCCCAGTAGAGTTGCGTTGGATCGGACCCAGGTCAAGGCCGCCTGCATCGACTCCTGCATGACCTGGCCGATCTGCCCGGTCATCATGAAGCCGCCTTTGCCTTTCATGCTGTTGGCTTCGACAAACAGAATGTCGCCGCCGGAGGGTGTCCAAGCCAAGCCGACCACAACGCCTGCCCGCTTGGTTCGCTCAGCGATTTCGCCCTCGCTGCGAATCTTGATGCCACCAAGGAATTCCTGAACGATTTCCTTAGTGACAACCAGCTTCTCCGTTTTGCCCTCGGCCATTCGCCGCGCCTGCTTGCGGCAAATAGTTCCCAGGTTGCGTTCCAGGTTACGGACGCCCGCCTCACGGGTGTAGTGACGAATTACGTGCCGCACTCCCTCTTCCGGGAACTCGATCTGTTCTTTGGTAACTCCGTTCTCGTCGATCTGCCGCGGAATCAGGTACTGAAATGCGATGTGAACCTTTTCCTCTTCGGTGTAGCCCTGGAGTTCGATAATCTCCATGCGGTCACGCAGCGGCTCCGCAATGGGATCGAGCATATTGGCGGTTGTGATGAACAACACCTTCGACAGGTCAAACGTCACGTCGAGGTAGTTGTCGCGGAACGTGGAATTCTGCTCCGGGTCAAGCGCCTCTAGCAGAGCTGATGCAGGGTCTCCTCGGAAATCGCGTCCGACTTTATCGATCTCGTCGAGCATGAAGACGGGATCCTTGGTTTCGGCGCGCCGGATGCCTTGTATGATTTGGCCCGGCAAAGCTCCTATGTAAGTACGTCGATGGCCGCGGATTTCCGCCTCGTCGTGTACACCACCGAGAGAAAGGCGTACGAACTTACGTCCCAGTGCGCGGGCAATGGACTTGCCCAATGACGTCTTCCCCACTCCTGGAGGTCCCACAAAGCATAGGATTGGTCCCTTCATTCCGGGCTTCAGCCGTCGCACAGATAGATAGTCGAGAATGCGGTCTTTCACTTTTTGCAAGTCATAGTGATCGGCATCCAGAATCTCTTTTGCCTTGAGAATGTCCACTTCCCCGCCCGAGGTCTTCGCCCACGGCAGCACCGCCAGCCACTCGATGTAGTTCCGGGTTACCGAATAATCGGCAGCCATCGGCGACATCCGTGACAAGCGGCCTAACTCTTTCAAAGCCTCTTTCTTCACCTCGTCAGGCATGCCCGCGCTTTCGATCTTTTGGCGCAGATCCTCGGTGTCGCGCTGGCCTTCATCCTGCTCACCCAGTTCCTTCTGAATGGCCTTCATCTGCTCCCGTAGGTAGTACTCCCGCTGCGTCTGCTGCACGCGGTCCTGCACTTCGGACTGGATCTTGTTCCTGAGTTGCTGGACTTCTAGTTCCTTGGCCAGATGTTGATTAATTTTCTCCAGACGAATCCGGACGTCGGTGGTCTCGAGCGTATCCTGCTTGTCCGCCGTGGAGAGCGATGGCAAGGAGGACGCAATAAAGTCGACCAGCCGACCCGCTTCCTCGATGTTCATCGCGACGGTCGATAGCTCATCCGAAAGCGTCGGCGACCCGGCCACGATCTGCTGGAAAAGCGTAAGCACATTGCGTTGCAAGGCCTCGAGCTCTGAGCTCACCGGAGGGATGGATTCCGGCACAGACTCGACCCGCCCTCGCATAAAGGGCGTTAGTTGAGCGAATTCGGTAACCCGCACACGTTCCATGCCTTCCGCGAACACGAACAGGCTCTGGTTCGGCATTTTTACGACTTTATGGACTACCGCCAGGGTCCCAACCGAGTACAGGTCGCTGGGCTGGGGCGCGTCGACGCGAGCCTCTCGCTGCGCCACAACCACGATCGTCTTGTCTTCCCCTAGCGAATTAATCAGTTGAACGGAACTTTCCCTGCCCACGGTTAACGGAAGGACGGCGTGCGGGAACAGCACGGTATCTCGCACGGGCAGGATGGGAAGAAAACCGGTTTCCTGCTTTTCCTGCTCTTTTGGCTTGGAATTGCGCTCAGCGCGCGACTTCTCTGTCATGTTTTCACCTTGAGTGTCTTGTACTCAAGTTGGATGAACTTCAGCTGCAAGAAGATGCAGCAACCCGATTTTTGGGAAACGGTTGGATTCTAAACCCTGCCGGAATCGTTTGCACCAATCGAAAGGTCCGTGCGCCGCATCCCGAAAGGCACATACGATTCTTAAGGCCTCGAAGTTACTCAGCCGCAGGGTAGATTCCCAGCACTTTGACCACATCGGCAATTTCGGCCAGATGCCCGAGCGCCTTGCGGGCAGGCTGATCGTCACCCCTCAGGAAATCGACATAGAACACGTACTCCCACGGGCGTCCCCGGCGCGGACGTGATTCGATCTTGCTCAGACTGATATCCCGCAGGGCAAAGACGCTCAACGCCTTGAACAATGCACCGGGCAGGTTCTTAACGCTGAAGGCGACCGACGTCTTGTTAGCACCCGGCAGGACGTGTCGTCGTCTCGTTACAAGAAAGAAGCGGGTGAAATTGCGCTTATCGTCTTCAATGCCCGGCATAAGAATCCTGGCCTGGTATTCCTCAGCTGCCAGCCGCCCGGCGATTCCGGCGGCATCTCGCAATCCGTTTTCGACGACGTGCTTCACGCTTCCGGCAGTGTCATAGAAGGGCACGGGCTCAATTCCAGGGTTGCGGCGAAACAGCTCCCGGCACTGCTCAAGCGCTACCGGATGAGAGTAGGCCCGCCGGATATCTTTCAGTTTTACCCCTGGTCCGGCAATGAGGTTATGGATGATTCTCAACCGGTATTCACGTTGCACGAAGACCTTCCGCTCCAGCAACAGATCGAAATGCTCGGCCACGGACCCGGCAAGAGAATTTTCGATGGGAATCACTGCTGCGCCCACTGAGCCTCGCTCAACACGATCGAATACTTCCACCGACCGTTTGCAGGGCACAATCGTGCAACCTGGCGCCAGGCGCGGCGCAGCTTCGTGGCTGAAGGAGCCGGCCTCGCCTTGAATGGCAATTTTCATTGCCGCAAAGTAACTGGATGAGAAGGAGAAAGCAAATCCTTCACCAGCACAAGCGCGTCCATGCTGTTCGGGTAATATCCCGTGATCGCTCCCTGGATGAAGTAACCCTGTCGTTTGTAGAAGGACAAGGCGGCCTGGTTATCGACGGCGGTTTCTAGCCTCACGGCTCGACAATTCTTGGTACGAAGGCGATCTTCGGCCGCCCTAAGCAAGCTTGCGCCGATTCCGGAGCGGCGGAACGCCGGCAAAACATCGATGGTGATAATGTGCCCTTCTCCTCGAGAACCGACATGTGCGACCAGAAAACCCAGAGTCGAAGCTGAATTCGCCCCCTGGGGAGACGTTTCTTCTTGCGAAATCTCCCGCTCTGCAACCAACGTAAATGACTTCCGCCGCCGAATGTAAGTACCCAGCTCCAACCGGCTGTATGCGATCCCGGCAGCGAAGCATTGCTGGTCAACCTGAAACAGGGTTTCGAAGTCGTCCGGACGAGAGTCTCGCAAAAGAAATTTCACTTCGGGAATTGTAATTCGGTACTCGTTGGCATTCGTCCTCTCTGATTTGCTTGCACTTACGTACATGCAAATTCCTTCCAAGAAAGGGTTGCCGGACTTGCACCCCAAGTCGTACTATTCGCATCAGAGGACTCCGTGGGGCACCTGATTCTCATCGACGCGGTCAGCGCAGGTGTTCTGCTGCTCCTGTGGTACTTCCTGTTCCTTCACTACAATCGGAAGAAAGGCGGCCTGGCGCTGAAGCGTGTGGAAGCAGCATGCTTCCATGAGGCCCGGATCGCTGAAGCCCGCTGGTTGGGAGTCAGTCGGCTGCAGGCCAAGATCGGGTTCGCCGCGCACTGGTTTGAGAATGCCCGCGTAACGGTCAGGCTTCTCCCCCGCCCTATCCCGCTGAAATGGTTACTAAGTCTGTGGAACAAACAACGCGAGACCCTGACCTTCGAAGCTGATCTGGGCTATGCTCCCGGCTTCCATCTCGACGTGTTTCGCCATCGTTGGCTCTCCAGGCAGCACAGCAAATTTGCTGCCGGCTCCCCGCAGTGGACTGTGTCTCGTCCGGGGCCGGTGGTACTGACGACGCGGACTCATTGGGCGCACGAACTTACCCCGGTCGTGAATACGCTGATCACGTCGCGAGGACACAATTTGCTCAGTGTGCGTTTCCGCTCCGAATCTCCTCACCTTGCCGCAACTATTCCGCTTGAGGCGCTTTCGGATGATCAGGCTGCTATTGGTTTCCTGAGCGTTGTGCGGGAACTGGCAGCGGGAGCTTCAACTCACCAGCAGTAGATTCACTCTTCTGGCTTCGGCACGAACCGATACCCAATCCCTCTCACAGTAAGTAGGTGCTGCGGTCGCGACGGATTATCTTCGATGTAGCGCCGCAGGCGAACAACAAAGTTGTCGATCGCCCGCGTGTCGGTGTCTTCGTGCAACCCCCAGACCTGCTCGAGAATAGATTTACGGGACACAACCCGGTCCGTGTTTCGGATCAGATGGCGCAACAGGTTTGCTTCCATGAGAGTGAGGCGGATGGTGTTGCCGTTAACTTGCAGCTCGAGTTTTCCGAAGTCGATTGAGCGACCATCGAAAGTGAAGATTTCGTATTCACCTGGTGCCACTTGCTTTGCCGGGACGGTTGGCGACTGAGCCTGGGACGCACGCATCCATTCGTGGCGCCGCAAGAGACCCTGGAGCCGAGCGAGCAGAATCGGCAACTCGAAGGGTTTTGCCAGGTAATCGTCCGCACCGGACGCGAACCCCTGGAGAACGTCCTCGGGCCTACCGCGGGCAGTCAGCATGAGTACGGGAACGAAGTTCCTGGCGGCGCGAAGTTCGCTCGCCACGACGAATCCATCCTTCCCGGGAAGCATCACGTCCAGCACCACTGCATCGAACTCCCCACTGAAGTTTTCCCGTCTGCCTTCCGTTTTCTGGCCGAGAAGTAAGTCAAGGGCGCTCTCCCCATCTGCCACTACCTGGACAGAGTGGCCCTCAGCCTCCAGATTGAAACGTAAGCCCGTCGCCAGGTGAGCCTCGTCTTCCACAATCAGTACACGGCTCATTTCACCTTGCTCCGCGGAAATTCGAGCACTACTGTAGTGCCTTGACCTTCGCCTTCGCTCTTCGCAAACACGTGACCGCCATGTTTGCGAGCGATGGCACGCACAATGAAAAGCCCAAGGCCCGTGCCCTTCACATTACTGACCAACCGGTCTCGAACGCGATAAAAACGCTTGAAAACTCGTTTCAGCTCGTGCGGAGGAATTCCTACCCCATGGTCTCGCACGCTGAGCATTACGTGTTTCTCGTCAGGGGACTCGACCTGAACCGCCACCTCGACACGCCCATTGGAATACTTGACGGCGTTATCGAGAACATTCGAAACCGCAGTGCGCAGCTCTTCCTCATCACCCCAGACACTCGCGTCAAAACCGTTGCTGACGGTCTGTTGAAAGGAAATATCTTCTGGCCGAAGGTGATATCTGCTTCGGGACACGTCGACGCATTGTTTTACTAATTCTCCAAAGTCCACCGGAACCCGTTCGCCGCGCCTTTTCTGGACAGCTTGGCCTGCTTTTAAGACTTGCTCGACCGTGGCCAGTAAACGCTCCGTGTCATCCAGCATCAGCCGGTAAAACTCGCGCCGTTGACTCTGGTCCACATCGCGCCGCTCCAGCGTCTGCAAATAAAGCCGTATGGAAGTTATCGGGGTCTTCAGTTCGTGTGTTACCGCGTTGATGAAGCTGTCGTGCTGCTCATTCCGCCGGATCTCGCGGATCAGAAAGCTGGTGTTGAGAATGATGCCGGCAGTGATCGCGCCAAAGAAGATGAATCCTAGGAAAACCTTAATGTCTGCGCGCCAGTTCAGAATGATCCAGCCGCTGCCCACTGCAACAGCCACCCCGGCCAGGCACACCCCGAGCGATAGAAAGAAGGTGATCGTCCGGCGGCGGCTGATAATGCGCATGGAATCAGCCAATTTTACGTTACTAGGGGTATCTCGAACCTGTTTTTGGCATACCGTCAAGACACACGCCCGTGGCCTGGGCAATTTATGTAGTTAAGAACAGCAAGTTTATAATGCGATATGTCTTTGAGCATTAAGAACCCGGATATAGAGCACCTCGCCCGCCTGGTGGCAAGCGAGACTGGAGAATCCATCACAGAAGCCGTTCAGACGTCACTCCAGGAGCACTGGGATAGATTGCAGACGCATGGTCGCAGCCGGCTTTTGAAGGAACAAATAGAGGAGCTTCTGCGGCGCGTCGATGCACTACCGACGCTGGATTTCCGATCCCCCGATGAAATTCTTGGTTATCGCTAGCACGGGACGCACTCAGTCTTGTGGGCAAATCTGGCGGAGACTGAGCGAATCACATTTTATGTTCTGGGTTCTTCTCGTGAGCCGGTCTTGAGAAAGTGTCGTGATTTTTGCGCTGATCGACGTAAAGCTCTCTGTAAACTAAACAAGCCTGCCTACTCCTCTTCTTCCGCCTGCTCCCCGCGGCCTTCTTTTGCTTTCGCGATGATCTTCTCCTGTAACTGCGCCGGCACAATGTCGTAATGATGCATTTCCATGTTAAAGCTGCCGCGCCCCTGGGTCATCGATGTCAAGTCGGCGCCGTACGTCAGCATTTCGGCCATCGGCACTTCCGCTTTCACGATGGTGTTCCCACCCTTGTTGTCCATGCCCTGGATCCGGCCTCGCCGACTGTTCAAGTCGCCCATGATCGAGCCGGCAAATTCATCCGGAACCGTGATCTCGACCGACATGATGGGTTCCAGCAGAGTCGGTTTGGCTTGCTCCATAGCCTTTTTGAAAGCAATGCGCCCGGCTAACTGGAACGACAAGTCGTTTGAATCAACGTCGTGATAAGAGCCGTCGTAGAGGACAACTTTGAAATCGACTACCGGATATCCCGCCAGGTAACCCCGAGCAGCGGCGTCTTTGATTCCTTTCTCTACCGCCGGGATGTAGTTCTTCGGGATTGCCCCGCCGAAAATGTCGTTCACGAATTCAAACTCCGTGCCGCGAGGAAGAGGTTCCATCTTTATCTTGCAGTCGCCGAATTGCCCGTGGCCGCCGGTCTGCTTCTTGTGACGGCCCTGTACGTCGGCGCGGCCACGAATGGTCTCGCGATAGGGCACCTTGGGCGCTTTCAGATTCACTTCGGTGTGATAGCGCTTCTTCATCTTCGAGACAGCCACTTCAATGTGCTGCTGGCCCGTGCCTGCGATGAGAAATTCCTTAGTCTGCGGATCGCGGAAGAAGCGCAACATGGCGTCTTCTTCCATCAGCTTGTGTATGCCAGTGCCCAGCTTGTCTTCATCGGCGCGGCTCTTCGGTTCAATGGCGAAGGTGATCGCCGGTTCAGGCAGCTTGACCTTGGGATACTGGATGGCCGCAGACTTATCGCCCAGTGTGTCTCCGGTCAGAGTGTCTTTCAATTTCGCGACCGCGCCGATATCACCGGCGTGCAACTCGGTCACCGAGACGGCGGTTTTTCCCTGCACGACTGAAATGTGCGCCAGCTTCTCCTGCGAATTGCGAGTGAAATTCTGCAGAGAAACGTCGTTCTTCAGCACGCCGGAAAAAACCTTGAAATAAGAGATGCGTCCCGCAAATGGATCAGAAACGGTCTTGAAGACGTACAGCGACACTGGCTCTGCATCCGCCACTTTCCGCTCCGGAGGCTCGCCGTTGCCGGAGGTGACTTCCCCGCGCACGGCACCGCGCTCGGTAGCGGCCGGCGTAAACTCCACCAGGAAATCCATCAGGCGGTCGGCGCTGATGTTCCCAAGGCCAGAGGCAAAAAGCACGGGGAAGATACGGTCTTCGCGAATGGCGTCATGCAGGGCAGGAATCAGGTGTTCTTCGGGAATAGTTCCTTTGTCGAAGAATTCTTCCATCAGCGCATCATTGCCTTCGGCAATCAACTCGACCAGCTTCTCGTGCGCTGCCTGGGCCGCATCTTTCATATTCGCGGGGATCTCGCCTTCCTTGCCCTTGCCATTCCCGCCGAGCTCGTACGTGTATGCCTTCATGCTCACCAGATCGACCACTCCGCTCAAATTCTTCTCGCTGCCAATCGGCAGCTCCAGTGGAATTACAGAACGGCCGAAGGCATTCGTGAGTGAGTCGAGCACCCGCTGGGCGTCGGCGCGCTCGCGGTCCATGCGGCTAGCCACGATGACGCGCGGAGTGTTGTACTCTTCGCAATAATTCCAGACACGCTGGGTTACGACTTCCACGCCAGCCACCCCGTCGACGACTACGATCGCCGCATCGACTACGGGAAGCGCCATCTTGGCTTCGTGGACGAACATGTTGAACCCGGGCGTGTCTACAATGTTGATCTTGGTCTTGCCCCATTCCACGTAGGCTAGGCCGGCTGACAGTGACATCTTGCGGGCAATTTCCTCGTCGTCGGAGTCAGTTGGAGCGCTGCCGTCGTCCACGCGGCCGAGCCGCTGCGTGGCGCCGGCAGTATAGAGCATGGCCGAGACCAGCGATGTCTTACCCGCGTGGCCATGCCCGACCACTGCCACATTACGGATATTCGCGCCTTCGTAAACTTTCACGGATTCACTCCTCATTGGCAGGCTGACAGGAGAGTGGTTCAGGCCCGAAGAAGACCAGGACAGGGTCACAGGCCAGCCCGGCAGTGCTTACGAAAACCTTGATGCTAACACAGCAGAAATTTGGGCCTCAAGCAGGGAGGGGTCGGTAGTGGGCTACTTTGAAAATCCCACAAAAATAAGTATGGTGCACGCCGATGACAAAACTTTCATGGTCGCGGGACGATCCCTCTCTGCTAAGCCGGACTTGTTAGCGATCCGTCCAAGCCAAGCTTCCCAGAAATCTTCTTCATTGCTTCGATGCAGAACCCAATGTGCTCTTCCAAGTCCACACCCAGATCTGCAGCGCCTTGCACGATGTCGTTCCGGTTCACGCTGCGGGCGAAGGCTTTATCTTTCATCTTCTTTCGAACTGATTTCGCATCCGCTTCCGCCAGCGACTTCCCCGGCTTCACCAGGGCGACAGCAGTAATGAACCCGGCGAGCTCATCGCAGGCGAAAAGTGCTTTTTCCATCGGAGTGAGGCGCGGCACCCCGGTGTACTCGGCGTGAGACAGAATCGCGTTGCGAATCTCATCCGAGTATCCCCGCTCCTTCAGAATTTCATTCCCCTTGTACGGATGATCGTCCAGGCTCGGCCACTTCTCGTAATCAAAGTCGTGCAGCAAGCCGACCACGCCCCACAAGTCTTCATCTGCGGAAAATTTGCGCGCGTACGCGCGCATGCAGGCCTCCACAGCAAGAGCGTGCTTGCGCAAACTTTCTGATTGGGTGAACTCAGTTAGTAACCCCCACGCCTGTTCGCGGTCAGTCATGATTGGTTACCTGTTTTCTCCTGGTTTTCTCCATGTAAGTTTGCTTTTTGTCTGAGAATCGTGCCGCTTTGATACCAGAATTTCCTTGACTTCCACAGCTGTCATCCCGCAGATTACGCATCAGGTTTGGAACCCCTCCCCCAAGAGGTTCCACGGAGAGGCCCGCTCTGGCAACTCCCAAACCTAGATGGCTACAACCCTTGCTCCTGTAGATTCAAGGGAAGTTATTCGTTGCGATCGTTGTCTGCTGGTCCAATTTCGAACTTCCAATAATCTGTGTCGCCGTTGCCACGGCTCGCTCGACGAAGACGAGCCCGAAGTGGTGTGCACTCCTCCTCCGCCCCAGATCATGCCCATGCACGGAAACGGGCGCGGGCATCTGAATCTGGCGGCGTCGATTCGTTCGCTGCGGCTGCGCAACGGACTAAGTCAGCGCCAACTGGCCACGCGGATGTCAGTTCCGCGCACCTATGTCTCCAAAATCGAAAACGAGAAAGCCACGCCCACGCTCTCTTCGCTGGAACGCCTGGCGCGCGCGCTGGAGGTGACTGTGCCGGATCTGCTTTCGGGCGGCGAACGCAATCGCCAGGAAGAAATTGCCGAACTGCTGAAAGATCAGTTTATCGCAGAGCTGTTGCCGTTCGTCTCGCAACTGAACGGCATGCAGATGTCGAGCGTGCTGGCCCAGGTACGCGATCTGACACTGCGCCCGCGAAGAACAGCGTAAACGGTTTCCTCGCTGCGCGAGGCAAGTTCGCGTGCGGGCCGCGGCAAGGAACTCAATTTTTTCCGGGCGACCACCAACTACGCCGGGATCGCAAGGTTCCGGCCTTTTTTTACCATGCTGGAAAATCAGTCGCTGGTGCTAGGGTCTTTGCGACCTTTGCGGTTAAAGTCTTTGACCTAGGCCACGAATTCCTTAGCCGGCGGCGGAGCGACACCCTGCGGCAGCCGATCCGTGACCTCAGCCATGTGCGCCAACTTTTCCGCCATCTCCCGCTTCAGTGATCCCGGCTGAAAACGCCAGTGATAATTTCCCTCATGTTTGCTGGGTGTATTCAGCCGCGCTTCGCTCCCCAAGCCGAGGACATCCTGCAAGGGAACCACCGCCAGGCTCGCTACCGAGCTCTGCGCCAGCCGGATCAAAGCCCAGTTCACCCCATCTTTGCAGCGCCCGACGAGCGCTTCCACAGCGCGCCGTTCGTGATCGCCAGCAGTTCTCCACCATCCGAGCGTAGTGTCATTATCGTGGGTCCCGGTGTAGATGACTCGGTCAGCCGTGAGGCGATGCGGCAAATAGATATGAGCGCCGGGGTCGCCGAACGCGAATTGCAGCACCGCCATCCCCGGAATCTGGTGCCGCTCCCGCAAGGCGGTTACGTCAGGCGTAATGACGCCTAAATCCTCCGCAAAAAACGGCAGGCTGCCTAGAGCTTCGCGCAGCTTGTGAAACAGCTCGTCGCTTGGTCCATCCACCCAACGCCCATGTATCGCAGTGGCCTCATGGGCGGGAATCTCCCAGAACTGCGCGAACCCACGGAAATGGTCCAGCCGGATAAAGTCGCACGTCTGCGTCGCCCAGCGCAGGCGCTGAATCCACCAATCGTAGCCACGCGCCCGCATCGCGTTCCAGTCATAAAGCGGATTGCCCCAGCGCTGCCCATCCGCACTGAATGCGTCCGGTGGAACCCCTGAAACGACCTCAGGCTCCAGGTTGCTGTTCAAACGGAACAGATCAGGATGAGCCCACACGTCAGCGCTGTCGTAATCGACAAAAATGGCGATGTCGCCCACCACGCGGATCGCCCGCTGCGCGCAATAAAGCCGCAAGGCATGCCACTGCTCGTAGAACAAGAACTGAATTGCCCGTCGGATTTGCAGACCTTCTGCGAGTTCCGCACGTGCCGCGTCGAGTGCTCCCGGTTCACGTCGCGCCAACTCAGGTGGCCACTGACTCCAAATCTGCTTCTGATAACGATCCCGAAGAGCATCGTAGAGGATGAAATCTTCAAGCCACCAGGAATTCCCTTCGCAAAAGCAATCGAAGCGGGAGCAAGCATCAGCCGAACCGTGACAGAGGAATCGTTTCGCGGCTTCTGCCAGCAGAGGCAGCTTCGCCGCGCGAGCCTGCTCATAATCGATAGGCCCAACGCTGTCGGGCAGCGCAGCGAGACGCGCCGGATCGATCCACCTGCGCTCTGCTAACCGCTCCAGACTGATGAGCAGCGGGTTCCCGGCAAACGCCGAAGTCGAAGAGTAGGGCGAATTCCCATTCGCCGGCGGCCCCAGCGGCAGCACTTGCCAAAGTCCCTGGCGCGAGGACGCGAGAAAATCGAGAAATGCGTATGCTTCAGGACCAAAGTCTCCGATCCCCCCAAGCGATGGCAGAGAGATAGGATGCAGCAGAATTCCGGTCAGGCGGGGAAATGACATCTTGAATGATTAGAACCTTACGCAAGTTGAGGCGATCAGGAAAGTGACTTTGGTGGTAAATGCGATTGAAAACGCCGGCAGTACTATCCCTCTTCTCGACTTCTCGTCAGATTGTTCATCTCCTCGGGATTGATTTTGATCTTGCCTGATTTTTCCATCTCGCTACGAAGGTTGGTCACAAAAAGACCAAACATGTCCTGCTGCTTGCTTTGCAGCAGCGAGTCGCGAACCTGATCTTTTTTGGCGTCGAAATCCTGTGGAGTGGGATCTTGCTTCTCGTTCACAACCAGAACCACGCCAGTATTTCCGTTCACGATAGGCCCGCTGATATCGCCAGGTTTCATAGTGAAGGCAACTGAAGCTCCTCCGGCCATCGAGCCAATATCCGGCACCTGGCCCTCGGGCAGAACCAAATCGCTGTTCTTTACCGTAGCCCCAAGTTCCTTGGCAGCTTTCTTCAAGTCATGTTCGGCCTTGGCCCGGTCGGAAAGTTCCTGGGTTTTTTGCGAGAGCAAAGCAGCTACCCGCTCGTTCTTGAACTCGCTCTCCACCCGGCTGCGGATTTCTTCAAAAGTAGGCGTAGCCGGGGGCTTCACTGCCAGCACCTCAAAAATTGCGTATCCCTGCTCCAATTGAGCCTCGTCGGGCGGCGCCTTCTCCCGCTGATTAAATACTGCCTCCATGAATTGCGCTGAGCTCCCGATGCCCGGCAGCGAATCCGGGCGGCTCACAAAGTCGGTTGTAATGGGTTCTAACCCGCTTGCCGCAGCCGCTTTGTCCAAGCCCGCCGAACGTGCCTGCCTCAACAGCGACGCTGCCTGACTGTCCGCAGCTCGCGCGGATTTCTCTTGTTTGATAAGCGGTTCGATCTGGTCTTTGACTTCGTCGAGCGTCTTCAGGTGCGCATCCTGCTTGTCATCTACATGAAGGATGTGAAACCCATAGCTGCTCTGCACCACATCGCTGGTTCCACCCTTCGGCAGCGAGAAGGCAGTCTTCTCAAACTCGGGCACGGTTCGTCCCTTGCCAATGAATCCCAGTGATCCGCCTTCTTTCGCGCTGCCGGGATCTTCAGAATACTTCTTGGCAAGATCGGTGAAGTTCCCGCCTGCCTTCACTTGCTTCAAGACGTCTTCCGCTTTCTTGCGTGCTTCTTCGACGCCCTTGGGATCGACTTTTCCATCTGGCCCAGGCAGCGGCGTCTTGATCAGAATGTGCCGCACGTTCACCTGCTCAGGTACGCGGTAGTCCTCACGGTGCTGGTTGTAATACGCCTGAAGCTCGTCATGACTAACTGTGGTCTGCGCCTGGATCTTCGCGTTGTCGATGACTACGTACCGGATCTTCCTCTTCTCTGGTATGGAATTGTTGTAGGTACCCTTATTGCGCTCGTAGAAGGCCTTCAGTTCGGCCTCAGTTGGATGAATCTGCTTCAGCAGATCATCTTTGCGAAGAATGGCGTAGTCGAACTTTACCTTGGTATTTTTCTTCTCAAATTCGCGCCGGACCTCAGCATCGGTGACCAGCACGCTACCGGTGACGAGGTTGCGCAGCTTGTTGAATAGGATCTCGTCTTTGACCCCGCGTTCGAACTGCGGAACTGTGAGGTCTGCCGACTGCAGCCGCATTTCATATTCCTGCTCGCCAACGAATTTTCCTCCTGGGAAGAACGTCGCGGCGTAGCGCCCATGCTGCAGTTCGTCCATGAGCTCTTCGTCCGTAGCCCGCAACCCGAGTCGTTCCGCCTCCGCCAATAGCGCCTTCCGGCTGATTAGGTTCTGCGCCGCCTGTGAGGCAAAAAACGGCAGCAGCGTTGCTGTCTGCGCACCACCCTTAGGGAATTGCTGCCGCAACATCCCCCGCGCTTCGCGCTGCACTTCGAGTGTGGTGACCTGGTCGCCGCCGACGGTGGCGACGACCCCCTGCCCAGGGGTGCCCATGCCGAAGCTCGATCCCAACCCTCCGGGAATGAGCGTTACCACCATAGACCCGCAAATGATCAACAGAATGGCCCCCAAAACAATCTTCACGGTAGGGCCGGCCGTCTGCAAAGCTCGAATCATCTCTTATTCTTTTTACTCCAGAATTGTGGCGGAAATTGCATTATAAACTATGCCCACAGAGCATGGAGGCGCGCATCGTGTTAACGACTCTGCTGCATTCTGTCGGTTGACGGGACAAATTGCGGTGTGAAAGTCTAAGAGGCTTATCGATCGTCTCCTGAAGTTACGTAAACAATTGAACCTGCTGGAAGCTTGCATCCAACCATGTACGTCTGTGTGGAAGGGGTAACACTCTAAACGATGCCGCGCAATCTCCGGACCGCCAGACTCGTCGCGATGCTGGTAACCCTAATCCTCTTCGCTTCGATCTACGCTAAATCCCAAGAATCAACCACCGGCAGCGTGAGTGGCGCGATCAGCGACCCGCGCGGCGCCTCTGTTCCCGACGCGCAGATCACCTTGACCAACCGGCTCACGGGAGCTGTAAGCCGCACCACCACGAGTCCGGCGGGGACCTATACCTTCCGCGATCTTTTCCCGGGCGAATACGTCCTCCATGTCGAAGCCAAAGGCTTTCAACCAGCTGACCTTCTGATCCGCATCCAGGCGGGAACCACCGCTACCGGAGATCTGAGGCTTCAGCGCTTGCCGGAGCATCCCGGCCCCGCGCTCGTCAACACCGAAATCCCAGCCGTGCAGGGCGCAATTGCCGGCACGCAAATGGATCGGCTGCCGAGTAATCGCAACTCTCTGGATGTTGCCTACCTACAGCCGGGAGTACAGGTCTTCGATGCTCAAACCCTCGCCCCCTCTAAGAGCGGCTTCTACGCCACCTCGATGGAGGGACGAAACGGTCGCACCACGCGCATGCAGGTGGACGGCGTCGAGACCAACGATGAAGTGGTTGGGAGTACTACGCAGAATGTCCCGCTCGGAGCAGTTCAGGAGCTGCAAATCGGACAATCGACCCTTACGCCTTCGTCCGGGCTCTCTGCAGAAGGTTTGGTCAGTATCGTAACCCATTCAGGGACCAACGATCTGCACGGCGAACTTTTCGGCAATTTCCGCAACAGGAGCGTTGCGGTGGCGGATTTTTCCGGCGGCCAAGGCGATTCTTTTTCACGCGAAGTTTTCGGCGGGAGCGCCGGCGGCGCGCTGAAAAGAGACACGCTCTTCTTTTTTCTTGCCGGAGAGTACTTCAAGCAGGATATGGTCGCGCCAGTCCTCTTCAATCCACCTTTCAGCGACTTGGATTCCGGCTACCACTCGCCCTTCCGCGACACGCAACTCGAAGGACGTCTGGATTACCGGCGCTCCCAGCAATCGCTCCTGTTTTACCGCGTCACGTTTGACAACCTCAATGCGCTGAATTCATATCCGGAAAATAATTTCCAGGTATTTCGAAACGGTGTGCACACCCCCGGGCACGCCCTTGGATTCGATTTCACCACCGGCAAGTACACTCACCGCATTCGCTTCGGCTACAACCGCTACTCAAACAACGTCGCCGATGCGGCAAGCAGTTCAGATGCCTTCAATCCCGCGCCCGGAATCAGCCTGAATTTTACCGGCGGCTCAGGATTCGCCAGCGGGCCCAACCCATTTGCGCCTCAGAACACCATCCAGGCCAACGAGCAGGTCCGTTACGATGGCACCAGAGTTGTGCAGGCCCACACCCTGCGCTTCGGCACTAGCGTAAACCGCATTAACTCCCTGGTTCTTGCCAACTACTTCGGCGCCGCACCAGAGATCGGAAGCGATACCATCACGGCCTCCATCGTGATCGCGGGAGGCGGGCCGTTTTCCGGGGGGCCGGCGAATCCCCTCAACTATCCCGCAAGGAGCATCCTCCTCGGAAACGGCCTGGGATGTCTGACCGAAAACTCAGCCTTCGATTCCCGTTGCGGAGGCATCACCGACACTCGTCTGCACGCATACCTGAGCGACACCTGGAAAGTGCGCTCGAACCTCAATGTCACTCTGGGCCTTCAGTACGTCCGCGACACCGGACGCACCGATTCCGACCTCTCGACGATTCCGTGCTCAGCCGCCAGTTCTTTCGGATCGCTTGCACCATGCTCAGGCAATGACAACCTGCTGAGTCATTTCGGACGCATCCCAGGCCTCGGCGATCGGGTGCGCCAACCCGACCTGAACCTGGCTCCTCAGTTTGGAATTGTCTGGGACCCGGGCAAAGCCGGAAAAACTGTCCTCCGCGCCGGAATCGGCCTGTACTACGACGACTCGCTGTTTCAAAACGTGCTGTATGACCGCGCGTCACGGCGTGCACAGGGCGCATTCCATGCAGAATCCAACGATCCCTGTGCCAGCCACGGCGTAGTGATTTTCCCCGGCAACGTTCCCGTCAGCAGCATCGACGGCCTGGACATCGCATCCCAAATCTGCGGCAACCCGGCTGGTAGCGTCGCCTCACGAGTTGCGGATCTGCAGAGTGCATTTCGGACAGCCAGTGCCGCTCTGAGTTCGTCTTCCCCAAATCCGAATTTCGTGGGGCAAACCCTGAGCTCACGCACTTTGTTCGCGCCCAATTTCCAGACTCCCCGTACCGTGCAGATGAACCTCGGCTTCCACCATCAAGTCGGCCAGAATTCGGTTTTTGGCTTCGAATACCTGCGCAGCGTCGGCACTCATTACTTGCTGGGAGTGGATACAAATCACGTCGGGGATTCAAGTTTTCTTCAGACGACCGACGAACCTTGCTCCACGAGCCCCACCGGCATATGCCACGTTCCGCGGGCGGCGCTCAATGCGATTAACGCCACGATCGCCGCAAACCCGCTCAGCGCGGGCGCCTGTATCCCCGCAACCAGCGCCGGAGCCAGTTCGCAAAGCGCCGTCGCCTGCTATATCGCGACCGTGCCTACGGCAACCATCGCCGACTTTGCCGCGCATGGACTCGATTCAGGCGCGCAGTTCCTCGGCGGCTTGCCTGCTTCCGTCTTCGGCCTCAATCCCGCTGATGGCGCCGCCTTCGCCGGGGTCAATCCGCTGATCGGACGCAGCACCGTATTTTTCCCAGCTGGCCGCTCTCTCTACAGCGGCCTCCAGCTCTTTCTCCGCACGGACGTGACTAGCCGCGTGCGCGGCGTCAATGCCATGCACCTTGACCTCGCCTACACCCATTCCAGTTTTCGCAGCAATGTTGCCGGAGGCATCGGCGACCAGGACCTTCTGCCTCTCGCTGCAGACTTTAACCACCCGACTGCCTTCTTTGGCTCCTCTTCCCAGGACCGCAAACACCTGTTTTCCCTCTCCACCACCTTTGAGGTCAGGCGCGCCCGCCTGAGCCTTGTGGGACACTTTGCCTCACCTCTTCCCCAGACTCTTTTCTTGCCCGCGTCCAACCAGCCCGGCGAAATCCTCCGCACCGACGCCACCGGCGATGGCGCTTTCGGAGGCCAAAGCGACACCGGCAACAACTCCTTCGGAGACATCCTCCCCGGCACCAACATCGGCGCCTTCGGCCGCTCGGTAAAAGCGGGCGATCTAAATAAGACAATTCAAAATTACAACTCAAGTTCGGCCGGCCAGCCCACCCCCGCCGGCAGAGCACTAGTCTCCGCCGGCCTGCTCAGCACTGCGCAGTTGCAGCAGCTAGGCGCCACCCTGCCGAACATCCAGGCCGCGCCACCCGATAACGTTGGCCTCTCGTGGTTGCGAACGCTCGACGTCATGCTGTCCTTTCCCCTTAAAGTCGGAGACCGTCTCACCTTAGAACCCCAAGTCTCCGCCTTCAACGCCTTAAATTATGCAAACTTCGACTCCCCCGGCATGAGACTCGGCGGCATCCTCAACGGCCTCCCCGGCGAAGCCAACGGCACCACGTCCACGATCCGCAGCACCACCCGTATCCTCCCCGGTTCGGGGGTGTTCACGCAGGCGGTGCCAAGGCAATTGGAAGTGGGGATCAAGGTCACATTTTAGTGCAACAAAATCCTGACTACCCCTGTCGCTTGACGCTGCCAACACACTAGAGAATACTGAGAACCGCTCCGCAAACGGGATGTCTTGGATAGGATTCACCCTGGGAATGCTGCAAAATTCCGAAAAGGACTACGCCAGCGCAGAGAAAAGCCTGCTTGAGGGCTTGAAACTGGAGGAGAATTCCGCTCAAGGACACTATCAGTTGGCCAAGACGTATTGGGCGCTGGGATGGTGGCAGGATGCGGAACCACATGCCCTTAAAGCCGCCAGCCTACAGCCCACTATGGCACCAGTGCGCGTTCTCCTCGGGAACATCGACTTACGCAAACGCGATGCGCCCGCGGCCCTCCAGGAGTTTCAAACCTACCTCAAGCTCGACCCGAAGGGCCGATGGCACAGGGCAGCGAGGCAATGGTTAAGAAAATCCAGGACGCCCTGAACGGCCCACAATAACGCGAATCGCTGATCAGGCTTGTTGCTTGTCCTCCGTGTAAAATGTCCTCATGCCTTTTCACGGAAACTCGCAGAATCGCGGCAGGTCCGCTCCGCCGGATGGCACTTTCGAGGAAGCAGCCTATTTGAAACACTTGGGCGAGAAGCAGAAACCAGTCTCGATCAAACTGGCTGACGGAGAAGTAGTCCGCGGCTGGATCGAATACTACGATAGAGATATGGTCCGGCTGACGCGGGAAAATCAGCCGAATCTTTTCATCTTCAAGCACGAAATCATGTACATCGCCGAGGACGCCGCGAACCGCAGGTAGGCGCGTGATTCACTATCTCTTTGCGCCCTTTGCGGAACTTCTTTGCGAACTTTGCGGTTAAAGATGTTCGCCGCAAAGAAGCTCACAAAGCGCCAAGAAAGCAAGCAGGATATTTTTCGTGCCCCAATACGCCCACCAACAATTCCTTCCCACCATGGCAGAGATCGCTCGCGAAGGCGGCGCCCTGCTGATGGACTACTTCCACCGCCGCGTCTCAGTGGAATACAAAGGCGAAGCCGATCTGGTTACAGAGGCGGATCGCCAATCCGAGTCGCTAATCCGCGACCGCATTCGCGCTTTCTGGCCTTCCCACGACATCCTCGGCGAAGAGCAGGGACTGGTGGACACGGGAAGCGAATACCGCTGGTACGTCGACCCGCTCGACGGCACCACCAACTTCGCCCACGGCTTTCCCGTGTTCTCCGTTTCCATGGCTCTGGAGCATAAAGGCGAGCGCATCGCCGGAGTAATCTACGATCCCACGCGCGACGAGATGTTCTCCGCCGGGCAGGGCGGCGGCGCGTACCTGAACGGCAAGAAGATTCATGTCTCAAACATCGCGAACCTCAGCGAATGCCTCGTCAGCACCGGCTTTCCCAGCCACAAACGCCACAAGAATCCCAACATTTTTTTCTATCACCAGATCACCTTGCGCACTCACGGCGTGCGCCGTCCGGGATCGGCGGCGCTCGATCTCTGCTCCGTCGCCTGTGGCCGCTTCGACGGTTTTTGGGAATTCAATCTCAACCCCTGGGACACCGCTGCCGGCGTGCTCATGGTCGAAGAAGCCGGAGGCACGGTTACCGATTTCCACGGCGGCCGCTTCCAGCTCGCCAGCCGCGAAACCCTGGCTTCAAATGGCCTTGTCCACGCGGCATTAATCGCGGAATTTGCAAAGGTTTTTTCTGGGCAGGGCCTAGAACCACTGCCTGCGATCTCTTCGCGGTAATCGAGCACCGCAACTGCACACTAATTTGTTAGGACATAAGGTCTCGCGGGGACGCAAGACCTTACGAGTTTCTGACTACACCACCTCTCCACGCCGACGCAGGAACGCCGGCACATCGAGATCTTCCTTTTCGAAGTTGGCGATCATGGCATTGCGCATAGTCTCCACCGCGACCGCCTCGACGGGAGCCGCGGCCGTCGGCTGGGGCGCCGCCTGCTCCATCACCATCGGCGGAGACGCTGGCTCAGGCTCGAACTCCTGATCAGGTTCGGGCTCGTGCGAAACCACAAATCCCGTTCGCCGTTCCTGCTGCCGCCGCCGCACATCGGAGTCCTTGAAACCGGTGGCGATCACCGTGATCTTCACCGAGTCTTTTGACTTATCGTCGAGCACCGCGCCAAAAATAATGTTGGCATCTTCGTGCGCCGCCCCTTGAATGATGCTGCAAGCCTCCTGCACTTCGGCTAATTTCAGCGAACTCGATCCGGTGATGTTGATGAGAATGCCGCGCGCTCCATCGATTGCTCCAGCTTCGAGCAACGGGGAAGCAATGGCTTTCTGGGCCGCGTCGGTGGCGCGCCGCGCGCCATTGGCTGTGGCTGTGCCCATGACAGCGTAGCCCATGCCCGCCATGATGGCCTTCACGTCAGCGAAGTCGCGATTGATGATCCCCGGAATGGTAATGATGTCGGAGATGCCCTGCACGCCTTGCCGCAGAATGTCATCAGCCACCCGGAATGACTCGAAGAAGCCGGCATCCTGCGCGACCGCGAGCAACTTCTCGTTCGGAATGACAATGGTCGTGTCCACCGAATCCATCAGTTCTGAAATACCGCGCTCCGCCTGCTGCATCCGCCGTTTGCCCTCGAACGCAAACGGCTTGGTGATCACCGCCACGGTGAGCGCCCCCATCTCGCTCGCCAGCGACGCGATGATGGGCGCCGCTCCGGTGCCCGTGCCACCACCCAGACCGGCAGTGACAAACACCATGTCTGCGCCTTCGAGCGCCTCAATGATCTTGTCGGAATCCTCGAGCGCCGCCTTGCGCCCGACTTCAGGATTCGCGCCGGCACCTAGGCCATTGGTGAGCTTGACGCCCAGTTGGATCTTCACCGGCGCATGCGACATACGCAGCGCCTGCAGATCGGTGTTGGCGACCACAAACTCGATGCCCTCCATGCCCGCATCAATCATGCGGTTCACCGCGTTGTTGCCGCCGCCACCCACACCGATGACCTTGATCTTGGCGTCGTTGCGGGCCTCTTCGTTAAAGCTGATACGAATGTCGTTTTCCTTTTTCATCTCCTGCCGCCCTTCATTAAGTTTGTCTTCTGAACCTTCGCCGACTTTGCGAATCCTTCGCTCTCTTTACGGTTAAAAGCTCTTGACCGCAACGGTTGCAAAGCGAAGGCAAGTTCGCAGTGAAACCCGAACTCTGCTAGGCCTCGTTACCCCACCAGCATTGCCTTCAACTTCGAACTCCAGCGCTCGTCCTGCGAGCCGCGCGCCAGGCGAGCTCTATGCGCGTAAAACACCATTCCGAGGGCGGTTGCATACTCCGGCTCAGCCAAGCTGGCCGGCATCTTCGCGAGAGGTGTCGGCCACGAAAGCCGAACAGACCGGCGCAGCACCGAGTCAGCGATATCCAAAATCCCCGGCAGCCGTGAGGCGCCTCCGCTCAACACCAGACCGCCAACGCACAGCTCCAGCACTCCGCTCTGCCGCAGATTGTCTCGCAGCAGCTCGAACAATTCGCGGGCCCGGGGCTCGAGAATCTCTCCCACGGTACGTTGAGAGATCAGCCGCGACGGGCGATCGCCTACTGAAGGAACCTCTACCTCATTTCCTTCCGGAATTAAAGTAACGATTGCGTTTCCGTAGAATTTTTTTATTCGTTCCGCCTCAGCGATCGGCGTACACAGCCCCACCGAGAGATCGCTGGTGAAATGATCCCCGCCAATGGCAATCGCCGCCGTGTGGGCGACCGCACCCTCCTGGATGACAATCAAATTGGTGGAGCCCGCGCCCAGATCGGCAAGGCATACGCCCAATTCACGCTCATCGGCTCGCAGCACGGCATCCGCGCAGGCCAGAGGCTCAAATACGGTATCGTCGACCTGTACCCCCGCACGGTTTACGGCGGAAACTACATTTTGCGTGGCGCTGGAAATAGCAGTCACAATGTGCACCCGCACAGCTACCCGGCAGGCCATCATTCCAAGCGGGTCGTGAATTCCAGGCTGATCGTCGAGAATGAACTCCTGCGGTAAAAGGTGAAGAATCTCTCGATCAGCAGGAAGTGCAATGGCCCGTGCTTTATCGACGGCAGAGCGAATCTCGTCTCTGGCGATTTCTCGCGCGCGCGTGCCAAAGCTTATGCCGCCATGGCTGTTCACGCCGCGAATGTGCGCCCCGCCGATGCCGAGCAGCGCGCGCTCTATGGGAACGCCAGCGGCATCTTCCGCCTGCTCTACGGCTTTCTGAATGGAGCTGGCAGCCTTCTCCAGATCGACGATGACTCCCTTGCGCGAGCCTCGCGATTCGGCTACACCATGTCCCCGATACCGCAAGCCGTTGCTCGTGACCTCGGCCACCAGGGCACAAGTCTTGGCGCTACCCACGTCAATTGCAGTCAAGAGATTCGCGTGCTGGTTCGCCATCCCTATCGTTGCTCCTGCCCCTTGGCAATTGCCGGACTTGGTTTCTTGTTTGCGCCCGCTGGGCCGATCTTCGTCACCGCGGGCACTCCGGAATTTGTGGCAGCCGGCTTGGCCGGCGCACTGCCTGCAACAGCTGCCGACTTGGTCCGTTTCACAGCCAGCCTCAAACGACCTGTCTTCGCGGGCTTCTTCTTCTTTGCCACGTATTTAGTTCCTGCTGTGGCCGCTCGCGGCTCCGGCTGAGCATGGGTGAACAGCGCCGCAGGTTTCACACCCGCTGCCATCGCTCGCTTTGCTGCCGCTTCGGAGAGCGGCGGCTGTCTCGCGGTACTCTGCAGATCGGGATTGACGATGATTTGTCGCTCGTAGCGGAGGTCTACGGATTCGAGCTTTTGGAACTGCTGCCGCCACTCCTGCACATGGGACACGTAAATCCTGTAACGCTGCAGGTAGTCGCCGGATCCAAGATGTACCAGTATTTCTCCTTCGCGATTGTTGGCGAGCACCTTCACGTCATCCGGATCAGAGAGATCAACTTCACTGAGATCCTGGGAGTAGCGTGCGCCGCCGGCATCCAGCTGCCTGACCAACTCGCTATAAATCTTCATCCGCGCCGCTCGGGTTGAGAGCGGTTCGCCAGAGTTCATCCCCACAATTACAGGAAAGGAAAACTTCTTTCTCGCAGGCAATTCCATGAGCGTGCCGACAGCGTCGACCAGCAGGATCTTCGGGCCAATGCGCGCGAACGCCGCGGGTGTGCGTTCTTGAATCTCAATCCTTATGCGATTTGAAACAAATCGCATCACGCTGGCCGATTCAACCCAGGGGATTTGCTCCAGCTGCTTTTTGCGGAGCGCCAGAGGAACGAAGAAAATATTGCGGCCTATGTCGCCGCCCATCACTTCAATTACCTGTGCGCGCGTAACGTTCTGCAGTCCGAAAATCTCTATGCGGTCGCTGGACTCGATTCGAAAGCGCCAGGAGCGCTCGCCGTAGTGGTACAGCGCGGCAACGCCGATCGTACAGAGAAACACCAGCAGGAGGAGAACGGCGGTCCAGGTTAGCCGTGTGGCGGTTTTCTTCGGGAGGGAACCCCGTCGTGCAGAAACGCGCTTCTGTCCACGCAGGAATGGCGATTCGACTTCCGCATCCAGATCGAGCAGCCGCGCATCGTCAAACTCCTGGCGGAATGGCTCGTCAGCGGGCGGATACAACTCTTCCTGCGAGATGGTAGGAGCGGGTTTCCTTGCCATCAACTCAGGCTAGTTGTCGTCGGGGAATCGCGAGCGAAACCAATATAACTTCTTTTCCGGGACTGAGATAGAAAAAACTGGAGAACTTTTACACAGGGAGTTGGCTAAGAAGGCTATAGGTGCCTATGACGTCAAAATCCGTAACGCATCTCGCATACCTTCGTAAAGATTTGCCGAGCAGCTCCTTAATTTGAATTTCTTGTGTATCCCGCCTCCCTGCTGGTCATCTATGAAAGGGCGCGTACCACTTAAAAAAAGCACCGGAGAAAGAAGGTGGCCCATGTCTCGCATGAAAGCCGTGCAAGCGCCGCCTCTCCGTTCAGGGATGGGCCTCTGGCACCGCAAAAGATTCCGAGGACCCGATGCAGTTCAGCTCGCTTACGGGTGTCCGCCCGATCATCGAACGCTACCCACTGGAGAAGGCAGCTGAAGCATATGCGCAGATGATGAGCGGCCGCGCGCCCGATTCAGAGCAGTGCTAACGATTGGCGGCTAGTCAAAAGCGGTTGATCTTCTACGCTCGTTTAATATTGCAGCGCTCTGGCCTGGCACTTTCGTCGCGATTCCCACTCGAATCGAGCGCCAACGCAAGCAGTCAGGCCTGTGCACTTACCTGCTCGCGTTAAGTACCCAAGCACTCACCAGAAAGGCGCGAACAGCTTCGAAAGCTCTCAACTCCTGATCGTCGGTGAATTCGCCGTGACCACCGCCGGGGATTGTCACCAATTGATTCCGCACACCTGCCTTGTTGAGGGCCTCGTGCAGGCGCACAGCGTGAGCGTAGGGAACCAGCTTATCGGCGTCGCCGTGCATAGTCAGTAATAGGGGGCAAACCAGCGCGGACATAGGTAAGCGGTGAAAGACGGCGGGCAAGATCTTCGCGATTGGGCAAACTGCCCAGCCAGGAGATCGCGTATCCCTTCTGATTCGGGCCCTGCAGCATGCCGGCAACATCCGTAATTCCGAACCAGTTGATCACCGCGGCGACCTGCGGGCGCGAGTTCACGAAGTTGCCCGTCCAGCTGGGGTCATCTTCAAAAGAACACTCGTTTTCAAAACCAGCCGAAGGCGGAATCATGGCGGTGGTCAGAGCCGGGTGGCCGCCTGCCGAACCGCCCGTCACCACGACCTTGCTCAGGTCAAAGCTGTACTGCTTCGCATGCCGGCCGATCCAGTGCAATGCGCAGAGGCAATCCTCGACAGCCGCCGGTGCCAGCGACACTTTGCCCAGCCGGTATTCCACATTGACTACCGAGAATCCCATCTGCAGAAACGGCACAAGGTAGAGCACCCCCTGTTCCTTGGTGCCCGCGACCCAACCGCCACCATGAATCATCATCACCACCGGAGTCGGGCCGGCGGCTTATTCGGATGGTAGACGTCTAGTTTGGCTTGGTAGTTACTGGCGATCTTGTACGTGACGTTGACCTCCACATCGAAGTGATCGCTGACGAGCACGGCAACCTTCTGCGCGTCGGAGAGTTGCGCGTGCAGAGCGACCGCCCAGCCGAATAACATGATGCTAACCAGCCAAAGGCGCAACCTTGCCATGGTGTTCCTCCGAAATTCAGCTTAGTTGTTAACGGCGACTTCGCGTCCGCTGCCAGGTTCTCAGCGAACTCTGGGGGGTTGAATCCGTTGTGCTCCAAATCTGCCGAGTTGCATTCTCCCCGCGTTGGCTAAGATACTGGAACAAACCATGAAAAACGAACTTTTCTTCTCCAATCCTACGGAAGTGGAAAGCGAATGCCTGGTCGCGCTGGTGCTCGATCGTGGCGAAAAAGATAAAACCGAAGCCTATGTGGCGAGTGGCGAGAAAGCTCTGCAGGACGCCGCTGCCGAAGTCATTGCCAGTGGCGAAGCGACTGGGAAAAGCTTCGAAAGCACTCTGCTGCATCATCCCGCAAAGCTGAAAGCCAGGCGCCTGTTGCTCCTGGGCGGTGGAAAGGCTAAAAAGTTTTCTTCTTCCGAATTGCGCAAGCTGGCCGGCGCTGCTGTGCGCACGCTGAAGTCGAAGAGCCTGCGCAGCTTCGCATTCGCTGCTCCCGATACCATCAAATCAGAGGAGGCGGTCAGGGCGATCGTTGAAGGAGCATTCACGGGCAACTTCGATCCGGACACCTACAAGAGTGACCGCAAGGACCAGAAGATCGACTCGTTGACCATCGTGGCTCGCGGCGACCAGAGCTCTTTGAAGAAGACGATGGAGGAGGCGCGAATCATTGGGGAATCGCAGAACTTCACGCGCGAACTGGTGAACGAACCGTCAAATCGGATGACGCCGTCCGTGCTTGCCGATCACGCGCGCAAGATGGCACAGGAGGTTGGGCTGAAGTGCGAGGTGTACGGCGCTGACAAGATCAAGGAACTGAAGATGGGCGCTTTCTGGGGAGTGGCGCAGGGGTCCGATGAGCCTCCAGCACTGATCGTGATGCGCTATGCACCTGCCGGCGCGCCCGACAAACCCGTCCTCGGGCTGGTGGGGAAAGGAATCACCTTTGACACGGGCGGTATTTCGATCAAGCCCGCGGATGGCATGGAAAAGATGAAATATGACATGGCGGGTGGCGCGACCATGATCGGTGCCATGCGCGCCATCGCGCTGCTCAAGCCGAAGGTGAAAGTCATCGGCATTGTGTGTGCGACTGAAAACATGCCGTCCGGCAAGGCGCAAAAACCCGGCGACATTCAGACCGCGATGTCAGGCAAGACGATAGAAATCATCAACACGGATGCTGAAGGGCGCCTGGTGCTGGCCGATGGGCTGTGCTACGCCCGCCAGCTCGGTTGCACGCATCTCGTCGATGCGGCTACTCTCACGGGCGCCGTGGTTGTCGCACTCGGATATGCGAATGCAGGTGTCTTTGCAAATGATGACGCTTTGTACGAACGCTTCAATAATGCCTTGAACCGGTCAGGCGAAAAAATGTGGCGACTGCCGTTGGACGACGAGTACAAAGAGCAGATCCGCTCGAACATCGCCGATATCATGAATACCGGCGGCCGCTGGGGCGGGGCAATTACCGCGGCCATGTTCCTCAAAGAATTTGCCGAAGACACGCCCTGGATCCATCTCGATATCGCCGGCACCGCCTGGATGGAAGACAGTAAGCCCTGGATTGCCAAAGGCCCGTCAGGAATCGCGGTGCGGTCGCTGGTTGAGTTCGCGAGAGAGTTTGCAAATTCGTAGGGCTGCTGCGTTCCCAGGATGTTTGCGAACGGGCAGAATCACATGAGCAACCCACAGAAGTTCTTCCGGCACTTATGGCGGATTAATGCGGTGCTCATCTTGCTGGCAGCAGGAGCGATTACTTTCGGCGTAGGTACCCTGCTGGTGGGGGGAATGCAGTGCAAGAGTAACTCGCAGTCGGGAGGCGAAAACGGGAATTCCTGTCGCAGTATCGAATCCTCAACTCTCACTTGGGCGGACTTTCGGTTGTAGGGGGACTCGCGTTATGCGAGCTAATTTGGCAACGCTACGCGGAGGAGAGGGTTTCAGCAGCAGCGGTTATGCGGAAACCAGGAACATTCTCTTCATTGAGCCCGGTGAAGAGAGTGCGCGCTGGTTGCTCCCGATAACGATCACGTCATAAGTGATAGTTCGGATGCCCTGAGGAAAAGGACGACCCGCCAGGCAAAAAGGTGGTTGAGATAGCCACGAAGGTGAGAGAAATTCACGTTTTCTGTCGGGTGGCGAATTGACGATCCTCTACGAACGTGACAGGCGGCTGGTCTTTGCTGCATTCCACCCAGGAAGCCTGTCGCAGAAAAGAGAGCAAGAAGTCGAAGTTCCACAAATCAAGTGAACTAGCGAGACCGCTTGCCAAGCAGCCCATCCAGCGCTGCCCGCATCTGAGGCATGGTCAGCTTCGGGGGCGTGCCGTGAAAGCTCTATTTGTAACTGGTTTGGTGGTTTTGATTCTGGGAATAGCATCATTTTTCGTGCCCATCCCGCATACCGAGAATCACGGGATTAAGGCGGGCGACGTCAGCATCGGCGTGAGGACCACTGAACACGAACGCGTTTCGCCCATTGTCAGCACAGTTCTGATTCTGGCAGGCGCGGGCATGATGATCGGTGGGCGAGGCCGATCTTAGTCGAAAACTTCCTGGTCATCGAAATCTCGCTCTATCGAGATCTTCTGAATCATCTCTTCTCTCGATTGTTCCCACCATCCCCGCCAGTTGAGTTCCTGGTGTGCAACCAATCCAGCTCCTGAATACAAATAGGTAGACCCCAGCGAAGACCGCAGCCACCGCCAACATTAACGGAAGCACAATCATCCACCCGGGGAAAATATGGGCCACCGCAAGCGAGACGACAAAGAACAGTAGTGTGGCGGAAACCAGGATTAGTCCGTCTATCAGGTACGCAAGAGCGGGTGCTGAGATCCCGACTGGACAGCCGAATAGCTGAAGACGCGACGCGCGATGCTCGACCATGTCATTGAGCGAGCTGAAATCCTGGTCGAGCTCGATGGGTATCCGTGCTGTCGGGGAAAACGCTAGTTCTGCCCTATCAGCATGGCTCTTGCGCTCGGAGAACATTGAGTTCCAGGCAACGTGATGCGCAGTACTCAAGAGTTGGGTAAAGACCCACTCCTTCAGCAGAGCTCGCGAGCGCTGGGGGAGCGTGGCAAACTCCACACCGGCCTGAGCAGTGGAATTTGCCCAGGCAACACGTCCGGTGGCTTCAATCCGCACCCGCGGCGATAACAATTCGAACCGCAGATGGACCTGCTGGTTCGGGCGCAACGGAGCGACTGCCTGAATCGCAAGCCCGTGCTCGTTGAGATCGCGGATAATGCCACCGTTTCCCTGGTCGAGATTTACGTATGCGAGATTCTGAATCTTGTGCCGGTAATAGCGGCGAGACGGGGCGGCGGCTGGGCTCTCGGGGGTCGCTAGGTCAGAGCGATACTCCATCAATAAATCTTATCTTTGGATATGGAGACGCCTCATTAACCTTGCTGGTTCTCACGACTAGGCTGGACGCCGGTAGCTTTCCCGCTGGCGTCCCTGGTCCCAGGCCATCAGGCGACTAAGGTCGTAACGGTAGGGGCCGTAAGCACGAAAGGCTTTTTCGTCAAACAAGCGCTTAATGCCACATCCGAGACAAACCTGGTAGGTGTAACCCTGTGCACTTACTGGCCAGCTCATCTTGTTGTGCCAGCAGCCACGAAGCAGGACCACGACCGCTCCCGTCAAGCCCGTAGCCGTGATGCCCAACGGCCATAACCAATGCGACTTTTTCTTATCCCCAGCCACCTTCCACAGCCTCTAAGAGACGTTACGAAAAGCATAGGCGAAGCGGGAAGGGGCGGCAATGGCACCAAACTACCAGCGGCGAAACTGGCTTACGAAAGCGCCGAGTCTGAGTTCCACCTTCGTTCCAGCGGAAACATTGCGGTCTGACCAAAACGCCTGTAACTTTAACAATAGCATTGAAGACCCTGTGAGAAGCAGTTGAGAAATATGGCCTGTTAGTGGTAAAAATCTCGCGGCAAGGGGTGGTTAAGAAGAGCATTCCACAGGGTTTTCCACCAGCCAGATGAGCGCACCCTCGCAAAGTGCGGAGCTAACGCTGACCAGCCAGGCAGGCGCCGCCCGCAGCCAAACACCACGCAATGGCGCGCGCTCGGCGACGTTTGCACCTGGCCACGAAGCCTTACAGGCACTGCTGGCCTTTTCCGCGCTGCACGAACAGATCCGGCAACGCCGCGCTCACGAATTTCAAGCTGGAAACCATGCTGGAGCGGATATTTGGGAACTCGAACAGTTTGTTCTCGACGAGGTTCTCCAACTTGTAGCTGAACGTGCTTTGTCAATCACCGGGGCGGACGGTGTAGCGATTGCCCTGGCGGAAGCGGATGCGATTGTGTGTCGTGGCTCCGCAGGGACCATCGCGCCTGATCAAGGAGCGCGACTGGATCCTTATTCCGGATTCTCCGGGGCCTGCTTGCGCGATGGACGCATCGTGCGCTGCGATGATTCGGAAACCGACGTCCGCGTGGATGTGCACGCCTGCCGCCGGCTGGGCACGCGTTCTATGGTGGCAGTTCCTATCACAGGATGGCACGGCGTTATCGGGCTGATCGAAGGGTTTTCCACCGAGCCTTATGGCTTCAACGACAGTGATGTTCGCAGTCTCAGTCTTTTGGCCGAACTGATCCTGGCGGCATTGAAACCACAGGAAGAGGACCGCCTTGCCCAGATCTCGCAACGCGTTGTGACGGGAAGAGTCGCTGAGTCCCGTGCGCAGTTACTGCTGCAGAAGAGCCCAGCCCCAAGTACGCCTATGGCTGCCGCAGCTCAGGAATCCACTCTAGAAGGCGCGCAGCCTGTTTCCGAGATCGAGAAAGCGGAGAGCTCACGACCCGGGATTACGATCGTCCTGCTGATGGTGTTTATTGCGGCAGCGCTGGGAACCGGGCTGTGGTGGAAGATGCGGCACAGTGCACACGCCTTGCCTGCGTTGCCACAATCCGTTTCAGATTCTGGCGCGCAGAACACTGTTGAACGGGAGGAGCAGAGTTTTGCTCCATCGCCGGGTACCTCCAGAGATACCATTCAGCAACAGCTCTCGGTCCTGCCGAAGGTCACGGGAATTCACCCACTGTCGACGCCGGAGTCAAGCAAAGTGATTATCGACTTACAGGACCAGGTCCAATATGAAGCTCACCGCCTGAGTAATCCGGAAAGAATTTATTTTGACCTCCACGATACTGCGCTTGCGCCCGGTCTGGCGTCCCGGAGTATCGAAGTTGGTGATGCCCGCCTGGTTCGCGTCCGTGTTGCGCAGCCAACGCCGGGCATAAGCCGCGTGGTTCTTGAGACGAGGAATGCTTCCAATTTTTCCGTCAGCATGGAGACAGATCCGTACCGGCTGGTTGTCGAAATTCGAAGCAACGGTCCAATGGACAACAGTCCTCCCGATCACCCCAAGACTGATCTTCGAGACTCGGTTAAACCTGATGCCAACCCCAGACCTACGGCGGAGAGAGGGAATGAAAAGGGGAGTCTCTCGGGAAATCTTGCTCCGAAATTCCGCATCGTTCTTGATGCAGGACACGGCGGATGGGACATCGGTACAGTGGGCCGAAAGGGCTTGCTGGAAAAGGATTTGGTTCTCGACATTGTTGCGCGGCTGGGAAAGTTGCTCGAGAAGAACTTGCCCGCCGAAGTTGTTTATACGCGGCGCAATGATGCTTATATCGCTCTGGAAAAACGGGCGGAAATCGCCAACCTGTCGCACGGCGACCTCTTCCTCTCGGTTCACGCCAACTACAGCACAGATTCGGCCGCGCGAGGCGTGGAAACCTACTACACCAGGACATATTCGTCTGCGAAGGCGCGCACTCCGGAATTGGACGCGGCTTCCACTGACCTTCAACCGATCAACTGGACCAATGTTGATATTCGCCAGAAAGCGCTGCAGTCCCGACAGTTCGCAAGCAGTGTGCAGCAGGCGCTGTTTGGCGCCATCGCGGCACAGACTCCAGGCATTCGCAATCGCGGGGTGAAGGAAGCCAGCTATGTCGTGCTGACCGGAACCACCATGCCGGCCATCCTCGCCGAAGTTTCTTTTGTGAGCAGTCCGGCTGATGAAGACATGCTGCAAAACGCAGCCTATCGCCAGCAAATTGCGGAAGCTTTGTATAAGGGGGTTGCGCGGTATAGCAAGGCGTCGCGTCAGGTGAAGGTGGCGAGCACTTCGGGGAAACCCAGCGGGCAATAGGTCATTTCCATCCAGTAACAGCCTCAAGCCATCAAGCTGCCAGAAGTAAGGATACGGTGATAAAGTAAGGAATCGGGAGAACGTGTGTGCAGAGGCAGGCAACCCTAACCAGCAAGGGTCAAATTACCGTACCTCGTGAGGTCCGGCGCCTGCTCGGAGTTCGGACCGGGGATAGGTTGTTGTTCGAAAGTGATGAAAAGGGCGTTCGGGTTCGGCCAGTGCGGACCCAAAGCGCCTTTTCCAAGTATCGAGGCCTCGGCAATCCGGGACTTAGACCCGGTCGAAGAAGCATTAGAAAATGGCTGCGGGGAATGCGCGGAGAGTGACGACGGCCGTTGATACTAACGTCGTCATAGCGTTGTGGGACCAGGATCCCATCCTTAACACAGCCGCACAGAATGCCCTCGAAGGGGCGTTTCACCGCGGAAATTTAGTCATTGCTGCCCCGGTGTTCGCGGAATTGATTGCAGCTCCCGGGCGCAATGAAACATTCGTTGGTTCATTTCTCGAGGAGACCGGAATTGCGATTGACTGGGAGTTGGGAGAGCGCGTGTGGCGTTCCGCAGGGCGAGCGTTCCAGGCCTATGCCGAACGCTGTCGTAAGCAGCGCGACACCGGCACGCGCCGCATACTTGCCGATTTCGTGATCGGAGCTCATGCAGTCTCGAACGGCTGCCGGCTTCTTACTATGGACGATGGTTTATATAGAGCAGCTTTTCCAAATCTTGCAATAACAACTCTTTAGGAATTGCCGTTACGGCGCAGCCGGAGTTCCGCCGTACTTCTGCAGCCACTTTAGTTCCTCTCTCACCTTAATCTTTCCATGCCAAGGATTGTTGGACAGTGAGTGTCCTTCTCCCGGGAACACCACCAAGGTGCTGGGAACACCCAGGATGTGAAGGGCGTGATCGAGTAGGTAATTCTCCGCCACCGCGACACGGATATCATCCGCACCCGCAACCATGTGGGTTGGGGTCTTTACGCGATTGATGAAGTAAATGGCAGCTTCATCGTGATAGCGCTGGGCCGCTTCCCAAGGTAGACCGCCGAGGAAATATGCGTCATCAAACGTTGTGTCGTCGTTGCCCCAGTTAGCGACATGCTCTACGGCGCCGGCGCCAGTGACAGCAGCCTTGAACCGCGCGGTCTGAGTGATCAGCCAATTGGTCATGTAACCGCCGTAGCTGTAACCTCCAACCGCGAGCTGGTTGGGATTGGCGATTCCGTCCTTCACTAACGCGTCGACACCTTCGAGAATGTCTTTGCCTGGGCGTGACACGATTTCGGGCACAATCTGCATAAGAAACTTGTCGCCGTAACCGGTTGATCCGCGATAGTTCGGCTCGAAGACCAGCCATCCTGCGCTCGCTGCCAGGCGGTCCCACTGATACCAATCGGCTTCGAAATGGTTGCCGTCCGCATCCGCCGGCCCTCCGTGGATGAGAACCAATGTCGGGAGGTTCTTCGCTTCAAACTGCCCCGGTGGATAGATCAGCATGCCTTCGACAGTTGTCCCGTCATCGGCCTTCCAGCGGTACGGCTTTCCCTTCGGCAAATCGCGCTCTGTAAAAAGCCGGTTGAAGGACGTAATCGGCTTTGCCTCTTGTATTTTTTCAATGCGGTCGGCCAGGTAAACCTCCGTCGGCTTTTCCAACGCCGAATAAATGAAGGCGATCTTTGGGGAGCTCTTCGCCGCTGAAATGCGCTCGTATGTTCCCCCCCAGGTATTCAGTTTGGAAAAGGAGTCCGTCGGGTGAGTCGCGGAATAAACCGGGACTTCGGTCCCCACCCGGCCAGACACAAGAATGCGGCTTCCGGCAACGGTGTAGTGATTTACCGCCCCTGCAAACTCTTTTCCCCATTGCTGCACCTGGCCGCCTTCGGTGTCAACCGAGTACAGATGGGGCTGCAGGTCTCGGTAGGAATCACCGATATCGCCGACTGAGACTGTAAAGAACAGGTGACGATTATCTTCGGCCCAATCAAGGTCCCCTTCAACAGCGTGGTTGCGCGTGAGTTGGCGCGGAGATTGGCCCGGTGAAGAGCTGGCTAAATCGATGGAGTAAATTTCATACAGTTCCACTTTTTCCTGGCGCTCGGAAATCGGTTCCGTCAGAAACGCCAGCTTCTGCCCATTCGGAGAAGTCGCAAGTTGCTGGATGCGCAATGGCGTGCTCGCCAGCACGCGCGATCCCGGAGTGATGTCTTGTTCCTTTTCTGATTCCGGAGTTTCACGGGTGCCCGCCGCGGCGCGATGTGCCAACGCGTCTCCGACCCGCAAAGCAAAAACACTGTCGCCGCGTTCGGCCGCGCGATATTGGGAGACGTCCTTCCATTCTTTCTTGTAGGCATCCTTCTGGCTCTTCGTCCAAGGCATCCGTGTCGCAAAGTACACGGTCTGAGAGTCAGGGGACCAGGAAAAAGCGTGCACGGTCTCGCTGCCCTGCGTCACCGCAAAAGCTTCTCCTCCGGACGGCGAGATGAGATACAGCTGGCTGACTTCTTCTTCCTTCTCGCCCGCGGCTTCGCTCTTGCCGGTTGCGCCTTTGCGGTCAGAGAGGAATGCGACCCAGCGGCCGTCGGCAGACCATTCCGGCTTGCTGACGTGTCCTGACCGGGTAAGCTGAACCAGGTCGCCGCCACGGTAGAGCCATAAATCTTTTCTGAAAATGCTCTGGTCCCAATCAGCGCGTTCCGCGGCAATGACAACCGACGCACCATCCGGCGAGATCTTCACGTTGTTGATGTCGACCGAGTTGAAAAATTCATCGAGCGTCAGCTTGGGTTTTTCGATTGCGGAAGCAGTGATGAGAAATATGAGTGTGCAGACCGATAGGAGCAACTTCTTCGGGATCGTCATAGGCTTTGAGCGATGAGATATACACGGCCAATTAAAACTATGCAACGTGACCGCAGGTTCTTGAAAGCGGACCAGTAGATCGATTTCGCCTCTTAGTCCTAAATATTCCCAGCGCTGCAAAATGATGGGCACGTTACCGTTCTGCCGGAGGAAATCATGGAATGGCTGCAGGCTGAATCCGTCTTTTTCTGTCGTTGCGCATCGGGGAGGAATTTATTGATCTGCAGTTTGCCGACTTGGTAGGAAATCGCCTGGCCCGGAATCGAAGCAAAGAAAGCCGCTTCGGCATGCGCAGTGCGGGCATCCATGGGCACGGTATTCTGAAGATATTCTGCCGCCTGTTCAATGTTGAATTCGTCGAGCGCGAGTTTCACGTCGACTTCTACGCGCAGTGCTCGCAGCCGCATGAAGTTCCAGATGAGTTCTCGCGAGCGCGGGCTGTCGTCGAATAACCCCGCATGCAGCATCATCTCTTCTGCGTAAAATCCTAGACCCTCGTTGACTCCGGAATCGTAGTAGTGCCGGCGAATCGGGTCAGGATGACGCCACGAGAGCGCCAGCTGAAAATAGTGTCCGGGCACTCCCTCATGCACAATTTCGCAGCGCGGGTCTTTGGCGCTGGTCAACGCAAAATAGCCGAGGGTGGGACTTGGTGAGCTGATATAACGCGTACTGTTCTCTGCAGACGATCAGGCGAGGTGAAGTCGTCCGCTTCAGCCACTCCCTCCAGCGGTGCAAGACAGGCTGGCATCGCCTGATAACGATAATGTTGCACCCAGTCAGGGACCGAGAGGATGTCTTTCTCCTGCAGATAGCGGCGAACGGCCAGCTCATCTTTTTCTTCATGCGCCGCCTGCTCAGCCTGGTCTCTGAATAGCGGCAGCTGCCGAACGCCCGTGTTGCGGTGTTCTTCGTACCTCTGCGAATCCACGGACCGCGCCAATTCCTGGCGCCCTATCTCCAGGAGTTGTTCTCGGAGTAAAAGGCATTAGGGCAACGTTCTTCAGAAAGAATGTGTAGCCATCTCGCCCAACCGCGGTCTCCGCAGTCCTCGATGACAGCGGCCGACTGAGCCAGTCGCCGTACCACTCCGGAGCACGCGCGGCGCGTTCCGCCGCGACATCAATTTCGCGAGAAGCATCACCTTGCCGCAGCGGTTTGAGAGCGTTGACCGAGTGCAGCAAGCGTGGACCAACGTCCTTCAACTGATCCAGCGCAAGTTGCGCGAACGGCAGGGCGGGCTGCGACAGATTCTGCTTTGCTCTCTCAATCGTGGCAGGAATTGCATTGAGAATGGAAACGATCTCTTGCGACTGCTTGGGGGGAAACGGAGGCAGCGGAAGCAGGAGATGGTAATACGCGCCCAGGCTCTGGTCCACATAGAAGTGGGGATTGAGTTGCCAGCCACGAACGATGTCAAGTTCCTATCGGACCCGTGCCACGGCAGACCCAATCAGCCGGTAATCGACCTGGCGTGAAATCGGCCAGGAAGAGGCATTCAAGTTCTTCCATCTTGATTCAAACTCTGAGAGTTGTTGGCGGTACCGGGCAATCGCCTCTGGAGACCAGTCCGGCAGCCACCCGTCAATGATGTTCATGTGTTACTGGGTTGGCGTGCCATTCTTGAGCGCCTCGTCCAGGCCCTGATTGTCTTTCGGAGCGCTGCCTTCTACCACGCGCCACCCATCGTCATAGTGGATAAATTCCACCGTGGAGCTGTACTCCATACCTCCGGCGTACAGGGCGGCGCCCACTTCATTTAAAGGAGCCCATTTCCACTGAAACTCTACATCCGCTCTGTCGGAAGATTTGTGAATCCCCGTAATTCCGGTTAAGACTCTGCGGGCGACTGGCACGCTGAAGTATTGTGACGTAGCAGCTTTCTTTGGCACCCAATCGCGAAGGGCGTCGACGCCAAGGGGCGTAAGGATGACGTCCCAGCATGGGGCCGGCCCAAGATTCGCCCCGCATGCCGTGCCTGAAACCGTGATCCAGCCATGACGCTGGAGGACCAGATACTCCGGGGAACTGTACTCTTTATTGGATACTACGCCGGTTCTGAGCCAAAACTGCTGGGCGGCTTTAAAGACGTCGGAGCCGGCGATCAAGTCCGCTGCTAAACGCCGCGTCAGGAAATCGCGAGGTGAGCAACCCACGCAAAACAGAGCGAACGACACCGCGAGGGAGCCTGCGTATTTCCGCATGAATTTGGGTTGCTTGCTAGTTGAGGATTGTAATCAAACGTGACGTGCGTCGCGGCAAGAAAGGACGATCGGTAATCTGACCTTCAAACTCCCGAGCCCATCGCCCGGGGATGACGGTGTGACAAGCCGGGCAGTTGCCGTTCGGGGTTAATCGGTAATCCTGAACAAAATATCCGTAGCGCTGAATCAGGATTTCTCCACAGTTGTGGCAGTGAGTGTTTTCGAGTTCTCCCACCATGCCCGGTAAATTACCCGCGTAGATGTAGCGCAGCCCGGCCTTCTTGCCGATTTCCGCTGCCCGCAGCAAGTCCTCCGGACGCGTGTTTTCCGGATCATCCATTTTGTAATCCTTGTGAAAGGCAGTCACGTGCCAGGGAATAAATGGAGAGACGCCGGCCAGAAATTCCGTCAAGCCGCGCAGCTCCTCATCGGAATCGTTGAAGCCGGGAATCAGCAGAGTAACTATTTCCAGCCAGAAGTCCATTTGATAGAGGCTGCGAATGGTCTCGAGGATCGGGCCAATACGCCCGCCGAGCTGGTGATAATGGCGATCATCGAAGCTCTTAAGATCCACCTTGTAGAGATCAACCCAGGGCCGCAAATAGTTCAGCACTTGCGGTGTGCCGTTGCCATTGGAAACGAAACCAGTGAGGAGACCGGCGGCGTTGGCTTCTTTGAAAATTTCAACCGCCCATTCACTTGTAATTAGTGGCTCGTTGTAGGTGCTGACCAGAACCTTCGCGCCCTGCCGGAGCGCGTCCTGCACGAGCTTTTTAGGCGAAGCTTCGAGCGGCGGCGAGACAGCATTGGGATCGCGCAAGGCCTGCGAAGTCACCCAATTCTGGCAGTAAGAACAGTGCAGATCGCAGCCCAGCATGCCGAAGCTGTACGCCAAAGCCCCGGGATGAGCGTGGAAGAACGGCTTCTTCTCGATTGGATCGCATTGCACGCCGCCGACGTACCCCCACGGGACATAGAGAGTTCCACCCTGGTTGTAGCGTACCTTGCAAACCCCCGGTTGGCCCTCAGGAATCGGGCAACAGTGGCCGCAGGCGTAGCAGCGCACACGATTGCGGTCGAGCTTTTCGTACAGCTCGCCTTCTCGGACATTCTGATATACGACTTCACGAAGGCTAGGCACAGCAAATCTCTACCTATATTTTAAGCCTGCTGCGACGGGCAGAACAGGGACACACACCGTGTGTCCTAAAATAAGTCGCCGCGTCGTTAGCCCGAAGGACTTCCCTTGTTTTCTTGTAATGGCGTTTCTTGGCGTTTCACACTTTTGCTTCCTTGTGCCTAGACTGATCCGTGAAGTTTTGGGACTCGGGTTTCGCCTGGTTTCCGCAAAACCATTGAACGTTTCCTGAGCCTCGACGCTTCCACTTGAGTTTTACTTCCCCTATCACGGCACTTAACAGTGCCGTGCTTTTGTATCCCTCAACTGCATATCATCGAGCACATGCCAAGGCAATTTGGCTGCGATGGGTGTTTGCGGCGCGCGAGCTAAGGATGAATATTACTCGGAATCGCTCGCGGGTTTGGTGCTCTGGTGGTGCCGAAGCCATTCGCCGGCTTGCTCCTGCGCGGCAAGAATCTGGCTTCGGGTTAAGAGCGAGGCGAGCGCTGTCACTCGGTACTTGCTGGCGCGGTTTCCTCCGGCTTCGGCAAGAACGGACCAAAAATAGGCTTTGCTTACATCCTTGGGAACACCTCTTCCGGCCCAATAGTAGGCTCCCAAAGTGTCCTGGGCCACGATGTGGCCGCGCTCAGCAGCCATCCCGAACCATCGCATAGCTTCTGAGTAGTCTTGTTTGACCTCTTCCCCAGTGGCGTAGCGCGCGCCCAGGGCAAACTGTGCAGCAGGGTCCCCGTGCTCGGCGAGTTTTCGCAGGCTGGACAGTCCGCCAGGCAGCGGGATGGTCGCGGGCCGGGTGACCGCCTTTGCGGGTGGCACGGCAGCGCTGGCAGCGCTCGATACCTGCAAAGACCGGCTCCACAGACGCAAGGTGCCGCTCTTTGGGCTAATCACCCATATAGCTAACGTTAAGGTCACTGCGACGGCGCCCAGAAGGATCCTTTTGGAAGACGGAGTAGAGGTTTCAGGCGCAGCACTGTCGGAGGTCGCGGTCGGATGCGGCGGAGTGGTCACAGAAGCTTTCAGGGCACTGCCCATTTCGGCGGAGACACGCGCGGCGCGATTCAAGGCGAGCAGAGCCGCGTCTGCCAAGTGCCTGAGCACGGTGTTGTCACGCGCAGTGAATGCATTTGCATTCGGCGAAAACACCTCCAGCAGTCCCATTACCGCATCGCCGATACGAATCGGCATGGCAATAATGGAGCGGATTCCCAGTGCCCTGCAGCTCTCACGATCGACGCGGTTATCGATCTCCGAATCATCACAACACAGCAAACTGCCGCTGCGAACACACTCGCCTGAGAAACCCGAGCCAACTTGAATGCGTGTGCCAAGACCAGGAGCGTCCAACCCTGCTCTTGCCACGCAGAGCATCTCGTTCCCCTGAGAAAGCGCAATGGCAACGCCGGTACCGCGGGTCAAAGTCAGAGCCCGCTCGGCGATGAGCTGAAGCGATGCATCGAGGTTCGGCCCTATCGCCTGCACTTCCCGCTTCACCGCTGAAAGCGTAGACAACAGTGAGGTGTAGTCGGAAGCCGCGGGATTCGTATTGACGGAGTGATGTTGTGGGCGCTGGAATTGTTCTCTGACGTTTCGAGCCCCGATATCCGGAGTGGGTTTCGCAACCGGCGTGACTGGTTTCTCCGGCTGTTCAGCATTCTGCGAGTTGAGTCGAAGCCACTCTTCCAGTTGACGTAAGGAACCTTCTCCCAGCTCAGGCAGATAGATTCCCGCCCGCCCGGACTTATCAGTCCAAACAACGACTCCAGTGGTATTGATTTTTGTCTGTGTCTCTGAGAGATCGAGGCACAAACTAAGCCGGCCCTTCGACTCTAGCGACGAAGAGGTCTGGATGCAGACTCCCTCCGGGCTGATATTCAGGACTTCATTCAGGTCGGAAGCTTTTGGGGGCGGAAGGTTCAGACGGGCATACGCTGGAATCTGAACACTCTGGCGCGCGCGGCTTCGCCGATCGCCGATCGTCGGTGGAAGTTCGCGGCCAGATGCAGGTGGATTGGTCCCAACGGGTTCCATACAGCACTGTTAACCCACCACAGTACCAACATCTTACCTCACGGCACCAAATTTACCGACCAGAAATGGGAAAGGTAGCCAGTTTGGCAGTCCCATCCTGGCAAGCACGGCCTACGCCGACTGTTCGGAACTTACACAACTGGAATAGATTAATGCGACTTGCGATGGCTTAAGACAGGTTTACCTGAACATCCGCACATCAAATTCAAAGGGCTGCGGCTCCCGGAATTTGATTCTTGAGAAGTCCGCATGAGCAGGGTTCAAGAGAAGATTCCACTCGCCACGAATAGCTGCCGACGGCACGAGCAAAGCGACGGTTTTCCCGGCGTGAACCCATGCCTCTCCAAAGCAACGCAAAGATTCATCCCTCCGTTCGTGCCAGTTTGAGGGCAGCGCCTTGGGATCAAGTCTTCCAACCTCAACTGCTTTCGCAGTCTCGCCCTCAATGGATACCAGGTCGGCTGGCCGCAGATTCGGTTCCAGATTCACAAAGGTTTCAACTGCCGCAAGCGCGAGAGAGGTTGAGGCGTAGACCACGCGCAGACCACGGCTATTCCAGCGGCCACCATAGAGGCGAGCCCCTTCACCACTTGCAGCTTCGGAGGCATAACGCAGCCGGCATATTCTCCAAAACCGCACTAGCTGTAGACACCGTAAGCAATCCGACCCAGGAGGTCTTCAACGGCCCGAGCACCGACATCGGTATCGAGTTGATCGAAAGGCCGCTCTCCGCCTAACGCGCGGTTCGGTGTCCGGAGCCACTCAGCCGCCTTGTTCTCATCTCCGATCATCTCAACCGCGTTGGCGTACACGCGAGCCAGGCGTACGGTGCGATCCGATTCAGCGGCGGTCAGCCGGGATCTCCGGCTCAGACGGCGACTCAGGGTGCGCAGCGGAATACCGAGCTTTTGGGATAAACGCGTATTGCTCAGGGCAAGCTTTTCAGCTAAGGCTGTGACCGAACCTGCTGGTAACCCGTTACGAACAAGCTGTGCCAGATCGTCGGGTCTCGTTATGACCTTGCGGAGGACCTTGCGGCCGCCCAATACTTCTGCGATACTCTCTGCCCTCATACTGGCCTCTTGGCGTATTGTATCACGTCATGTGGCCACATTACCAAGGCCGTCTGCGTTCATCATCTCTCGCGAGACAGAAGACTATTAGCTGAAAACGATTGAGATTGGCCTATCGCTGGCCGACAGCCGGCCGAAGGTTGGACAGCCGAGAGATGGCAGCCACCATCATGCTGGAGAGGAGTTGCATAGTTGCGACATCGCTGTTATCGAAAGCATGGGGCACGCCTGACAATACCTCGAACACTCCTAAAGTCCTGCGGAAGTGACGGAGCGGAGCCGCCAGAATCGACCGAACCCCAAGCCTCCGGCAAGCTGCCAGGTCCACCTGCGGACTCATTTCGGCATCGTGGCACAGCACAACCTCGCCGGTGCGAACACAGTCGGCAGAAATGCCAGAGTCGGTCTGCAATCGCACACCAACATCCGGAGCAGTGCGGCCACTCCGCGCCCGGCACACAATCTCATCGCCCTTGCGCAATGCGATGGCCGCCCCGGTCGCGCCGGTTAATGTTTGGGCCCTCTCTGCAATCACGTTGATGGCAGGTTCCAGATCGAGCTCTGCCGGATGAACATCAAACTTCGGGACCACGCAAGTCTGGGATGGAGCTTCGTGTTGCGTGCGAACATGATGGCGGCTGGGAGCGTGGGTGGCGAATGAGATTGGGACGTGGTCGTCAGTTTCAAATGCAGGGGTGACAGGAACGGTGCGCAGCAACTCCCGCACCAGCCGATCCAGTTCTGCATCGGCGATGAGATGAGCGGTTTGCTGTCCTCGTAATGAGCCGCCCAGCACGCGAGCCAGACTCAATACCGCCCGGCTGGCGCAGGCGAAACAAGCGGACGTACTATTCTCGCTGATTAGCTCACAGTCCACGCAGAAGACAGCAGTCTGGAGGCGTACGAAGCTAAGATCCCTGAGATAAGTCCGCATATAAACCAGAAGGAAGCAAGAAAATAAACGCGGATCAACTGCATGGAAAGTGGCAGCACTGGTTCAAGTTGTGGATAACTCGCAAACAGTTCTAAACAGTTCTAATTTGGGAAGACGTGGTTCTCAACCAGCCTGTGCCACGACCAAACTTTCGACTGCTTCGGGGATGATTAGCCGCTACCAGGTCAAGACGCAAACTCCACGCGCGGGGCAAATCGCCAGCAACATAGACGCCAGGTCTCGTCCAGTAGAGAGCCGGCGGTTTTTCGCTGAGGACTCGAAATCCACGGATTTCCGGCGGCTCACGCCGAGAATTATGGAGCCGAAGTTCGAAAGCATCGAACTCGTTTCCCTGGAAGGCCGCTTTGAGGATTCGTCCAACCTGGGCGAAGTCAGAGGCAACTTTCAACTCTTCGGCCGCTCGTCGGATCGCCAGGTTGTTCACGATAATCTGCCGTTGCTCAAAAGTGGGTTGCGCAATACGACGAATTTCATCGAGCTCCAGCTACTTCAAATGCTGCACGCCGACCCCGGTTCCTGCTCCCAGTACCGCAAGCACCAACCCGAGTGTGCTCCCAGTGGGCCACAGCAGCAAAAGGCTCAGGAGTGCAAAAACCGCGGAGACTGCATACAGAACGATCACTACCTGCCGGTGTGTTAATCCGAGCTGCCGGAGTTTATGGGTGAATGTGCTCACGATCGGCAATGAACACCGGCCGGCCACTGATGAAACACCGCATGACAGAAAGGGCTGGTTCCAGAATGGGCAGGCCGCATGAGATCACCGGAATGGCCACCGCGATGATTGTGGGAGCCTTTTGCGCGCCCTGCAGTGCCAGAGCGCTCAACATGAAGCCGGTAAAGACACTGCCGCAGTCACCCAGCAAGATCGTCG
>Ga0075424_100000026_pt1 | contig 70876 bp, 58 predicted proteins | sample SoiMethybrSBSTD3_FD_75301 | JGI IMG/M metagenome (GOLD analysis project Ga0075424, IMG submission 75301) | Bulk soil microbial communities from a Populus tree surrounding site in Tennessee, USA - Soil MetaG P. TD hybrid SBSTD3 | ecosystem: Environmental > Terrestrial > Soil > Tree plantation...
ATGCGGCGAGCGCGACCGCCAGGAGGATGCCCCCCGCTGCCGCCGGCGCCCAGCGGCTCCCGAATCGCCATGACTGCGCGACGAAGACCAGCCCACCGGTGACGAAGAACGCCTGCGCCAGAGTCTGCGTGGCCTTGGCGGTGACCACGGAGACGGCACGGGCCTCGACCCCGCTCGCGTCGCTCAGCAACATCGTCCGCGCGATCTCTCCGCCGATGGTCGCGGTCGGCGTCAGGTAGTTGATCGCGTCCCCGGCCACCCGGAGCCGGATCAGCTCGGAGAGCGAGACGCGCCGGGCGGACTCCGGCGTGAACGTGAATCGCCACGCCAAGGCGTTCAGCGCGTGCGCGACGACTTCCTGGCTCAGCACGAGCGCCATCCCCCATCCGACGTGGCGTAGCGAGAGCTTCACCCCGTCCATGTCGATTCGCCAGAGCAGCAGGACCAGGCCGAGCGCGCCCAGCGCCACCAGGAGCGTCGAGCGACGCGTCATCGCGAACGAATGACGCGGGCCCAGATCCACAGGCTGAGCCAGTAGAGGTTCGCGCCCGCGATCACCACCCACAGGAACCATTCCAGGCGCGACATCGCGGTGAAGATCAAGATGAAATAGACGTAGTCCCGGCTCGCGAGTCGCTCGTAGACACGCTTGAAGCCGAGCCGCCTCTCGGGAGGAAGGCGGTCGATCAGCCACCACGCCGACGCCATGCTGACCATGACTCCGACGAGGAGCGCCGCCGCCGGCCCGGCGAGACTCAGATCGGGCCGTGCGCGGTGCACGTGGATGACGATGGCGCCGAACGTCGCGAGATGCACGACGTCGTCGGTGGCCACGTCGAACCGCGCGCCGAAGGTGGACGTGAGAAGGTTGAGCCTGGCGACCTCGCCGTCGCAGCCGTCGAGGATCGCGCTCGCCCACAGGAAGAGCGCGCCGAGCTCGGCCACCCACATGCCCGTGTTCGCGAGCAGTGTCGCGCCGGCCAGCCCGACGAGGAGGCTCAGGGCCGTGATGACGTTCGGCGTGATCGGTGTCCGCACCAGCCGTCGCGACAGCGCGACGGAGAGTAGACGGTCGAAGCGCGCGAGGTAGCCGTCGCTCGCCCGGCGCAACGCGCCGAGAAGCCGCCGCTCGGCGGCTTGCGCCGCGGCCTTCCCGCTGGCATCGCTCCAGAGATCGGACGGCACTTCGATGTGCGGCGTTCCAGGGTCGACGAGCCGTGGGCGGGAAAAGACTTCGGAGTCCCGGTCCATCTGCGCAAGCAAGGTCAGCGCCTCACCGTAGTAGGCCGCCACCGGAGCTCCGCGGCAAATCCAGGCCGTCCGCGGTTGGTCCCCTTTCGATCGGGCCAACAGATCTGCGAGAGCCTGGGGCTCCGGCACGCTATCCGGCGCGATCACGAGCGCCGGCGATCCAGTGTCGAGCGCCCCGGCGAGCGACGCCGATCCACCGGAGCAGGGCACGTGGGTCCAGGGACGGGACAGCGCCGCCAGGTGCCGGGACCACGACTTCGGTAGCCTTCTCGATTCGCTCCAGAAGACGATTCGCTCGACACGCTCCTGTCGCGCGAGTATGGCCGCCGCCCTGACCGCCGCCGGGACGGACAGGATCGTGGTCGGCTCGGCAGGCACGGGGACGACGACCTGAACGCGCGCGGCTCGCCGATCGAGCTCACGGTCGACCCGCGCGGGCTCGCCGCCCCGGCGAGACGTCAGGAATCGGACGAATTCGCGTCCCTCGCGCAGGCGCCGCCGCATGACCCGGCGATCGGCGACCATCTCTTTGGCGAGCGCGACGATCTTCCGGGGCCGGAAATAGAAGCGTCGATAGAACTCTTCGGTGCTTCGCGAGATCTCGCCGCTGAAGAGATGGGGATATGACAACGCGCTCACCTGCGCGCCGCGCGCGTCGACGAGCGCCTGTCCCGAGAGCCAGCCGTTGGCGGTCGCCTGACGAAACAGCTCCGTTCCCGGGTAGGGCGCCGCGATGGAGACCTGGATGGTGTGGGGATCGATGTCCCCGGCGAATCGGATCGTCTCCTGGATCGTCTCGCGAGTCTCTCCCGGCAGGCCCAGGATGAACGTCCCGTGGATCTTGATGCCCAGCGCCTTCGCGTCGCGGGTGAACCGCCGGGCGGTGTCCAGCCGGATGCCCTTGCGGACATTGTTCAGGATCGTCTGGTTTCCCGACTCGTACCCGACCAGCAGCAGGCGTAGCCCGTTGTCCTTTAGCACCGCGAGGGTCTCGTACGGGACGTTCGCCTTGGCGTTACAGGACCACGTCACGCCCAGCTTGCCCAGGCGACGGGCGAGCGCCTCCACCCTGGGCAGATCGTCGGTGAGCGTGTCGTCGTCGAAGAAGTACTCCCGGACCTGCGGGAAGTAGCGGATCGCACGCTCGATCTCCGCCGCCACGTGCTCGACGCTGCGCGTGCGATATCGATGGCCCCCCACCGTCTGCGGCCACAGGCAGAACGTACACTTCGAACGGCAGCCTCGGCCGGTGTAGAGCGACACGTACGGGTGGAGCAGATAGCCGATCGCGTAGCGCTCGATGGCGAGGTCGCGCTTGTAGACGTCGACCACGAACGGCAGCGTGTCCATGTCCTCGAGCACCGGACGGTCCGGCGTGTGCCGGATCCCGCCCGGCGACCGGTAGCTCACGCCGAGCACGGTCTCCAGGCGCCGGCCTCGCGCGACCTCTTCGATCGTGAAGTCGAACTCGTTGCGCGCGACGAAGTCGATCGCAGTCGAGGCCGAGAGCGCGCGCTCGGGGTTGACCGCGACGTGCGCGCCGACGAAGCCGATACGCAGGTCCCGATTCTGCTCCTTCAGCGCTTCCGCAACGCGAACGTCGTGGCTGAACGACGGCGTGCTGGTGTGCAGCACCGCCAGCTCGTACTCGGAGGCGAGCGGACGGATGTCCTCGATCGTGAGATCGGCGGGCGGCGCGTCGACCAGGCGCGAGCCCGGTACCAGCGCCGCCGGTTGGGCGAGCCACGTCGGATACCAGAACGACCGGATCTCGCGCCGAGCCTGATAGCGTGACCCGGCGCCCCCATCGAACCCCTCGTACGAGGGTGGGTGCAGGAAGAGCGCGCGAAGGTATCGGCCGTCGGGGCTGCTCATACCCACTGCTCCCAGTCGGAGGCCAGTGACGTGCCGCGCGACTCGCCGCCACGGGCGGGCGTGGGTGCGACGCCCTTCCGCTCGAGCCGACCGTCGCGATGTACGCGGAAGGGTTGGTCGTTCCAGCGAACCGTGCGACCGAAATAGCTCTGAACTCCCAGGACGAACGACAGGAGGTCGCGCACCGGAACCAGCCACATGTCGGACCACGAGGCGCGTCGCCCGAGAGCGCGGTAGAGGCTCAGGCGGCCGACCACTCGGAGACCGAGGTACAGCGCGGTGACGATCGCGGCGGGACGGCTCGCCCCGCTCGCCGCGAGCCACAGGAGCGAGAGCGGAATGCCGTACGTCAGGAGCGCGCAGAAGTAGCGTACCGGGCGCAAGGTCCGGAACGTCCTGGCCCACCGGAGCTCGTGCGCCAAGAGGCTCCGGAGACTTCGCTCGGTCACGACGTTGTCCACGACATAGGGAATGAGCACGACACGCAGGCCGAGTTCGCTGACCCGCCAGCCGAGCTCGTAGTCGTCCGCGAGCTGATCCGCCAGAGCCTCGAATCCGCCGACCGCGCGCAGGGTCTCACGGCGGCACGCGACGGTCGCGCCGAACCCATGGCGGAGGTGTTCGAGGTGCGTACCGACGAGCGCCGCCGGCAAGAACCACTCGTTGATGAACATCGCGCCCAGCCGTGAGGCCACGCCTCCGGACGCGACGCCGCGATAGAGACAGGTCACGAGCCCGACGCGGCGGTCCTCGAGCGGCCCGACGACGGCGCCGAGGTAACCGGGCCCGACGCGCATGTCGCTGTCGGCCACGACGAGGGTTTCGTGCTTGGCGTGGCGGACGAGATTGATGAGGTTACTGACCTTCAGGTTTGCCCCGATCGTGCGGCTATCCACGACGAGCCTTAGCTCGAGCGCGCGGAACTCGCGCTTCAAGCGCTCGACCACGGCGACAGCCGGATCCTTGGGATCGTGGACCCCGAAAACGATCTCGAAGTTCGAATGGTCCTGACGGCAGAAGCTGCGGAGGTTCTCGTACAGCTGCCCATCGTCACCACAAAGCGGCTTGAGAATGGTGACGGGCGAGGCGAGGTCAGGGACCGAAGGCCGAGCCCGCCGGTAGCGCGCGACCGCGACGAACGCCGCTAGCCAATAGACGGCCGAAAAGAACACCAGGCCGAAGAAGACGAAATCGATTATCGACATGGGACGGCCTCACCCGCGAGCACGATGAGCGTGGTGAGAGCGATGGCGATACGGCGGCGGACGGGTACACGAGGACCGTTCATGGTAGTCCCCCAATGGGCGCGCGACGTTGACCCTGCTCGTAGCCGGCCGGAAGCATGCGAGTGCAGAACACCGTCGAGGCGTTCCGAACGAGCTGCCGCCGGGCGCTAGTTGACGATCAGGAGATTGGGAGAGGCACTACCGGAGGCGCACGGGGGGATGCTTCGGCACGAGCTGACAGCTGAACGAATGGAAGCGGCGGGACGTCGATGCCGGCACCGACCGTCCACAGAGGCCCCAGATCGACGAGCAACAAGGCCTCGATCGCGCACGCGTTGACGACGAGAATGACGACGTTGTCGAAATCGTCGTCATCCCAGTAGCCGCCAAGCCACGTGGGATCGGGGGGGTCGGCGTAGGCGGCCGGCACCAGTCCGAGCAGAGCCGCGATGAGAACAATGGCGCAGATCGCCCGCCACATGAGCGTCATGATTGCCCGGGTGCACATGGCGGTCAAGCGCTTGTTCGAATTTCGCGTGACCCTACTTCGCTGACGCCAGCACCATCGGGCCTTCAGGCGCCTGAACGCCGGCCTCGACCTCGAGCGTGACTGCGAAGACCTTTACCGGCTTGCCCCCCTGCGCCGGCGGGATCCGATGGGCCGCGCGCCCGGAAGCGTCGACCTGGAAGACGCCCGCCGGCTGGGGCGCCGCGTCGGCGATCGTCCACATCTCGTACGCCTTGCCCTGCGGCGCCGACGGCAGATTGGACACGAACACGTAGCCGCCGTTGACGGGATGCCAGATCACCCGTCCCGTGGCTTCGGGGCTCGGCCCGAGCCCGCGCAAGGTCACCACCTGCGCCTGGGGATCGCGCAGCAGGTCGGCGGCGTTTCGGTAGACGGCAAGCTGCTCGCGCAGCGCGGTGTCCTCGCGAAGCAGCCGTGCTCGCAGATCCGCCGTCTCGCGCGCCATTACGCCCAGCTGCGCCTCGTACCGGGTCGCCACGAACGTGCCCGCGAACGCGGCCCCGGCGATCGCCGCCGCGATCGTTCCGATCGCCCAGACCCACGGGCGCGGACGCGGCACCTCCCGCCGCGCCGGCGCGGTCGCGATCCGGCGCAGGAGCGCTTCCTTCACCGCCGGCGGCGGAGTCATCGGCGGCCGCGAGCGCGCCAGCGCCGCGAGCGCCTCCGCCGATTCACGCAAGGTGGCCTCGCAGACGTCGCATCCAGCCGCCAGGTGGCGTTCGAAGTCCACGCGATCCTGGCCGTCCAGCGCGCCGACCGCGTACGTCGCCGCGAGCGTCTCGTAGGGTTCGTGGTTCATGGGCTCGCCTTCACTACCTCGCGTAGACGCTCGAGGCCCAGTCGGATGCGGGTCTTCACGGTACCGAGCGGCTGTTTGATGCGCTCGGCGATCTCGGTCTGCGTGAGCCCGGCATAGTACGCGAGCTCGATGACCTCGCGCTGCGCCTCGGGCAGCCGATCGAGCGCGGTCATGATCGTCCCGCGATCGGCGGCGCGCTCGGCCGCGTCCGGCGCCGAGTCACGGGGGGCCGCGGCGAGGCCCTCGTCCAGCGGGGCCACGAACGTCTCGCTCCGCCGGCGCGTCGAGCGGATGCGATCGATGGCGCGCGTGCGGGCGCGCGTGACCATCCACGCCTCGGGGCTGCCGCGGCCGGGATCGTAGGCCGGGGCGTCACGCCAGGCCTCCCAGAACACCTCCTGGAGCACGTCGCTGGCGTCGGCGCGCTCGCGGACGATACGCAGGATCAGCGGGAACACGACCGGCGCGTAGCGGTCGTAGAAGACGGCGAAGGCGTCCCGATCACCGGCAGCCATCTGCCTGACGAGATCCGCGCCGATCGTCGCCATCCCCGCCCTTCACTACCATGACTACGGTCGACAGCCAACTCTGGATCGCCTATTCTGAGCGGCGTGAAATGGGTGCCTGAAAAGAAGGCTTTCGACGAGGCCTTCGACAAGAACGGCGACGCCCGCCAGCACTACCGGCCCCTCGTCGCGATTCTGGAATCGTTCACCCAGGGCGAGATCGAGCGCCGCGAGCGCCTGCAAAAGCTCTCGCTGATGGACCAGGGGATCACGTTCACGGTCTACGGCGAGAAGGAGGGCACCGAGCGGATCTTCCCGTTCGACTTCGTGCCGCGCGTGATCCCCTCGCGCGAGTGGGAGCGGCTACAGGCCGCGCTCGTCCAGCGGGTCACCGCGCTCAACCTCTTCATCCTCGACGTCTATCAGGGTCAGAAGTGCCTCAAGGACCGCATCATTCCTCCCGAGATCGTGCTCTCACGGAAGGAGTACAAGCGCGAGCTCCTGAACGTGATCCCGCCGCGCCAGATCTTCACCCACGTGGTCGGCACCGACATCATCCGGAACGGCGCCGGCGAGTACCTGGTGCTCGAGGACAACTGCCGCTGTCCCTCGGGCGTCTCCTACGTGCTCGAGAACCGGAACACCCTGAACCGCGTGTTCCCGGAGTTCTTCAAGTACTACCCGGTGCGACCGATCAAGGACTACCCGACCCTGCTGCTCGACACCCTGCTGCACGCCGCTCCGCGCTTCAGCGAGAAGCCGGTCGTGGTAATCCTGACGCCGGGCATGGCGAACTCGGCCTACTTCGAGCACTCGTTCCTGGCCCGTGAGATGGGCGTGACGCTCGTGGAGGGCCGCGACCTGATCGTCGAGGACAACTACGTCTTCATGCGCACGACGCAGGGCAAGCAGAAGGTCGACGTGATCTACCGCCGGGTCGACGATGACTTCATTGATCCGTTGACGTTCCGCCGCGACAGCCTCCTGGGCGTTCCCGGTCTCATGAACGTCTACCGCGACGGCAACGTCGCGCTCGCCAACGCGCCCGGCGCCGGCGTGGCCGACGACAAATCGGTGTACGCGTTCATGCCGGCGCTCATCCGCTACTACCTCGGCGAGGACGCGCTGCTGGCCCAGGTGCCGACCTATCTGGGCGCCAACGCGCCGGACCTCGCCTACATCCAGGACCACGCGCGCGAGCTCGTGATCAAGACCACCGGCGACTCCGGCGGCTACGGCATGCTGATGGGACCGTTCGCGGCCAAGAAGGAGATCGAGACCTACCTCGGTCAGGTGAAGAAGAATCCGGGCAACTACATCGCGCAGCCGCTCGTCGAGCTCTCGTCGCATCCGACGTACACCGGCGGCAAGTTCGAGGCGCGCCGCATCGATCTCAGACCGTTCATCCTCTACGGCGATTCCGTCCGCGTCCTGCCCGGCGGTCTCACGCGCGTGGCGCTGCGGCCGGGCTCGTACGTGGTCAACTCCTCTCAGGGCGGCGGCAGCAAGGACACCTGGGTGCTCGCCGAGAAGAACGCCTGATGCTCTCCCGGGTCGCGGACTCACTCTACTGGATGGGCCGCTATCTCGAGCGCGCCGAGAACATCACACGGCTCCTGCTGGTCACCGAAGACTTCTCGACCGAGACGCAGGGACTCGCGGAGGATCTGGCGCAGACCGCGTGGAAGGACATGCTCGAGATCTTTCCTTCGGCGCAGCTCACGCGCGAGATCACGCCGTTCGCGCCGCTCTCGGTGCCCTACCTCTACGCGTTCTTCACCGACCAGGGCAACGCCTACTCGATCAACTTCTCGATCCGCAAGGCGCGCGAGAACGCGCGGTCCGTGCGCGAGGCGCTGACGCTCGAGGCGTTCCTGGCGCTCAACGAGGTGTTCCGCGCCGTCGAGGCCTACGAAAAGAAGGGCATGCCGGACCTGCCGGCCTTCCGTGACGCGCTCGGAGCGGTTCACAAAGGCATATTCACGGTCGTCGGCGCGATCGAGCATACCTCGACCCACGACGAGGGCTGGCGCTTCCTCAAGCTCGGCGAGTCGCTCGAGCGCAGCTATCGCTCAGCGCTCGTGCTGCGCGCCAAGCTGCCGGCGCTCCTGGCGGCCGAGGCGCGCGGCGACGCGCCCCTCTACTACACGCAATGGCGGACACTGCTGCGGGGCCTGTCGTCGCTCGAGAACTATCGGCGAGTCTACGGCGCCCGGCTCGAGCCGAATCTCGTGATCGGCTTCCTGCTCTTCGACGCGGACTCGCCGCGCTCGCTCCGCTACGGCGCCTCGGTCGTGCGCGACTACCTGGCGGCGCTCTCCGGGCCGGCCGAGCTCACCTCGCCGGCGCGGATCATCGGGCGCCTGCACGCCGATCTGCGCTACGACGACGAGGCCCAGATGCGCCGCGGCGATTTCGTCGGGCTGCTCGACCGCGTGGTCGGCGAGCTGGCCAAGACCCACGACGCGATCGCCACGCAATATTTCGTGACCTGATGCATCTGGAAGTCGAGCACCGCTTCGCGTTCGAGTACGACACGTTCATCAGCGAGTCGTTTCTCGAGCTGCGCGTGCAGCCGAAGACCACGCCTCAGCAATCGGTCGCGTCCTTCGAGCTCGCAGTGGGTCCGCCGACCAGCGTGCACCGCTATCGCGACTGGAACGACAATCTCACCCATCACTTCACGATCACGAAGTTCCACGATCGGATCGCGGTCTCGGCGCGCTCGCTCGTCGAGACCCGCATGCCGAACGTGTCGATCGGCTCACTCAAGGAGCGGCCGGCCGCCGACGGTCCGTCGTACACGCTGCGCGACTTCCTCGAGTTCGGAGGCCCGGTGAAGCTGACGCCTGCCCTGCGCGCCGCGCACCGCGCCGTCGGCCTTCCGGCGACGGCGCCGATGGGCGAGCAGCTGCTGGCGGTCGGCACCTATATCCAGAAGCGCTTCGAGTACCGGAAGAATGTCACCGCATACGACTCGACCACCGAGGATTTTCTCGCCATCGGCGGCGGCGTCTGCCAGGACTTCGCCCACCTGATGCTGGGGCTGCTCCGCCTGCGCCAGATCCCCTGCCGCTACGTCAGCGGCTATCTGCACGTCGAGCGCAAGAAGCGCGAGCCCTCGCAGAGCCACGCGTGGGTCGAGTTCCATTCGCCGACGGCCGGCTGGGTGCCGTTCGACCCCACGCACAATCGCCCGGTGGACGACCGCTACGTCGTCGTCGGCCACGGCCGCCACTACGACGACGTGCCGCCGAACAAGGGCATCTATCGCGGCATCGCCAAGGAGACGTTGAAGGCCGAGGTGATCACGGAAGTCGTGCCGGGCAAGGTCGTCTCGACGCTCCGCGAGGACATCACCCACATCGACCTACCAGTCTTCCGCGAAGTCCCCGCCCGACCGCCTGACCGCATCGTCACGAACACCGCCGACGTCGCCTCTCAACAACAGCAGTAGGCCGCTGAAACGGGCCCATCTGCTTCGTTGCCGCCCTCGACGGCACGCTCACCGTACTCGAAGTACGGCTCGCATGCCGCCTTCGGACGGCGCCTCGCATCTGGACCCGTTTGAGCGGCCTACGCGGTCTAAGCGACCTGGCCCTGGATTCGCCGGCGCAGCTCGAGCGGCTCGCGTACGCGGTGGAAGATCTCGCGGACGCCGCCGGTGCCCGTGAGCGTGATCGAGCCGTAGTTGAACATCCGGCCGGTCAGGCTCTGGTCGACCGAGATTGCTTCGACCTGGCGCAGCAGCAGCTCGAGCGTGCGCCGCCGGATGAAGCCGACCTTGGTGATCAACCGCTTGTTGGTCACGCCGAGCTCGGTGGTCTGATAGGCGATGAACGGCGGGACCAGCAACAGCACGCCGACGAGCACGACGGCGAGGCCCGCGAGCGGCACGTGAGAGAAGGCGATGAGGACCACGATGCCGGCGATCAGCACGACGACGGCCCGCCCGAAGATGATCCAGTGCAGAGCGGTCCGGTAGACGACGTGCTCGTCGGCGAGCAGCGTCTGGTCGATGTAGCTCACTTCGCGGGGGTCGGCACACCGACGGCCCACAGATAGCCGTCGGGGTCTTCCACCATCACCTCGCGCCAGCCGTGCCCCTTCGTGGTGGCCGGCTGAACTACGGTGACGCCGTTCTCGCGCGCGCGGCGCTCGATCAGGTCGGGATCGATGCCGAGCACGCGCAGCTCGGCGCCGAGGCCTCGGCGCTCGCCGCGCCTCAGTGGTCCGTACCAGGAATGCTTGTCGTAGGTGTGGTCGGCGTGCAGCATCAGCTCGCTGCCGCCGACGTTGATGGCCGCGAAGTCGGGATCGGCGTAGTGAATCGTCGCCGCGAAGAGCGTGGTGTAGAAGGCGGCGGCGCGCGGCACGTCGCGGACGAGCAGGTTCACGGTGAAGGTCGGCAGCTGCCGGCCGTAACGGTCCGCCGGCATCCAGGGATCGCCGGTACGCTGCTTCAACGCGGGCCGCCGGGCCGCGCGAACATCGATCGGCCGGCCGCCTGCTGCTTGGGCTGCCGCACGGTCAAGGTCAGCTCGTAGGTGACCCGCTCGAGGGGATGGGGATTGAAGACGGCGACCCAGAGGCCGAAGTTGTCCCGACCGAGATTCGGGATCGTCACGCCCGCGGTCGGAATCAGCTTGGGATCGGAGCGGCCGCTGAGGCTGTCGCGCACGCTGAGATACCAGCCCCGATCCGACGGCGCGTCGTCCGACGTCAGCCTGACGTCGACGTCGCGCGGAGTCTTCAGCTTGCCGCTCTTGGCATAGAAGAAGCGCGTGGTCATGGCCTCCAGGGTCACCAGGAAGCGCCGGTCGGCGCCGCGTTCCTGCGGATCCGTCAGCTCGACCGATTGCTCGTGCGTGTCGCCGATCGAATGGGTCGGGCGCGAGGTCAGCGTGGTCGAATCGTCGTGCTCCACGATGCCGGCGTCAGCCCACATTCCTGGGGTCGGCACGGCCACCTGGATCACGTCGCGCACGAACGAGGCGTAAGTCTCTCGCAACCTCCCGTCGTCCACCATGAGCTCGTAGAGCCGGCGCCCGAGTTGAGCCGGATCGACGCCGGCGTCGACGACCGCGCGGTCGACGACCGTGCGCATGAACCCTGGCGCGGTGTTCTCGACGTGCTCGAGCAGGAGGAAGTAGCCGCCAGCCAGCTCGTCGTAGTCGCCGGCGATCCGGATGGGCACGCTCAGGAGGTACGGGAATCGTCCGATCTCGGCACGCAGCGCGTGCGCCCAGGCCAGGCCCGAGGGCTTCCACTGACTCCACGCGGCGTACCCGGCGGCCCACCACCGCACTCCGGCCGCGCGCTCGTCGAGTGGCGGAGGCGCGAGCGCGGCCGGAACCGAGCTTCGCGTCGTCGGAACGGGCGCCGGCGCGGCCGCGTGCCCCGGCTCCTTTGGCCCCTCCTTGACCGGCTCCGGCTGGGGAACAGGCGCCGCCGCCGGCTTCTCGGCCATCGCGATCGAAAGCCGGCCGCGCGCCGCGGCGTTCATGAGCGTCCGACCGAACACCCGGACGACCGCCGCGTCGAGCTGCGCCCACCGCTCGTCGGTCAGCGTGTCGCGCTCGAGCATGAGCGTCAGCAGATCCTCGTAGGGGCGGACCTCATCGAGCACGTTCTGCGCGGTATGACCGCGGCCGTCGATCGCGGCGCGGGAGAGCCTCACCCGAAGCTGGCTGGCCTTCTCCTGGCACTCGAGCAGCGACGGGAACCCTGGATCGTCCATGTGTGTGATGGCCAGCACCCGCGTGAGCGCGCCGATGGCCCGCTGCACCGCCGCCTTGAGCGCCGCGATCTGAGTCTCGTCGGTGGATAGCGGCCCCTGCTCGGCGGCGGATTCCTGCCAGGTGACCTCGAAGAGCCGCTTGGGCTCGGGAAACCCCTTCAGGGTGTGGAGCCCGCGGTCCACGTACTCGACGACGCCGCCGCCGTCGGATTTCCGGAGCTCGATCCGTCCGGCGACGTAGCGAGTCGACTCCGCCACGAGGATCTGACCGGGACCGGCCGCCGCGCAGATGCGCGCGGCCAGGTTCACCGTGCCGCCGATGTAGTCGCCGTCCTTTTGGCGGATCGGCTCACCGGTGTTGATGCCGATGCCGATCGCGATTCGCGGACCGGCCTGATCGCTGTTCTTCTCGGCGACCGATTTCTGGATTCCGATCGCGCACAGGATGGCGCCGCGCGTGGCCTTGAAGGCCACCATGAAGCTGTCGCCCTGGGTCTTGACGACGTCGCCGCCGTAGGCCTCGATATGGCTCCTGACGATCTGGTCCTGCTCGCGCACGAGCTCGTTGGCGACCTCGTCCCCGAACTCCTCGGTCGTGTCGGTGAACCCACGGATATCGCTGAAGAAAATGGTGATGGTGTCGGCCGAGGACACCTCGGGCGCAGCCCGGGGACTGCTACTTTCGCCGTGCGCGTTTTCGTTCATTCCGGCGGCGTTTCAAGGGGCACTAAAAATAGTAGCCGATGCGTGGAGAAAACGAGGCGCCTTTCAAAACAGCGGTTGGCGGCGCTATTTTCGGACGACGCGCCGCGCCTTGAGATCGAACCGCGGCAGGCTCCTGACCGGCACCGCGGCGACCTCCAGCCGGATGCCGAGGCTCATCCGGAGCGCTTCTCTCACCCGGCTCACGCCGGAGGGGTCGTCGAGCTCCACCAGCACCCGGACCTCGTCCAGCTGGCCGCTCTTGAATACCTCGATCTGGAACTCCTCGATCGCCGGAAAGCCTCTGACGACCCCTTCGATCGCCGCCGGGAACACATTGACGCCGCGGACGATGAGCAGGTCGTCGAGCCGTCCGAGAATGCCGCCCTCGAGCCGCCTGAACGTGCGCCCGCAGGGGCAGCTCTCGTCGGCCAGGCGCACGTGGTCGCCCGTCCGGTAGCGGATGACGGGCGAGCCCAGCCGCCCAAGATTCGTCAGGACGAGCTCGCCGTCCGTTGCGGGCTCGGCCGTGACGGGATCGATCACTTCCAGGATGAACTCGGACTCGTTGACGTGCAGACCGGATTGCTCGACGCACTCGTAGCCGTACGCGCCCATTTCGGTCATGCCGCCGTGGTCGAACGTGCGCGCGTTCCAGCCGGACTGGATCCGCGCGCGCACCGCCGGGATCCCGGCCCCCGGCTCCCCGGCGTGGATCGTGGTTCTGACGGCGAGCTTTGACAGATCGATGCCGCGCTCGCGGGCGAGCTCGACGAGATGGAGCGCGTACGAGGGCGTGCACACGAGCACGGTCGCCTCGAGGGCTTCCATCCACGCCAGCCGCGTCGGCGAATCCTGACCGCCGCCGGGAATCGCGAGCGCGCCCAGCGCGCGAGCGCCCTCGAAGCCGGCCCAGAAGCCGATGAACAACCCGAACGAGAACGGGAAGAACACGCGGTCGGCGGGGCCGACGCCGGCGCCCCGCAGCACGAACCCCCAGCAGCGCGCCCACCAGTCCCACGACTCCTGCGTGTCGAGCCAGCGCAGCGGCGCGCCGCTCGTCCCCGACGTCTGATGGATGCGTACGTAGCGCTCGAGCCCGAAGGTCAGGTTGGTGCCGAATGGCGGATGCGCGGATTGGTCGTCGACCAGCTCGGATTTGCGGGTCAGCGGAAGCCGGCGGAAGTCGAGCCAGTCGCGCAGATCATCGGCCGACGCGATGCCGACCGCGCGCCACTTGCGCCCGACGAACTGATTGGTGGCGAGGAGCTCGCGGGCCATCGCGCGAAAGCGGCGCCACTGCTGCTCGCGCAGCCGATCGGGCCCGAGCGTTTCCAGCGTGCGGTCGAACACCGTTCGGCGAGGGCGCGGGACTTCAGGCCCGCAGCTTGAACCGCTGTATCTTGCCGGTCGCCGTCTTCGGCAAGTCGGTCACGAATTCGATCCAGCGCGGATACTTGTAGGGGGCGATCTTGTCCTTCACGAACGTCTTGAGCTCGTCGGCGAGCTTGTCGCCGGCGGCCGCCGGGTCCTTCAGCACGACGTACGCGTGCGGCTTGACGAGTCGATCCGTGTCCTCGCGGCCGACCACGGCCGCCTCGAGCACGGCGGTGTGCCGGATCAGCGTGGCCTCGACCTCGACCGGCGAGACCCAGATCCCGCCGACCTTCAGCATGTCGTCCGAGCGACCGCAGTACCAGTAGTAACCGTCCGCGTCCTGGTAGTACTTGTCGCCGGTCTGGATCCACTGACCGAACAGCGTTTCCTTGGTCTTCTCGTGCTTGTTCCAGTAGTACGCCATCGTCGAGTCGCCCCTGACGCGGATGTTGCCGATCTCGCCCTTCGGCACGGGCCGGCCGTCGTCGTCTACGATGGCGAGCTCGTAGCCGGGCACGGCGACGCCGGTCGAACCGGGGCGCGTCCGGCCGGGACGGTTCGAGATGAAGATGTAGCCGATCTCGGTGGTGCCGATGCCGTCGACGATCTCGACGCCGAAGCGCTCGCGCCAGCGGTTGTAGAGCTCCTCGGGCAGCGCCTCGCCCGCCGACACGCAGAGGCGAAGCGACGAGGCGTCGAAGCGCTTCTCGGCGTCCTTCACCGCGAGCATCGCGGCGAAGAGCGTCGGGATCCCGAAGAAGAGCGTGGGCCGGTAGCGCGTGATCGCCTCGAAGACGCCCTCGGGGGTCGGGCGCTGCGGGTAGAGCATCGCCTGGGCCCCGACGCTCATCGGGAGGAACCCGGTGGCCCCGAGTCCGTAGGCGAAGAAGAGCTTGGCGGCGGAGAACACGCGGTCGGTTGGCCGGATCCCGAGCACCTGCTTGCCGTAGGTCTCGCAGCACATCACCATGTCGTGCTGCAGGTGCACGGCGCCCTTGGGGAACCCCGTCGAGCCCGACGAATACTGCCAGTACGCCGGATCGTCCCGCGAGGTGTCAGCGGCGGCGAGCTTCGTGGACGCACGCGCGATGCGGTCTTCGTACGACGTGTAGGGCCCCGGCGACCCGCCTGCCACGAGCACGTGCTTGAGATATTTCGCCTCGGCGAGCGCCGGCCCGACCTCGGTCATGAGCGGCGCCGAGATCACCGCGGTCTTGGCGCGGCTGTCGTTCAGGAAGTAGAGATAGTCCGCCGTGCGCATCAACGTGTTCGTGGGGATCGGCACCGCGCCGATCTTGATCGCGCCCCAGAACGTTCCGATGAACTCCGGCGTGTCGAGGCAGAGCATGAGCACGCGGTTCTCCGGCTCCATCCCGAGCTCGAGCAGCGCGTTGCCCGTCCGGTTGGTCAGGTCGAGGACGTCGGCGTACGTGAGCGTGCGGTCCCCGTATTGAAACGCCGGCGCCGCGCCCCGCCCTTCCTGGACGTTGCGGTCGACGAACCACGTCGCGACGTTGAACTGCGCGGGCAGCAAGTCGGACGCGTTCATGGCCTAGGCGAGGCGCACGTACTCGAAGTCGACGGGACGGCCGTTGACGCCGCGGGCCGGCGGCGCGATCCAGTTGGCGAAGCGCCCGATCTGCGTGACCGGTTGCATGAGGCTCCGCACGAACTGTTCGTCCGTCTCGCTCGGCAGCCACTCGTGCTTCTTCGCGTCCCACTCGGCCTCGCTGATCACGCGCCCGTCGGGCGACACCTTCATTTCGGCGCAGAGGCCGATCGCCCGGTGGAACCCCCGGTGCGGCAGCCGGAGCTCGTGGTCGATCTCGTGCTTCTTGATGACCTGGTTCCAGCGGTCCAGGCCGCGCTGGCAGTCCGCGATGTAGTCGTCGCGGAGGCGCTCGTTGAGCGACGGGAGCGCCGGCGCCTCGCGTGTCGTGATCCGCTCGCCCTCGAGCTCGACCACGGTGTACGTCGCATCCTTCAGCCGGTGATCGTCGCGCTTCTTCGATTCCTCGAAGCGGCCCTTGAGCCCCGTCGTGTAGAAGTTCGCGGCGTTCGTGGAGATCTCCGAGCCGAACAGATCGAGCGACACCGAGTAGTGGAAGTTGATATAGCGCTGGAGCGTCGCCAGATCGATCGCGCCGAACCGGCGGACGTCGTCGGTCTTGTGCTCGCGCATGAGCTCGCACGTCCGCTGCACCACGCGCCCGATGCCGGTCTCGCCGACGAAGAGGTGGTGTGCCTCCTCGGTGAGCATGAAACGGCAGGTGCGCGACAGCGGGTCGAAGCCGCTCTCGGCCAGGCTCGCGAGCTGGTACTTCCCGTCGCGGTCGGTGAAGTACGTGAACATCAGGTATGAGAGCCAGTCGGGCGTCTTCTCGTTGAAGGCGCCGAGGATGCGCGGCTTGTCGCGATCGCCGGAGCGCCGCTGCAGGAGCGCCTCGGACTCCTCGCGGCCGTCCCGTCCGAAGTAGGCATCGAGCAGGTAGACCATCGCCCAGAGGTGGCGGCCTTCTTCCACGTTGATCTGGAACAGGTTACGCAGGTCGTAGAGCGACGGGCACGTGCGTCCCAGGTGCCGCTGCTGCTCGACCGAGGCGGGCTCGGTGTCTCCCTGGGTGACGATCAGCCGTCGCAGCACGCCGCGATACTCGCCGGGCACGTCCTGCCAGGCCGGCGCGCCCATGTGGTCGCCAAAGCCGATCGTGCGGCCCGCTTCGGGTTCCGCGAGGAAGAGGCCCCAGCGATACTCGGGCATCTTCACGTAGTCGAACTGCGCCCAGCCTTGCGCGTCCACGCTCACGGCCGTGCGGAGGTAGGTTTCCTTGGCCTGGAAGCCGTCGGGGCCCATCTCCTTCCACCAGTCGAGGAACTTCGGCTGCCACTCCTCGAGCGCGCGCTGCAGCCGGCGATTGTCGGCCAGGCCGACGTTGTTGGGGATGCGCTCGCTGTAGTCGATACCCGCCATCACACTCTCCTGCGATCGAACTCGCTGCGCCGTCCCGTGCCGTACACCTCGAGCGCACCCTTGGGCCCGACGGCGTTGCCGCGCTGGAAGATCCAGTTCTGCCACGCCGAGAGCCGGCCGAAGATCTTGCTCTCGAGCGTCTCGGGCCCGCCGAAGCGGATCGACGCCTCCATACCGGTGAGCGCGTCGGGCGAGAACGCCGCGCGCTCTTCCATCGCGATGCGGACCTCGTCGTCCCAATCGATGTCGTCCGGCGTGAACGTCACCAGTCCGGCCTCGGCGGCCGCCGCCGCGTCGAGGTCCTCACCGATGCGCGCGCGCAGCTTGTCGGTACGTCCGGGCTCGGCCAGGAATCGGCTCGCCAGGCGCGTGAGCCCGTTGACCATCGGATAGGCTCCGAAGTTCATCTCGGTCAGCCGCATTGCCGCGGGCGGCGCCGAATCACCCGGCCGGGTGCCGTTCAGCATGTACGAGCGATCGGCGGCCAGTACGAGCTCCAGCAGGGTGCCGGCGAAGCACGAGCCCGGCTCGACAAGCGCGAAGACCGAGCGCGAGGAGACCTCGACCCGCTTGAACGTGCGCTTGAGGTAGAGCCGGATCTCGCGTACGAGCCAGTCCTGACGGTTCGCCGCCAGCAGACGGTCGTACGCCTCGACGAGATCGGCGCGGCCCGCCGTCTTGAAGACCCAGAGCCCGATCTCGTCCTCGTTCGTGCGCAGGTGCAGGATCAGGTCGTCGAGCTCGCGCGCGAGCGCCAGCGGCCAGAACGCGCAGCCGGCCTGGTGAATCGCGGCGACGTCGGCGGGGGGCGCCTCGCTCGGTCCGCTCACGGTGATCTCGGCCAGGCCGCGCGCCCGGTCGATCGCGCACGCGACGTGCCCGTAGCGGACCCGATCCCCATCGATCGCGCGCTCGAGCGGCGCCAGCGTGATTCCCCGGACGCTGGCCGGACGATCGGTGCGGGCCGCGAGCTCCGCGGCCCGACGCTTCGCCGCCTCGTCGAGCTTCGAGCGCGGGACGACCTCGTCGACCAGCCCCCACTCCACCGCGCGCGTGCCCTTGATGCCCTCCTCCACCGTGCAGAAGAAGTCGGCGCGGTCGCGGCGCACGCGCCGCTTGTCGACGAGCCGTGTGAGCCCGCCGGTGCCCGGAAGCACGGCGAGCAGCGGCACCTCCGGGAGCGACACGGCGGTGTTGCCGTCGTCGGCCATCACGATCCAGTCGGTGGCCAGCGCCAGCTCGTAGCCGCCGCCCGCGCACGGCCCGTTCACCGCGCAAAGATAGACCTGTCGCGACTCGGCGGTAGCCTCCTCGATCGCGTTGCGCGTCTCGTTGGTGAATTTGCAGAAGTTCACCTTCCACCCGTGAGCCGACTGCGAGAGCATCCGGATATTGGCGCCGGCGCAGAAGACGCGCTCCTTGCCCGAGGTCACGATCACCGCACCGACCTCGGGGTGCTCGAAGCGCAGCCGCTGGATCGCGTCGTAGAGCTCGACGTCCACTCCGAGGTCGTAGGAGTTGAGCTTCAGCTCGTAGCCCGGCCGGAGCCCGCCGTCTTCCTTGACGTCCATCGCCAGCGTGGCCACCGGGCCGTTGAACGTGAGCTTCCAGTGCCGATACTTCGCCGGCTCCGTCCTGAAATCGACCCGCACGCGCTCGCCGGTCTCCGCCATCGCTATCCCAGAATCACCCAGAGCGCCTGGGCCTGCTTGCCGCCGAGATTTTCCCAGCCGTGGGCGACACCTCCATCGAGCAGCGCGCTGTCGCCCGCTTCTAGCAAGTGACGATCGCCGTCGTAGTGGAGCGCCACCTTGCCCTCGAGCACGTAGAAGAGCTTCAGCTGGCCCGGCTTGATGATGACCTTCTCCGTGGTGAAGCCGCGCGACTTCGGCGCGAGCGTCGAGACCACCGCGCGGATCTTGCCCTGGAAGAGTCCGGCGCCGAGGACCGCCCAGCGCTCTGAGGAGCCGTCGAACGACACCACCGGGTAGTCGCGCTTGTGCGAGATCACGATGCTGCCCGCCGGCTTGCCGTCGAACAACGCCGCGATCGGCACGCCGAACGCCGAGGCGATCTTGCCGAGCGTGTGCAACGAGGGCGAGAGCCGGCCCGACTCGATCTGCGAGACCATGCTGGGCGTCAGGCCCGCCTTCTCGGCGAGCTGGCGCTGCTGCAGCTCGCGCTCACCGCGCAGCCGCTTGATGCGTTCGCCGAGCGCCGTCACGCGACTTCCTCCGACGCCGATCCGGAGTCGGCGAGGCCGGCGATGGCGGCGAGCGCTCGCGCAACGAAGACCCGGGTCACCTTCTTTCGGTAGGGATGGCTGAAGTCGGTGTTGTCGAGTGGCTTGGCCGGCCCGGCCGCCAGGTCGGCCACGCGAGCGATCAGCTCCGGCGTCAGCCGCTCGCCGGCGAGCGCCGCCGCCGCCCTCTCCGACGGGCGCGGCTGAGAGGCGACGGCGCCGAGCACGATGCGAGCTTCACGGACCACGTCGCCCTCCACTCTAGCCGCGACGGCGACTCCGAGCACCGGGAAGTCGAACGAGCCTCGGCGACGCAGCTTCAGGTACGCCGAGCGCCAACCCTCGGCCGGGGGCAGCTGGATCTCTGCGACGATCTCGTCGGGCCGCTTGGCCAGGTACTCGATCCCGTCGTCCCGGTACAGCGCGGCCATCGGCACCGTACGCTCGCCCTCCGCCCCGACCAGCTTGAGCCTCGCGCCGAGTGCCCAGAGCACCGGCGCGGTATCCGACGACGACACGGCCCAGCACCGGGAGCTCCCGGGCGCGACCAGGCAGATGTCGCCGTCCTTCTTCATGCAGAACCCGATGGCCCTACGCCATTCGTAGGACTGATTGTAATAGTTGCACCGGGTGTCTACACAGACGTTGCCCCCGATGGTACCCATGTTCCGGAGCTGAGGCGAGGAGACCAGTCCGGCGGCCGTCGCCAGCGCCGGGAACTCGCGCGCGATGTCGGGATGCGCGGCGACGCGCGAGAGCGTCGTGCCGGCGCCGATCGTCAATCCGCCGGCAGCGGAGCCTCGAACGCCGCGAAGCTCGCGAATGGCCCGCAGCCCGACGAGCACCGTGGGCTCGAACTGCCGCCGCTTCATGTTCGGATAGAGATCGGTCCCGCCGGCGACCGGCATCGCCTCGCGTCCGTGCTCCGCCAGGAGCCGCGCCGCGTCTTCGACCGTGGTCGGCGCGAGGTACGTGAAGGTGGGCAGCCGGATCATGGTAGCGGGGACCGTGAGCCCGGCTTGGACCGAGGGTGGCCTGAGACAGGTGCGACCCGGATCATGGTAACGAGTGCCTCGAGACCGGCTTGGTCCGAGGGTGGCCCGAGACAGATGCGACCCGGCTCCGCAGAGGCGTATTCATCGCCCGGCGGTCTGTGAACCCGGCTTGTTGGTCTCGGGCTTCGTGGTGAAGGGCCTCGAAGCGATCGCGTCGGCGGGCTTGCCGAACGCGGACTCGACCACGAGCGGCTCCTTGAACGTGAGGAGCGGCAGCCGCTCGGGTCCCACGCGCGCCGGCTTGCCCGCGCGCTTGAAATCGAGCGCCTTGAGGATCTTGTCCGGCGTAATCGGCACCTCATCGATGCGGACGCCGAGCGCGTGATGGATCGCGTTCGCGATCGCCGGGATCACCGGCAGGAGCGGGCCCTGCCCCGCTTCCTTGGCGCCGAATGGGCCCTCGGGATCGTCGGTCTCGACGAGGATCGTGTGGATCTCGGGCGTCTCGAGCGTGGTGGGGCTCTTGTAGTCGAGCATCGACGGATTCTTGTGCAGATTCTTCCTGAAGACCTGCTCCTCCATCAAGGCCTCGCCGATCCCCATGTACACCGAGCCCTCGACCTGGCCCTCGACCAGCAGCGGGTTCAGCGCGCGGCCGATGTCGTGGCCGATCCACACGTTCTCGAGATCGACAGTGCCGGTCTCTTCGTCGACCGTCAGCTCGACCACGCAGGCCGAGTACGAGTAGCACGGCGACGGGCCCACGCCGCCGCCCTTGTACTTGCCGGCGCGCTTGGGGGGCGCGTACGAGCCGGGAAAGGCGAGAATACCGTGCATCGCCTCGCCGAGCTCGACCGCCCTCGCGAATGGCACCGCCTTGTCCCAGTCGTCTGCAACGCCGATCTTCCGCTCGCGCGCGACCAGCGCGGACGGGCTCACCTCGAGCTTCTTCGCCACCGCCGTGAAGATCGCGTCGCGCAGCCGCTCGGCGGCCTGGATCGCCGCCATCCCGCACATCAGGGTCACGCGCGACGAGTACGATCCGAGGTCGACCGGCGTGAGGCTCGTGTCCGCCGGATGCACGTGGACGTCCTTCGGCTCGATGCCGAGCACCTCCGCGGTCAGGTACGCGAGGATCGAATCCGACCCTTGCCCGATGTCGGTCGCGCCGCAGAGCACCGTGACGCCGCCGCTCCGGTCGGCGCGCGCGAGCACGCCCGAGTGTGGCATGTCGTTCCAGTAGATCGCCGTCCCGGCACCCGTGAGGTAGGCCGAGCACGCGAAGCCGACGCCGCGCTTCTTGGGCGAGCGGCGCGCCGGGTTCGCGGCAGCGTAGCGCGCGCGCTTGTCGCGCCAGCCCGAGGCCTCGATGACCTTGTCGATGCACTCGCCGAGCCCGATCGTGGTGACCGTGAGATGGTTCGCGGTCTTGGTGAACGGCTCGGCGACGATCCGGCGACGCATGTCGGCGGGATCGAGCCCGAGCTGCTCGGAAGCCTTGTCGAGCTGACATTCGAGCGCGAAGCGGGGCTGCGGCGTGCCGTGACCGCGCTTGGGCCCGCACGGCGGCTTGTTGGTGAAGATGCGCGCCGCCTCGAACCGGTACACGGGGATCTTGTAGGTAACCGGATTGATCACGCCCGTGTAGAAGGTCGAGGCGACGCCATAAGAGCCGTAGGCCCCGCCGTCGAGCCACGTCCGAAGGTGGCAGCCGGTAATGTCGCCCTGCTTCGTGAACCCGGTCTTGATCCACATCAGGACCGGATGGCGGCCGCGGTGGGTATAGAACACTTCCTCGCGCGTGAGCGCGATCTTCACGGGCCGTCCCGTCAGCTTCGAGAGCTGGCACGCGACGATCTCGTGCGAGAAGGGATCGGTCTTTCCGCCGAATCCGCCACCGACCGGCGTCGCGATGACCCGGATGTGGGCCGCCGGCGTGTCGAGGGCCTTCGCGAGCACGCGGTGGACGTAGTGCGGCGTCTGCGTCGAGGACCAGAGGGTCAGCTTGCCGTCCTGCGCCCAGTGGGCGACGGCCGCGTGCTGTTCCATCGGCAGGTGGTTGTTGCCCTCGAAGAAGAACACGTCCTCGCGAACCAGGTGCGCGCCCTCGAACGCCGAGTCGACGTCGCCGAACTGGAGCGCGACGTTCTTGTGCACGTTCGGTCCGTCGCCGTACTCGTGGATCCGCACCTCGGGATGGGCGAGCGAGTCGAAGATCGACATGAGCGCGGGGAGCGGCTCGTAGTCGACCTCGATCAGCCGGCACGCGCGCTCGGCCGTCTCCTCGTCGATCGCCGCCACCGCGGCGACGGCGTCGCCGACCATGCGCACCTTGTCGACGCACAGTGCTTCCTCGTCCTGCGACACCGGCAGGATCCCAAATTTGACGCGCGGCAGGTCGGCCGCCGTGACGACCGCGAGCACGCCGGGCAGCGCGCGGGCGCGCGCGGTGTCGATCGAGCGGATGCGCGCGTGCGCGTGGGCGCTGCGCAGGAGCTTCGCGTACGCCATGCGCGGCAGGAAGAGATCGTCCGCGTACTTCGTCTCGCCCACGACCTTCGCCCACGCGTCGACCTTCGGGAGCGGACGGCCGATGATCGCGAACTCGTTCTTGATCATGAACGAGCCTCCTGACGCCCCATTCGCAGCGCCGCCAGCTCGACGGCATCGAGGATCTTGGTGTAGCCGGTGCATCGACAGAGATTGCCGGCGAGCGCCTCCTTGACCTCCTGGCGCGTCGGGCTCGGCCGCTCGGCCAGGAGCGCCGTCGCGGTCAGGAGAATGCCGGGCGTGCAGTACCCGCACTGCGCGGCGCCGAGCTCGGCGAACGCCTGCTGGAGCGGATGCAGCTGCCCGCTCTCGGCCAAACCCTCGACCGTGGTGATCCGGCACCCCTGCGTCTCGACCGGCAGCGCCAGGCACGACAGCACGGGCTCGCCGTCGACCAGCACGGTGCAGGTGCCGCACTCGCCGAGCTCGCAGCCGTGCTTGGTGCCGGTGAGGCCGAGATCCTCGCGCAGCACCTCGAGCAGGGTCTTGTGCGCCGGCACCAGCGCTTCGCGCGGCTCGCCGTTGACGTTCAGGGCGACGCGGACCTTCATTGGAGCTCCACCGACCTGATAGTTGGTTTATTAGGACTTAAGAACAGTTTAAAAATACTGAACCGGCCGATTCCCTGTCAAGCGCGAAACCTTGGGCCACGAAACCGGTGGCGGCTAAGATACCCCCGTGCCATTCGCCCGGACGGACGATCGGACGCGGCTCTACTACGAGGAGCACGGCCGCGGCGGGACCCCGCTGGTACTCGCGTACGGCATCGGCGGCAACGCCGATATGTGGGACGTCAACCGCGACGCGCTGGCGGCGCGGCATCGCCTCGTGCTCTGGGAGCCGCGCGGCCACGCCCGGTCGGACAGCCCCGAGGATCCGGCCAGGTACTCCTTTCAGCGGTGGATGCTCGACCTCAAGACGGTGCTCGACCACCTACGGATCCGGAAAGCCCACGTCGGCGGCCTCTCTCTGGGCGCCGGGATCGCGACCCGGTTCGCGCTCCGGTTCCCGGCGCGCGTCCGCTCGCTGGTGGTGACGAACTCGTCCTCGGCTGCGGGGCTGCCGCTGTCGGTCGAGAATCTGGTCATGCGCGCGCGCTCGATCGAGATCACCCTGACGAAGGGAATGGACGCCATGGCGGAGTTCGCGATGGCGGCGAACCCCAACCTCTCCGAGCGGCTCGCGCTCGAGCCCGGCGCTCGCGAGGAGTTCTACGCCGAGTACCGGGCGCTCTCGCCCATCGGCTACGCGAACTCGCTGCGGGCGCTCCTGGCAATGGATCACATCACTAACCAGCTGCCGCGCCTCAAGATGCCGGTGCTGCTCATCGGTGGCGACCGCGACCCCTCCCTGGCGCCGATGCAGGTAATGCACCGAAAGGTACGTGGCTCGAAGCTGGTCGTGCTGTCGCCGGCCAGCCACTTCGGCAACCGCGATCAGCCCGAGGCCTGGAGCCGGACCGTGCTCGAGTTCCTGGCCCGGTGCGATCGGCGAGCAAGGGGGTAGTCGACGAGATGGATCGTCCACGCGTCCTGGTCGTCGACGACGACGCCGACGTCGGGGAGTTCCTGCGCGATGCGCTGAGCTCGTGGAGCTACGACGTCACGCTGGTGGCGAGCGGCCGCGAAGCGGTCGACCTGATCAGCCATCAGATCTTCGACGCGGCGCTGGTGGACATCTGGATGCCGGAGATGGACGGCCTGCAGGTGCTCGATGAGATGAAGCGCCACGATCCGGCGCTCGAAGTCGTCATGATGACCGGCAACCCGATGGTCGAGACCGCGGTGCAGGCGCTCAAGTCGGGCGCCTACGATTACCTGATCAAGCCGCTCAATCTCGACGAGCTGCAGCACCTCATGCAGCAGGTGCTCGAGAAGCGTTTCCTGAGCCGCGAGGTGCACTCGCTCCGCAACCGGCTCGCCGAGCACCTGGCGGTCAAGGACCTGGTCGGCAGCTCGCCGGGGATGACGCGCGTGCGAGAGATCATCGCCAAGGTGGCCGACTCGGACTCGCCGGTGCTCATCGAGGGCGAGAGCGGGACCGGCAAGGAGCTGGTCGCCGCGGCGATCCATCGGCAGTCCGGGCGGGCCAAGGGTCCGTTCGTGCCGGTCAACTGCAGCGCGATCCCGGCCGACCTCATGGAATCGGAGTTCTTCGGCCACGTGCGGGGCGCGTTCTCGGGCGCGGTCGCCGATGCGCTCGGCCTCTTCCGGTCGGCCCACGGGGGCACGCTCTTCCTCGACGAGATCGCCGAGCTCTCGCCGGCGCTCCAGGCCAAGCTCCTGCGCGTCCTGCAAGAGAAGGAGATCCGCCCGGTCGGCTCGACCAAGACCCACACGGTCAGCGTGAGGATGATCGCTGCGACCAACAAGAACCTCGAAGCGGTGGTGCAGAACGGCGGCTTCCGCCAGGATCTCTTCTACCGGCTCAATGTCGTCCGCATCGTCGTGCCGCCGCTGCGGGAGCGCAAGAGCGACATCCCGGCCTTGCTCAATTATTTCCTGCGGCGGTTCAACGAGCGCTTCCGTCGCGACGTCAAGGGCATCGCCCCCGATGCCATGGCGGCGCTGACCACGTACGACTTCCCGGGCAACGTTCGCGAACTTGAGAATCTCCTCGAGAGGGCCTTCGCGCTCGGCGCGCGCGAGGAGATCGAGCGGACCAGCCTGCCCGATCTCACGACCAAATCCGAGGCGCCGCCGCCCGAGGTGAACGACGACGACGTGTTGCCGACCCTCGATCAAGCCGAGCGCGATCTGATCGCGCGCGCGCTCGAGCGATTCCGGAACGACAAGGAGCAAGCGGCGCGCGCGCTCGGTCTCACCGTGCGCACGCTCTACCGTCGCATCAAGAAGTTCGGGTTGGTCTAGTCCCCAACCTCGACCGTCCACGCAGGACCGTCAATTCTGTCAACGCGCGGCGGAGTGCCCGCGATGCCGCTCGTGCAACTTCTCGATTTCAAAGCCGGAGCACCCTCTGGCACTGAACCTGCTCTCATTGATTGAGCATGAATTTCCGGGAGTCCACGAGCCAACGCTGGATCCTCGTCGCCGACGGCGACGAGGCCTCGGCGCGCCTCGTGGCCAGCTTTTTACTCCAGGCGCGGCTGCGCGCGTATCCGACAGCGCGCGGACTCGAAGCGATGCGTCTGATCGGACGGTTCCGCCTTGGTCTGGCGGTCGTCGACGTCGACCTGCTCGACATGCCCGGGGGCGATCTCGTCCGGAAGCTCCGCGCCATGGAGCCCGCGCTCCCGATCGTGATGACGACCGCCGACTACACTCCCTCCACCGAGGTGGAGGCACGGCAGCTCGGGATCGTCCAGTACCTTCACAAGCCGATCGATCTCCCGCGCCTCGATCGGGTCGTCTCGCGAATCTTCACGCCTGACACCGAGCTCGCGCCGCGGATCTCGATCCCGTTCGACGGGGGCGCGAGGGCATGACGCGCCGCGGCCAGTACGCATGCGTCCTCGCCGGGCTCCTGATCTGTCTGGCCCTCACGATCGGATTCGTCGGCGCGCCCCACCCGGTCAAGAAGGCGCAGCCGGCCGGCGGTGACGACATTCCGTTTCCGACCTGGGACGTTCCCGTCGGGGATGTGAAGAGCTCGACCCCGCCGTCTCGGGGGCCCGCATCGATCGTCCCGGAAGGTGTGGCCGTGCTGCTGGTAACGGTCATCTGGACCGCATGCCGGGCGGTGCTGTCCGGCCGGACCGGCCATCAGCCGATGAAGCGCATGCTCACGAGCCTGGGCCGCGGCCGGAGCTACGGATAGTGGACGGCACGAAGCCCGAGCGGGCGCCGAGCGCGGAGGCGCGCGGCGACGCATCCGAAGCGCTCGCCAGCAAGCTGCGTACGCTCATCCAGCTCATCGAGCTCATCTCCTCCTCGCTCGACACCGACGAGATCCTGAGCCAGATCGCACAGGCCGCGGTGCGGGTCGCCGACGCGCGCTGCGTGTCCCTCTGGGTCGCCGACGAGACGACGCGCACCGTCGAGCTCCGGGCGTGCTCCGACGCGGCGATCGGCGCCGGCCATCCGAGCCCGCGGCTCGCCTACGGCCAAGGCCTCGCCGGGTGGGTGACACTCCACCACGAGCCGGTCAAGGCCGACGATCTCCGCACGACCGCGATGATCGCGAAGGACTGGTACGCGTCGCACGGCCTCCAGAGCCTCTACGCGCTCCCGGTGCCCTATCAGAACTCGGTCGTCGGCGTCCTCGTGCTCATGGCCGAGCAGTCGTTCGACCTCGAAAAGGACGAGTACGAGATCCTCGACGCGCTGATCGCGGAGGCCGGCGCCGCGATTCGCAACGGCCGGCTCCTGGCGGAAAGCGAACGGCGGCGTCACACCGCCGAGGCCCTCGCCGAGCTGAGCCGCCTGAGCAGCGAGACACTCGATCTCGGCACCGTCGCCCGGCGCGTCGTGGAGAGCGTGCGCAATCTGCTCGGCGCTCGCGAATCGGCGCTCTATCGCCTCGTCCCCGAGACCGGCGATCTGGCCGCGCTCGCGCTCATGGGCGAGCGCGAGCAAGCCCTCGGTCCGGGCGCGGTCTTCCCGCGCGGCACCGGCGTGGTCGGTCTCGCCACGCGCGACCGCCGCCCCGTCGCGACCCCGAACTTCGCCGAGGACTCGCGCATCCATCACGATCCGGCAATCCTCGAGCGCCTCGAGGGCGCCGCGTACCGCGCGGTGCTCGCGCTGCCGCTGCTCGTGAAAGATCGCGTGATCGGCGCGCTGGCGGTGTGCGACAACGCGGGCCGGATCTTCATGGAGAGCGAGATCCGGTTGGCGCAGGCCTTCGCCGACCAGGCCGCGCTCGTGCTCGAGAGCGTTCAGCTCTTCGACGACGCCGCCCGCCGACGCCACGAGATCGACGTGCTCGCCGAGGTGGTCGGGCAGATCAACAGCTCGCTCGACCTGCCGGCGATCCTCGCGCGAATCGCCGCCGGCGCGTGCGAGCTCACCGGCGCCGACGGCGCCCAGATCGCACTGCGCGAGCCCGGAAGCGATAGCGTGCGGATCATCCACCGACGCGCCGCGGGCAGCGCGGCGGACGACGCCTTGATCGGGATGCTGATCGAGCCCGGACGAGGCTCCGGCGGGCTCGTGCTGGCCACCGGCCGGCCGTTCCGGACGGCGAACTACGCGGAGGATCCGCGGATCACCCGGGACTATACGGCCCGGGTCAAGTCCGTCGGCGTCGTCTCGCAGATCGTGATCCCGATCCAGGACGGCGAGGTCAAGGGGCTCCTGTACGTGTTCAATCGATCCGTACGGCCCTTCACCGATCGCGACGAGGCCGCGCTCAGCCGCCTGGCCAACCACGCCGCGGTTGCGATCGGCAACGCGCACCTCCTCGGCGAGATGGAACGCCGCCGCCGCGAGGCCGAGGTGCTGGCCGAAGTGGGCCGGCTGATCTCGCAATCCCTCGAGCCCGACGAGGTCGGGCAGCGCATCGTCGAGAGTGTCTGCCGTCTGCTCGGCTCGGCCATGGCCACCCTCTACGGGATCAGCCTCGACACCGGCGACTTCGTGCTGCTGGCGAGCACGGGCGTCGGTGTCGACTGGAATCGCACGCTGCCGCGCGGCACCGCCGCCGTCGGCCTCGCGGTGCGCGATCAACAGCCCGTCTCTACGCCGGACGCGCTCGCCGACGAACGCATCACGCTGGCACCCGAGACCCGCGCCGCGCTCGAGCACTTCGAGCACCGCGCGATCCTGGCACTGCCGCTGGTCGCCGGCGAGCGGGTGTTCGGCGCGCTGGCCGCGCTGGGCCGTACGGGCCGCGTCTTCACGGCCGACGAGTTCCGGGTGGCGCAGGCGTTCGTGGACCAGGCCGCGATCGCGCTCGACAACGCCCGGCTGCACTCCGAGACGACGCGCCGCAAGTGGGAGGCCGAGGTCCTTGCCGGCGTGGGCCGTCTGGTGACCGAGTCCCTCGACGCCGAGTCGGTGGCCGAGCGCATCGCCGACAGCCTGCGCGCGCTGCTCGGCGGTCTGTCCTCGGTGCTCGTTCGAGTCGAGCCGGTCACCGGCGCGCTCATCGGTCGGCATCTCGCCGCGGACGGCTCGGGCTTCGACATCATGTTCCCGGCCGGAACCGGCGCCATCGGCCGAGCCGTCAGCACGCGGCGGCCGGTGGCGACGACGAACATCCTCACCGACCCGCGGATCGCCCTGACCCCCGAGCTGCGCGAAGCGCTGCAAACGCGGCCCCATCGCTCGGCGCTGGCACTGCCGATGATCGTCGACGACCGCGTGGTCGGCGCCATCGCCGTCGGCGATCACGAGGGCCGCGCCTACGACAGCGACGAGGTCCGGCTGGCGCAGGCGTTCGTCGACCAGGCGGCGATGGCGCTCGAGAAGGCGCGGCTGTTCGAAGACTCGGAGCGCCGGCGGCGCGAGGCCGAAATCTTCGCCGAGCTCGCCGGCCAGATCACCGCGTCGCTCGACCTGGATACGATCCTGAAAAAAGTGCGCGAGGCGGCGATCGAGCTGTGTCGGGCCGATCTCGGTGTCATCGCCACGCGTGACTCCGCGACGCAGGCGATGCTGCTGCGCCACTGGCCCGGCGTGCCGGAGCCGCTCGTCGACCGGATCGTGCCGGGCGACGGTCTTGGTGGGCAGGTGCTGCTGACGGGGCGCCCGTTACGGACCGACGACTATCAGCACGATCCGCGGCTGCGCAACGATCCGCAACCCGTGATCCAGTCCGAGGGTGTCGAGGCCGCTCTGGCCGTGCCGATCCAGACCGACGCGCGCGTCGAGGGGCTGCTGGCCGTCTTCAACCGGTCGCCCCGGCCGTTCACCGATCGGGACGAGGCGCGGCTGACCCGGCTCGCCGCCCAGACCGGCATCGCGATCCGCAACGCCCAGCTTCTCGAGGCGCGCCGCACCTATCAGGCGCGTCTGGAGGGCCTGCTCGACGCGAGCCACGAGCTGTCGCGGATCCAACCGGTCGAGGAGCTGCTCGGGACGATCGCCGCGGCGTGCAGCCGGGTGCTCGAGTCCGAGTCCGTCGGCTTCCGCGTGGTCGAGGGCGATGAACTGGTGGTTGCCGCGCTCTGGGGCGAGGCCAAGGAGACGATGGCGACGCGCCGGATCAAGTTCGGCGAGAGCCTGAGCGGCATCGTCGCGCAGACCGGAGTGCCGCTGCGGCTCGACGACGTGACCGAGGACCAGCGGCTCATCCCCGCTCACCGTAGCGCGGTCAAGCGGCTCGGCTACCGCGCGTTCCTCGGCGTGCCCATCAAGGTGGGCGAGCGCCTCACGGGCGTGCTCTCGATCCGCACCCGGCGGCCGAGCGGCTTCTCGAAGGACGACGAGACCATCGCCACCGCGTTCGCCTCGCAGGCGGCGACCGCCCTGGAGAACGCGCGGCTCTTCCGCGAGGTGCAGATGGCCGCCGAGGAGGTCTCCCGCGTGCAGGAGGCGCTCCTGCAGGCTCAGAAGATGGACGCGATCGGCCGGCTCGCCGGCGGCGTGGCTCACGACTTCAACAACCTGCTCACGATCATCCACGGCCGCTGCGAGATCCTCCTGAAGCGGTTCGAGCAGGGCACCAAACCGAGAAAGGATCTGGACCTGATCCAGCGGACGGCGCACCGTGCCGCCGCCCTCACCAAGCAGCTCCTGGCGTTCAGCCGCCAGCAGGTGCTCCAGCCACGCGTGTTGCACCTCAACGCCGCCGTGGCCGAGTCGGTCTCGATGCTCCAGCGGCTGATCGGCGAGCACATCGCGCTCACGACCGTGCCGAACGCTCGCAATGACCGCGTGAAGGCCGATCCGACCCAGGTCGAACAGATTCTCATGAACTTGGCCATCAACGCGCGCGACGCGATGCCGCGCGGCGGGCAACTCACGATCGAGACGAGCGATGTCGCGCTGGACGAAGGCTTCGCGCGCGAGCACCCGGGCGCCGGGACGGGCCCGCACATCCGCCTCGCAGTGATCGACGACGGTGTCGGGATGAGCGGCGAGATCCAGGCGCGGATCTTCGAGCCGTTCTTCACCACCAAGGACAAGGGACGCGGGACCGGCCTCGGGCTCTCGATGGTCTATGGCATCGTGAAACAGCACGGCGGCTACATCGGCGTCCGGAGCGAAGAGGGCCGCGGGACGACCTTCGAGATCTACCTGCCGTGCGCCAACGAAAGCGACGAGACCCGGCCCGAGGCGGGGCGGGAGCGCGGAGCGGAATCGCGCGGCTCCGAGACCATCCTGCTCGTCGAGGACGAAGGCGACGTGCGCGAGTTGGCGCGCGAGATCCTCGAGATGGCAGGCTACACCGTGCTGGAGGCCGCACGCGGCGAAGAGGCGCTACGCCTGTGCCACGATTCGGCCAAACCGATCGACCTTCTGCTGACAGACGTGGTCATGCCGCAGATGAGCGGTCCCGAGCTCGCGAAGAAGATCGTAGATCTGCGGCCGCGCACGAAGGTCGTCTACATGTCGGGCTACACCGACGACGCGCTCGGCCATCACGGCGTGCTCGAGCCGGACATCGTGCTCTTGCCCAAGCCGTTCACGCCCGAGTCGCTGCTGCAGCACCTGCGCGTGGCGCTCGATCCCTCCGCCCAGCGCGGCTAGCTCACCGCACCTTCCGGGTTCCCCGGATCACCGGCGTCTCCGGGTCCATCACGAAGCGGATCCGCGGCAGGTCGGTGTCGCACACCGAGGTGCTCGCCGAGATCGGCGTGGTCAGCTCGACCAGTGCCGCGCTCCACGCCGCCGCGTCGAAGCTCGTCACCTCGGCGCGGCCCCGGCTGGCCTGGTGCAGCGTGTAGTGCGGATCGACCTGGATCAGCTGCGCGGCGCCGTCCACGCGGGCCAGGGTGACGCTGTGAATGTACTGAAGATCCGAGCCCGAGACGATCTCGGGATCGACCAGCGCCAGCTCGAGAATCGCGCGGTCCTCGCGCCGAACGACCGCCCGGACACGATCGTGATAGCGCCGGAGCGCGATCTCTCCCGCCACCGCAGGATAGCCCCAGCGCTCGCGCAGCGCGGCCACGGCCGCAGCGCTCGAGGCGACGGTACCCAGCACGTAGCCGCGCGGATGCACGCCGGCCCGCGCCATCAGTCGTACCTGCGCCAGGTTGAAGGGCCCGACCGGGCTCTCCGGATAGCGCGTGACGACGAACGTGACGTATTCGGGGATCGCCGGATGCAGCGCTCGCGGCAGGAGCGCGCGCGTGCCGTCGGCGATCTCGTAGGCGACCTGGAGGATCTCGGCCTTCGGAAGCTCCCACGCCTCGGTGTCGAGATCCTTCACTACCGGCAGCGCGCCGGCGATGGTCTCGAGCGCGAGCTCGCCGAAGATCGGCATCAGCACTTCCCGCCGTTGAACGTAGGCATGACTTCCTTGGCGAACAGTCGCAGGCTCGACAGCACCTCCGCTTGTGGGATCGACTCCGCGGTATTGATCAGGAAATTGACGCGATCGACGCCACAGGCCTCCCACCGCTTGAGCGCTCGCGTGATGCGCTCGGGGCCGCCGAGGCACAGCCCCTCGCCCGCCTGCTCGGACGCGTCCGGCCCGGTCGCCTGGCGTCTCAGCTGCGGCAAGAGGCCGAGCGAGGGATACGACTTGGACGGATAGGTCTCGCGCACGGACATGAGCTGCGCCGCCAGGTAGTTGAAGTGGTTCGCCATCTGGCGGCCGGTCTTGAGCGCGATTGCGTCGTCCTCGTGGCAGTAGAGGAAGTTCACGGTCGAGACCTGATCGTTGACGAACTCGCCGACGGGCTCGCAGAGCTGGACGCGGCGGCGATATTCGGCGATGCGTTTTTCCTGCTCGGCGAACTGACCGAACGTGAGGCCGAGGCTGCCCAGGCCGCGGTCGGCGGCGTCGAGCTCGGTGCCCGGGCTCGTCACCGCGACCCACATCGGCGGGTGCGGACGCTGGTACACCTTCGGCAGGATCGTGCGCCGCGGCATCGACCAGAACTCGCCCTCGAACTCGAACTTTTCCGAAGTCCACATGCGTGGCAGGCAGCGCACGAACTCGTCCCAGCTCTTCTTGGTGACGTCCGGGCTCGCGTTGAATCCGGCCAGCTCGGTCCACGTCGCCGAGCGGCCCGTGCCAACCTCGACGCGGCCGCCCGAGAGGATGTCGAGCACCGCGGTGCGCTCGGCGATCTTGATCGGATGATTGAACTCCGGCACGCACACGACGATGCCGAAGCCGACCCGGATGCGCTTCGTCGTCATCGCGCAGGCGGTCAGGAAGAGCTCGGGCGCCGGACAGTGCGAGTACTCCTCCAGGAAGTGATGCTCGACCGCCCACACCTGGTCGAAGCCGAGCTCGTCGGCGAGCTTCACCTGCTCGAGCGCATTGTTGTAGACGGTTCGCTCCGACTCGCGGGTCCATGGACGCGGCACAGAGAGCTCATAGAACAGTCCGAATTTCATGAGCGCGCCTTGCGCGGGCGCGCGTGACTCGACAGCCCGCGCTCCCAGAGGTATTCCTGCTCACCCAGGTGCTTGCCGACCCACCGGCTCAGCACGAAAAACACGTCGCTCAGGCGGTTGACGTAACGCAGAGGCCACTCGCCGATCGGCTCCTGGCGTGAGAGCGCCAGGAGCTCGCGCTCCGCGCGCCGGCACACGGTGCGCGCCTGATGGAGGAACCCATTGATGCGCCCGCCGCCCGGCAGCACGAACGACTTGAGCGGCGGCAGATCTTTTTGACAGCCGTCCATGAGCGCCTCGAGCTCCTTCACCTCGCCCTCGCCGACCCTGAACATCCCCTCGTAGACGGCGTCGGGCGGCGTGGCGAGCTCGCTGCCGAGATCGAAGAGCTGGTTCTGAATCTTGCGCAAGACCTCGTCGAGCCAACGATGGCGCTCGCCCTCGTCCAGGCGCTCGGCGTTGAAGACGCGCACCAGACCGACGACGGCGTTGAGCTCGTCGAGCGTGCCGTAGGCGACGATACGCGGCGAGTCCTTCGGGATGCGCTTGCCGCCGACCAGGGAGGTCTCGCCCTTGTCGCCGGTGCGAGTGTAAACGCGCGTGATGCTGATGGGCATGAAGGCTCCTCCCCTTGTCCGGTCACACGGTATTCTACTTGAACGCGGCGGGTCGCTCGGGGATGATCGACGGGTGAAGTCTCGCGCACGAGCAGTGCTCGCGGCAGCCTGCAGCATCCACTTCGTCCACGACGGTTTTTCGGACATCCTCTACGTGCTTTTGCCGATCTGGGCCAACGAGTTCCGGCTGACCTTCGCCCAGGTCGGGCTGATCCGCACCGCATACAGCGGAGCAATGGCCGCGTTTCAGATTCCCGCGGGATTGCTCGCCGAGCGCTGGGGCGAGCGTCGCTTGCTGGCCGCGGGGACGGCCGTCACGGCGTGCGGGTTCATCGCCGCAGGAGTGGTGGGCGGATTCGTGTCTCTTCTGGCGGTGCTCCTGATCGCAGGGCTCGGCTCGGGCGTTCAGCATCCGCTCTCGTCGTCACTCGTGTCGAAGGCGTACGAGACGGGCGCGCGGCGTGCAGCGCTCGGGACGTACAACTTCTCCGGCGACCTCGGCAAGGTGGCGGTGCCGGCGACTGTGGCCTTCGCCGCGCTCGTCATCGGATGGCGCACGGCTTCCGCCGCCTACGGCGTGGTCGGGCTGGCGGCGGCGCTCGCGATTCTCGCCGTGCTCGCTCGACTCGGAGCGGACCCGCTCGATGCGCCCGCTGACGCACGGCCGCAGGCAACCGGTGCGATCCAATCGGGCTGGGGGATCCGCGATCTGCGCGGCTTCCAGGCCCTCACCGCGATCGGGATGATCGACAACGCGACGCGGACCGGATTCCTGACGTTCTTACCCTTCGCCTTGATCGCCAAGGGCTCGTCGGTCGCGGGCGTTGGGACCGCGCTGGCGCTGCTCTTCGCGGGCGGCGCCGTCGGCAAGTTCGCCTGCGGCCTGGTGGCCGAGCGGCTCGGCGTGATCCGGACGGTCGTCCTCACGGAGGCGGCGACCGCGCTCGGGATCCTGGCGCTGATCCCGTCGCCGCTGCCGGTCGCGCTGGCGATCTTGCCCCTCATGGGCGTGGCGCTGAACGGAACGTCGTCGGTACTCTACGGAACCGTCGCCGATCTCGTCTCCGCAGATCGGCGCTCACGCGCGTACGGGCTCTACTACACCGTGACGATCATGTCGTCGGCGCTGGCCCCTTCGTTCTACGGCGTGATCGGCGACCTCGCGGGCGTTTCGACGACGCTTGTCGTCGTCTCGGCGCTGGTGTTGACCACGATCCCGCTCTGCCTCGTCCTGCGCGCCTCGGTCGCCGAACCCGCCCGCGCGTAATCAACGCTGGTGAGGTTCGCTCCCCGTCAGCTCGGCGAGGATCCGCCGCCCTTCCGGCCATGGTCCGAAGCCGGCGTCGGCGTTCAGATGACCGGCGCGCTCGAACGTGACGAGCCGGCTTCCCCAGGCGCTGGCGAACGCGGCGGCCCGGGCAGGCGTCACGAAGGGATCGTCGGTACTCGCCACGACGATGCTGGGAAACGGCAGCGCGACCAGAGGCACAGGGCTGAAGTTGCGGACCTCGTCCGCCGTGTGCGCCGGCGAGTCGACGTCGGCCGGCGCCACCAGCAAAGCACCGGCCGCGCGCGCGCCCGGACGCGTCGCCCAGTGCGCGACCAGCGAGCAGGCAAGGCTGTGGGCCGCGAACACCGGGGGCCTCACGCAGGCCGCAACGGCCTCCTCGAGGCGCGTCACCCAGTCTGCCAGCTTGGGGAGTAGCCAGTCCTCCTGCATCACTCGGCGGAACGTGGGATCGTCACGCTCCCAGTGGCTCTGCCAATGATCGGGCCCGGAATCGCCGTAGCCGGGCAGGATGAGGACGGGAGGACTGGACGGCAAGGCGCCGCGTTCGACTACGCGAACGCCCGGTCGAGAGCCTGGGCGAGATCGGCGATCAGGTCGGCCGCGTCCTCGATCCCGACGGAGTACCGGATCAGGTTGTCCTTGATGCCGACCGCGAGCCGTTCCTCGGTGGTGAGCTCGTAGAAGCTCATGATGGCGGGCTGCTCGATGAGGCTCTCGACGCCGCCGAGCGACACCGCGATGTAGGGGATGCGACAGCTGTCGACCACGCGTGAGGCCGCGACCAGGTCGCCACGCACCTCGAACGAGACGACCCCGCCGAAGCCCCGCATCTGACGCTTGGCCACGTCGTGCTCGGGGTGGCTCGTCAGCCCGGCGTAGTGCACGCGCTCCACCCTGGGATGGGCGGCGAGGAATTCCGCCAGCGCCTGAGCATTCACATTGTGTCGCTCCATGCGCAGCGCGAAGGTCTTGAGGCCGCGCACGAGTAGGAACGCCACAAAGGGACTGACGACTGCACCGGTGACACCCTGGAGCCCCCGCACCGCCTCGACGATGTCGCGGGAGCCGAGGACCGCGCCGGCCATGAGGTCGTTGTGGCCGCCCAGGTACTTCGTAGCGGAGTGGACGACGACGTCCACGCCCCACTCGAGCGGCCGCTGGTTGTACGGCGTGGCGAAGGTGCCGTCGATGAGCGTCTTGACCCGGTGCCGGCGCCCGATCTCGGCGAAGCGCTCGAGATCCAGCACGCGGTTGTACGGGTTGGTCGGCGACTCGCTGACGAGCACACGCGTCGTCGGCCGGATCGCGTCCTCGAGCGCGTCGTAGTCGCCCGCCGGCACCGTCGACACCTCGATCCCGTAACGATGGAGCGTCTGGTTGAGGAACTGCCGCGTCCGGCGGTAACTGTCGTCGGTGACCACCACGTGCGTGCCGCGAGAGAGCATCGCGAACAACGTCGTGGTCATCGCGGCCATGCCGCTCGCGAACAGGAGGCAGTCGCCGGCGCCCTCGAGGGCGGCGAGCTTGGTCTCGGCGATGCGCTGGGTCGGATTGCCGTAGCGCCCGTACTCGACCCGCTCGATCTTGCCGTCGAAGTGGTCCTTCAGCTCCTGGGTATCGGTAAAGGTGAAGGTCGCGGTCTGGATGATCGGCGTGGCGAGCGCGTGGCCCGGCTTCTGGCGCGGCTCGCCGGCGTGCACCGCGAGCGTGCTCGGGCCCGGCGTATCGGGCGGCGGGGGCGGCGGCACCGCGTCCCGCCGGCGCGGCGGAGCGGTCCGCTTGCGCGGCGCGGTCACGACACGAGCAGCCGCGCCCGCTCGATGTGGCGCGCGATGGCCCGCGACACCTGTCGCACGTCCGCGGGCAGCTCCACGGGCGCGTTGCGGTGCGAGGGCTGGACGCCCTCGAGCCGGCCCATGTGGTACGCCGCCTTCTGATCGGCGAACTTGAGCCCGTTCGCCGTCGAGATCACGACCACGCGTTCACTCGAGCGGACCACTTTGCGCTCGACGAGCTTGCGGAGCGCGGCGAGCGCGACGCCGGTGTGCGGGCAGTTGAACATGCCGGTGCGATCCGCGCGCGCCGCTTCGTCGGCCAGCTCCTGCTCGGTGGCCTGCTCGACCACGCCGTTGAAGCGCTGCAGGGTCCGGATGGCGCGCTTGACCGACACCGGGTTGCCGATCTGGATGGCCATCGCGAGCGTGGGCTGGGCCTCGATGGGCTCGAAGTGCTTGAAGTCCTCGACGTAAGAACGGTAGAGCGGGTTCGCGCGTTCCGCTTGCGCCAGGCAGATGCGCGGCAGTCGCTGAATCAGGCCGAGGTCGTGCATCATCAGGAAGCCCTGCCCCAGCGCGTGCACGTTGCCGAGGTTGCCGCCCGGGATGACGATCCAGTCCGGCACCTCCCAGTCGAACTGCTGCACGATCTCGATGGCCGCCGTCTTCTGCCCTTCGATGCGCAGACTGTTCATCGAGTTGGCCAGGTAGATGCGGCGCTCCCTCGTGATCTCCTGCACGACCGCCATGCAGCCGTCGAAGTCGGTGTCGAGCGACAGCACGAGCGCGCCGTTGGCGAGTGGCTGCACGAGCTGGGCGATCGAGACCTTGTTGCGCGGCAGCAGGACCACCGAGGGAATGCCCGCTGCCGCGCAGTAGGCGCCGAGGGCGGCCGAGGTGTCGCCGGTGGACGCGCACGCCACCGCGTCGATCGGCACGCCGTTGCCCATCATCTGCTTGACGACGGAGACGAGCACGGTCATGCCGAGGTCCTTGAACGAGCCGGTGTGCGAGTTGCCGCACTGCTTCACCCACAGATCCTCGACGTGGAGCTGCTTGCCGTAGCGGTCGGCCCACAGGAGATTCGAGTTGCCCTCGTACGTCGACACGATGTTCTCGTTGTCGATGAACGGGACCACCCACTCCTTCTTGCCCCACACGCCCGAGCCGTAGGGGTAGACGTTGCGGCGGTAGCGATCGTCGAAGAGCTGCATCCACGCCGCGGCGGACCGGCTGCGCAGCGCGTCCATGTCGTGCTGCACCTCGAGGAGGTCGCCGCAGGCCGGACACCGATAGATGACCTCGAGAAGGCTGTACTCGCCGGAACACCCGTTGATGCAGGAGAACCATGCGTTGTAGCTCATGGCCGAGCCAGTATACGCCCTAGAGGCTGAGCTCCATGAAACGTGTCCCGACGATCGGGTTCTCGCAGTAGGGGGCGATCTCGTGGAAGCCGAGCGACTGGTAGAGCGCGAACGCTTCCGCCATGGACGGCAGCGTGTCCAGGCGCATGCGCGCGTAGCCGATCGCGCGCGCCTCGCGAATCACGGTTTCGGCGAGACGGCGCCCCAGGCGCGTGCCCCGGGCGCTCGGTCGTACGTAGAGGCGTTTCATCTCGCAGGTGCCGTCACCCAGCGGCCGCAGCGCCACGCAGCCGACGTGCTCGTGGCCGTCGATCGCCAGGAACAGACGCCCGGCCGGCGGGGCGTAGGCGCCTGGGAGCTCCGCCACCTCCTTCGCGAATCCCTGGAAGCTGAGCTCGACTCCGAGCGAGGCTTGGTACTCCTTGAACAGCTGCCGCGCGGTAGCGATCCGATCGGTGGACGTCGCCGGGACGATGTCGGTATCCATGTCAACGGCTGGTGTCAGCAGCTCACGTCAGGCTCACGTAAGCGGCCTACGTCAAATAGAACGGCCGCGCGGCGGCGGTCTGATACGGAAAGCGGGTGAGCAGGCTCGGATCGGGATCGGCGCCCAGACCCGGACGATCGGGCACGCGCACCGTGCCGCTGTCGCAGCGGAACGGCTCGGCGGTGAGCGAGGCGACCAGCGGCGTGCCCGGGAACTCGACATAGGGAATGCCCGGCGTCGCGGCGGCCAGATGCAGGCTCGCCGCGAGCCCCGGCCCGTAATAGAACGCGTGCGGGACCAGGGTGACATTCGCCGCGGCCGCGAGAATCGCGATCTTCTTCATCTCGAGGAGCCCGCCCACCTTGGTCACGCTCGGCTGCGCGACGTCGACGGCGCCGCGGGCGATCAGCTCGCGGAAGCCGAACACGGTCGCGTCGTTCTCGCCGGCGGCGATCGGAATGCGTAGCGCCGCCCGCACGCGGGCGAGCCCGGCGTAGTCCTCGGGCGGCCACACAGGCTCCTCGAGCCAGCGAAGCTCGAAGCGCTCGAGCCGGCGGCCCATGCGGATCGCCTCCTCGACCGACCAGGGGCAGTTCGTGTCGAGCATGAGCTCGACGTCGTCGCCGGCTACCTCGCGGGCGACGGCCACCGATTCGACGTCGATCTGATGGAGCTTCACCGCGTGGTGGCCGAGCGCGACCGCGGCCGAGACGGCCTGGCCGACCTGGCTCGGCGTCTCGTAGCGGAGCAGGCTCGAGTACACGCGCAGCCGAGGCTGGCAGAGACCGCCGAGCAGCTCGTAGACGGGCACGGCGCGCGCCTTGCCGACCAGATCCCAGAGCGCGAGCTCGACGCCGCTCACCGCCATCATCGCCAGACCGCGCCGGCCCCAGATCATCAAGGCGCGGTGCATGCGATCGACCAGGTGCTCGATCTGCGTCGGGTCCTGGCCGAGCACGATCGCCGCCAGCGCGTGGTCGACGACGTGGCAGACGGCGTCCGTCGCGCCGTAGGCGAAGCACTCGCCCCAGCCGGTCACGCCGTCGTCCGTGACCGCACGGACGAGGATCTGCTTGCCGGCCCCTTCCGCCCACGAGGACGGAGGCCCCGAGACCTGGAGCGGCACGGCGAGCGGGATCGCGCGGATCTCGGTGATCTTCATCTCAGAGGTCGCCAAGCCCGAGCTCGCCCCACCGATCGCGGACCCGCGCTTCGTCCTCGGGCGACGGACGCACGGTGGGCGGAAACCGCTCGCCGCCCCATTCGGGCCGGCGCTCGAGCTTCCACGAGCGCGTCGCGTCGATCAGGACGCGATTCCACAATCCAGTGCCGAGCTGGGCGACGTCGCGGTCCTCCATCGGCGTGCTCGGGTCGATGGGCGAGCCGAAGATTCCCGGGAAAACGACGATGCCGTCCTGCCCCGCGTTGACCCGATGCGCGAACGCCCAGTCGACTTGCTCGTACGAGGCCGGATCGATGTCCTCCTCGACGACCGTCACATGCTTGTAGCGGTACTGAGCCGCGCTCGAGCCCCAGAGCGCCGCTGCGATCTGCTTGGGCTGGCCCTGGTAAGCCTTCTTGATCTGGACCACGATATTCACGCCGTTGGTGATCGGCGGCACGAACACGTCGCGCACGCCCGGGATGCCGGCGGCCGTCAGGATGTTCCAGGCGATCGCTGCCCGCTGCACGGACGACATCACGCTGTTCTCGCTGTACGAGCCGGGCAAGGTGCCCTCGAGGCAGCCACGGAAGATGGGATCGCGGCGGTGCGTGATGCACGTCACCTGCATCGTGGGGCGCGGCGTCGGCACGTCGGACACGTAGCCGGTGAACTCGCCGAACGGCCCTTCCAGCTCGTACGTCGCCGGGTCGTCGCTGATGAATCCCTCGATCACGACCTCGGCGCTCGCTGGAACTTCCAGATCGACCGTCTCGCACCGGACGAGCTCGGCGGGTCCGCCGCGATAGGCGCCCATCACGTCCCACTCGCACACCCCGGTCGGGACCGGCGAGCCCGCCAGGAACGGCATGATCGGATCCCACCCGATCACGCAGGCGACCGGCATCGGCTCGCGACGCGCGGCGTACTTCAGGAAGTGCTGGCCCCAGTGCTGGCCGCCCTTGATCAAGAGGAACGGCGCCGTGTTCTTCTTGCCGATCATGCCGCGATAGATGCCGACGTTCATCGCGCGCGTCTCCGGATCGCGCGTGACGATCCCGGAGAACGTGTGGATGTAACGGCCGCCCTCGAGGTAGTGCCACTTGGGAACGGGGAACTCCGTCTGGTCGACGTCCGCACCGCGCACGACGACCTCCTTGACGGGGCCCGTCGCGACGATCGTCGGCGAGATCGTCTGGCGGTTGAGTTTCATGACGTGCTGGACCAGATCGCGGTTGGACACGTCCTTCGGAAAGCCGAGCGCCAGCGCCAGGCGGCGCACGCTGCCAAGGCCGCTGATGAAGAGCTTCGTGCAGCGCCCGGTCTCGTAGCCCTTGATGCGCTCGAAGAGCAGCGCCGGACCCTTCTTCTCCAGCACGCGGCGCGCGATCGCGCCGAGCTCGCGGTCCCAGTCCACCTCCGCCTTGATCCGCCGCAGCTCGCCCTCGGCGTCGAGCCGCGCGATCCACTCGCGCATGTCGACGAAGCTCATCGCCTCGATCTCCCTTTCGGCGCCCGGTCGCGCGTCGCCCCGACGACCAGGCGGATCCGCAGCTCGCCCGTCGGCGTCATCCGCCGAGCGCCGGCGCCACCTCGCCGAGGAAGCGCTTGAACTGCCCCACCTGGTCCCACGAGCCGAAGCGCAGCGCCATGTGGCCGACACCGGCGTCGAAGTAGGCGCGGAGCTCCTGAGCGCACTGCTTGGGGCCGCCCGAGATGGTCCACTGCTCGACGAACTGGCGCGAGAAGTTCGCCGTGTAGTACTTGTCGAGGAACGCCTTCGTCTCCTCGAGCCCCTTCTGCCGGTCCTCGGTGATGTTGATGTTGTGATAGAGGGCGCTGCCGAGCTTCGAAGGGTCGCGACCTTCCTCGCGGGCCATCGCGGCGACGCGGCTCCACTGCCCGCGGAATTCGTCCGGCGTGAGCTTGTTGGTCATCCAGCCGTCCGCGTAGCGCGCGATGCGGCGGAACGAGCGCTCGATGACCGCGTCCGAGGCCGACGCGCCTCCTTTCCAGGTGAGCCCGGTGGGATTGGACGCGATCCAGATCGGACACGGTTGCTGCACCGGCCGCGGCTCGAGCGTGACGTTCTCGAACGAGTAGAACCGGCCCTGGTGCGAGACGTTCTTGCCGCCGAAGAGGGTTTTCAGGATTGCGATGCCTTCTTCGAGCCGTCCGACGCGCTCGGCGGAGGCGATCGACATGACCTCGTGCTCGGCGGCCTGCGCCGCGTTCGCGTCGCTGGGACCGCCCAGACACACTGCGAGCAGCGTCCGGCCGCCGGACAGCACGTCGAGGCTCGCCCACTGATGGGCCAGCATGACCGGATGGCGATGAACGAACGTCGCCATGCATCCCACACCAAGGCGCAGCTTCGCCGTCACGCCGGCCAGTGCGGACAGCAAGGTGACCGATTCCAGCCGCGGCTTGGCAAGAAGGCTGTCGCCGACCCAGACGGTATCGAAGAGGCCACAGCTCTCCGCCTGCGTCGTGAGATCGACGAGGTCGGGCACCTTGACGGCGCCGAGCACGACGGCGCGATTGGCGAGGATCAGTCCAAACGAGCGGGCCATCGGCTACCTCCCCGTGTACTTGGGCGGCCGCTTCTCCAGAAAAGCGGTCACACCCTCCGTGTAGTCGTGCGTCGAGCGAAGCCAGGCATAGGCCTTGCGCTCGAGCTCGAGCGCGGTCTCGAGCGGCGCTTCAGCCCCCCGATTGAGTACCATCTTCAAGGTGCGGAGCGCCAGCGGCGCGCGATCGGCGAGCTCGCCGGCCAGGGCGGCCACCGCCTCGTCCAGCTTGTCGTCGGGTACGGCCATCGTGATCAGTCCCCACGCCTCGGCGCGCTCGGCCGAGATGCGCTGGCCGGTCATCATGAAGAGCTTGCCGCGGGTCATGCCGATGAGCCGGAGCGCGCGCTGCGTGCCGCCGCTGCCGGGGATCATGCCCAGACGCACCTCGGGGAACGCGAACTCGGAGCGCAACGTAGCCACCCTGAAGTCGCAGGCGACGGCCAGCTCGAGACCGGCCCCCATCGTGTAGCCGTCGATCGCGGCGATGACCGGCTTGCGGCACCGTTCGGCGGCCGTGAGCGTGTCGCCCCAGAGCTCGAGATCGGCGGGCTCCTGCTGCAGGAACTCGGACACGTCGCCGCCGGCGCTGAACGCCTTGCCGCCGGCGCCGCGGATCACGACCACGCGTACACCGTCGTCGGTCTCGAGCCCCGCGAAGATTCCGGGAAATTCCTTGCGCATCGCGACCGTCATCGTGTTCATCCGAGGCTGGCGATCGATCCAGATGGTCGCCACGGCCCCGGCGCGCTCGACGCGCAGGAACTCGCTCATGGTCGTACCTCCGTGTAGTGGCCGTCGCGCAGCAACCGACGCAGGATCTTGCCCGAGGCCGTCTTGGGGATCTCGGTGACGAAGACGAAGCGGCGCGGCCGCTTGAAGTTGGCGAGATCGCCGCTCTCGCGGCAGTGGCGATCGAGCGCGTCCGCCGTGAGCGTGGCCGACGGCACGACGAACGCGACAACGCGCTCGCCCCACTTCTCGTCGGTTTCGCCGATCACCGCCACGTCCTCCACGCCCGCGTGGCGGGCCAGCACGTCCTCGATCTCGACCGGATGGATGTTCTCGCCGCCGCTGATGATCATGTCGTCGACGCGGCCGGCGACCCAGAGATCACCGTCGGCGTCGACCGAGCCCATGTCGCCCGTGAAATACCAGCCCTCGCGCAGCGCCTTCGCATCCGCGTCGGGGCGTTTCCAGTAGCCGGCGAACGCTTCGTCCGACTCGAGGCTCGCGATGATCTCACCCTTGACGCCGGCGGCCACGATCTCGTCGGGCCCGACGCGGCGCTCGGCGCTGGCCTCCACCACCCGCAGAGTCGAGTGGATGCCGGCTCGTCCCGCGCAGCCGGGCTTCGTGCGCACGTCGGGAAAGATCGAGAACGTGTAGATCTCGGTGGAGCCGTAGTGGTTCACGAACACGTCGGGCCTGAACGTCTTCGCGCACGCCTCGGTGAGCGGCGCCAGCATCGGTGCGCCGGCGTACGCGAGCTTGCGCACGGACGACACGTCGGTGCGCGCGAGCTCCGGGGCGTGCGTGAGCTCCCAGAAGAGCGTCGGGATCAGGTAGAGCGCCGTCAGTCGCTCACGCACGATCAGTTCGAGCGCTTGCGCACTCGACCACTCTGGCTGGCAGACGAAGCAGCCATTGATCGCCGCCATGCTCGTCAGCGAGTGGATACCCATCGTGTGATACAGGGGCATCACGCCTAGCGTCCGCTCGCCCCACTCATAGCCGCACTGGACCACGTGCGCGATCGCGCCCGCGTAGTGGTTCTTGTGCGTCCGCGGCACTCCCTTCGGGCGCCCTGTGGTGCCCGACGTATACAGAATCAGCGACAGATCGCTTTCTCTTGGCGTCGCTGAGCTTGGTGGTGGCTCGGGGAGGGGGACGGCGGGGGGTGGGGGGGTGCTGCGCGGCTGCGTCACCCGCTCGCCCGATCGCAGCGCTTCGCGCTGCGGGCGAGACGAGGAGATCCCACTTCGCCGCACAGCACCCCCCCACCCCCCGCCGCCCCCCTCCCCGAGTAAGCCTTCGAAGCTCAGGACGTCAGGAGAAAGCGTGGTGTGCGCTGGTTCTGTTTCGCCGGCGAACACGAGGCGGGTTGGGGTGCCGCGCGCGGCTTCGAGCACAGCTTCTGAGGTTGATGCTTCGAATAGAGCCACTGCGGCGCCGGAGTCTTCCAGGACGTAGCGGAGCTCGTTGGTTGCGAAGCGGAAATTTACGGGGACGGGGACGCCGCCAAGCTTCTGGAGCGCCCAGTAGGCGATGACGTGCTCGAGACGATTTCTGAGGGCGAGCAGCACGCGGTCGCCTCGGGCGACGCCGAGGCGGGCGAAGGCTTGGGCCGCTGCGGTGGCTCGCGCGTCGAGGTCGGCGTAGGTGAGGCGGCGGAGGCCGTCGACGACGGCCTCGGCGTCGGGGCGGCGGAGCGCGGCGCGCGACAGCAGGGCTCCCAGCGTCACGAGACCAGGAGGACCTTCCCCTTGTTCTTGCGGTCCAGCACGTGCTGCACGGCGGCGCGCGCGTCCTTGAGCGGGAACGCGCGGTCGACGACGGGCTTGAGCCGCCCCTGGACGACGTGGTCGAGCACCGTGCGCAGCTCGACGATCGAGCCCAGGTTCGTGCCGATGATCCGGAGGTTTTTCGAGTAGACGTGGCGCAGGTCGAGGCGGCCCCAGTGCGTGTCGTGCGAGCCGATCGTGACGAGCTTGCCGAGCCGCGTGAGCGCGTAGATCGAGCGCTCGAGCGTGTCGCCGCCGATGTGCTCGATGACCACGTCGACGCCGCGCTTGCCGCTCCACTTCTTCGTCTCCTCGACGAAGTCCTGCGTCCGGTAGTTGACGACGTGCTCGGCGCCGAGCGCCCGGGCGAACTCGATCTTGTCGTCCGAGCCGACGGTCGTGATGACGCGCGCGCCGCACAGGCGCGCGATCTGAATCGCCGCGCTGCCGACACCGCTGCCGGCCGCCTGCACGAGCACGGTCTGGCCCGGGCGCACCTCGGCCTGGGCGATGAGCGCGTGCCACGAGGTCAGCATCGCGAGCGGCACCGCCGCGCCGGCCTCGAACGAAATCGTCTCCGCCAGCGGCACGATGTTGGCGGCCGGCACCTTCACGAGCTCGGCGTAGCCGCCGTCCTTGTGCGCGCCGAGATAGCCGTAGCGCACGCAGACCGTTCGCTCGCCGCGCACACAGTACTCGCAGCTGCCGCAGGAGAAGCCCGGAAAGATGATCGCGCGCTGGCCGCGCGTGAGGCCGCTGACACCCGGGTCCGTGGCCTCGATGGTGCCGGTGACCTCACAGCCGTTCACGTGGGGCAGCCCTTCCGGCGGCGGGAACCGCCCGTCCAGCAGGAGCATGTCGACCTGATTGAGCGCGCACGCCTTCACGCGCACGAGGACCTCGCCGGGTCCGACCGTCGGATCGCGATAGTCCTCGTACAAGATCTTCTCGGCACCGCCGTGCTCCTTGAAGAGAGCGGCCTTCAAAACGGCACCTCCGTGCGCTCGTCCCGCACACGGCGGGCCTTGTGATCGAAGCGTGGCAGCGATCCCGGCTCGCCGACGTCGACCGTCACGCGGATGCCGAGCCCGATCCGGAGATCGTCGGCGAGCTTCGCGCGCAGCCCGTCGCGCTCGTGGAGCGACAGCGCCGGCGCGGGATCGATACGGATCAGGATGTCGTCGAGCCCCTCGTGCCGGCGGAAGACGATCTGGAACTCGTCGACGTTGGCGTGCGGCCGCACCAACTCCTCGACCCGTCGCGGGTAGACGATCACGCCGCGGACCTTCTTCATGTCGTCGAGCCGCGCGTGCACGCCGCCCTCGAACGCGACGAGCGTGCGCCCGCACGGGCAGCGACGGTCGGCCAGCTGCACCACGTCGCGCGTGCGGTAACGCAGGAGCGGCATCGCCTTGCGATAGAGGCTCGTGAACACGAGCTCGCCGCGCTCGCCCGGGCGAACCGGCTTGCCGTGCTCGTCGAGCACCTCGGGGTAGCAGTAGTCCTCGTTGACGTGCGTGAGCCCCGAGCGCGCCTCGCATTCGAAGCCCCACGCCGCGATCTCGGTCAGCCCGGGCAGGTCGTACGCCTTGGCGCCGAACGCCGATTCGATCCTCGCCCGTGTCGCCGGGATCGACGCCCCGGGCTCACCGGTGTGCCAGGTGATGCGGATCTTCGTCTCCTTCGCGAGGTCGATGCCCTTCTTCGCCGCCGCCTCGGCGAGGAAGAGCGCGTACGACGGCGTGCAGCCGAGCACCGTGATCGGATAGCTCAACAGCGCGTCGATCCGCTGATCGGTCGAGAGCCCGCCCACCGGGAAGACGAGACAGCCGAGATCCTGCGCCGCGTAGAAGCCGGACCAGTAGCCGATCCACGGCCCGTACGAGAACGCCGCCATCACGACGTCCGATTTGCGCACGCCGAAGGCGTGGAGCGCCCGGGCGTAGGAATGATAGAAGCCGTACCAGTCCTCGCGCGTGTCGAGGAACGCGAGCGGCCGGCCGGTCGTGGCCGACGTCATGTGGATGCGGAGCAGGTCGTCGAGCGGCACCGCGAGGACGTCGCCCCAGGGCGGCTTGTCCGCCTGGTTCTCTTTGAGCTCGTCCTTGGTCGTGAACGGCAGCTTCGCGAGGTCGCCGAGCGTGCGCACCGCGGCCGGCCTGATCCCGGCGGCCTTGAGCTTGCGTCGATAGAAGGGACTGTGCGCGGCCGCGTGCGCCACCTGCTCTCGAAGACGCCGGGTCTGCGTCCGCGTCATCTCGGCGCGGGATGCGCGCTCCAGACGCGGCTCGAGGTAGCGAGTGGGCATCCGGCGCCGGTTCAGGCCGTCAGCAGCTCGCCCATCCGGTTGAAGAACTGATCGGCCATCATCTTGGAGACGCCGCCGAGCATGCGCTGGCCAACGCCCGCGATGAGCCCGCCGACCTGGACGTCGGCGGTGTAGGCCACGCGCGTGCCGCCATCCATGTCGGACAAGGTGATCACGGTGTCCGAGCGCACGAAGCCCGGCCCGCCGCTGCCCTCGGCGGCCAACCGGTAGGATTCGGGCGGCTTCTTGTCCTGCAGCCGCACCTTGCCCTCGAACGTGCCCTTCACCGCGGCCACGCCGATCTTGAGCGTGGCCTTGTACTCGTCGGGGCCCACCAGCTCGAGCTTCTCGCACCCGGGAATCGCCTTCTGCAAGACAGCCGGATCGAGAAAGGCGCTCCAGACTTTCTCGCGGGGCGCCTTCACCTCGTACGAGCCTTCAAGCTTCATCGATAGCTCTCCTTGGGCGAGCGGTAGCTCTCCTTAGTAGAGAATGTCGCACAGGCTGTCAAGGCGGGGCCGGGTGATCAGGCCAGGCGCGCCAGCGCAGCGCCCATCCGGCTCAATCCTTCGGTGATGAGCGCCTCGCTCGTCGCGTACGACAGCCGCACGTGATCGTCGGAGCCGAAATCGACGCCGGGCACCACGGCCACCTTCGCCTCTTCCAGGAAGAACGCGGTGGCGTCGAGCGAGCCCTTGATGGTCTTCGGGCCCTCGGCCGACTTCCACTGGCGTCCGAACATACCGGACACGTTGGCGAAGGCGTAGAACGCGCCCTTCGGCATCACGCAGGACACGCCGGCGAGCGCGTTGAGCCCCTGCACGATGAGCCGGCGCCGCCGGTCGAACTCGCCGGCCATCTTGGCGACTTCGTCTTGCGGCCCGACCAGCGCCTCGACGGCCGCCCACTGGGCGATCGACGACGGATTCGACGTCACCTGGCTCTGCACGTCGGTCATCGCGCGGATCAGCTCGCGCGGTCCGGCAGCGAAGCCGATGCGCCAGCCGGTCATCGCGTACGCCTTCGAGCACGTGTTGATCGTGAGCGTGCGCGCCTTGATCTCCGGGCCGAACGACGCGATCGACACGTGACGGCCCTCGAACGTGAGCGCCTCGTAGCACTCGTCGGAGACGACAAAGAGCTTGTTCTCGACGGCGAGCGCGGCCACCGCGGCCAGCGCCTTGGGCGAGAACACCGCGCCGGTTGGGTTGTTGGGGCTATTGAGGATGATGACCTTCGTGCGCGGTGTGACGGCGGCGCGCAGGCGCTCGGGATCGAGATCGAAGCCGGTCGACTCCTGCGTCGGCACGGTGACCGGCACGGCGCCGACCAGCCGCGCCTGCTCGGGATAGGAGACCCAGAACGGGCTCGGCACCAGCACCTCGTCGCCGGGGTTCAGCATGGCGACGACCATGTTGAACAAGGTGTGCTTGGCGCCGCACGAGACCAGCACGTCGGCCGGCTCGTAGTCGAGACCGTTGTCGCGCTTGAGCTTGCCGCACACCGCGGCGCGCAGCTCGGGCACGCCGCCGACCTCGGTGTACTTCGTGTGGCCCTGACGCATCGCCTGGATCGCCGCGTCCTTGATCCGCTCGGGCGTGTCGAAGTCGGGCTCGCCCGCGCCGAACGTGACGACGTCGACGCCGCGGCGCCGCAGCTCGCGCGCTTTGGCCTGCACGGCGAGCGTCGACGAGGGGGCAAGCGTCTTCAGGCGATCGGCCAGCACGGCATGGCTCCTTCGGCGGCGGGCCGCCGGGTTACTTGGGGGGGTACTTCTCGGCCAGTCGCTTCTCGACGATCGGCGGCACCATCCCGGCCACCGACGTGCCGAAGCTCGCGACTTCCTTGATCAGGCGCGACGAGATGTACGTGTACTTCTCGTGGGGCATCAAGAAGACGGTCTCGACGGTGCTGCGGAGCTTGCGATTCATCAACGCCATCTGGAACTCGTACTCGAAGTCCGAGACGGCGCGGATGCCGCGCACGATGCAGTCGGCGCGCTCGCGCGCGACCAGGTCGATCAGGAGGCCGTCGAAGGCGACGATGCGAAAGTTGCTCAGGTCCGACGTGGCCTCGTCGATCATCTCGAGCCGCTCTTTCACCGAGAAGAGCGGCTGCTTCGACGGATTGGCGACGACGGCGACGATCAACTCGTCGAAGATCTGCAGACTGCGCTGGATGACGTCGACGTGGCCGTTGTGCACGGGATCGAACATGCCGGGGTAGACCGCTCGCTTGGCCACGGCGGTAAGGCTACTCTTCGGCTCGAAAGAAAGTCAAGGACGTCTCCCCGAAGCGACGGTCGCGAAAGGCGCGTAAACAGCCGAATTCTGGAAGTCGGCGCTTGGTCAGGTGTTGCGCGATGACAAGCCCCTCGGGCGCGATCAGCGCGCTCCCGCCGAGCGCCGCGAGCGCGCGCTCGCCGTCGTCGGTCGCGTAGGGCGGATCGAGGAAGACGATCTCGAACCGCCGGCCCTCGCCCGCCAGCCGCGAGAGCTGCCGCACGACGTCCCCGCGGACGACGTCCGTCCGGGCCTCGAGCTCGAGCGTCCGGACATTCTCGACGAGCGCGTCGAGCGCCCGCCGATCGCGCTCGACGAACGTCGCGTGCGCGGCCCCGCGCGAGAGCGCCTCGAACCCGACCCCGCCGGCGCCGGCGAACAGATCGAGCACCCGCGCGTCGGGCAGCCACGGCCCCAGCGTGTCCATCAGCGCGATCCGCACCTGGTCCGCCGTCGGCCGCGTCGTCACCCCGCGCGGCGTCACCAACCGCCGCCCCTTCAACGCCCCCGCGATCACCCGCATAGATTCGAAGTCAGCGACACTTCGACGGCCCGCTGAGCCCTCGCCGTCGGTCAGGGAGACCTCGACGGCGCCAATATGTCCAAAGGTAGCGCGCGGACCCAAGGAAGCGCGCGCACACGCCAGACAAGGAAAGCTCGCGTTGATATCGCTGCGCCGGCTGGAGCGACGTCGCGAGATGTACTGAGGGTGACCGGACGGGTGGCGTCGAGGGGCGCACCCCCGCGGACGGCGTAGTGGGACCCCCTCGTCCCGCCCGCAGCGCGAAGCGCTGCGAATCGGGCGAGCGGGTGACGGAGCCGTCCGCGGGGGTGCGCCCCCCGGCGACAGGACCCGTCCGACTCACGCCCGGTACATCCACGAAGGCGCTGAGCTAGCCAGCGGTCGCAAGCGCAAGCTTGCCGCGCCAGCGGGCCAAAAGCGCGGCGCGGAGGGCACGATGAGCCGCGTCGGAAAGCTCGCGGTCGCGGGCGATGATGGCGGTAGCTTCGCGGCGAGCCTCCTCGAGCAGCGCCGTATCGCGCAACAGATCAACCGCGCGGAATTCCGGCAACCCCGACTGGCGCGTGCCGAAGAACTCGCCCGGACCGCGCAGCTCCAGATCGACCTCCGCGATGCGAAAGCCGTCGTTCGTCGACGTCATCGCGTCGACGCGGCGCTGGGCCTCCTCGGTGAGCCGGCCGGAGGTGAGCAGGATGCAGTACGACTTCCATTCGCCGCGCCCGACGCGCCCGCGAAGCTGGTGGAGCTGCGAGAGACCGAAGCGCTCGGCGTGCTCGATCAGCATGACCGAGGCATTGGGCACGTCGATGCCGACCTCGATCACGGTCGTGGAGACGAGCACGTGGATCTCGCCGGCCTTGAAGCGCTGCATGATCGAATCCTTCTCCTCGAAGCCGAGACGGCCGTGGAGAAGACCGACCACGAGGTCGGGAAAGACCTCGTCGGCGAGATGCCGCGCCATGTCCGTCGCCGCCTTGAGATCGAGCGCCTCGGATTCTTCGACCAGCGGATAGACGACGTAGATCTGGCGTCCGCCCGCGACTTGCTCGCGCAGGAACTTGTAGATTGCGCGGCGCTTGCCCTCGGGACGCGACACGGTGACGATCGGACGCCGGCCCGGCGGCAGCTCGTCGAGGACGGAGACGTCCAGGTCGCCGTAGATCGTGAGCGCCAGCGTGCGCGGAATCGGCGTGGCCGTCATCACCAAGAGATCGGGATGCTCGCCCTTTCCCCTGAGGCGCGCGCGCTGCTCGACCCCGAAGCGATGCTGCTCGTCGACCACGACGAGCCCGAGCCGGCGGAACTCGACGCTCTCCTGGACGAGCGCATGCGTGCCGACCACGCACTCGATCTCGCCCGAGGCCAGCACGGCGCGCCGGGTGGCCCGCTCGCGCGGCTTGATCGACGAGGTCAGCAGGGTCACACGGACGCCGAGCGGCTCGAGCAGCTGTCGGAACGTCATGAAGTGCTGCTCGGCCAGGATCTCAGTCGGCGCCATGACCGCGGCCTGGTAGCCGGCCTCGATCGCCGTCAGCACGCCCAGCGCTGCCACGATCGTCTTGCCCGAGCCGACGTCGCCCTGCAGGAGACGGTGCATCGGGTGCGGCTCGGCCATGTCGCGCCGGATCTCATCCCATACCCGTTCCTGCGCGCCCGTCAGCTTCCAGGGAAGCCGGGCCCGCAGGCGCGCCACCAGCTCACCGCGCGGATTCAGCGCGAGGCCGCGTGCGCGCGCGACGCGCGAACGCAGAATCGCGAGCCCGAGCTGCAGGAGCAAGCCTTCGTCGAACGAGAGACGACGCTCCGCCGCCGCGAGGGCCGCGTCGGTCTCGGGAAAGTGCGCGTCGCGAACCGCCTGCGCCAGGCCGACGAGACCGCGCCGAGCGCGCACGTTCTCCGGCAGGACCTCCTCGATCTCGGCGGCGTGTGCCTCGACCAGCCGCCACATGAGCGTGCGGAGCGCGCGCTGCGGCAGCCCCTCGGTGAGTGAATACACCGGCACGAGCCGGCCGGTGTGCAGGCGCTCGTCCTCGCCGCTCTCGACGATCTCGTAATCCGGCTGCTGCAGGACGATGGCGCCCTTGTAGCGCCCGACGCGGCCATGCAACACGAGCTGCTGGCCGCGCTTGAGCACGCGCGAAAGATAGCGCCAGCCGAACCAGCTCGCGGTGGCGTAGCCGCTCGCGTCGCGCAGCATCACCGTGAACGGTACGCGCGAGCGCCCGGGCGGCGGCGGGCTGACGCCGACGATCACACCGGAGCACGTCGCGGCCTGGCCGGGTACGAGCGAGCGAAACGGGGTGAGCCGCGTGCGGTCCTCGTGGCGGAGCGGGACGAAGAAGAGCGCGTCCTCGACGGTGGAGAGTCCCTTGCGCTCGAGCTGGCTCGCGCGCTGCGGTCCGACACCCTTGATGAACTGCAGCGGCGTGCGGAGATCGGTCGCGGCGTGAGTTTGCGTCACCGTCGCCCCTGTGCTATACAAAACCCTCGGTTCTGTCCTCGGAAATTCAATTCCAGGGAGTGCGAATGGCTCAGCGCTGCGACGTATGCGGGAAAGGTCCTTCCGTCGGGAATACGATCAGCCACGCTCACAAGCTGACCTCTCGGCGGTGGCTTCCGAATCTGGTGTCGATGCGCGCCATGGTCGAAGGTCGGGCCCGGCGCGTGCGCGTCTGCACCCGCTGCCTCAAGGCGGGAAAGGTCACGAAGGTCATTTAAGCATAGGCACAGACGGGAGGGGGTGTTGGCCCCCTCCCGAATGGTCAAATGGTGGGAGGCCGCCACCCCCCACCAGCGGCAACTCGATACTTACTTCTTCTTCTTCTTGGCCTTCTTCTTCATCGAGCGTCTCACCTCCTTCCATGTAGAGGCTCGGTGCCGCCGTCAAACAGTTACTTGCCCTTCTTTTTCTTGGTCGCCTTCTTCTTCGCCATCAGATCACCTCCTTCCGCGATCGATCAGTAGCCCATCGCTTCGCGCCGCAGGTGCTCGGCCTGCTCGGATCCGCGGCGCTCGTAGTGAACGAGATCGGCATACAGCTGCGGCAGCGACACGACCTTGAGCCCGCCCTTCTCGAAGGTGCCGTAGAAGACACCGAGGTCATACGGCGCCAGGAAGTGCAGCGCACCGTCCGCGTCAGCGGCAGGCCGCAGGCCGAGCGCCTGTGCGGCAGGCGCCGGATCGCCTTCGAGGTAGCAGTGCACGGCCGGCAGTCGCAGGCTCGGCGCAAGGAGCGCGGCGCCCGCGTTCAAGGTGAACGCGTAGCGTCGTCCCTCGACACCGGCGACCCGCGCGATCTCGCCCATGAACTTGCGCGTCACGCGCTCGGGCGCCAGGTACGACGTGCGCTCGTTCGCGCGGTACGTGTAGGACTCGCACCACGCCTCGAGCAGATCCGCGGGCTTGGACAGGTGGAAGCGCTGGCTGTCATCGCGCTCCACCCACGCGAGCTGCTCGAGCCGCTTGATGACGTTGTGGGAGTGGCCGAGGCTCACCTCGGCGGCCCGCCCGATCTCTTCCAGCCGCCACGCCCGCGCGGGCTCGACGAGCAGCACCCGCACGACCCGCGTCGCACGCGGTGCGAACAGCGAGCGCAGCGGGCGGGTCGAGGGGCGGACGTTGCGCTTGCCCTCCTTCTCGATCAGCACGTTCTCGAACGCGAGGTAGCAATTGCCCGAGAGGTCGACGTATCCGAGGTTGTTGGTCTTGAGGATCCGGGCGCTCTGTGGACCGATGTACACCGCGGCCGCCATCGGATACGCCGCGGGCATGTCTCGGCGGATCTCGTTCAGGCGCGTCACGGCGGCCCGGATCTGCCGGGGCTGTCCGAGCGGCGTCACCTCAACGACCAATGTGTGTTCCTGGCCGGCCATCTGGAATCGCGCTATCAAATCCGCGACTTGCCCGCCAACTCTGGTACCGGCGCTCTCCTCCCAGCCTTTCGCCCTCGGGAGGAGCTCCCGAAGCCGTTGAGCCACCTGTCGCCGAACCTCTTCGGATTTCAGCATGTTTCTCTTGATCCGGCCATTTCAGCATCTGCTGAAACCATACGGAGTATTGAAACCACCTGTCAAGCGAAAAACTTGTAAGGCGTGTCTAGAACAGCGTCGGACTGATCCGGATGGCCGTGAGGAGCGCCCAACGCACCGTCAACCGAGCCGGTTGATAGCCGGCTGACGAGCGAGCATCTCGAGCGCTTGACGAAACCGGCGGTGGCCGTCGAGCCGTCGAGCGTACTCCTTCTCGCTGCCGCTTCCCTTGGCTCGCATGATGGCCAACAACGCTCGCCGATCGGCGGGCGGCCAGCGCTCGAGGTCTGGAATGAGCCCGGCGACGAGCGACATGCGCTCGAAGGCCCGCCGCTCCGCGGCCAGCCACCCGGCGCGCCGCGAGGCCCCGAGGGCGCGGGCGACGCGATCGGCGGACTCGCGCGTCGCCGTCGCTCGATCGCCCGCGAACTCGCGCGCGACGTGACGCGCGACCAGCGCCGAGACATCGGTCGCCCGAAGCCGGCGCTCGGGTGCCGGATAGCCGCCCGGCAGGGTCAGAAACACCTCGGCGGCGGCCAGCCGCTTGAGCGTCGGGATCGGCGAGCGATAGGCCGGATCAGTCGCGATGTTCGCCCGCTCCTGGCCCAAGGTGCGCACGACGCCGGGGTCGCGCGGAAGGAATCCCAGCCGGTGATAGAAGTAGAACGAGCCCGAGCGGAGCGCCTCGGTGCTCTCGTGTCCGAGTTGATAGCGGTCGATCACGATCGTGCGCATCCCGAAGATCCATCGATACGCGCGCAGGAGCTGCGTCGCCAGGTAGGCCGACTCGCCCTGACGAAACGAGGGAAAGATGTTGATGGCGAAGTCGAGGGCGCCGAAAAGCTCCCAGCCGCCGCCGTAGCTCACCGGTACCCCGTTCTTCAGGGCCAGGAAACCGTAGTACCCCTCGAGCGGCAGGCGAAAGTCCGGCTGGATGCCGATGAAGACGAGCCGCAGCCCGCGGCCCGCGTCGCCGATCAGCACGTCGTCGGCGTTGGGGTACGCGAAGGCGTGGAGCTCCCGCTGGCGCGTCGCCATCGCCACGCGCGCGGCCTCGATCATCGTCTCGGCCAGCGGCCTCGGGGCGCGCCGAAGCGGCAACGGTCGGCCAAGCGCCCCGACCAGGTCGCCGGCGCTGCGGTCGAGTCCTTCTCCGTGGAAGAACGGATGGTCCGACGACACGCGCGCGAGCGTGCGGGAGCCGCCGGCGCCGCCCGGTTGCCAGAGGATCGGCAGGCTCACGCTCTCGAAGAGCCAATCGCGCGTGTCCTCGGGAAGTCGCGCGCGCTCGAACACCTCGAGGAGCAGCTGCAGATCGCTGATGGGCCGGCCGCCCTTGGCGACCTGGAGCCAGTGTCGCCAGCCCATGCCGCCCTCGCTGAACGCGTCGCCCTCGGCCGCGGTGGCGAGCAGCGAGAGCGTCTCGTCCAGCCGATCCGCCTCGGTGAAGGCGGACCAGGCCACCTCGGTCCGACCCGGGAAGCGCGCGGCGAGCCAGCGCGCCATCGGAAAGCCGAAGGGATAGTCGAGCGCGGTGTTCGTGAGGCCGGAGTCGTAAAGACGCCGCCGCGCGGCGGCGCCCAGCCGCTCGACGCGCGCCGCGAACGTCTCGAGCGCCTGGTCAACGAGCCCGAGGATCTTGGCGTTGTCGGGATAGGCCTGCAGGAAGCAGAGCGCCTCGTGCAGGCGCAGCAATGTCGCGGGGTCGAGCACGACCACCCGCTCGAGCTCGGCGAGCAGCGCGCGCTTTCGCTCCAGATCCTCGGGGGCGTAACGGGCGACGGCGGCGGCCAAAGCCTCGACGAGGCGGCGGCCGGCGCTCATCTAGGGCTCGGAATCCTCGATGCGCTCCATCGTCTCGTCGTCGAGCCCGAAGTAGTGGCCGAGCTCGTGCACGACCGTGTCGCGCACCAGCTCCGCCATCTCGGCCTCGTCGGCGCAGTCTTCCTCGATCGGCCCCTGATAGATCGTGATCGTGTCAGGCATCACGTTGCCGTAGGCCGAATCGCGGCGGGTCAGATCGATGCCGCGGTAGAGGCCGTAGAGCGTCTCGGGCGGCTCGATGCCCACATCGGCCAGGGTCTCGTGGTCAGCCCAGTCCTCGACGACCACCGCGATGTTGGCGATCTTTCGCTTGAACTCTCTGGGCAGGCTGCGCATGGCCTTGTCGACCAGCGCCTCGAACTGTCGGCGCGTCATCGGCGATGGCCCCCGCGCGGCGCCGCCGCGGCGGCCACTAGAGCCCCCGGACGCGCTCGACGTTGATGACGTCCCGGACGTCGCGGATGGCGGCGATGATGTCCTGAAGCTGCCGCAGATCGGCGACCTCGACGACGAAGTGGTTGATCCCGCGCCGGTCGTCGGTCACCGTCACCTCGGCTTTGGTGATGTTGCCGTTGCGCGCCGAGATCGCGCCAGTGATCTCCGAGAGCAGCCCGGGGCGGTCCTTGCCGATGTAGACGGCGATCCGCACCGGCCGCTTGCCCGGCTCCTCCACGTCCCACTCGACGTCGATCAGCCGCTCGCGGTCGAGCACGCTCTTGGCGACGGTCAGGCAATCGCGCGCGTGCACGGTGAGGCCACGCCCGCGCGTGATGAAGCCGACGATCGGATCGCCCGGCAGCGGGTTGCAGCAGCGCGCGAAGCGCACGAGCAGGTCGTCGACACCGCGGATCCGGACGCCGTCGACCGGCGCCGGGCGTGTGGCCGCCGACTTGGGCTTCTCGGGCGTCTCGAGCAGCGCGTTGGGCGCCAGCTTGTTCAGCACCTGGTGCACCGAGCTCTTGCCGTAGCCGAGCGCGGCCATGAGATCGTCGGCGCCGGCGAAGCCGAAATCGGTCGCCGTCTTCTTGATCTCCTCGCCGCCGAGCAGGGCCGTCGGATTCAGCCGATACTTGCGCGCCTCGCGCTCGAACATCTCGCGGCCGAGCTCGATCGAGCGCGCGCGCTCCTCGACCTTCAGCCACTGGTTGATCTTCGCCCGGGCGCGCGTCGACTTGACGATCTTGAGCCAATCGCGACTCGGATGCTGGTTGGGCGAGGTGACGATCTCGACGATGTCGCCCTGCCGCAGCGTGTACCGGAGCGGGACCAGCTTGGCGTTCACCTTGGCGCCGACGCAGTGCTCGCCGACCTTCGTGTGCACCGCGTAGGCGAAGTCGAGGGGGGTCGCGCCTTCCGGCAGTGCCTTGACGTCGCCCTTGGGTGTGAAGACGTAGACTTCGTCCGGAAACAAATCGACCCGCACGGTATCCATGAACTCCTGCGGGTCTTTCGTGTCCTGCTGCGTCTCCATCAGCTGGCGCAGCCATACCAGCGACTCGTCGAGCTTGTCCTTGCCGGCCTTGCGCTCCTTGTAGAGCCAGTGGGCGGCGATGCCTTCCTCGGCGATCCGATGCATCTCGCGCGTCCGGATCTGGATCTCGACGGGATCGCCCTTGGGCCCGATCACCGTCGTGTGGAGCGACTGGTACATATTGACCTTCGGCATCGCGATGAAGTCTTTGAACCGGCCGGGCACCGGCTTCCAGAGCGAGTGGATCACGCCGAGGGCCCCGTAGCAGTCGCGGACCGATGCGGTGATGACGCGCACGGCCGTCAGGTCGTAGATCTCGTCGAACTCGCGGCCCTGGTCGTGCATCTTCTTCCAGATCGAGTAGAAGTGCTTGGGCCGGCCGCGGATCTGCGAGTCGATCCCGACCTCGGCGAGCTTTCTCTGGAGGATCGCAATGACCTGATTGATGTCGTTCTCGCGCTCGAGCCGGCGCTTGGCCACGCGCTTCTGGAGATCGACGTAGTCGGCCGGATTGAGCGTCCGCAGCCCGAGATCCTCGAGCTCCGCCTTCACCTTGGCCATGCCGAGCCGGTGCGCCAGCGGCGCGTAGATGTCCAGCGTCTCCTGCGCGATCTTTTTGGCCTTGTCCGACGGCAGGTAGTCGAGCGTGCGCATGTTGTGGAGACGATCGGCGAGCTTGATCATGAGCACGCGCAGGTCACGGGCCATCGCGACCAGCATCTTGCGGAAGTTCTCCGCCTGGCGCTCCTCGCGCGACGAGAACGCGAGCTTGCCGATCTTGGTGACGCCGTCGACCAGCTCGGCGATCTCGTCGCCGAACTCGCGCTCGAGGTCGGCCTTGGTCGCCTCGGTGTCCTCCAGCACGTCGTGCAGGAGCCCGGCGGTGACCGTCGTGACGTCCATCTTGAAGTCGACCAGGAGGTTGGCGACCTCAAGCGGATGGCTCAGATAGGGCTCGCCGGAGGCGCGCTGCTGACCCTGATGCGAGGCGGCGGAGAACCGGTAGGCGCGGGCGAGAACGTCGAGATCAGCGCCCGGCTGATACTTCGGAATCTCCTCGATCAGCGTCTCTAGTTGTGTCACGTGAGCAAAACCTTTGGTTGACCAACTAGTGTGGCACGCTGATCAGGCTTTTGCCACCGCTTTCTTGCCCCTCCGCAGGCGTCCTTCGACCTTGTTCGTCCAGTCGACGACGAGCGCGGCGGCCACGTACGTCGTCGAGTAGGTCCCGGTGATGACGCCGACGAAGAGCACGAAGGCGAAATCCTCGAGGGTCTTGCCGCCGAAGAACAGCAGGACGGCCGCCGAGAAGAACGTCGTCAGCGAGGTCAGGATCGTCCGCGACAGGGTCTGGTTCACCGCGTCGTTCATCTGCTGGGCGAACGTGCGGCCGCGCGGGGCGGTCTTGCCGCGGTTTTCCCGGAGCCGGTCGTAGGCCACGATCGTGTCGTTGACCGAGTAGCCGATGATGGTCAGGAGCGCCGCCAGGACCGGCAGCGAGAACTCCCGGTTCGTGATCGACAGGGCGCCGAGACACACGATGACGTCGTGGCAGACGGCCACGACGGCGGCCACGCCGCCGCGCAGGTCGAAGCGGAACGCGAGATAGATCGCGATCCACACCAGGCCGGCCAGCACGAGATAGACCGCCTGTAGCTGCAGCTCCCGACCGACCTGCGGCCCGACGAACTCCACGCGCCGGATCTCGAACTTGCCGAGCGACGGATCGGAGCCGAGGGCGCCCTGCACGCGGCGCGAGATCTCCTCCGACCCGACCGCCTCGATCAGCGGCAGGCGGATGATGTACTCGTGGTTGTCGCCGAACTCCTGGATGATGCTCTCGCCCAGCTGGATCTTACCGAGGCTCGCCCGGATCTTGGCGACCGTGGGCACCTGCTCGAATCGCACCTGGATCAAGGTGCCGCCGGTGAAGTCGAGGTCGTAGCGCAGGCCGCCCCGCACGGCGAGCGTGAGCAGACTGATCAGGGTGAACGCGATCGAGATGATGTACGCCCACCGCCGCTTGCCGATGAAGTCGTAGTTGGGGTTCTTGAACAGCTCGATCATATCGAGATCGACTCGACCTTGCGCCGGCCCATGTACAAGAGATCGAACAGGAGGCGCGTGAAGAAGTAGGCGGTGAACAGGCTCGCGCCCAGACCGATGAACAGCGACACGCCGAAGCCCTTGACGGAGCTCGTCCCGAACGACAGGAGGATCACGGCCGTCCCCATGACGGTGAGGTGCGTGTCGACGATCGTCCGCAGCGCGCGGCGGAAGCCGGCCTCGATGGCCGCTCGCGGCGTCTTGCCGATGCGCATTTCTTCCCGGATCCGCTCGAAGATCAGGATGTTCGTGTCGACGGCCATACCGATCGTCAGCGCGATCCCCGCCAGGCCCGGCAAGGTCAGGGTCGCCCGGATCCCGGCCATGCAGGCGAACAGGATCAGGAGGTTCAGACCGAGCGCAATGTCGGCGACCAGGCCCGAGAGGCGATAGTAGACCAGCATGAACACGAACACGACGAGCGCCGAGCCGCTGATGGCGATGAGTCCCTGGCGGATCGAATCGGCGCCGAGCGACGGGCCGACGGTGCGCTCCTCGAGGATCACGACCGGCGCCGGCAGCGCGCCGGCGCGCAGCACGATGGCCAGATCGCGCGCGTCGTCCACCGTGAACTGGCCGGTGATCACCGCGCGCCCGCCCGGAATCCGCTCGTTGATGCGCGGGGCGGAGTACACGGTGCCGTCGAGGATGATCGCCAGCCGCTTGCCGACGTTCTGCTCGGTGACCTCGCCGAAGATCCGGGTGCCGGTCGAGGTGAACTCGATCGCGACCTGCCAGTTGCCCATCGAGTTCGGGTCGGCCTGCACCTCGGCGCGCGTCAGCTCGGCGCCGGTGAGCAACGTCCGCTTCTGGACGACGTAGGGAACCTTGCGCTCGGCCTTGGTCTGCTTGTCGACCTCGCGGCCGTAGAGGAGCTCGGACGTGTCCGGGAGCTGTCCGGCGAGGGCCTGCTCGACCGGCGTGCGCTCGTCGAGCAGCTTGAATTCGAGGAGCGCGGTCTTGCCGATGAGAGCCTTGGCGCGCGCCGGATCCTGCACGCCCGGCAGCTGGATCAGGATCTGGTCGGCGCCCTGCCGCGTGATGGTGGGCTCGCTCACCCCGAACTGGTCGATGCGGTTACGAATCGTCTCCAGGCCCTGACGGATCGCGTCGTCGCGCAGCTGGCGAATTCGCGCGTCGACCATGACCAGCCGGAAGCGTCCGGCGGTCTGGTCCTCGTCGCGCCGCTCGAACGAGTTGAACTCGGCCACGACCGTCCGCGAGTCGTTCCAGGATTGCGGGCTCGCCAGCTCCACCTGGATCGCGGCGTTGCCCTCGCGGGCGATGCGCTTGACGGCGATGCCCTTGCGCTCGAGCGCCGCCTTGAGGTCCTCGGCCGCGCGGTCGGTCTGGCTGGCGACGTGCTTGTCGGCCTCGACGCCGAGCATCAGGTGGATCCCGCCCTGCAGATCGAGACCGAGATTGATCGTCTTCTTCGGCGGGTACAGGTACCACGCAGAGGCGGCGATGACGACGAGGACGAGCGCGATCCGGGCTCTGAGGTTTCTAGGCATCCTTCTCGCCCTGCCCTGCCGTCACGCGGCCGATGGCGGAGCGGTCGAATTCGAGCTTGACCTGATCGGCGACCCGCAAGGTGATCGTGTGCTCGCTCAGGCCCGTCACGGTGCCGTGCAACCCGCTGGTGGTCACCACGCGATCGCCTCGCTTGATCGCCGACAGCATCTGCTCGCGCTCCTGCTTCTGCTTCTGCTGCGGGCGCAGCAGCAGGAAGTAGAAGATCGCGAGCATCGACGCGATCATGATGATCGTCGGCAGCATGCTCTGCACGCCGCCGCCGCCCGGCGGTGCCGCTGCCGCGTACGCGAGATCAGGGAAGAGCATCGAGTCCAGCGCCTCCGCGCGGGGTCGTGCGCGCCGCAGGCCGCCGCGGCACCGAGGCCTCGCCGGCCGCGACGCAGCTACAGTGCCGAGTCGCGTAAAACATCAACGGATGATACTGCATAGCCTGAAGCAGCGCCAACAAAGCGATGGCGCTGACGCCGACGTCGCGCTATTCGGGCGCGGGCGACTCGGGCTCGGCGGACGCCGCGGCGACGGCGTAGCGCGCGCGGAATCGATCCCGGAACGCGCCGAACGTCCCGGCAACGATCGCCCCGCGCATCTCGCGGACGAGCCGCAGAAAGAACGTGACGTTGTGCAAGGTGAGCAGCCGGTGCGACAGGAGCTCGCCGGCCATGAAGAGGTGTCTCAGGTACGCCCGCGAGAAGCCGCGGCACGCGTAACACGTGCAGTCGGCGTCGAGCGGCGCGCTGTCGCGGATGTAGCGCGCCTGCTTGAGCGTGACCGGGCCGTCGGCGGTGAAGGCCTGGCCGTTGCGCGCGTTGCGTGTGGGCAGCACGCAGTCGAACATGTCCACGCCCCGTGCGACCGACTCGACGAGATCCTCGGGCTTGCCCACGCCCATGAGGTAGCGGGGCAGCCCCGCCGGCAGGAGGCTCGCGACCAGCTCGGTCAGCTCGTACATCGCGGGCTTGGGCTCGCCGACCGCCATGCCGCCGATCGCGTAGCCGTCGAAGCCGATCTCGACCGTGGCGCGCGCCGCGCGCGACCGGAGCTCCGGGTCGGCGCCCCCCTGCACGATCCCGAACAGCGCCTGGCGTGATGCCGTCGGCCCCACGTGCGCCGCCTTCGATCGGGCGGCCCAGCGCAGGGTCAGCTCGAGCGAGCGTTCGGCGTCGACACGCGAGACCGGATAGGCCATGCACTCGTCGAGGACGTGGATGACGTCGGCGCCGAGCGCCTGCTGGACCTGAACCGCGATCTCCGGCGAGAGAAAGTGCGTCGAGCCGTCGACCGGCGACCGGAACTCGACCCCGGCGTCGCTGATCTTCCTCAGCTTGGAGAGGCTCCACACCTGGAATCCGCCGGAGTCGGTCAGGATCGGGCGGTCCCAGCCCATGAAGCCGTGCAGCCCGCCGAGCTCGCGCACCAGGTCGTGCCCGGGCCTCAAGAATAGATGATAGCTATTGGCGAGGACGATCTGGGCGCCGGCCGCGCCCAGGTCGTCGGGTCCGAGCGCCTTCACGGCGGCGTGGGTGCCCACGGGCATGAAGATCGGCGTCTCGACCACGCCGTGCGCGGTGGTCAGGCGCCCGGCGCGCGCGGCGCCGGCGGTAGCGATCAGCTCGAACTTCACAGGATCACAGGATCAGCGACGCGTCGCCGTACGAGTAGAAGCGATATCCGGCGCGCACGGCGTGCCCGTAGGATTTCAGGATCAGCTCGCGCCCGGCGAAGGCCGCGACCAGGGCCAGCAGTGACGAGCGCGGCAGGTGAAAGTTGGTCAGGAGCGCGTCAACGACCCGGAACGCGTAGCCCGGCGTGATGAAGACCTGCGCCTCGCCCTCGAGCGGGCGCACGCGCCCGTCCGAAGCCGCCGCGCTCTCCAGCGCGCGCGCCGTCGTCGTGCCCACCGCGATCACGCGGCGGCGCTCGTCGCGCGCCCGGTTCACGGCCTCGGCCACGCTCGGCGGAATCACGACGCGCTCGGGCGGGAGCGCATGGTCCTCGATCCTCTCCGTCTTGATCGGGCGAAACGTCCCCGGGCCGACGTGGAGCGTGAGCTCGTGCAGCTCGACGCCGCGGCGCCGGATCGCGTTGAGCACGCGCGCCGTGAAATGAAGCCCGGCGGTCGGCGCGGCGATCGACCCGGGCGGGCGCGCGTACACGGTCTGGTATCGCTCGAGATCCTCGGCGGTCGGCGCGGCGAATCGCTCGATGTAGGGCGGCAGCGGGAGCCGGCCGTGCTCGCGCAGCAACGCATCGATCGAGCCGTCGAGTCGCTCCACGAGGCGCCGCCCGTCGGTCTCGATGCCCGCGATGCGGAGCCTCGCGCCGCCGACCAGTAGCTCGACGCCTGTGCGGCTCCGGCGTCCCGGTCGCGTCAGCGCCAGCCAGCGGCGTTCGTCGACCGCGTCGACGAACAAGAGCTCGACGTCGCGGCCGGCAGCGTCTCGCGCGAGGATCCGCGCGGGAATCACGCGTGAGTTGTTCATGACGAGGCAGTCGCCCGCGCGAAGCAGGTCGGTCAAGCCGGCGAACCCGCGATCCTCGACGGCGCCCCGCGCGCGATCGATCACCAGGAGCCGCGAGGCGTCGCGGGACGGGGCCGGCGTCTGCGCGATCAGCGCGGGTGGCAGGTCGTAGTCGAGCTCTGACAGGTCCACGGCACGTCAGTGTACCGCGCGGCCGTCGGCCGCAGGCGCCATCCCGGGCGGCACGTCGACACCGTCGGCCGCCACGTTCCCTTGCATGGTCAAATGGCCGGAACGAGCGGGTCGCGTCGGAGACCCGCAAGCCGAGCTTGCACCCCGCGCCGGACAGCCCGCTAAATATGCGGAGCACCACGTGGTACGCGGCTTGCTCGAACGAGGCCCGTCGTTATTCGAGCCAGGAGGGATCGGCCATCGGCCCGGACGCGATCGAGCCAGGCGTCAACGTCACGATGATGGGGATCGACGTGGGCGCCACGACCATCGCCGGCGGCCTCGTCACCGGCGCCGGCGACGTCCTGGAGGTGGTGCAGGCCCCGACGCACGGCGGTGGTCCCGGGACCGCCGTCGAGACGTTATTCGACGTCATCGACGATCTCGACGCGAAGGCGACCGCGCGGCACTTGCCGCTGATCGGTATCGGAGTCGGGGTTCCCGGCGTCATCGATCCGGAGAAGGGCGCTATGGCCAAGCTGCCGCATCACCCGGTTCCCGAATTCGCCGAGGTACGACTCGCCGAGCAGATTCTGGCGCGGACGGGCATCCAGGCCTTCGTGGACAACGACGCGAACGCGCTGGCGCTCGGCGAGTGGACGTTCGGCATCGCGCGGGGCGCGGGCTCGCTCGTGCTGCTGGCGATCGGCACCAACATCGGCGGCGGGATCATTCACGACGGCCGGGTCGTCCGCGGCCACGCCGGGTTCGGCGGCGAGATCGGCCACGTCACGATCAACTTCGATGGCCCCCGCTGCTACTGCGGCAGCAAGGGCTGTCTCAGCATGTACCTCGGCGGCGTTCAGATGGCGGCCGAGGCCCAGCGGCGGGTCGATCCGCGGCAGCGGTCCGCGATGCTGACGCTCGTCGGCGGTGACGTCTCGGCGATCACCTCGAAGACCGTCTTCGACGCCGCGCGCGCCGGCGATCCCGTGGCCCTGGCCATGGTCGACGAGGCGTGTGAAGCGTTGGGGGCGAGCCTCGCGGGAATCCTCAACGGTATGAATCCCGAGGTCCTCATCGTCACCGGCGGCGTCGCGCAGTCGCTGGTGGCGCTCGAGACCGATATTCTGCGGCGGGTGAACCGCTCGGCCTATACGCCGGCGCTCTCGAACACGCGCATCTGCGTCGTCGCGGCGGACAAGCGACAAACGATGCGCGGTGCCGCCGCGCTGGTTCTCTACGAGCTCGGGCGACACGGGCGGGAGGCCTGATCGATGTACGTCTATCGGCCGGACGCGAAGATCTTCTACCAGTCGACGGGCAGCGGCGCGCGCGACATCGTGCTGTGTCCGCAGTGTCAGCCCGTGTCCTACAGCCGCATGTGGAAGTACCAGATCCCGTATCTGTCGCGCTACTTCCGCGTCGTCACGTTCGATCAGCGCGGCAACGGGCGCTCCGACCGCCCGGCCGAGGGCTACGATCTCGAGACCCGCTATCAAGACCTCACGGCGGTGCTCGACGCGACGGCGCGCGCGCCGTTCGCCATGGTCGCGCTGTCCTGCGCGGCGATGCTGGCGTTCCGCTATGTCGTCGAGCACCCGGAGCGAGTGTCGCACCTGATCCTCATCGCCGGTCAGTACTCGGAGTCCGTGCCGCAACCGTTCGAGGAGAAAGTCGCCTCGGTGATCCGCGGCGACTTCGACGGCTGGCGCCAGCGGCTCTTCAAGCGGGTGTTCCAGGAGCCGCACTCGCTCAAGGGTATCGAGGACATGTTCGCGTGGTCCGGCGAGACCTCGCCGGAGGTGCTGGTCGAGTCGCTCCGCGCGATCGACGGCACCAGCGTGTACGACCTCCTGCCCCGCGTCACCACGCCGACCCTGGTGCTCCACGGCACGCAGGACAAGATCGTGCCCTACTCGCACGCGAAGAAGCTTGTCGACGCCGTGCCCGGAGCGCGTCTGGTCACGTTCGAGGGCGGCGGCCACGCGCTGCAGGGCCGCGACGCGGTGAAGGTAAACCGGCTCATTCGCGACTTCATTCTCGACCGTCCGGTCGAGGCCGGCACGATTCCGGCCACCACGGAGCGCGCGACGCCGGCGCCGCGGCCACGCCGAACGGCTCGGCGGCGCATTCTCTGGCTCTCGAGCCCGATCGGCCTGGGCCACATCCAGCGCGACCTCGCGATCGCCAAGAAGATTCGCGAGATCAGCCCCGACACGACCGTCGACTTCCTGGCCGCCGATCCCGCCGATCGCGTCGTCGCGAGCTGGGGCGAGCGGCTGCATCCGGCGACGAAGCTCCTGCTGAACGAGAGCGCGCACGTCGAGGGCTGGGCCCGCGACCACGAACTGCACGCGTTCAACGCGCTCTGGGACATGGACGAGATTTTCACCACGAACTTCATGACACTCGCCGACGTCGTCGAGGCCGACGACTACGACCTCTGGGTGGGCGACGAAGGCTGGGACCTCGACTACTTCTTGCACGAGAACCCCGAGCTCAAGCGTGCGCCCTATGTCTTCATCACCGACTTCATCGGGATGCTCCCCATGCGTGACGATCCGGACTCGGTCGAGTTCCGGCGCGCGTGGGAAAAGAACGCCGAGAACGTCGATCACCTGCGGCTGCATCCGGACGTCCGCGATCTGTCGCTCATGGTCGGCGACGTCGAGGACGTGCTCGACCGCGAGTTCGGGCCGAACCTGCCGAACATGCGCCATTGGGCGCGCGAGCATTTCCAGTTCTCCGGGTACACGTACCACTTCGACCCGGCCGCGTTCCGCGACAAGGCGGGACTGCGCCGAGCGCTCGACTATCCCGACGGCGAGCGCGTGATCCTCGTGTCGGTCGGGGGGACTCGCGCCGGACGCCATCTCCTGCGCAAGTGCGTCGAGGCATTCGCACCGGTGGCGCACAAGGTCCCGGACGCGCGCATGATCCTGGTGGCCGGGCCACGGCTCGACCCGAGCGAGCTGCCGACGAGCCCGCAGATCGACGTGCGGCCGTTCGTGCCGCGGCTCTTCGAGCACCACGCGGCGGCCGATCTCGCGATCGTGCAGGGCGGGCTCACGACCACGATGGAGCTCGCGGCGCTGCACACGCCGTTCTTCTACTTCCCGCTGCGGAATCATTTCGAGCAGCAGTTCTTCGTCTCGCGCCGCCTCGAGCGGCTCGGCGCCGGCATCCGGATGGACTTCGATCGGACCTCGCCGGAGGAACTCGGCGCCGCGATCCTCGATCATCTCGGCAAGCCTGTTCATCCTCGCGACGTACCGGTCGGTGGGACCGAGCGCGCCGCCCGATTGATCGCCAACTTGCTCTAGAACCCAGGAGGGTGTCATGGCAGAGCGGCAGCTCAACGACGTGAACGTGGCGAAGATCAAGGAGCTCGACGCCATGATGCGGGCGAACCCGGCGCTCGCCAAGACCACAGTCAAGCTGAAGTCGAGCTGGCATCGCGGCACGAAGGCTCTGGTCGAGGTCGGCACCATCCAGGCCCTCGGCCAGGACCTGTTCCCGCGAACACGCCGCTTCTGGATCACAACCGACGACCCCGACGTGCTGGGCGGCGTCGATAGTGCGCCGACGCCTGCCGAGACGCTGGTGGCCGCCCTGGCAGGGTGCGTGACGTCCGGCATCGCCGGCAACGCCGCCCTGTTCGACGTGCCTATCGACGCGATCGACATCGACATGGAAGCAGATATGGATTTCCGCGGTCTGCTTGGCCATGACAAGTCCGTTCGGAACGGGTTCAGCGACATCCGCTACACGGTCACGATCAAGAGCGCGGCGCCCGAGGACAGGGTGCGCCGCTGCAAGGAGACCATCGATCGCAAATCGCCCGTGCGTGACACGCTCGCGAACCCCGTGCGCATCACGTCGGACTTCGTGTACAAACCGCGTTAGGGGGAGATCGGGCGGCGATGGCGGGGGAAATCAATTGCCTCATGACGAAGGGGCTCGTCCCCTTCGTCGAGCGGACCGTTGGTCCGGAGGGCCTCGCAGCGCTCCTCCGGACCGCGGGTCGTCCGCGGGAGTACCTGACCGCGGAATACAACTGGATTCCCCTGTCGCTCGCCGACCAGATGGTGCGCCTAGCCATGAAGCTCATGAACGAGGACGACCAGGACCGATGGGCCCGGCGGTTTGCCGACGACTTCATGGACTGGAAGCCGTCGCGCGAGGAGCGCGGCTGGGCCGGCGCCTACACGATGAGCCTCGGCAGCCCGCGGGCGGTCTACGCAGACACCTCCAACATGCTCCTGCACCAGGGCTGGGCGCGATTCGAGCGCGTGTCGATGGGCCGCCGGCGCGCGGTGTTTCGCCTCACGCCCAACCAAGGCGTGACGATGCCTCGCTGGCTCTGCACGTGGAGCCGCGGATGTTACGAGCGGTACCCGACCAACTGGCAGCTGCCCCGCGCGCGCGCGACGGAGTTTCGATGCGCCGCGCGCGGTGACGCGTGCTGCGAGTGGGAGATCCGCTGGAAGAACCCGTCGTTCGGCGCGCGGTTCTGGGCGCCGACCGCAACCGGCGTCGCCGCCTCCGGGCTCCTCGGCGCGCTGCTGGCGACCACGACGGTGCTGGTCTGGCCGACGACGGCCGCGCTCGCCGCGCTCCCGGCGCTGTGCGGCGGCGCGCTCGGCTACGCGAGCTTTCAGCACCAGCGGCGCCGGCACTTCCAGAAGCTCCTGAGGGTGCAGGGCGACGAGATCGTCTACTCGAGTCTCGAGCTCGAGAAGAAGTTCCGCGATCTCGGCACCAAGGTCGAGCAGCTCTCGCTGCTGAGCGACCTCGGCGCCGCCGTCAACTCCACGCTCGATCCGGAGCGCATCTACCAGCAGGCGCTCGACCGGCTCGTCCACCGCATGGGTTACCAGGGTGCGTACCTGTTCCTCGTCGATCGCGAGCGCCAGCGGATCGTCGGCCACAAGGGCATCGGGGCCCCCTCGAGCGTGCTATTCGAGAAGGTGGATCTCTCGCTCGACCCGAGCACGAGCGTGGCGGCGAAGGTCGCGGCCACCGGTGTAGCCGTGCTCGTCGAGGACATCGAGACCACCGGCGAGCCGGCCGACCACCAGCTGGCGCGCGCGCTGAACGTGCGCTCGGGCGTGGCGGTGCCCCTCACCGTGAGAGGCCGCGTGTTCGGCGTGATCCAAGTGGTGTCGAGCGAGGCGGGCGCGCTGGGACCCGGCGACGTCGATCTCTTGAGCGCGGTCGCCAATCACGTGGCACTCGCCGTGGACAAGGCCGACAGCTTCCGGACCATCGAGGATCTCTCGCGCGGCCTGGAAGAGAAGGTGCGCGTGCGCACCGAGCAGCTGCGCGCCGCCAACGAGGAGTTGCACGCCGCCTACCGAGATCTGCAGGCCACCCAAATGCAGCTGATCCAGCGCGAGAAGATGGCCTCGGTCGGTCAGCTCGTCGCGGGTGTCGCGCACGAGCTCAATAACCCGATCGGCTTCGTGTTCTCGAACGTCTCGACGCTCGACGACTTCGTCAAGCGCCTGCGGGCGATGCTCGAGGCCTATCGCGCCGTCTCGCTCGAGCCCGCGCAGGCCGAGCAGCTGCAGCAGCGCTGGGCCGAGCTCAAGGTGGACTACGCGCTCAAGTACCTCGACTCGATGACCCAGGGCATCCGCGAGGGCGCCGAGCGCGCGCGGAAGATCGTGCGCGATCTGCGGGTCTTCGCGCGGAGCCAGGACGACGTCTGGCAGGCGGTCGACCTGCACGAGGATCTCGAGTCGAGCCTGACCTTGCTGAACCACCTCCTGAAGGACCGCATCACGATCCACCGGAAGTTCGGCGAGCTTCCGCCCGTCGAGTGCGTGCGCTCGCAGATCGATCAGGTGTTCCTGAACCTGCTGGCGAACGCGGCGCAGGCCATTGCCGGCGAGGGCGCGATCACCATCGAGACGCGCCGGGAAAGCGGCACCGCCGTGGTCGCGATCACCGACACGGGCTCCGGCATCGCGCCCGAGAGTCTCGGCCGCATCTTCGATCCGTTCTATACGACCAAGCCGGTCGGCGAGGGCACCGGGCTCGGCCTCTCGATCAGCTACGAGATCGTCAAGAAGCACGGCGGCCAGATCCGCGCGGAGAACCAGCCCGGTGGCGGCGCGACCTTCACGGTCTCGGTACCGCTGAGCCGGTCGAGGTAGCGTTGAGCGACTCCGAGACCGTGCTCCTGGTGGACGACGAGCCTCGAGTGCTCGACTCGCTCGAGGCCCTGCTGGCCAGCGACTACCAGATCCTCCGCGCGCAGCGCGCCAACGAGGCGATCGACCACCTGATGGCCGGGCCGGTCGCCGTGATCATCAGCGATCAGCGAATGCCGGGCATGAGCGGAACCGATCTCCTCACGCGCAGTCGCGAGATCGCGCCCGACACGGTGCGCATCCTCCTCACCGGCTTCACCGATACCGACGCGCTGATGGACTCGATCAACGCGGCCAACATCTATCACTTCATTCCCAAGCCGTGGGACCCCAAGGAGCTGGTCCACACGGTGCGGCGCGGGGTCGAGCGCTACCGGCTCACGCGCGAGCGCGAGCGGCTCGTGGCGGACCTCGAGGTGAAGAACCGCGATCTGGAGGCGGCCTTCACGCGGCTATCCGCCGCCCAGGACGATCTGGTGCGGGAGGCGGCGCTGCGCGCGCAGCTCCAGCGCTACGTCTCGCCGCGTCTGGTCGACCTGGCCGTTGCCAATCCCAAGCTGCTCGAGCTGCCGGGCGACTGGCGCGAGGCCACCGTGCTGTTCGCCGACATCCGCGGCTTCACTCGACTCACCGAGACCACGCCGCCGCCGACGGTCATCCGCCTACTCAACGAATACTTCACGGAGATGATCGAGGTGATCTTCGCTCACCAGGGCACGGTGGAGCAGCTGATCGGCGACGAGATCGTGGCGCTCTTCGGCGTGCCCGATGGCGCCGAGGACGCGCCGATGCGCGCCGTCGGCGCCGCGATCGACATGGTCGCGGCGGTGCGAGGGCTCGCCGCGCGCTGGGCGGAGGCTGGACTGCCGACGTTCGACATCGGCGTGGGGATCAGCTCCGGGCGCGTCATGGCCGGTACCATCGGCTCGGCGCGGCGCCGCGAGTTGATCGTGGTCGGGCGCGCGATGATCGCGGCCGCGCGCATCCAGCGCATGACAAGGCTCTTCGACGCGCATATCATCGCCAGCGAGGAAACGTTCAGCCGGGTTCATGGCC
>Ga0075424_100000027_pt1 | contig 70493 bp, 71 predicted proteins | sample SoiMethybrSBSTD3_FD_75301 | JGI IMG/M metagenome (GOLD analysis project Ga0075424, IMG submission 75301) | Bulk soil microbial communities from a Populus tree surrounding site in Tennessee, USA - Soil MetaG P. TD hybrid SBSTD3 | ecosystem: Environmental > Terrestrial > Soil > Tree plantation...
GTCAGCATCCCGCGACGCATTTCCCCTTGCCGTCGAACTCCATGGTGCGCCCGCTGAGCGCAAGATAGTGAGGCGCTTTGAGCTGCTTGATCAACGCCGCCGTGCGCGAAGCCGGCAGGAGCTTCCCGCCTTCGGTGACCGGCTCGTTCGGGTGGCTGAGGATCACCGACGCGGGCTGCACCAGGTCGTTCATCGCATGCGCGCCGGACTGGAAGATTCCCGGGTTGTTGCCGAGATTCAGCACGGCGAGGTTCGCGTGGTGGAAGTCGTGCACGACCGCCCTCATCTCGGAGTGGATGCCGGTGTCGCCCGTGAGATAGGCGGTCAGGCCGTTCGTGAACTTGACGACGAAGCCCGTGGCCGGGCCGTATTCGAACACCGCGCCGTCCGCTTTCGCGGCTTCCTGCTGCGGCTGCGAGAGCAGCGCGGGCGGCGCGTTGTTCACGTGCGAGGCGTAGACGATCGTGATCTCGACGCCCTGCGACGCCTTGGCGGTCTTCGCGACGAAGACCCCGCCGAGATCGGTCTGCGAGCTGCATACTGTCTCGACCGGCACGACGGTGGCGCCGTCCTTCTGCGGGCAGAAGCCGATCGGCTTGCCCGGGCGCATGCCCTGGATCTTGGTGGCCACGAATCCGCTTATGGCGCGCGTCATCACGAGCGCCGCATTCTTTGCCGCGGCGACCTCGGCGGTCGTGGAATTCGGCGCCGGCACCCGCTCCGAGTTCGCGCATGTCCCGGCGCCCGGCGCCTTGAGCTTCAGGTCGCCGACGTGATCGCCGTGCATGTGGCTGAGCAGCACGAGATGGATCGTGCCCAGCCGCGGATCATCGCCGCCGGTCACGTTGTGCGCCGGATCGTAGAGGAAGCGCACGCCGGTCGGATCCTCGAACACGATCGCGCGATCGTTCGCGCACAGCTCGCCCGGGTGCGAGCCGATCGGAGTGATCTTGACGTTCTGTGCGCTGGCCGGCGCGACGGCCAGAAGGAATGCGAGGGTTGCGCCAACGTGAGCAGCGTTCATGTTCTCCTCCTCCAGTGGTGTATTCGGTGGTTTGTCTAGTTTAGCTGGCCGCTCACATGAGCACCTGCAGATGCGGCAAAGCTTTGCCCCACGCGAGAAGTCTGTACTTTCGCGGGCAGGCAACATAGTACGGATCAGATTCGATAAGCTCGACAGCTCGCGAACGGCTCTTCACGTCGAACACCCAAAGGCCACCGACATAGGGACCGCCATGCTCGTCGCGCAGTCCACCCGCCATGGGAATCTCGTCGCGATGCTTTTCGAGGAACTCGAGATGCGCCGGTTCTCTAGTCCGTCGCACTTGAACCATATCGGGACTCTCTTCGAAGATCACGACGTAACGCATGCGCTCTTGGGCCTTAGTGGGTCGTTCCAGACAAGGCTAGAGGCTTTAGGGCTGTCCTTCAACAATCGGCAGCAGACGCGAATCCTCCAATGCGGCAATACGGTGCCCGATCCCAGAGAGATAGGCTTGATTCGAAGCGAACGCCATGAACGAAGCGAGACTCGTTTGGCGAACGAGCATGACGGCGTCCCAGCGCTCCTCGCTCGGGCCAATCAAGAACTCGCCGCCTCTTCCAAAGAAAAGCAGCTCACCTCCTGACTCTCTGAGGTGCGGGAGCGTGTGCGCCACATACAACCTATAAGCCTCCTCGCCGGTAATTGCCGTGCTCGGTGCGAGTTCGGGAGTCGCCGAGTAGTCCGCAATCGGGCGGAATCTCAGCAGGTTGAGCATCACAACGCTACCGGATATGCCGCGAGCGAAAAGCGCGCGGCCTGACTCTTGGGTTGGCTCGAGGTAGGTGACGGCCATGTGATCGCGTTATGTCGGAGACCGGATCATGAGCCTGCAAAGTAAATTGGCTCTGCGACGACAAAGTACCAACAGTCCCACGGATAGTTCTTGCGGCGACCCAACATCAGAGCTTCCGTTTGCAGAGATTGATATAGGGCTGGCCGGTACCGCTTCACGACGAGCCGGAGCAACCAATAGGTCGCGGTCGCGACCGCCAAAGCGGCAGCAGTGCGCCAACTCCAGGGATATGCGACGTCCGCGCTCAGCACGACCTAACGTCCACGGCGAGCCGCGCGCGTCGGCCTCGGCTGTGCTGTTGGACGTCGCCTCAATTCAAGACCTCGCCGCCCGATCCAAATTTCAGACTTCGCAACTCGTCCTTAGTAAGGTCCCGTCCGTGCCACACAATTCCCTTAGATGCGCCCGCACCGATCGCCAGTTCGCGAAGCGCACGAATTTCAATTTGCGTGAATCCGCCCTCCGGATTGACGCGCGGATGAAGCACCACGATTGGGGCTCCAGTGAACAGTCGGCCGTCGAAAAGCTTCTTCATGAATCCTTTAATCACTACCTCGGCGACGGTAAAGTCAGAGAGCAATGAGCGGGGATGTGTGAACGGATTAACAAGATCCGCTGGCTGCGTTGCTGCAGCAACCCTTGCTGCCTCGCCAACACCGAGCAAGCGCTTCTTTGGTTCGCGTGAGATTGCGGCAAGTGGCGGCTCAGCGACAGTGCGGCCCGACTCGACGTCGCGGACGGAAAGCATGTTTGGCTGTAGCGTCACGTACACGATCGGCCGAAAGTAGCGCAGCAGTCGCACAGTAGCGTCTAACGTCCGCATCTTGCCGCGCCGCGCTGCGCGCGAGGCGATGAAGAGGTTTCGGTCAACAACGCGCTGTCAGGCATCACCGCCTACCTCACTACCTCGGCTTGCCTTAGCCAATCGTTTTGCGATGAAGTAACCGACCAGGCGGACCCCGATGAGATATGCAATCACCAACCCCAAGAACACAGGGCCCGGCATGGATCCCTTCAGCTGGTAATAAAACAGGCCAAGCACCACGCCGCCTACTGTGTATGCGATTACCTCTATGCGGTGTCGCGTCATTGGTGATGCCTAACGTCTGAATTCGGGGGCCGCCGGAGGCGGTCTGTCTGAATGATAGGTTAGGCGGCGCTTGACGCACATGCGCGAGCCACAGCTGTTAGATGAGCAGCGCGATTACCGCATAGCGCGTGAGGCGGCCGGCGGCGCTGAAGGCGAGGGTGCCGAGCCAGTGGATGCGAAGCCATCCGGCGGCGAGGACCAGGCCATCGCCGATGAACGGAAGGAAGGCGAGGAAGGTGACGGGTGCGCCGTGCCGGCGCACCCAGGCGAGGGCGCGGGCATCGGGGGCGCGTTGCGGGATCAGGCGGCCGATGAGGTAGGAGGTCATGCCGCCGGCGGTGTTCGCGACGGTGGCGACGGCGAGGGCGAGCGCGGTGTGGCCGGGCCGCAGGTGCAGGTAGGCGAGGAGCGCGCCTTCGGAGGGAAAGGGCAGCAGGGTCGCGGCGAGGAAGCAGGCCGCGGCGAGGCCGAGGAGTTCCGTCATGCTAAATTCGCCGCCTCCCGGGGGCGATGGTGAAGAACGATTATCTGGAGCGGGTGCTCAAGGCGCGCGTCTACGACGTGGCGATCGAGTCGCCGCTCGAGCTCGCGGCGTCGCTCTCCAAGCGCCTGGGCAACCGCCTGTTCATCAAGCGCGAGGACCTGCAGCCGGTATTCTCGTTCAAGCTGCGCGGCGCCTACAACAAGATGGCCGGGCTGCCGCGCAAGCGCCTGCAGCGGGGCGTGATCGCGGCAAGCGCCGGAAATCACGCGCAGGGCGTCGCCCTCGCGGCGAAACGCTTGGGCTGCCGAGCGATCATCGTGATGCCGGTGACGACGCCGCGCATCAAGGTTGAAGCGGTCGCCGCGCGCGGCGCGCAGGTGGTGCTGCACGGCGACTCCTACGCCGACGCGTACACCAAGGCCGTCGAGCTCAAGAAGAAGCGTGGCCTCGTGTTCGTCCATCCGTACGACGATCCGGAGGTGATCGCCGGGCAGGGCACGATCGGCATGGAGATCCTGCGTCAGCAGCCCAACCCCGATGCGATCTTCGTTCCGGTGGGCGGCGGCGGCCTCATCTCCGGCATCGCGGCCTACGTGAAGCGCGTGCGTCCTTCGGTGAAAGTGATCGGGGTCGAGCCGGTGGACGCGGACGCGATGACGCGCTCGCTGAAGAAAGGCCGGCGCGTGCGCCTCGAACAAGTCGGGCTCTTCGCCGACGGCGTCGCGGTCAAGGAAGTGGGAAAGGAGACGTTCCGCCTGTGCCGCCGATTTGTCGACGACATGGTGCTGGTCGACACCGACGAGATGTGCGCGGCGATCAAGGACGTGTTCGAGGATACGCGCGTGGTGCTCGAGCCGGCGGGGGCGCTCGCCGTCGCCGGCGCGAAGGCCTGGGTCGGTCGCAGCGGCGCGCGCGACCGGACGCTCGTTGCGGTTGCTTCCGGCGCCAACACGAACTTCGATCGCTTGCGCTTCATCGCCGAGGAGGCCGAGCTAGGCGAGCACCGCGAAGCGATCCTGGCGGTCACCATTCCAGAGCGCCCGGGAAGCTTCCGCAAGTTCTGCGCCGCGCTCGGCGGGCGCAACGTCACGGAGTTCAACTACCGCATCGCCGATTCGAACGACGCGCACGTTTTCGTGGGCATCGAAGTGCGCGCGCGCGAGGACACCGCGCGCATCGTGCGCAGCCTGCGCCGCCAAGGATTGCGCACGTTCGACCTTTCCGACAACGAGATGGCGAAGACGCACCTGCGGCACATGGTCGGAGGACGAGCGCCCTTTGCAAGGAACGAGCTTTTGTATCGTTTCGAGTTCCCGGAGCGGCCGGGCGCGCTGCTGCGCTTTCTCGAAAGCATGCGCAGCGACTGGAACATCAGTCTCTTCCACTACCGCAACCAGGGCGCCGACTACGGCCGCGTGCTCGTCGGCATGCAGGTGCCGCGGGCCGAGCTTGGCCAGTTCCGGAGTTTCCTCAGGAAGCTCGGCTACCCGTACGCCGACGAGACGGGCAATCCCGCTTACAAGCTCTTTCTGTTGTAAGAAGAAAAAGAACAGGGCTCTGACCCCGATTTTTTTCCGGATTTCTAGCCTCGTTTTACTTCGCCGGCGTAGCAGACCGGCGAAGAGAGCACGCTCGGCTCATCCCCGGACTGGGGCTCTCCGAGGTAGGCGAGGCCTTCCGGGTCGCGGCGATAGACGCCGCGTTCCGTGACGACGTAGTCGACCGGCACGTCCCAGGACTGCGGGTGGATGGTGTCGAGGCGCGCCAGCTCGTAGGAGATGCCGATGACGACCGGCCGCTTGGCGAGGCTCGCCAGGGTCCGGTCGAAGAAGCCGGCGCCGTAGCCGAGGCGATAGCCCTGCGCGTCCCAGCCGTTCATCGGCAGCAATACCGCCTCGGGCACGAGTTCCTGCGAGCCGACCGGGTACGGAATGTCGAGCGCTCCCTTGGCGAGCTCCACGCCGGGATGCCATTCGCGGAAGACGAGCGGCTGCCTGGGCGCGACGACCACCGGCAGCGCGGTCAACGAGCCTCGCTCGCGAAGCGTTTTTGCGAGGTGCCGCGCGTCGTATTCGGCGCGGATCGGCCAGCAAAACGCCACCCGGCGGCCCGCCAGGCCGGGAAAGGAACGCTCCAGGAAGCCATCGATGCGATGCCGCCACCGCTCCAGGGTCTCGTGGTCGAGCGCCGAGCGCTCGCGGATGAGCCGCTCGCGCTGGGCCTTTCGCCAGCTTTTTAACGTGTCGCCTTCCATCGCTGTGCTATGCTCGGCTTAACCCATGATTTTCAAGAAGTTGGGCTCACTTAGTTTACTCCCTGGATTGTTGCTGGCGATGCTCCTGCCGGCAGGGGCCTTTGCGGCCCTCAGCCAGAAGGACGCGGACTTCCACATCATGGGGGTGTTCGACGCGTACCGCATGGGCAACCCGATCAAGCTGGCGAGCCATGCCCAGAAGCTGGAGGGCCACGTCCTCACGCCCTGGATCGAGTACATGCGCCTTTCGCTCAAGCTGGAAGACGCCCAGAACGCCGAGGTCAAGGCGTTCTTTGGCTCGTACGGGAATACCTACGTCGGCGAGCGCATGCGCGGCGACTGGCTGAAGGTCCTTGGCAAGCGCGGCGACTGGAAGGAGTTCGATCGCGAGGCGGCCGACTACGCCCGCGACGACATCGAGGTCCGCTGCTATGCCTGGCTCTCGCGTATTTCGCGCGGCGACGAGTCGGCGCTCGCCGAGGCGCAGGAGATGTGGGTCTACCCGGTAGAGCTGCCCGAGGGCTGCGAGAAGCTCGCGACGCTGATGTGGGAGCGTGGCCGCATCCAGGTTCCGGACGTGTGGCTGCGCGTGCGCGAGCTTTTCGAGGAGGGCCAGATCACCGCGTCCAAGACCGCGCTCGGCTATCTGCCCAAGGACGAAGCCCCCGACGAGCGCATGCTCGCCGAGGCCGCGCGCCAGCCGAAGCGCTTGCTCGCGAAGCTGCCGCGAACGATGGACAAGCGCGCGACCAAAGAGGTGGTGGTGCTGGCCGCTCTCCGCCAGGCGCGCAACGACCCCGAGCAGGTCGCGGGGATGCTCGAAGGCGAGCTGGCGAAGGACCTGCCCGAAGAGGATGTGCGCTACCTGTGGGGCCGCGTCGCCCTGGAAGGCGCACGCGTCCATCACGAGAACGCGCTCAGGTGGTTCGCGCGGGCCGACGACGCGCGGCTCGACGACCAGCAGCTGGCGTGGAAGGCGCGCGCGGCGCTGCGCCGCGGCGCATGGCAGACGGTCCGTGACGCAATCGACCGCATGTCGCCTGAACAGCGCCGCGAGGCCGCCTGGACGTACTGGTACGGCCGGGCGCTTGCGGCGCAGGGCGAGACCACCGGCGCCCGCGCCTACTATCTGCGCATCGCCGGCCAGACCGATTTCTACGGCCTCCTCGCCAACGAGGAGCTCGGCTACGTCGGCACGGTCCCGGTCGCGGGCTATACCCCGACCGATGACGACGTCGCGAAGGCGCGCGCAACTCCCGGCCTCGCACGCGCGCTCGAGCTGATCCGGCTGGGAATGCGCACCGAGGGCGTGCGCGAATGGCTCTTCACCATCCGCCACTTCGACGACAAGCGGCTGCTCGGGGCGGCCGAGCTCGCGCGGCGCGAAGGGGTCAACGACCGCGCCATCCACACCGCCGACCGCACCGTGCGCACGCACAACTTCGACCTGCGCTATCCGGTGCCGTACTACGAGGTGTTCCGCGAATACGCAAAGGCGTACAACCTCGACGAGGCCTGGGTCCTCGGGCTCGCGCGCCAGGAAAGCCGCTTCGTCACCGACGCGCGCTCGGGCGTCGGCGCCGCCGGCTTGATGCAGGTGATGCCGAAAACCGCGAAGCTCGTGGCGAAGAAGGTCGGCATGCGCAATTTCCGGCCGAAGGACGTCATCGAGGTCAAGACCAACGTCAACCTCGGCGCCGGCTACATGAGGATGGTGCTCGACCAGCTCGGCCACCAGGTGCTCGCCTCCGCCGCCTACAACGCCGGCCCGTCGCGCGCGCGCCGCTGGCGCGACGCGAAGCCGCTCGAGGGTGCGATCTACGCGGAAACGATTCCTTTCGGCGAGACGCGCGACTACGTGAAGAAGGTGATGGCGAACTCGGTCTTCTATTCGGCGGTGCTGACCAAGTCGGCCACGCCGATCAAAGCGCGCCTGGGCACCGTCCCGGCGCGTGCGGCCGGCGAGCCGGTCGAGGAAGACGACCCGGAGACGGCAGCCGGCAATCCGTGAAGCTGGACAACGTTCTGGTGCTGGGGGGCTCCGGGTTCGTCGGGCGCCACCTGGTGGCGGCCCTGGCCGCCGATGGCGTCAGGGTTGCGGTGCCGACGCGGCACCGTGAGCGCGCCAAGCACCTGCTGCCCCTCCCGACCGTAGAGGTCATTGAAACCGACATCATGGCGCCGGGGGCGCTCGAAGCGTTGACCCGAACCAGGCAGGCCGTGATCAACCTCGTGGGCATCCTGCACGGAGATTTCGAGCGGGTGCATGCGGAGTTTCCCCGCGCGGTAGTCGCCGCGTGCCGCGCGCGCGGCGTAGGGAGGCTATTGCATATGAGCGCGCTCGGGGCGTCTGCGAACGCGCCGTCGGAATACCTGCGCACCAAGGCGATGGGCGAGCAGGCCGCGCTTGGGGCCGCGGGCCTCGCCGTTACCGCGTTCCGGCCCTCCGTCATCTTCGGCCCCGAGGACGCCTTCCTCAACACCTTCGCCGAGCTCGCACGCCTGTTCCCGGTCCTGCCGATCGCGTGCCCGCAGGCGCGCTTCCAGCCGGTCTACGTCGCAGACGTCGCGCACGCCATGAGCCGCGCGCTCGACGACCTGTCGACGCACGGCAAGGTCTACGAGCTCTGCGGCCCGCGCCAGTACACGCTGAAGGAGCTGGTCGAGCTGGTGTGCAAGATGACGGGGCATCGCCGCGCGGTCCTCGGCCTCTCGGACCGCCTTTCGTATTGGCAGGCGTTCGTCATGGAGAAGCTGCCCGGCAAGCTCATCACCCGCGACAACGTGCGCTCGATGCAGGTGCCGAACGTGTGCGCCGGCGATTTTCCGTTCGGCATCCGGCCCCAGGCGCTCGAAGCCGCGGCGCCGGCCTACCTGCGCCATACGGGTCCGCGCGAGCGCTATCCGCGCCTTCGCTGGCGCGCGCGCCGCTAAGCCGCGGCCCACTGCCGGCCGCATTGGTAAACTCGGCGCTTCCTGGCGCCATGTCCAATTCCATCCCTAGCCTGCTGCACGGCCCGGTTCGCGTCGTCAACGTCGGGCTCGCCGGGTTCGCGCGCGACCTTGCCGCGAACGGCGCAGCCGTGGTTCAGGTGGACTGGACCCCGCCCGCGGGCGGCGACCCGCGCCTGCTCGCTGCACTTGCAAAACTAGGTTCTTCCGTTGACGAAGCGAACCGGGTCGCGATGCAGAAGATCCTCGCCGCCGAGCCGGTGCTCGCGGACGTACGCCGCGCCGGCGAGCTCATTCCGGAGCTCGACAGCCGGCGCCTGCTGCTCCACGCCGGTCCGCCGATCGAGTGGCCTCGGATGTGCGGCCCGCTGAAAGGCGCGATCTGCGGCGCGATCGTGTTCGAGGGCTGGGCGGGCGACCTCGCCGCGGCGGAGAAGCTCGCCGCGGGCGGCGGCGTCGAATTCGCGCCCAACCACCACTTCGGCGCGGTCGGGCCGATGACGGGCATCACCACGCGGAGCATGCCGCTCCTCGTGGTCGAGAACCGCGCGTTCGGCAACCGCGCCGTCTGCGCGCTCAACGAGGGCCTCGGCAAGGTGATGCGCTTCGGCGGCAATGACGCCGAGGTGCTGGCGCGCCTTGCGTGGCTGCGGGACGACTTTGGCTTGTTATTGGGAAAGGCAATCCGGAATTCGGGTGGCATCGCGCTCAATCCTCTCATTGCCCGCGGGCTGTCCATGGGCGACGAGATGCATCAGCGCAATGTCGCGTGCTCGTCGCTGCTCCTGCGAGCGCTAGCTCCGTCGATTGCGCGCAGCGCGAGCGATTCGGCGAGCCTTGCGAAGGCCTTCGAGTTCATGGGGAGCAACGACCAGTTCTTCCTCAACGTGGCGATGGCCATGGGGAAGAGCATGCTCGATCCGGCGCGCGGCATCGGGGGCTCGACCATCGTCACGACGATGTCGCGCAACGGCACCGACTTCGGCATCCGCGTCGCCGCGCTGGGCGACGCGTGGTTCACCGCGCCGGTCGAGATGCCGCAGGGCCTGTACTTCTCCGGCTTCAGCGCCGCCGACGCGAACCGCGACATCGGCGATTCGGCCATCCTCGAGGCGGTGGGGCTCGGCGGCTTCGCCATGGCGGCGGCGCCGGCGGTCGCCGGCTTCGTCGGTGCCGGCGGGTTTGCCGATGCCGTGGGGTACACGCGCGCGATGAGCGAGATCTCGGCGGCGCGCAACCCGAAATGGGCCATCCCGGCGCTGGAGTTCGCCGGCACCCCGACCGGGATCGACGTGCGGCGGGTGGTAGAGACCGGCATCGCGCCCGCGATCAATACCGGCATCGCGCACCGCATGCCGGGCGTGGGACAGGTGGGTGCGGGCGTGGCGCGCGCGCCGCTCGCGTGCTTCGAAAAAGCGCTGCTCGCGCTCGCCGACGATGCTCGTTAACCGGGTCGAGCGCGGGCGCTACCTCGATTCGGTGGCGCTGATGCGTGTGTCGCGCAAGCTCGAGGCGCTCGCCGGCGTGAAAAGCGCGGCGGTGATGATCGGCAGCCCTTCGAACCGCGAGCTGCTGCGCGGCGCCGGACTGCTCGCGAGAGAAGGCGAAGCGGCTACGCCGAACGATCTGATCATTGCGATCCTCGCGCATGACGAGCGTTCCGGCGCGGACGCCATGCGGCAGGCCGACGCGCTGCTGTCCGAAACACGGGTGGCCGCGACGGGCGAGTCGCTGCCGCGCGCGCGCGGCCTCGGCGGCGGCCTGGGGCTGATGCCGCAGGCGAACCTGGCGCTGATCTCGGTGCCGGGCGAGTTCGCGCCGCACGAGGCCCGCCGCGCCCTCGAGCGCGGGCTTCACGTGCTGCTCTTCTCAGACAACGTGCCGCTCGAGGACGAGGCGGCGCTGAAGCGCCTGGCCAGCGAGCGCGGTCTTCTCATGATGGGACCCGACTGCGGCACGGCAATCATTGCCGGCACGCCGCTCGCCTTCGCCAACGTGCTTCCCCGCGGCGACATCGGCATCGTGTCGGCCTCCGGCACCGGGCTGCAGGAAGTCGCCGCGCTCGTCGCGCGCATGGGCGGCGGCATCTCGCACGGCATCGGCGTCGGCGGCCGCGACCTCGACGCCCGCATCGGCGCACTCGGCACGCTGGCGGCGATCGACGCGCTCGCCGCAGATCCGGCGACCGCGAAGATCGTGCTCATCTCCAAGCCGCCCGCGCCCGAAGTCGCGCTGCGCGTGCTCGAGCGGATCAAGGGAACGTCCAAGCCGTGCGTGGTCTGCTTCCTCGGCATGGAGCGCGATCAGAGCCCGATGTTTGCCACGACCCTGACCGAGGCCGCCGAACGCGCCATGGGCAAGAAGCTCTCGCCTTTCCCTTCGAGGGAGATGAAGAAGGTCAAAGGCGCGCGAGTCGAGGGCTTGTACTGCGGCGGTACGCTGTGCGCCGAAGCGGAGCTCATCTTCCGCCGCAAAGGACTCTCCGGCCACAGGTTCGTCGACCTCGGCGACGACGAATACACGCGCGGCAGGCCGCATCCGATGATCGAGCCGGAGATCCGCAACGATCATGTGGCGAGGGCGATGGCGAATCCCGAGGTCGGCCTGGTCCTGGTCGATGTGGTCCTCGGCTACGGCGCTCACGAGAATCCGGCCGGTGTTCTTCTCAAGGCGGTGAAGGGTGGCAAGCCGGTAATCGCCTCGGTCACGGGCACGGAGCAGGATCCGCAGGTGTGGTCGCGCCAGGTCGCATTGCTGCGCGAAGGTGGCGTCGCGGTCGCCGCGTCGAACGCGCTCGCCGCGGAGCTGGCGGCTTCGATGATTTCCTAGAAGAGAGGAAGCGTGGTGCGGATCCTCGCCGTAGTTGTTCTGTGCATGTCCATTCCGGTGATTGCGCAGGAAGCGTATCCGTCTCGTCCGGTCAAATTCGTCGTGCCGTTCACCGCCGGCGGCCCGCTCGATGTGATGGCGCGCCTCATGGCGCAGAAGCTCGCGGAGCAGTGGGGCAAGCCGGTGGTGGTCGAGAACCAGGCCGGCGGCTCGGGCTCGATCGGCGCCGCGGCGGTGGCGCGCGCCCCGGCCGACGGGTACACGCTGCTCGTGACGGTCGACATCCCGCTCACCATGTATCCCGCGGTGGCGAAGCAGGTTCCGTACAACCCGCGCACCGACTTTCGCCCCATCGCGGCCGTGGCGCGCAGCGACAACGGCCTGTTCGTCAATCCCTCGCTCGGCGTTTCGACGACCAAGGAGCTGGTCGAGCTTGCGAAGAAGCAACCGGGAAAGCTCAGCTTCTCATCCGCGGGCGTCGCCGCGCCGGCGCATTTTGCGGGCGAGCTTTTCAAGGCGATCGCGGGCGTCGACATGATCCATGTTCCCTACAAGGGCGCAGCGCCGGCGATGAGCGCGGCGATGGCGGGCGAAGTGAGCATGATGTTCGGGCCGATCCCGCAGGGCGTCCCGCAGGTGCGCGCCGGGAAGCTGAAGGCGCTCGGCGTGACCGGTCCGCTTCCTTCGCCGCTCCTTCCCGGCGTGAAGCCGCTCGTGGAGCAGGGGTTTCCGGGCCTGCTGGTATTCAACTGGTACGGCGTGCTCGCGCCGGCGAAGACGCCCGATGCGCCGGCGCAGGCCGTCCGCTCGGGCTTGAAGCAGGTGATGAACGATCAGACGTTCCGCGCGCGCCTGAGCGACATGGGAACGGAACCGGTGTGGGACGAAGCAGAAACGGTGTCGAACGCCATCGCCGCCGATCTCATGCGCTGGCGAGAGCTCGCGCGCGTTGCGAAGATCGAAGCGCCGCAGTAAAACCGCAGTAAGGCTTTTGGCTCCTATCCTTGCCTGATGGGAATGACGAGTTCCCAATAGCCGTCCGGGCGCGCGCGCCATTCGCCGATGTCGATCGCGCGGCCGCTCTGATCCTCGATCTCGACGAGCGTCGGCATGTCGCGGCCCGGCGGCGCGTCGAACACCATCCGGACTTCCTGTTTTTCGGAGCTCATCGCCTGCGCGCTCCGACGGATTCAGGCGCCTTCGCTACGCGACGCCAGTAAAGCCAATCCTTGAGCTGAAGCCGCTGCTCGCGGAACCAGCCCATTGCCCAATAGTAGCTGCGCATCCTGCTTCCCCCCCGCATTCCCCCATTGGCAATCTGCTCCCGGGGCAAACCGGTCGCAATAGGGCTTTGGTACTAGTTTTGTTTTAGTAGGTTCGGAGGACGGCCGCGGCGCCCGCCAGGGCGTCCCAGCCGGAGGTATGGCCGACGGCGTCCAGGGCGTCGAAGTCGAAGTCGCCATTGAGGACGGCGTGCAGCGCCTCGTGCCCCTCGCCAGCCGCGGCGGCCGCAAGGTGCGCGGCGCTGATGGCGCTGGTTCGCTCCTTGAGCAGCGGCTGGAGCCAGCGCCACAACCCTTCGGCCTGCATCGTGTTCCTGGTGCGGCGCAGCGCTACCAGCATGCCGCCCAGATAGTCGTCGCCGGAAGGCGTGAGCCCCGGGCCCAGGCCGATGAGCTGCGCCGCTTCGCCAGCGATGGCGTTGCCGACGAGCCACCGTTCGAGCGCGTCGAGCGCGGGCTGAGCATGGCCGCTCAACGCGTTGTGCTTGCCGATGACGAGGCAGCCGAATCCCTCGGCCGGAATACGGTGACCGGCCGCTGCCGTGAGATCGTCCAGCCGGGGCTGGTCGGCGACCGGAGGGGGCGGCTGCCAAGGCTTTGCGCGCGAAAAGGAGACTCCGACCCGGTCGCCGAGCCGTGGCAGGGCCAGGTCCGGCACCAGTACATTGAGCGGCCCGTTGCCGACCGACGGGGCGCCGACGCAGGCGTAGCGCTCGCCCGGGCAGCGCAAGTAGAAGCTGCGGCGGAAGAGGGCGCAAACCTCGCCTTCGCCTCCCTGCAATGCCTCCCGGGCGAAGCGTCCCGCGCTCTCAGCCTCGAACGACATGGGTCCCGCTCTCGCCCTCGAGCGCCGGAAGGGCGTGCTCCAGGGCCCCGATGATGGCGCGGCGTCCTCCCCCCTCGAGGTGGCGGATCGCCGCCTCGACCTTCGGCCCCATGCTGCCGCGCCCGAAGTGGCCGGCGGCGTGGTAGGCCTTGAGTTGGGCTAGGCTCACCGTATCGAGGAAGCGCTGCCGCGGGGTGTTGAAGTCGACGGCGACGCGCTCGACCGCCGTCAGGATGAGGAGGTCCGGGATGCCGAGCGAGCGGGCGAGCAGCGCCGAGGTGAGGTCCTTGTCCACCACCGCCTGGACTCCCTGCCAGTCGCCGTTCGCCCCCCGCACCACCGGAATGCCGCCGCCGCCGCCGGCGATGACGACGGTACCCGCCTGGAGCAGGGCCTCGATGACGCGGAGGTTGATGATCGCGCGCGGCTCGGGGGAGGCGACGCAATGGCGCCAGCCGCGTCCGGCGTCCTCCGTCATGCGCCAGCCCTTCGCCTCCAGTGCCTTCGCTTCCTCGGCCGAGAAAAAGGGGCCGATGGGCTTGGACGGGGAGCGCATCGCCGGGTCGTCCGGGTCGACCTCGACCTGCGTCACCACGCAGGCCGCCTGCCGTTCGAGCCGGGCACGGCGCAAGGCGTTCTCCAGCGACTGCATGAGCAGGTACCCGATACCTCCCTGGCTGTGGGCGACGCAAACGTCGAGCCGCATTGGCGGCACTTGCTCCTTGGTCAGCATCATGCGGAGCAGGATCTTGCCGACCACCGGGCCGTTTCCATGGGTAATCAGCAGCCGGTTCTTCGACCGGATCAGGGGGACGAGCGCCCTGGCCGCGGCGTCGGCGACCACTTCCTGCTCCTCGGTGGTGCCGCGGATGTTCTCCGGATGGGTGGCGTTACCGCCTATCGCGACGAGGAGCGAATCCGGGACGGGCACGCTCAGCCCCCGCGGTACGCCGCCAGAGCCGCATCCACTCCTGCGCCCCGCGACAGCTTGTGTTTTTCCTGGGAAAGAATCGCCTCCAGCGCTCCCAGGGTGTTGAGGACTGCGTCCGCGCGGGCGTTGTATCCCATGGTGCCGATGCGCCAGATGCGGCCGTGCAGCGGGCCGAAGGAGGTGCCGATCTCGATGTTGAAGTCATCGAGGAGCGCCCGGCGCACCTTCTCGCCATCGACGCCGGGCGGGATATGCACGCCGGTCACGTTCGCCATCTTATGGCGCTGGTCGCCGAAAAGCCTGAGCCCCATCGCCTGGAGGCCCGCGGTGAGTGCCCGCGAGGCCCGCGCATGGCGCGCGAAGGCCCGCTCGAGGCCTTCCCCGAGCAGGATGCGCGCGCATTCGCGCCCGGCATAGAGCATCGTGGTCGCCTCCGTGTGGTGGTTCAGCGCCTTGTCGGACCAGTAGTCCATGATCATCGCGAGGTCGAAGTAGTTGCTGCGGATGATCGGACCTTCGCCGTCCTGTTCGTCCTTTTGGTCCTTCTTCTTCAGTCCCTCCTCGATGTGACGCCTTCTCACGATGAGCTTTTCGGCGCGCTCGTTCAGCGTGAGCGGCGCGCTGCCCGAGGGTCCGCCCAGGCACTTCTGCAGGCCGGCGCTGACCACGTCGAGCTGCCACGCATCGGTGGCCACGTCCATCCCGCCAAGCGTGGCGGTGGCGTCGACATAAAGCAGGGCGTCGTGCGCGCGGCAGAGCTTGCCGAGCTCCGCGAGCGGCTGCGCCATGGTCGTCGACGTGTCGCCGTGGGAGACCGCGACGATTTTGGGCTTTCTCGCCTTGATTTCCTTTTCCAGCTTGTCATCCGTGAAAACCGTGCCCCACTCCGTTTCAACGGGGAAAACCTCGGCGCCGAAGCGCTTGGCGATCTCTACCTTCAGGTGGCCGAAGCGCCCGAATACCGGCACTAGCACGCGGTCGCCCGGCTCGATCAGCGAGGCGAGCGCCGCCTCGATGGCGGAGCGCGCGGTGCCGTCGATGAGCAGCGTCCAGCGGTTCTCGGTCTTGAACACGCCGCGATAGAGCTCCGAAACCTCCTTCATGTACTGGCGAAACTGCGGGTCGAACTGCCCGAGGAGCTGGGCGCTCATCGCGCGCAGCACGCGCGGATCGGCGTTGATCGGCCCGGGACCCATCAGCAGCCGCGGCGCGGGATTGATGTCGTGCATTACATCCTTATTCATGAGGATGGTGCTTCAGCCAGTGGCGAGCGATGTCGATGCGCCGCGTGACCCAGACCTTCTTGCCGCGCACGTACTTGAGAAAGCGTTCGAGCGAAGCAAGCCGCCCGGGGCGGCCGACGAGCCGGCAGTGCAGGCCGACCGACATCATGCGCGGCGTGCGGTTGCCTTCCTCGTAGAGGACGTCGAAGGCGTCCTTGAGATAGGCGAAGAACTGATCGCCCGAGTTGAACCCCTGGGCCGTGGCGAAGCGCATGTCGTTCGCGTCCAGCGTATACGGGACGACGAGCTGCGGCTTGCCGCTCTTGTCCCGGTACCGCGTGTCGTACCACGGCAGGTCGTCGCTGTAGTCGTCGGCGTCGTAGACGAAGCCGCCGTCCTCCGCCACGAGCTTGCGCGTATTCGGGCTGGTGCGGCCGGTGTACCAGCCGAGCGGGCGCTCGCCGGTGAGCTTGCGGTGAATCTCGATCGCGCGCTGCATGTGCTCGCGCTCGAGCGCTTCAGGCACGTATTGGTAATTGATCCAGCGCCAGCCGTGGCTCGCGATCTCGTGCCCCGCCTTGAGTAGCGCCCCGACCGCGGCGGGGTTGCGCTCCATCGCCATGGCGACGCCGTACACGGTGAACGGCACGTCGTAGCGCGAGAAGAGCTCGAGGATGCGCCAGACGCCCACGCGCGAGCCGTACTCGTAGATCGACTCCATCGACATGTGGCGCACGCCTTCGAGCGGCGCCGCGCCGACGATCTCGGAAAGGAAGGCTTCGGCAGCCTTGTCGCCGTGCAAAACGGAGCTCTCGCCGCCCTCCTCATAGTTGAGCACGAACTGCAGGGCGAGGCGCGCGCTGCCCGGCCACTTCGCCTTGGGCGGCTTCCCCCCATAGCCGATCAGGTCACGCGGATAGGGGTTTGAAGTCATGAATGAAGTCGAAAAGCACGGCGGCGCCGGTCGCCGCATCGCCCTCGGTGATCGACTCGGCAGGATTGTGGCTCACGCCGCCCTTGCAGCGCACGAAGAGCATCGCGATGTCGGCGATCGCCTTGATCGCCATGCCGTCGTGGCCGGCCCCGCTTGGCAGCCGGCGCACGCGCACGCCGCGCGCCTCGACCGCGCGCTCGAGCTGGCGCATGAGCCAGGGCGCGCAGGCGCTCGAGCCGAAGTCCTGCAGCGATTCGATCCGCGCCTCTAATTTTCTCTGCGCCGCGGTGCGCGCGATTTCGCGTTTGACCTCGGCCACGGCATCCTCTCTAGCGGAATCCTCTGGCGCACGCAGGTCCACGGTGAATTGCACTTCGCCCGGAATCACGTTGATCGCTCCCGGCTTCGCTTCGATGCGGCCGACGGTGGCGACGAGGTCCGGAAGCTCCTTCGCCGCCCTTTCCACCATCAGAATGCATTCTGCGGCGGCGGCGAGCGCATCGCGGCGCAGCGACATCGGCACGGTCCCGGCGTGCCCGGCTTCGCCGCGCAGCGTGACGCGAAGCCGGGAGAACCCGTTGATCGCGGTGACCACGCCCACGGGCAAGCCCTCGGCTTCGAGCACCGGGCCTTGCTCGATGTGCAATTCGGCGTAGGCAAGAACATCGCTTTTCTTCCGTCTCACCCTGGAAAGATGTTCCGGATTTAGGCCGAATTGGAGCAAAGCCTGCGCGATCGAAGTTCCGCCGGAATCCTTGGCTTGGAGAACTTCAGGATCGAGCGTCCCGGCGATCGCGCGGCTGCCGAGGAGCGTGGTGCCGAAGCGCACGCCTTCCTCGTCGCCGAAGCCGATCACCTCGATCGCGAAGGGCAGTTTCTCCTTCTTCTTGTGCAAGACATCTATGCATTCGATGGCGCTGATCACGCCGAGCATGCCGTCGTATCGTCCAGCGTCGCGCACCGTGTCGAGATGCGAACCGAGCATGAGGCAGGGAAGCCCCGTGCGCACGCCTTCGTAGCGGCCAACCGCGTTGCCCATCGGGTCGAGCGCCGCCCGCATGCCCGCTTCGCGCATCCAGCCGAGCACCGCTTCGCCAGCGGCGCGGCCTTCGGGTGAGAGAAACACTCGCGTCAATCCACCGGGCAGCTCGGAATGCCGCGCGAGGGCATCGCACCGCTGCATGATGCGCGAGGCATCTAGCATTTTGGCGGAGTGTACACTAGCGTGCGTGCGGCTCGAGGAGGCGAATGCGCTGGGGGAACGCGAGTTCGTGGAGCGCTTCGGCGGCGTGTTCGAGCACTCGCCCTGGGTGGCGAAGCGCGCGTGGCACAAGAAGCCGTTTGGCTCGCTCGGTGCGCTCCACGCGGCGATGATGCGGGTCGTCGCCGAAGCGAAGAAAGAAGAGCGGCTCGCCCTGGTGCTCGCGCATCCCGAGCTTGCGGGCGCCGAGGCGAAAGAGGGCGCGCTGACCGCCGATTCATCGAGCGAACAGGGGCGTCTCGGTTTCCTTCGATTGACCCACGAAGAGTTTGAGGCGATGCAAAGGCTGAACCAGCGCTATCGCGAGCGGCACGGCTTTCCCTGCATCGTCGCGCTGCGTCTGCATCCCACGCGCGAGAGCGTGCTCGCCGAGATGTCGCGGCGGATCGGGCGCGAGTCACAGGCGGAATTCAACGCCGCGCTCGAGCAGATCGGCCACATCACGCGCGGCCGGCTGGAGAAGATGGTCGATGGGTAGGCTCACCACGCACGTGCTCGACACGGCGCGAGGCAAGCCGGGCGCCGGCATCGCGGTTGAGCTATATCGTCTCGAGAACGAGATCGGCACGCTGGTTGCGAAAGCGACGACCAACCGCGATGGACGCACCGACGCGCCTCTCCTGGAAGGCGCGAGCTTCCGCGCCGGAACCTATCAACTCTTGTTCCGCCTCGGTGCCCACTTCGCGGGTGAGGGGTTCCTCGACGCGGTGCCGATCCGCTTCACGATCGCCGACGCCGCGGCGCATTATCACGTGCCGCTGCTGTGTTCGCCCTGGGGCTATACGACTTATCGAGGGAGCTAAAAAATGAAATTTCCAACCTTCATCGTATGGGCGCTCGCCGCGTCGACCAATGTGACTGCGCAAACCTGGCCGACCAAGCCGGTGCGGGTGATCGTCACGTTCGCGCCGGGGGGCTCGTCCGACATCGTCGCGCGCCTGGTCGCGATCCCGCTGCAGTCCGAGCTGGGGCAGTCCATCATCGTGGACAACAAGCCGGGCGCGGGCGGCACGATCGGGGCGGCCGAAGCGGCGAACGCCGCTGCCGACGGCTATACGCTGCTGCTCTCGAACAGCGCGCCGATCAGCATCTCGCCCGCGATGCAGGACGAGCCGCGCTACGACCCGGTCAAGGCCTTCACCCACGCCGCCTACATCGGCTCGGTGGCGAACGTGTTCGTGGTCCATCCCTCGGTCCCGGCGAAGAACATGGCCGAGCTGATCGCGTGGATGAAGGCGGAGAAGAACCCGGTGAACTACGGCTCGGGCGGGATCGGCTCGATCGGCCACCTCGTGGGCGAGACGATGAAGAAGGATTACGGCCTGCGCATGGAGCACGTCGGCTACAAGGGCTCCTCGCCGATGCACAACGACCTCCTGTCGGGCACCATCAAGCTTGCCATCGACACGCTGCCGCAGAACGTTCCCTTCATCAAGGACGGAAAGCTGCGCGCCATCGCGGTGACCTCGCCGGCGCGCGCGCCCATGGCGCCCGACGTGCCGAGCGTGCAGGAGCTCGGCCAGAAGAAGCTGGTGGCGGAGAACTTCCTCGGCATCTCCGGCCCCGCGGGACTGCCGCGCGAGGTCGTCGCGCGCATCCATGCTGCGAACAAGAAGGCGCTCGCCGATCCCAAGGTGGCGCAGCGCCTCGCCGAGCTCGGCGTGCAGAGCCGCGACATGACGCCCGAGCAGTTCACCGCCTTCGTCGCGGCGCAGGTCAAGGAGTGGTATCAACCGGTCAAGGACTCGGGCGCCAAGCTGAACTGACCCCAAAAACAGGGACAGACCACGTTTTTTCCATGCCGGGAATCTCCATACATGTTGTCGACGTATCGCGCGGGGTAATCGCTTCGGGTATGCGCGTCGAGCTCCGGCACGGAGGCCAATTGATCGCAGGCGGAAAAACGTCGGATAAGGGGACGCTCGACGTCGACCAGCGGGTGGCGGCCGGCTTCTACGAGGCGGTCTTCCACGTCGCCGACTGGTATCGCGCGCAGCGCGTCGATCTGCCCGAGGTTCCGTTTCTCGAAGTGGTCACGTATCGATTCGGCGTCTCGCATCCCGACCAGCACTACCATCTGCCGTTCAAATGCACGCCGTGGGGCTACTCATGCTTCCGGGGCGGTGCCTGAAGAGAGCGAAGAAAACGTGGTCTGTCCCTGATTCCGGTTCGTGGAAGCGTACGCACTCGAGTGGCTGAATCTGGCACTGCGCTGGGCGCATGTGATCGTCGGCATCGCATGGATCGGCGCCTCGCTTTATTTCATCTGGCTCGACAATCACCTCGAGCCTTCGGGCGACCCACGCATCGCGGGCGAGCTCTGGGCGATCCACGGCGGCGGGTTCTACCGCGCCGAGAAGTTCAGGCTCGCCCCGCCGCGCATGCCGGCGACGCTGCACTGGTTCAAGTGGGAGGCGTACTGGACCTGGTTCACCGGCATGGCGCTGCTCGGCCTGGTCTATTACGCGCACGCCGAGCTCTACCTCGTCGATCCGCAGGTGATGCCGCTTTCCACGGCCTGGGCGACCGGCATCGGCCTCGCGTTCATCGTCGGCGGATATTCCATCTATGAAGGCCTCTGCCGATCGCCTCTCGCGAGGAGCGATTTCGTCCTGGGCTTTTCACTCTTGATCCTGCTTGCGCTGGCAGCCTGGGGTCTGACCCGCGTCTTCGGCGGACGCGGCGCCTTCATGCACTACGGAGCCATCCTCGGAACCATCATGGTGGCGAACGTCGCCCACGTGATCATGCCGGGGCAGCGCCGCATGGTGGAGGCGATGAAGGCGGGCCGCGAGCCCGACCCGCGCGACGGCCTCATGGGCAAGCAGCGCAGCGTGCACAACACCTACTTCACGCTCCCGGTCGTCTTCACGATGATCTCGGGCCACACCGGCGCGGTGTTCGGCGCGCGCTCGGCCTGGCTCGTGCTTGTGGCGATGACCGTCGCGGGGGCGCTGGTGCGGGTCTGGTTCGTGATGCGCCACAAGGGCCGCGCGCCGGCATGGGTCTGGGCGCTCGGGGCGATCGTCTTCGTCGCGACCGCCGCCTTGCTCGCGCCAAGAGAGGCCCGCGACACCGGCGCCGTTCCCTTCGCGCGGGTGCAAGGCGTGATCGGAGCGCGCTGTGTGAGCTGCCACGCCGACAAGCCTGCCTTCCAGGGCCTTGCCGAAGCGCCGAAGGGCGTCAAGCTCGATACTCCAGAACGCGTACGCGCCGCCGCGCCGCAGATTTACCAGCAGGCCGCGCGGTCGAAGGCCATGCCGCCCGGCAACCTCACCGGCATGACCGACGACGAGCGCGCGTTGCTCGACCGCTGGTACCGATCCGGAGCCGACCTCAAATGAACCCGACTCTCGCAAAGACGCTCATCGAGGAGCATGGCGTGCAGCCCAGCCCGACGCACGTCGAGGCCACCGCCAATATCCTCACCTCGCTCTTCAAAACGACCGCGCAGCCGTTTGCCAGGCTGCCGCTCGAGGCCGAGCCGGCCGGATATCTGGCCGAGCAGCGGCGCGAGGCCCCGTGAGCCGCGACGAGATCCTCGCGCTTTCCTGCACGCAGCTCGCGGCCGCGATCCGCGAGCGGCGCACCAGCGCCGTCGCTGCCATGGAGGCGGTGCTCGAGCGCGCCCGCGAGGTGCAGCCGAAGCTCAACTGCTTCCTGCGGATCGACGAGGCTCAAGCGCTCGAAGCGGCACGACGGGCCGACCGGCAGCCGGCGCGCGGACCGCTCCACGGTGTGCCGATGGCGCACAAGGACATGTACTACCGCGAGGGTGTCGCCTCGTCGTGCGGCTCGAAGATCCTGCGCGAACGCCCGGCGCCGAGCACCGCGACCGTGCTCGAGCGCCTCGATGCCGCGGGCGCGATCCAGTTCGGCGTCCTCAACATGACCGAGTTCGCGCTCGGTCCCACCGGCCACAACTGGCACTACGGCCACTGCCGCAATCCGTGGAACCCGGAGCGGATCACCGGTGGCTCGTCCTCGGGCACCGCCGCTTCCATCGCGGCGCGCGCCAATTTCGCGGGACTGGGCTCGGACACCGGCGGCTCGATCCGCCTTCCGGCCGCCTTGTGCGGCACCTCCGCGATCAAGCCGACCTATGCGCGCGTGTCGCGCGCCGGCGCGATGCCGCTCTCACACTCGCTCGACACCGTGGGTCCGCTCACGCGAACGGTCGAGGACGCGGCGCTGATCGTGCAGCTTATTGCCGGTCCCGATCACCGCGATCCCACCTGCGATTCAAAAGCCGTTCCAAACTACGTTTCTGGGCTGGACGTTTCAGTTGCAGGCATTCGGATCGGTCGCCCACGGCAGCACTTCTACGACGAGTGCGAGCCGGATGTCGCTCGCGCCATGGAGGCGTCGCTGGAAGTGTTCAGCCGGCTCGGCGCCCAAATCGTCGAAGTCGACGTGCCGGATTTCGCCGCCTATAGCGCGGCGGCGGTGCTCATCAGCACGGCCGAGGCCGCCACGCTGCACAGGGAATGGCTGCGCAAGCGCGCCGCAGACTATTCCGACCAGGTGCGCGGGCGCCTGCTGCAGGGTCTCGCCATCCCTGCTACGGCCTACATCGACGCCCTGCGCATGCGCGGCGCGGCGCTCGCCGAGTTCTGCGCGCAGGTGTTCTCGAAAGTCGACCTGCTCCACGCGCCGGTGCTTGGCATTCCTGCCCCGACGATCGCCGAGACCGAGCTCGGTTGGAGCGAGCGGACGGCTGCGGTCCTCGCTCGCATCACGCGCCTCACACGCCCGGGCAGCTACCTCGGGTTGCCGACGGTCTGCGCCAGCGCCGGCTTCACCGCTGACGGCATGCCCATCGGCCTGCAGCTCGTCGGCCGGCCCTTCGACGAAGCCACCGCCCTGCGCGCGGGCCACGCGTTCCAAGGCGCTACCGAGTGGCACCTTCGCCAGCCTGCCCTCTAGGTCCGGCCAGGTCCCGCTTCCGCCGCCCGCGATTTTCCTCTATTGTTGCCGCGGCCCAGCCGGCCAGCCAAAAGGAGGAGTCCCATGTCTTGGAGGAGTCGCATGTCTCGCGTTTCGGCACTGCAAGCGGTTGCATTTACTCTCGCGTTCGCCGCGGCGCCGGCGGCGGTCAACGCCCAGGGCGTAGTCACGACGCACAAGCTCTCGGCCGCGCTCGCGAACCAGCTCGTCGGCGACTCGGTCGCGAACTGCGCGAAAAACGGCTACAAGGTCGTCGCGGTGGTCGTCGACCTCGACGGCGTGCGCCAGGCGCTGCTGCGCGGCGACGGCGCGCCGATCCACTCGATGGACAACGCTTATTACAAGGCCTACACCATCGCCTCGCTCGGGCTGGCACGCAAAGAAGAGACTACCAAGGCGATCGCCGACCGCATGGCAAAGGCCCCGCCCAGCACCGTGCCGCAGACGCCGCTGCCGAACGTGACCTACGCGCAAGGCGCGGTCGCGATCATGGCGGGCGGCCAGACGATCGGCGGCCTGGGCGTGAGCGGCGCGCCCGGCGGCCAGTTCGACGAAGAATGCGCGCGCGGCGCGCTCGACAAGATCAAGGACAAGATGAAGTAGCGCGCAGCTGCAGGAGCTGCGCCACCGCCGACACCGCCACCTCGGCGGGGTGCTTGCCGGCCTTGAAGAGGCCGATCGGCGAAACCAGCCGCGACGCGTCGACGCCGCGCGCGCCCAGCCGCGCGCGCAGCTTCGCCGCCTTGGTCTCGGATCCGATCATGCCGACGAAGCGCGCATCCTTGCGAACGAGGGCGCGCTCCACGATCTCGAAGTCGAGCGCGTGGCTGTGGGTCATGACGAGGTAGAACGCGCCCGCCGCCGCCTCGTCGACGGCGAAAGCCGGCTCGTCGTCGATCACGATCCGTGCCGTCGTGTGCTCGGGAAACTGCTCGCGGCGCGCGTCGACCCAGGTGAGGCGGCAGGGAACGCGCTCGAGGATGCGCGCCACCTCCTTACCCACGTGGCCGGCGCCGAAGAGCACCACGTCGAACAGGTCCTCTTCACCCTCCATCGCTGCCACTCTCTTGAAGGCGAGTGTGGTGTTGCCGCCGCAACACTGGCCGAGCGAGTCGCCGAGGACGAATCTGCGCTGGCGCTCGTTCTCACCGGAGGCGAGCATCTCGCGCGCGATCGCGAGCGCGGTGTACTCGAGCTTGCCGCCGCCGATGGTGCCGCGGGTTTCGCCAGCGCCGACCCACATGCGCGTGCCGGGCCCGCGGGGCGTGGAGCCGCGCGTTTCAACGACCCGGACTTCGATGAAGCTCATGGATCGCCTTGAGGACGTTCTCCGGCGTCGCGGGCGCCTCGAGCGGCACGGGCTCGCGCGAGCTCGACGTCGCGCCGACGGCGTCGGAAATCGCCTGGAACACCGATAGCGCGAGCATCAGCGGCGGCTCGCCGACCGCCTTGGAGCGATGCGCGACGTCGCGCACGTTCTCGCCCTTTTCCCAAAGCCAGACGTTGAATACCGGCGGGCAGTCGCCCGCCGCCGGGATCTTGTAGGTCGAGGGCGAGCGTGTGAGGAGGCGGCCGCGGTCGTCCCAGACCACTTCTTCGGTCGTCAGCCAGCCCATCCCCTGGACGAAGCCTCCTTCGATCTGCCCGCGGTCGATCGCCGGGTTGAGCGAGCGGCCGACGTCGTGGAGCAGATCGGCGCGCAGCAGGCGCGTTTCGCCGGTCAGGACGTCGATCGCAACCTCCGCTGCCGCGGCGCCATAGGCGAAGTAGTAGAAGGGCGTGCCGCGCCAGCGCTCGCGGTCGAACTGGATTTCGGGCGTGCGCCAGTAGCCGGTCGCCGAGAGCTGCACGCGCGCGAGGTAGGCTTCGCGGACGAGCTGGGTGAAGCTGATCGTCTTTGTGCTCCCGATCGAGACCTGGTTGGGAAGGAAAACGACTTCGTCGGGACTTACGCGGTAAGTCTCGGCGCAGTGCCGGACGAGTCGCCGCTTGAGAGTGCGGCATGCGTCGCGCGCCGCCTCGCCGTTGATGTCGGTGCCGCTCGAGGCGGCGGTGGGCGAGGTGTTGGGGACCTTGCCGGTTGAAGTGGCGCTCACCTGCACGCGCTCGAGGTCGACCTGGAGCTCCGAGGCGACGATCTGAGCCACCTTGGTCATCAGCCCCTGGCCCATCTCGGTGCCGCCGTGGTTCAGGTGCACGCTGCCGTCGGTGTAGAGGTGCACCAGCGCGCCGCCCTGGTTCATCGCCTGGGTGGTGTAGGCGATCCCGAACTTCACCGGCGTGAGGGCAAGACCGCGCTTGAAGAGCGGCGACGAAGCGTTGAAGGCCTTCACTGCCTCGCGCCGCCGGCGGTATCCGGCGCGCGCTTCCAGCTCGTCGATGAGCTCGGGCAGAACGTTGTCCTTGAGCGCCATGCCGTAGTGCGTGACGTCGCGCGGCGCCGGCCCGTAGAGGTTGCGCTTGCGCACGTCGAGCGCATCGACGCCGAGGTGCCGGGCGATCGCCGCCACGACGGCCTCGGCCGCGAACATGCCTTGCGGCGCGCCGAATCCGCGGAATGCGGTGCTGGACGCGGTGTGCGTCCTGCAGCGGTGCGAGACGATGCGCACGTTCTGCAGGAAATAGGCGTTGTCGCAGTGGAACACGGCGCGGTCGTTCACCGCGGCCGACAGGTCGGCGGAGAGGCCGCAGCGCGAGGCGAGCGTCAGGTCGAGCGCCTCGATGCGTCCGGTCCGGTCGAAGCCCACGTCGTACTGATAGAGGAAGTCGTGGCGCTTGCCGGTGCCGACGATATCGTCGTCCCGGTCGGCGCGCAGCTTCACCGGACGGCGCGTCGCGCGCGCGAGGAGCGCGGCGCCGATCGCGTAGACCGCCGCCTGCGTCTCCTTGCCGCCGAAGGCGCCGCCAAGGCGGCGCAGCTCCACCGTCACGGCGGCGTCGGGGACGCCGAGCGCCGCGGCCACGAGGTGCTGGATCTCGGTCGGGTGCTGGGTGGAAGAGTGCACCAGCATCTCGCCGCGCTCGCCCGGGATGGCGAGCGCGATCTGTCCCTCGAGATAGAAGTGCTCCTGCGCTCCGCAGCGCAGCCGGCCCCGCAGCCGGTTCGCCGCCCCCGGAAGGCTTGCCACGGTGCCGCGCTCGCATCTGACGCTCGGCACCACGAATTCGCGCGCCTCGAGCGCCTGCTCGATCGTCACCACCGGGTCGAGCTGCTCGTATTCGATCCGGGCGAGACGCGCGGCGCGCCGGGCGAGCTCGACGCGGGTGGCGGCCACGGCGAAGAGCGGCTGGCCGCGGAATTGCACCCGGTCCCTGGCGAGCGCAGGCTCGTCGGCCACCACCGGGCCGACGTTGTTGGCGCCGGGAATGTCGCCTGCGGCGAGCACCGCGACCACGCCTTCGGCGGCGCGCACGGGAGCGAGATCGAGTGCGAGGATTCTGGCGTGGGCTTCGGTCGACATGCCGAACGCGGCGTAAAGCGTGCCCGGCGGCTCGGGCAGGTCGTCGACGTAACGCGCTTCGCCGCTGACATGCAGCGCCGCGCTGTCGTGGGGAAGCGCCTGGTGGATCACGTTACGGAGCCAGGTCGAGCAGGGCGCGTGCGCTCGCGCCGGCATGGAATTTCCGCAGCAGTCCCTGCGCCGCGCGCAGGCGGTACCAGGCCGACGCCCTTTGGTCGGAGATCGGGCTGAAGTCCTCCACCAGCGCCGTGCATGCGGCCTCGAGCCCTTTCGCGACGTACGCGGCCTCAGCCTGGCGCGCGCGCGCCGGCGTCGCCGCCATGCCGCCAAAGCCGAACCGGGCCTTGCTGCCGTCGACGTGAAAGGCGGCGCAAACCGAGGAGATGTCCTGGTCGAAGCGCTTGGACAGCTTGTACGCCGCGAAGCGCGCGCCCGGCGCGAGCTTCGGCACGCGGATCGCGCGGATGAACTCGCCCGGCAGCATCAGGCTCTTTCGGTAGCCCGTATAGAAGAGCGCGAGCCGGGCTTCGCGCCTGGCATCGCCCTTTTGCAGCACGAGCGTCGCGTCGAGGGCGAGCAGCACCGGCATGGAGTCGCCGATCGGCGAGCCATTCGCAATGTTGCCCGCGAGCGTGCCCACCGCGCGCACCTGCACCGCTCCCAGCCGACGCAGGAGCTCGCCGATATCGGGATGGATGCGCTCGAGGGCTTCGTAGGCCTCGGCGTATGTGACGGCTGCCCCGATCTCTATATGTGAAGGATGATCCCTTAGAGCCCTCAGTTCGGCGACCCGGCCGATGTAGGCGACGTCGTCGAGATCGCGATGCTCCTTGGTGATCCACAATCCGGCGTCGGTGCCGCCGGCAAGAATGGCGGCGTTCGGGTGCTCCACGAGGTAGCGCGCGAATTCCGCGACGCCGAGCGGACTGAAAAATCCCTTCAGGCGCGTCGGCTCCTTCGGCAGCGCTGCAATGCGCTTCGTGCGCGCTGCGTCCTCGACGGCTTCCTGCTGCCAGTCGGCGAGCTCGCGTGCGTGCTTGCCCGCCTGCAGGATCGGCCGGTAGCCGGTGCAACGGCACAGGTTTCCGGCGATCGCGTCGGAGAGCTCCGGCGGCGTGCCGCTCTTGCAGTGCGCGTAGAGCGCCATGACGAAGCCCGGGGTGCAGAATCCGCATTGCGAGGCGTGGCAGTCGACCATGGCCTGCTGCACCGCTTGCAGCCGATCGCCTTTCTTCAGCCCCTCGACGGTGATGACTTCCTTCCCTTCGAGCGCGCCGAGACACAGGATGCAGGCGTTCACCGGCTGGTAGCGCAGCTTCCCGGAGGGAACGAGATCGGCGAGCACCACGGTGCAGGCGCCGCAATCGCCTTCGGCGCAGCCCTCCTTGGTGCCGACCAGGCCGCGCGTCTCGCGAAGCCACGTCAGGAGCGTGCGCGCGGGCTTCTCTTGCGCAAGCGAGACGCGCTCGCCGTTCAGCAGGAAGTCGAGCGCCGCCTTCATCGGTGGATCGCGCGCCACACCCGCTCGGGCGTGAGCGGCATGTCGAGATGCTCGACGCCGAACTCGGCCAGCGCGTCGACCACGGCGTTCGCCACCGCCGCGAGCGCCGGGGTGGTGCCGCCCTCGCCGCCGCCTCGCATTCCCAGCGGATGGCTCGCCGAGGGAACCTCGCTGATCTCGGTGTCGAACATCGGGAGCTGGTCGGCGCGCGGCATCGCGTAGTCCATGAAGCTCGCCGAGAGGAGCTGTCCGCTCTCGCGGTCGTAGCGGCAGGCTTCCCAGAGCGCCTGGCCGGCGCCCGCGGCGATGCCGCCGTGGGTCTGGCCGTGCAGGATGAGCGGATTCACCGCCCTGCCGCAATCGTCCACCGTGGAGTGGCGCACGATCTCGACCACGCCGGTCTCCGGATCGACTTCGACCTCGCACACCGCGCAGCCGAAGGGATAGGACGGCAGCGGCGTGGTCTCGTCGTAATCCGCGACGAGCGCACCTAGATCGAATAGGCCGATGGACCGGTCGGTGCCCTTCACGCGAAAGCGACCGCGGTCAAACTCCAAATCTCTTGGTGAAACTTCGAGTCGATCGGAGGCGCGCTGTCTGCCCTGCTCGACGATGCGGTCGCAGGCGTGCGCCATGACCACCGCTCCCATGCGCATCGAGCGTCCGGAATGCGAGCCGCCGCCGACCGGCGTGGCGTCGGTGTCGCCCGTCAGGAGCGTCACGCGCTCGAGATCGGCCGAGAGCCACTCGGCGACGAGCTGCGCGAAGCTCGTCTCGTGGCCCTGCCCGGCCGAAAGCGTGCCGAGCACCACCTCGACGCGTCCCTCGGGCAGCACGCGGATCTCGGCGCGCTCGCGCGGCGCGCCGGTGTTGAGCTCGATGTAGTGGCCGAGGCCGATGCCCCGGCAGCGCCCGCGCGCGCGGGCTTCATCGCGCCTTCTTTCGAATCCCGCCCAGTCGGCGAGCTCGAGCACGCGCCTCATCGCGCCGGCATAGTCGCCGCTGTCGTAGACGAGGCCCGCGGGGTTTCGATAAGGGAACTGACTGACCAGGTTGCGGCTGCGCAGCGCGACGCGGTCGAATCCGTGCCGGCGGGCGGCGACGTCGATCAGGCGCTCGATCACGAACATGATTTCCGGCCGGCCCGCCGCACGATAGGGTGTGGTCGGCGCCATCGTGCTCAGGATCGCGCGGCCGCGGACTGCCGACGCCGGCACGTGGTAGACGCTGGTCGACACCGCCATTCCCTTGGTGAGCGGAATGAACGACACGGCATGCGCGCCGACGTTGCTCACGTAGTCGCAGCGCAGCGCGAGAAAGCTGCCGTCGGCGTCGAGCGCGAGCTCGGCGCGCGCGACCAGGTCGCGCGCGTGCTCGTCGCTGAGAAAGGCCTCGGTGCGCTCGCAGGTCCACTTGACCGGCCGCCCCAGCCGGCGCGCCGCCCAGGCGACGAGCGCGAACTCCGGATAAAGGTTGTTGCGCGTGCCGTAGTTGCCGCCGAGCTCGCGAGTGACCACGCGTACGTCGGTTTCCGGCACGCCGAGCGCGCCCGCGATCTCGATGCGGGCACGGTGCGGCCCGGCGCAGGATGCATACACGGCATAGCGCCTCGTTTTCTCGTCGTAGCTCCCGAGCGCCGCGCGCGGCTCCATCGGCACGCCGGTGACGCGGTTGATCGTGGTTTGCAGGGAAACCACGTGGCGGGCGCGCTTCATCGCCGCATCCGCTTCGGCTGGCGCGCCGATCGTGGTATCGGCGCACACGTTCGGCGCATCCCACACTCTTTCGCCGTCCCCGGATGGGACGGGCGCGATGACCGCCGGAAGCGGCTCGTAGTCCACGTTGACGCGCTCGGCGGCGTCCTTTGCCGCCATCGCGGTCTCGGCGACGACCACGGCGAGCGCCTGTCCGACGAAGCGCGCCTTGTCGGCGGGCAGCAGGGGATACGGCGCGAGGAAGCTCGCGTTGAGCTGAACCTCGTGCGGGTTGGGCGTCACGGGGCGAAACGGAATCGGCTTCAGGCCGTCGCGCGCGACGTCCTCGCCGGTGAGCACCGCGAGCACGCCCGGCATCGCGAGCGCACGGCTCCCATCGATGCTCCGGATGCGTGCGTGAGCGTGCAGCGAGCGCACCACGCTGGCGTGCGCCTGTCCCGGTAGATTGAAGTCGTCGGTGTAGCAGCCCGCGCCCCGCAGCAGCCGGGCGTCCTCCTTGCGCGTCACCGGCTTGCCAATGCCCTCGAGCGCGCGCGATGCTCTGGACTCTAGAAAGGACATCAGGTCCGTAGTATTCCATGTCCCTGATCTAGAATCAGGGGATGGCGCGCGTCGCGTACGAGGACGAAATCATCATCTCCTGGGTGGAGCTGCACCGCGATGCGCGGTTCCTCTCCGAGCGGCTGCACAAGCGCGGCCCCTGGAAGGGAATCATCGCCGTCACGCGCGGCGGCCTGGTGCCGGCCGCCCTGGTGGCGCGGGAGCTCGACATTCGACTTGTCGACACGATCTGCGTCACGAGCTACGCCAGCGGCACGCCTGGCGGCGCGGACCAGATCCAGGGCAGCGTGCGCGTCCTGAAAGGGGTCGCCGGCGACGGCGAGGGCTACCTGCTGATCGACGACCTCGTCGATACGGGACGCACCGCGCAGGCCGTGCGCCAGCTTCTACCGAAGGCCTATTTCGCCACGCTGTACGCCAAGCCCGCGGGCCGGTCGATCGTCGACACGTTCGTCAAGGAGTTCAAGCAGACGAAGTGGATCCACTTCCCCTGGGACATCGAATACAGCTTCGCCACGCCGATCAAGGACGGCGGGCGGGCCATCGCGGGACCCTAGAGGCACCATAGCGCCATGCTGCTCGTCATCGGCAACAAGAACTACTCCTCCTGGTCGCTGCGGCCATGGATCGCCATGAAGGTGTTCGGCTTCGACTTCGACGAGAAAAGGATTCCCCTGTACGGGGAACGCTCGAAGGAAGCGATCCTCCAGCATTCGCCGGCCGGCAAGGTGCCGATCCTGGTGGACGGCAAGGCCACGGTGTGGGATTCGCTGGCGATCCTCGAGTACCTGGCGGAGCGAAACCGCAAGCTCTGGCCCGCGGATGCGGCCGAGCGCGCCCGGGCGCGCTCGCTCGCGGCCGAGATGCACTCCGGGTTCGCGAACCTGCGCAACCACATGAGCATGAACGTGCGCAAGCGCTACGCGGGCAAGGGCCGCACGCCGGAAGTGCTCGCCGAGGTCGAGCGAATCAAGGCCATCTGGAACGAAGCGCGGAAGCCGTTCCTCTTCGGCGCCTTTAGCGCGGTCGACGCGATGTACGCGCCGGTCGTGCTGCGCTTTCGCACCTACGAAGTGGAGCTGCCGCGCGCGGCGCGAAGCTACTACGACGCCATGCTCGAGATTCCGGCGATGCAGGAGTGGATCGCCGCCGCGGAACGCGAGACCGAATCGATCCCGCAGTTCGACATGTACGAGTGAAAGCCTACGTAGTCGGCGGCGCGGTGCGCGACGAGCTGCTCGGGCTGCCGCTGAAGGACAAGGACTACGTGGTGGTCGGCGCGACGCCCGAAGAGATGGTCCGGCACGGGTTCAGGCCCGTGGGCAAGGATTTCCCGGTGTTCCTGCACCCGCAGACCCACGAGGAATACGCGCTCGCGCGCACCGAGCGCAAGAGCGCTCGCGGCTACAAGGGATTTACCGTCCACGCGGCGCCCGACGTCACGCTGGAGGACGACCTGCGCCGGCGCGACCTCACCATCAACGCGATGGCGAAGGAGCCCGAAACGGGGGCGTTGATCGATCCTTTCCACGGGAGGGGAGATCTAAAGGAAGGCATCCTCAGGCACGTCAGCGAAGCCTTCGCCGAAGATCCGGTGCGCATCCTGCGCGTGGCGCGCTTCGCCGCACGTTTCGGCTTCCGCGTGGCCGACGCGACGATGGCGCTGATGCGGCAGATGGTGAGCTCGGGCGAGGCCGACTACCTTGTGCCCGAGCGCGTGTGGCAGGAATTCGCACGCGGCCTCGCCGAGCCGCATCCGGAGAAGATGTTCGAGGTGCTCGAGGCCAGCGGCCTGGCCGACAAGCTTCTCGATAACGTGAAGCCGGTATTGCCTATTCTTTCCATGACCGCAAAGGCTACCTCGTCGGTTCCGATTCGATTCGCGGTCATCGCCTGGCCGCACCAGGAAGCCGAAGTGGAGGCGGTGTGCGCCCGCCTGAAGGCGCCGAACGAGGTGCGCGAGCTGGCGCTCCTCGCCTGCCGCAACCGCGTGGTGTTGCGCGCCGCGCCCCAGGCCACCGCGGCAGCGCTGCTGGAGCTGCTGAAGCGCACCGATGCCTTTCGGCGGCCCGAACGCTTCGCCGAGCTGCTCGAGGTCGCGCGGCTCGCCGATCCGAACATGGATACCCAACGGGCAAGACGAGCGTCTGTCGCGGCGGCGGCCGTGGACGCGGGCGCCATAGCGGCGCAGGCCTCTTCCCCCGCGGAGATCGCGCGCCTCGTGGACGAGGCGCGCGTGCGCGCGATCGAGCGCGCATGATCGCCGCATCGCTCGGGCGCAATCTGCTCGCGGGAGTCCGGCTCGCATTTTTCCTGCCGCTGCGCGCGTTCGACTTCCGGGTGTCCGCGGTCGACTACGCCGCGCTCGTCGCATTCAACTTTATGCTCTGGATCCTCGCCGCCGGCCTGCGAGTCGGCTTCACCGGGGAAATCGACTACTCGGCGCTGCTCGTCTATCTCGCCACGGTGCCGCTGGTGCTCGCGGCGGCGCTGCTGGTGGCGCTCCTCTACGGCGCGCAGCAGCGCCTGCTCGCGGTGGCCATCGCGCTCACGGCCTCGGACCCGGTATTCGAGCTCGCGGGGCTCGCACTGCCCTACGTCATCGTGCCTCTGGGCGGGCTCGGCGCGACTGCATACTTCCTATTGCTCGGCTGGATCTTCGCGGTGGCGGTGCGCGCGGTCGCTGTCAGCGCGGGGACGCGGCGCCCGCAGTTCTACCAGGGCGCGGCGGTCGTCTGCGCGATGATGGCGATCGCGCTCTTCCTCTATCCGCAGACCGAGGTATGGCAGCCCCCCGAGGGCGAGGAGGAGGCTGCGCCGCTCGCCGACGAGCGCCTGTTCCACCTGCAGGGCGAGCTCATCGAGCGCTCGCTCGCCGCGATCGAGCCCGGCCGCGCCGGCGTGCGCGAACAGTACTTCGTGGGCTTCGCCCCCGACGCGAGCGAGGAGGTGTTCGTGCGCGAGCTGCGCTACGTGAAGCGCCTGTTCGACGAGCGCTTCGGCACCGCCGGCCGCTCGATCGCGCTCGCGAGCAGCAACGACGCGCTGGAGGAGATCCCGATCGCGAGCGTCACCAACCTTGGCCGTGCGCTCGAGCGCGTCGGGCGCGCCATGAACGCCGACGAGGACGTGCTGGTGCTCTACATCACCGCGCACGGCGACCGCGACCACCGCCTTTCCGCCTCGCAGCCGCCGCTCGAGCTCGCCCCGCTCACGCCGACGGCGCTTGCCCGGATGCTGCACGACTCGGGCATCAAGTGGCGCGTGGTGGTGGTGTCCGCCTGCTACTCGGGCGGGTTCGTCGAGCCGCTGCGCGACGACAACACCATCGTCATCACGGCGTCGGCAGCCGAGCGCACCTCATTCGGTTGTGAGGCGGGTCGCGATTTCACCTACTTCGGCGAGGCGTTTTTCCGCGACGCTCTGGCGAAAACCGCTTCCTTTGCCGAGGCATTCGAAATCGCGCGCAAGCTGGTGACCGAACGTGAAGCGGCCGAGCACCTGCCCGCGTCGCTGCCGCAGATCGCGGTCGGGCGCTCCATCGGCGAGGTGCTGCGGCCGCGCTAGATGATCCGGGCCAGCGCCCAGACGATGAGCGTAAGCAGGACTGTGCTCGCGAGCGGCACGTAGTAGACGCGCCCGCGAACTGGAATACGGAAATCGCCCGGCAGCCGCAGCCGCTGACCGACTGCCGCTAGAATCACGAGCCCAATCAGAACCGTCAAAAGCCATTTCAACATGATCGAACTCTATACGTGGAGCACGCCCAACGGGCGCAAGGTGTCCATCATGCTCGAGGAGTGCGCCCTGCCGTACAACGTCCACAAGATCAACATCGGGACCAACCGCGAGCAGTTCACCCCCGAATACCTGAAGATCAACCCGAACGGCAAGATTCCGTCGATCGTGGACCCGGACGGACCGGAGGGCAAGCCCTATTCCATGATGGAGTCGGGCGCGATCCTAATCTATCTGGCGGCGAAGACCAGGAAATTCATGCCTAACTCCGAACGCGGGAAATACGACGTGCTCCAGTGGCTCATGTTCCAGATGGGCAGCGTGGGGCCGATGTTCGGCCAGGCGCATCACTTCATGCGCGCCAAGAAGGACGAAGTCCCGTACGGCAGCGAACGCTACGGCAACGAGGCGAAGCGCCTCTACGGCGTTATGGACCGCCAGCTCGAGGCGAACGAGTACCTGTCAGGCAGGGAATACACCATCGCCGACATCGCCACGTATCCCTGGGTGGCGCGCCACGAATGGCACCGGGTCGACCTCGGCCAGTTCCCGCGCGTGAAGCGCTGGTACGACGCGATTGGCGCGCGCCCGGCGGTGGCCAAGGGGATGGCGGTTCCCCAAACCTGAAGCCCTAGAGAACGCTGTGCGCGAGGACCCGGGCTAGCGCAGCCGCATCGATCGGCTTGGCAAGGTGCTCGTCGAATCCCGCCGCCAGGGCGCGGCTGCGGTCTCCGGGTAGCCCATAGCCCGTCACGGCGACCATGAAGGGACAGGGGCGGCCGTTGAGGCTCGCGCGCAAGCGCCGCGCCAGCTCGTAGCCGTCCATGCGCGGCAGCCCGATGTCGATGAGGGCGATCTGCGTCGACCCGGAAAGGAGGGCTTCGAGGCCTGCGACGCCGTCGTGCGCGACGCGCACGCGGTGGCCCGAGAGCTCGAGCAGCCGGCGCAGCGTGTCGGCGGCATCGGCGTTGTCTTCCACGATCAGGACGTCGCGCGCGGCAAGGGGCGTCGCGTCGATTCCCCGGGCAGGCGACGGCGCCGGCGGGTCTATGGCGGGCAGGCGCACGCTGAAAGAGGCGCCTTGGCCCGGGCCGTCACTCGCGGCGCTCGCTGCTCCGCCGTGCAGCTCGGCGAGCCGCCGAACGAGCGTGAGGCCGATGCCAAGGCCGCCTTTGCCGCGGTCGAGCGCCGCGTCGCCCTGGACGAAAAGCTCGAAGGCGCGCGCGCGAAGCTCCTCGGACATGCCGACACCGGTGTCGCGAACCTCGAGCACGGCATCGTTCCAGGCTTGCTTGACGCTCACCGCCACGGTTCCGCCGGCCGGGGTGAACTTGAGCGCATTCCCGACCAGGTTCGCCACGATCTGCTCGATGCGCGTCTCGTCGGCGTCGACCCATACCGGAACGAGGCTTCGCTCGAGGCGATGGGCGCGGAAGCGATCCGAGGACTCGAACGTGGCGAGCGCCCGCGCGACCACCGCGGCGAGGTCGATCGGGCGGCGCTCGAGCACGATCTTGCCCATGACCGCGCGTCCGGCATCGAGCAGATCGTCGGTCAGGCGCGCGAGGTGCGCGACCTGGCGCGAAATGACGGCGCGCGCCTCGTGCGCGGCTGGCGCATCGATCCGCGGATGGGAGAGAAGGTGGCTCGCGTTGGCGATGGCGCCGAGCGGGTTGCGCAGCTCGTGCCCCAGCATCGCGAGGAACTCGTCCTTGGCCCGGCTCGCTGTTTCCGCCGCCCTGCGCGCCTCGCGCTCGCGGCGCAGCAGCTCTTCGCGCTCGGCTTCGTGCTGCGAGCGCTCGGCGGCGGCCGAGGCAAGGGCGCTCCCCACCTCGCGGATCTCCAGGATCGGCGTCGAGGGCGGCACCACGGCCTCGCGCCGGCCGAGCGCCTGCGCCGCGGCGCTCAGCCAGGCCATCGGCGCGGCGATGCCGCGCGCTATGGCAAGCGCGGCGAGCACGCCGAGCGCGATCGAAATCAGGATGCCCCCGCCGTAGACGAGCAGCGAGCGCGTCGCGCCGGCTTCGACCGCGGCAGGCGGGATGCCGATCGCCACGGTCCAGCCGGTCTCTCGCGAGCGGCTGAAGGAGCTGTAGACCTGGTCGCCTTCCAGCACGAAGGAGGTTCCCGATCCTTCGTCACCCTGGTGCATCAGCTTTTCCAGGCTCGGCGCGGGCGGCTTGTTCAAGAACTCGGCGTGCTGGCGCGAGCGCGCCACGCGCTTGTTCTTCGCGTCGAATACCGACACTACCCATTCAGGGGGAATGCGCTGTCGGTTGAGCACCTCGACAAAGGCCTCCGGCCGCAGCGCCGCCGTGAGCACATAGCGCACCTCGCGCTCCCGCAGCACCGGGACCCGTACCGGGACGGCGAGGACCGGGGTGCGCCCCTCGGTCATTCCGCCGATGGCAGGACGCCGCGTGAGCACCACCCGCTCAAGGCTTTCGGGGTCGACCACGCTGGAAAGCTTCGCGCCGAAGGGCTGGTTCGCGTTCGCGAGCTGCTGGCCCGCCGGATCGGCCAGCGTGACGGTCACCCAATCGGGGCGGCGGGCGTGCACGCGGCGCATCACCTCGTGGAAGCGCTTCAGGTCTCCCGTATCGAGCGCGGGCCCCTCTGCGAGCGACTCGAGCGCGGCCACCGAGCGGTGCAGCTCGGCGTCGATCGCCGCGGCGAGCGCCCGGGTCAGCTCGACTCCGGAGCGCTCGGCCTGCGCTTTTTGCTCGGAGGCGAGCGCGAGGAGCGCGATGCCCGCGGCGAGGGCGAGCGGCATGATGCCCGCCGCCGCCAGAAGGAACAGCCTTCGCCGCAGCGGCTGGCCCGCCATCAGCGCCGGGCGTACCTGCGAAGAAAGGCGTTGATCTCCTCGATCCGCAGCTGCGGCTCGCCGGGAACCGGTTGCGAGCCCACGACGCGGTTCATCCACTCCATGTTTTCCTGCATGCGCGCGACCACCGTGGGCCATTCGTAGGCAGTGTGGCGCTTTGGATCGGGCAGCACGTGGCATTGGCTGCACGCCAGCCGGAAGGCCTCGCCGGAAGGCTGGTTGACTTCTGGGTAGGCGCGCACGTCGAGGGGCGTCTGCGCGTACTTCTGGAGATAGGCGACGATCGCGCGGGTCTCGTCCTCGCGCGGCGCCTTCACGCCCGCCATCATCTCGGACATCAGCGTACCCATGTTGCCGCGGCCTTCCATCCGCACCACCATCCGGTCGACGACCGCCGGCCACTTCGCGGCGTGATGCATCGCCGGGTTGGCGAGGTTGTGGCACTGCACGCAGTAGCGCAGCGTCAGGCGCGCGCCCTGAGAGGCCGCGTCGGGCAGGTCCGCCGCGGCGTAGGTTGGCGGCAGGATGCGCTCGAGCATCGGCCCGTGCGGGCTCGACTCCCAGCGCTTCTTCGCCTCGTCCGCTTCGTCGGCGCGGCCCAGGCCGTGGAGGAAAAGCGCGGATACGAGTAGAAACCGGCGCATTCGCAAAGTTTATCTAAAGGCTGTGCGAACGGTCACCGCGTGAAAATCCCAAGAGCGGCGGCTTGACGCCACGGCCCACGGCCAGCACCTTGAAGAGCTCGCCCATCTCGGCGGGCGAAAGAAGCTTCTGCGCTTCCGCGGCGAGCGGCGCGTAGTGCAATGCGTTCTCGGCGTTCGCTTCGCCGAGCACGTCGGTGATGCCGCAGTTCACGAGAAATTGCGCCTGCGTGGCATAACCCAGCACTTCGAGCCCGGCGTCCACGGCGGCAGTGGCGAGCGCGGTGAAATCGACATGCGCGGTGATGTCCTCCTCTCCGGGACGCGCGAAGACGTCGCCGTGCGCGCGATGGCGGTGGTGGCACATGAGCGTGCCGGTCGCGCGCTGCGGATGGTAGTACTCGCCGCGGGGAAAGCCGTAGTCGAAGATGAAGATCACGCCTTCCTCCAAGCGCGCGCCAATCTCGCGCATCCACGCCTGGGCAACGAGGCCGATCTCGCTCTCGTAGGGTGTCGGCACTTGGATTTTTACCGCCTCCTCGAGCAACACGCCGGTCGCAGGCTTTTCTTTCCACATGAACTTTCCATCTGAAAAAATAACGCCACGCTCCATGATTGCCTCTTTACGCCACGCGAGCGCATGCACCGGCATGGCATCGACGACTTCGTTGGCGATCACGACGCCGCGGATGCGCTGCGGAAGGCCCGCAAGCCACTGCGCCCGGGCGCCCAGGCGGGCCTGCTGGCGCGCCTGAAGCTGCGGGCTGATCTCGACGATCCGATAGTCGAATGCGTGCCGAGAGAGCAGGGTGGCGGCAAGGGCGCCGCTGCCCGCGCCGAACTCGAGCACCGGATAGGCGAGCTCTTCGAGTTGGCGCGCAAGTGTGCGGCCGAAGAGCGAGCCGAGCTCCGGCGCGGTGATGAAGTCGCCGTCGCGACCGAACTTCTGCGCGCCGCCCGCGTAGTAGCCCACGCCCGGCTCGTAGAGCGCGAGCTCCATGTAACGCGCGAACGGTATCCATCCCTGGTTGGCAGCGATCGCTTCTCGCAGGCAGGGGAGCACGCGGCGAATTTACCCTAGAATTCAAGGCACTCATGGATGAGTTGCTCTCCGGCAGGGTGGCCCTCGTCACCGGCGGCGCGCGGCGTGTCGGCGCGGCGATCGCGCGCCGGCTGCACGCCGCGGGGGCGAACGTGCTGCTGCACTACCGCGACTCGGAAAGCGACGCGGCGAAGCTCGAAAACGAGCTTAACTCGGCGCGCGCGAAGAGCGCGGCACGGGTGAAGGCGGAGCTGCTGGCGCCGATCGCGCCGCGCGCGCTCGTCTCGGCCGCGCTGCAGAGCTTCGGCCGGCTCGATCTGGTGGTGAACAACGCCTCGAGCTTCTTCCCGGTCGACCTCGGCGCGATCGAGTCTTCGCACTGGGAAGAGCTGGTCGGCTCCAATCTGCGGGCGCCGCTCTTCATCTGCCAGGAAGCCGCCCCGGAGCTTGCCAAGCGCGAGGGCGCGATCGTCAACATCGTGGACATCCACGCCGAGCGTCCGCTCAAGGGCTACCCCCTCTACAGCATCGCCAAGGCGGGGCTCGCGGCGCTCACCAGGTCGCTCGCGGTGGAGCTGGCGCCGCGCGTGCGCGTGAACGGCGTGGCTCCGGGCGCCATTGCCTGGCCAGAGGACAACCAGTTCGATCCCGCCGAGCGCAGCCGCATCATCGCCACCACTCCGCTCGCGCGCCTGGGCTCGCCGCAGGACATCGCGCAGGCGGTCCACTTCCTCGCCGCCGCGCCTTATATCACCGGCCAGATCCTCGCGGTCGACGGCGGCCGCTCGGTCTACCTCTAGGAAAAGGCAATGGCCTGGATCTGGCTCACCCTCGCGGGTCTCCTCGAGGTGGTCTGGGCCATCGGGCTCAAGTACACCAACGGCTTTTCGCGCCTGTTGCCCTCGGTGATCACCGGCCTGGCCATGCTCGCCAGCGTCTACTTTCTCGCCCTTGCGGTGCGGACCATTCCGATCGGCACCGGCTACGCAGTCTGGACCGGCATCGGCGCGGTGGGCGTCGCCATTCTCGGCATCATCCTTTTCAATGAGCCGAGAGACGTGCTGCGAATCGCGTCAATCCTCTTGATCGTCGCCGGCATTGCCGGCCTGAAGCTCGTTTCGCCATAGGCCGGCCTACTTCGGCGTTACGAATCCGATTGGTTTGCGGCTTGGCACCGAAGGAGACATCAATCTTCGCAGCGCTTCGAAGACCTCTTTGAACTGCGCTCTTGTGGGCAGCCAGGGTTCGGCGAAGGCTGACAAAGGCCCGCACGACGTAGATCGATACCTCAACTGCCCGCGTCGAGCTCAGTACGCTTGCAGCCATCAAGGAGCCATGCTCGGTAAACGCGTAAGGCAGATACCGGCGGCCGCCGCGGCTGACGACAGGATTTGAGGTCGCAAATTGCGACCTCAAACGGCCAAGCTCTTGATCCGTCAACTGAAACACGAAATCAGACGGGAAGCGCAGTGGGTTACGACGAATCTGCTCATTGAGTCGCTTGGTTGTTACCCCGTAGAGTTCGGCCAAGTCGGAGTCAAGAAGCACCTTCGCGCCTCGCACCCAAAGCATGCGCGAAACGATTTCGTCCGATTCCTGCGGTTTCCCAGCTTGGGACACACCTTCTGAACGCAATCTGTTCTGCCGGGATGACAAGCTAAACTCGATGTCCGTGAACATCCGACCCATCCTGAAGCGGCAACTCAACCCAGTACGCGATCCCCGCAAGGACGCCTACGAGGAGGCGAAGCTCGCCAAGCGCATCCGCCGCCAGGTCGGCGAGGCGATCAGCGATTTCGCGATGATCGCCGAGGGCGACCGCGTGATGGTCTGCCTGTCCGGCGGCAAGGACTCGCACGGCCTGCTCGACGCGCTGCTTTCGCTGCAGGAGAAGGCACCGGTGCGCTTCGAGCTCGTGGCAGTGAACCTCGACCAGAAGCAGCCGGGTTTCCCGGCGCACGTGCTGCCGGAGTATCTGGCCGGGCGCGGCGTGCCCTTCCGCATCGTCGAACAGGACACGTACTCGGTGGTGAAGCGCGTCATCCCCGAGGGCAAGACGATGTGCTCGCTCTGCTCGCGGCTGAGGCGCGGTGCGCTCTACCGGGTCGCAGGCGAGATTGGCGCGACCAAGATCGCGCTCGGGCATCACCGCGACGACGTGCTCGCCACTTTCTTCCTCAATCTCTTCCACGGCGGGCAGCTGAAGGCGATGCCGGCGAAGCTCGCCTCGGACGACGGCAGGCACGTGGTGATCCGGCCGCTCGTCTACGTCGCGGAGGCGGATCTCGCGGCGCACGCGCAGGCGCGGCGCTTCCCGATCATTCCGTGCACGCTGTGCGGCTCGCAGGAAAACCTGGAGCGCAAGCGCATCGGCGAGATGCTGCGGGAATGGGAAAGGAACCACCCTGGCCGCATCGAATCGATTCTTCGTGCGATGACCGAGGTTCGGCCGTCGCACCTTCTCGACCGCAAGCTCTTCGATTTCCGGAGCCTATGAAGCCCACCGTGCTCGACCTGCGGCGCAAGAAGGGCGCCCGCCTTGCGATGCTGACCGCGTATGACTTCCCGACTGCGCGGCTCGTCGCGGAAGCGGGTGTCGACCTGATCCTCGTGGGCGACTCGCTCGGGATGGTGGTGCTCGGCTACGACACGACGCTTCCGGTGACCGTCGCCGACATGGTGCACCACACGCGCGCCGTGCGTCGCGGCGCGCCCGAGGCGTTCGTCATCGCCGACCTGCCGTTCCTCTCCTACGGCACGCCGGCGCAGGCGCTCGACAGCGCGGCGCGGCTCATGAAGGAGGCGCTGGCCGATTCGGTGAAGCTCGAAGGCGGCGAAGAAGTGGTGCCCATCGTGGAGGCTCTGGTGCGTGCCGGAGTGCCGGTGATGGGCCACGTCGGCCTCACGCCGCAGACCGCCTCGGCGCTCGGCGGCTACAAGCTGCAGGGCAAGGACGAGGCGGCCGCCAAGCGCATCATGGACGGGGCCGTGGCGCTCGAGCGGGCAGGCTGCTGGAGCGTGGTGCTCGAGCTCGTCCCGGCCCCGCTCGCGAAGCTCGTCACCGAGCGCATCGGCATCCCCACGATCGGGATCGGCGCCGGTGCGGATTGCGACGGGCAGGTGTTGGTGTTCCACGACGCGGTGGGCATGTTCTCGGGGTTCACCCCGACATTCGTGAAGCGCTATACCGAGGCCGGGACGGCGATCAAGGACGCAGTCGCCCGCTATGCGGCGGAGGTGCGCGACGGCAGCTTCCCGGGCGAGGGCAAGAGCTTCGGGATGAAGGACGAGGTCCTGAAGCGCCTTTACGGGACGTAGTGAGCTCTCGGGAGCGCCTTAGGCGCTTTCCGGTCGCCGTCATCGGCCCGGGGGCGCTCGGCTCGCTCTTCGCCGCGCGGCTGTCGAAGGTCGTCCCGGTCGCGGTCATCGGGCGTGAGTTCGAGGCCCTGCCCGAGGCCGACTGGGTCATCGTGCTCGTCAAGGCCTACGACACGGCAGGCGCGGTGCGCACCGCGCGCCGAATGAAGCCTCGCGGCGTCGTGTCGCTGCAGAACGGCCTCATCGAGTCCGTGCCGCAGGGCGTGACGACCGCAGCCGCCTGGCGGCAGGGCAAGCGCATCGTTCCGGTGACCACCGGGTCAACCCTGCTCCCGCCAGGGTTTGATCTCCTGGGAAAGTATCTGCGGAAGGCCGGGATGGAGGCGCGCGTGACCCGAGACATCCACCAGGCGCGCCTGCGCAAGCTCCTCGCCAATGTCTGCCTCAACCCGGTCACCGCCCTTTTTCGGGTGCGCAACGGCGCGCTGCGCGAGCCGCCGTACGCAATGCTGGCCGAAGCGCTGGCGTCGGAGGCGGCGCCGGTGGTGAGGGCAGAAGGACTTGCGATCACCGCCGGGGAGGCGATCGCCCTGGTGATGGACGTGGCGCGGACCACGGCGCGCAACCGTTCCAGCATGCTGCAGGACGTGCTCGCGGGCCGGCGCACCGAGAACGATCACCTGACCGGCGCGCTGCTGCGCATGGCGCGCAGGCACCGGCTCGCGGTTCCCACCCATGCGGCACTTCACCGGTTAATTCGTGTCATAGAGGGAGCACCAAAACGGCCTGGTCAACGTAGGATAGGAAGCGTGCGTTGATCCGGTGGGACGCTTGAGAGCCAATTTCGAACGAACGATGCGCCGCGGCTTCCGCTATGCCTTCTATTCGCTCATGGCGTTGCTGTTCGCGGCGGCGGGAGCCACGGTGATCGCGCAGGACTGGAGAAATGCGAGCCGGGAGCCGGTGGGCCTCGCCCCCGACCCGGCGCTCGTCAAGGAGGCCGTGGTCCAGGTCTACGGCGCGCGGGCCGTAGGCGCCAAGGGAATCTTCGGGGTGCACACCTGGTTCGCGGTCAAACCCACCAACGCGAAAAGCTGGACCGTCTACGAGGTCATCGGATGGCGCCTGCGCTGGGCGGAGTCCGTCGTGGTCGTGCGCACCCGCGAGCCCGACGGGCGCTGGTTCGGCTCGCAGCCCGAGCTCTACGCCGAGAAGCGCGGCGAAGGGGTGGACGAGCTCATCAGGCGCATCGACAAGGCGGCGCGCGACTATCCCTACGCGAATGAATACACCGTCTGGCCGGGACCGAACTCGAACACCTTCACGGCATGGATCGCGCGCGCCGTGCCCGAGCTGGGCGTCGACCTGCCGGCGACTGCCATCGGCAAGGATTACCTCGGGCGCTCCGTGTTCGGCTCTGCGCCGAGCGGCCGCGGCTACCAGATTTCCCTCGGAGGTCTCCTTGGCATCGCCGCGAGCGGGGTTGAGGGCCTCGAGCTCAACATCCTGGGGCTCAACATCGGCCTCGGCCCGAGCGGGTTGAAGCTTCCGCTGATCGGGCGCATCGGCCCGACGCTCGTTCCGGTGGTCGAGCTCGAGCCTGCGGCGCACCCCGCTCCCGCGGCGCAGGCCGCCCATGGGGCGAGCGCCGACTAGCTGGTCTTGACGTAGCTCACTTCCAGGCAGACGTTGACAAGCGCCTGGCGCTTTTCTTCGCGCACTATCTTCATCGCGCGCTCGAGCGCCGGCATGAGCTCCTTCGGCTCGCTGACGCGCTCGCCGTGTCCGCCGCTCGCCTTGACGACGTGCTCGAAGCGAGGCGAGGGCTCGAGCGTGGCGAAGGGCGGGCGTTCTCTTTCCGCGGCGTATCCCTTCGGGTAGGTCGACAGCGTCGAGCGGTGCACCGCCGCCCAGCGGGCGTTGTTCGCGATGATGAAGAGGATCGGCAGCTTCATCGCTTCCGACACGTAGTGCGCGGCGGTCGGGTTGCCGAACATGTAGGCGCCGTCGCCGACCGCGCAGATCACGCTCTTGTCCGGCGATGCGAGCTTCGCGCCGAGCGCCGCGCCCATGCCCCAGCCCAGGCCGCCCGCGGAAGGGTTGCCGAAGTAGCGGCCGGGCTCGCGGATCAGCATTTCCTCCAGCACCGTCGGATACTCGTTGACGAGGACCGTGTTGCTGTCGAGCAGGCGGTTCACGCAGGCCGAGAGCCACTTCCCCGTGATGGTCGACGGCATGGGGTCGAAGCCGGCGCGCCCTTTCTTTCTTGTTTCCTGAGATTGCTTCGTTACGCTCTGGCGTCGCTCTTCGATCATCCGCGGGGAAACCGCGTGCTTCTGCGCGCTGCGCCACAGCGCCTGCAGCGTCGCCGCGACGCCGCCGGTGAGCGCGAGGTCGGTGCGGAAGCCGCGCAGCGGATAGCGTGCAAAGAGGGGGTCCGGGCCGATGTGGATGACCTTCGCTTCAGGCTTGGGGTTGCCCTCGCGCGGGATCCAGGGCACGTCGCAGTCCACCACCAGCACGACGTCGGCTTCCTTGAGGAGTGGGTGCGGATCCCAGCCGCATTGCATCGGGTGCTCGGTGGAGAGAGCGAGGTACCGCGGCCGGTAGTGGACCACCGGCACGGCGAGCGCCTGCGCCAGTTGCTCGATCGCTCGCGAGCTCTCGGGCGTGCGGCCGCCATTCGCCGTGATGAGCAGGGGTCTTTGCGCGCCGCCCAGCAGCTTCGCGGCCTCCTCGAGCGCATCGGCGTCCGCGGCCGGAGCCGATGCCGCCTGGATCGTCGTGTCCTGCGAAAACCGCTGGCTGAAGCCCTGCGCCAGCACCTCGCGCGGCAGCGTGACGTACACCGGGCCTTGCGGCTCGCTTTTGCAGATGGCGAGCGCGCGGTCGAGCACGGTCTCGACCTGCTCGGGATGGCGCAGCTCGTAGTCCCACTTGACGAACTCGCGCAGCATGCCGCCCTGGTCGAAGTGCTCCTGCGCCCAGTGGATGTAGTTGTTGCGCGCGCCGACCAGTGCCCCGCCGCCGCCGGAGGCGGCTCCATGTCCTTCGGTGATCGGCGTGCGCCCCGCCGTGAGGAGAATGGGGATGTTCGTGCGCGAGGCGTTGATGAGGCCGTTGATCGTGTTCGCCGTGCCCACGCCGACGTGCACCATCATCGCCTGCGGCCTTCCGGTCACCATGGCGTAGCCGTGCGCCATCGCTATGCCCATGTTCTCGTGCGGCACGATCACGATTTCAGGCAGGCGCCAGCCGAGCTTCTCGCCCTTGGCGAACGCCTCGACCACGGGGGCGAAATCGGTGCCGCCGTTCGCGAAGAGGTAATCCACGCCGCGCATGGCAAGGAGGCCCATCCAGGCGTCGGCGGCGGTTTCGGGGGTGAAGGTGGTGACCGGGGATTCGGGTTTCATGCCGCGTAGTCTAAGTTCTCGCCTCCAGGTACGAGAGTGGCTTCCTTTCGACCCTCAACCGCCCCTTGGGGCCTGAGCCCGGCCCCGTAGGGCCCTGAGCCGAAAGGCAGGATTGTCAAAGTCAGTTTGACAGCCTAGAATTCGGAGCCATGAATTGCGCGGAGCGTTTGGTCGAGATGTTCGGCAGCCAGGCCGACGTCGCACGCGCCTTCCAGCTCGACCGCGCGGTGGTGCACAACTGGGTGAAGATCGGCTACGTGCCGGCCCGCTGGGCGGGGGAGGTCGAGCGCGTCACCCAGGGCCGCATCCATGCGACAGAAGTACTCAATGAAGCGAGCGCGAAGAATCCGGTCCGGGTGAAGTCACGGCCCGGCGACGCACCGTTCGGCATCCTTTCGGAAAACGATCCCATGAGCCAATACGCCCCCTCCAAGCGAATCCATTCCTTCCACCCGCCGCAGCGCACCCTGATGGGCCCAGGCCCCACGGAGATCCATCCGCGCGTGCTCACCACCATGAGCCAGCCCGCGATCGGCTACCTCGATCCCGTCTTTGTCGAGATGATGGAAGAGCTGAAGTCGCTGCTGCGCTACGTCTACCAGACGAAGAACAATCTCACCTTCCCCCTGTCCGGTCCGGGCTCGGTGGGCATGGAGTACTGCTTCGTCAACATGGTCGCGCCGGGCGACAAGGTGATCGTGTGCCAGAACGGCGTGTTCGGCGGGCGCATGCTCGAGAACGCGATCCGCTGCGGCGGCACCCCGATCCTCGTCGAGGACAAGTGGGGCGACCCGGTCGACCCGAACAAGGTCGAGGATGCGCTGAAGAAGAACAAGGGGGTTTCGGTGGTGGCGTTCGTGCACGCCGAGACCTCGACCGGCGCCCAGTCCGATGCCAAGGCGCTCACCCAGATCGCGCACAGGCACGGCGCGATGGTGATCGTCGACGCGGTCACGTCGCTCGCCGGTACGCCGGTCAAGGTCGACGAGTGGGACATCGACGCGATCTACTCCGCGAGCCAGAAGTGCTTGTCGTGCACCCCGGGGCTCTCTCCCGTTTCGTTCAACGACCGGGTGGTGGAGCACGTGAAGAAGCGCAAGGACAAGATCCACAGCTGGTTCATGGACATGAACCTGCTCTTCAACTACTGGAACGCCGGCACGCGCACCTACCACCACACCGCGCCGACGAACTCGCTCTTCGCGCTGCACGAGGCGCTGCTTCTCATCCGCGAGGAAGGGCTCGAGAACGCCTGGGCGCGCGCCATGCGGCATCACCTGGCATTGAAGGCCGGACTCGAAGCCATGGGGATGAGGTTCCTGGTAAGAACCGAAAATCAATTGCCGCAGATGAACGCGGTGCTGTGCCCGCAGGGCGTGAACGAGGCCGAAGTGCGCAAGACCCTGCTCAACGAGTTCGGCATCGAGATCGGCGCCGGCCTCGGGCCGCTCGCCGGCAAGATCTGGCGCATCGGCCTGATGGGCTATTCCTGCCGCCCCGACAACGTGATGCTGTGCCTCTCGGCCCTGGGCTCGGTGCTCTCCGACATGGGCATGCCGGTGCACGTGGGCGACGCCGAGGCCGCCGCGCACGGCGCCTACGCCCAGATGCACGTCAAGGACGCGCAGCGCAAGAAGCGGGCGGCCTAGGGATGGAGTACGCGATCGGGGCGGACGCGGAATTCCTGCGGGTCTTGATGCAGGGGCGCGACACCGACGTCCCGCCGTCCGCGATTTGCGCCCAGGTTTTCGCCGAGAGCGAGCGCCTCGAGCGGCCGCGCATCCTGATCGAGCTGGATCAGAAGATTCCGCTCTCGCTCGCGAGCCAGCAGCAGCTGATCGAGGCGCTGCCGAAGATCGGCTTCTCCGCCGAGCACAGCATCGCGCTCGTGCACCGCACGCCAATCGCGCAGATGGCGAACCAGCACATCGACATGCTCGCCGCGAGGCGCAAGCTTGCCGTACGCAACTTTCGCGACGTCGAGCAGGCGAAGGAGTGGCTGCGGACGCGCTGACGCGCGCCCTTACGCTGCGGCGACCGGGGAAGGATGGTACGGCAGGCCGCCAACGGCGCCCGCGTCCCACAGGCGCTCGAACGCGTCGCGCGGAAGCGGCTTGCTGCAGAGATAGCCCTGGTATTCGTCGCTTCCCAGCCTTTTCAGAAAGCGCCGCTGCGCCTCGTTCTCCACGCCTTCGGCCACCACCCTCAGGCGCAAGCTGTGCGCCAGCGCGATGATCGCCCGCACGATCGCCGCGTCGTTGTAATCGGTGGAGATGTCGCGGATGAACGAAGCGTCGATCTTCAGGGTCTTCAGCGGAAAACGCTTCAGGTAGCTCAAGCTGGTGTAGCCGGTGCCGAAGTCGTCCATCGACAGATGCAGGCCCATCCGGTTCAGCCGATCGAGCATCACAGTGGCCTGCGACGCGTTTTGCATGATCACGCTCTCGGTGATCTCGAGCTCAAGCCACTTCGCATCGAGCCCGGCTGCCTGCAGAACCTGGGCGACCTGGCCATCCAGGTCTTTCTGGCGCAGCTGCGCGCCGGAGATATTCACGGCGACTCGAAGCGGCGAGCGACCCTGGTCCTGCCAGGCCCTGTTCTGCCGGCAGGCTTCACCCAGCACCCAGTGGCCGAGCGCGCCGATGAGCCCGGTCTCTTCGGCGAGCGGGACGAACTCCGAGGGCAGCATCAGGCCCTTCGCCGGATGGCGCCAGCGCACCAGGGCCTCCATCCCGCTGAGGCGGCCCGTGCGCATATCCACCTTGGGCTGGTAGTGCAGCTCGAGCTCGCGCCGACCGATGGCTTTGCGCAGGTCGTTCTCGAGGACCAGGCGCTCCGGGAAGAACGTATTCATCTCGGGCGCGAACAGCTGGGCGTCGTTGCAGCCGGTCTTCTTGACGTGGTACATCGCGGCGTCGGCGTTGGTGATGAGCGCCTGCGCGCTCTCGCCGTGAAAAGGATAGACGCTGATGCCGACGCTGGCGCTGACGCGCAACTCATGGTCCTGCACGCGCAATGGCGTGCCGAACGCGTCGAGGATCTTGCGCGCGACCGCGAGCGCGTCTTCGGCGTGCACGACCTGGCGCAGCAGCACCACGAACTCGTCGCCGCCCAGGCGCGACACGGTGTCCTCCGTGCGCACCACCGCGCGCAACCGCGCGGCAGCGCCGCGCAGCAGCTCGTCACCGACAAAGTGGCCGAGCGAGTCGTTGACCGTCTTGAAGCGATCCAGGTCGACAAACAGCACGGCGCACACGGTGCCGGCTCGCTTGCACACTTCGAGGGTCTGCTGCAGGCGGTCTTCGAGCAGGAGGCGGTTCGGCAGCTCGGTCAACGTATCGTGCAGCACCAGATGCCTCAGCTCGGCGTTTGCCCGCTGCAGCGAGGCCGCCAGAAGCGCGGTCTTGGAGGCCATGCGGGCGTCGAGAACCGACAGCACCAGCGTCACGCAGAGGACGAGAAAGGTGACCACGGCGATGGTGCCGGCCATCCAGGAATTGTCCATGACCGGGCCGTTGCGGCAGATCGAGTCCGGCGCGAAGTGCGCCGCCGCCATCGCGGTGTAGTGCATTCCGGCGATGGCAAAGCCCATGACGACCGCGGCCGCGAGCTTCGCGTACAGCATCCAGATCGCTTCGCCGCGCAGCGTGAACGCGATCCACAACGCCGCGAGCGACGCGCCGATCGCTACGGCGATCGACGCCAGGAACAGCCAAGGGTCGTACACGATCGCCGGGTCCATGCGCATCGCCGCCATGCCGGTGTAGTGCATCGAGGCGATGCCCAACCCCATCAGCACGGCCCCGATCGCCAGGCGCCTCCGGTCGAGCGTATCGCGGCCGACGGTGTGCAGGGCGAATCCGGAGACGACCACCGCGATCAGCATCGACAGCAGCGTGATCGGCACGTCGTAGCCCAGCGGGACCGGCAGGCTGAAGGCGAGCATGGCGATGAAGTGCATCGACCAGATGCCAGTCCCCATGGAGAATGCGCCACCCGCGAGCCACAGCCGCGCGGAACGGCCGCTCGACGCCTTGATGCGCGTTGCGAGGTCGAGCGCCGTATAGGACGCCAGGATCGCAACCAGCAGGGAGACGAGCACCAACCAGTAGCTGTAGGTGCCGGACATTGCACCCCAATGCTAGGGGTGCGGGCGCCGGTCGCGAATCGGGCAATTGTGATGATTCTTATGGCGCGGGCCGCGGCATGCAAACTTCGTCACGGGTTAGAGCGTGGTGCTGACCTTCTTTGGCCCTCTTACAGGCCGAGGCGGCGCCAGATCTCGACCGAGAGCGCGGCCTGGTTCAGGGTGTAGAAGTGCAGGCCGGGGACGCCGGCCTCGATGAGCTTGCGGCAGAGCTCGCTCACAGCGTCGACGCCGAACGCCCGGATCGATTTCGCGTCGTCGCGGTAGCCTTCGAGCTTGATCCGCATCCAGCGCGGGATCTCGGCGCCGCACGCGTCCGAGAAGCGCGCGAGCTGCGCGAAGTTCGCGATCGGCATGATCCCGGGCACGATGGGAACGGCAATGCCGGCGCGGCGTGCCTCGTCGACGAAGCGGAAGTACGCGTCCGCGTTGTAAAAGTACTGCGTGATCGCCGAATCGGCGCCCGCGTCGACCTTGCGCTTGAAGTTGCGCACCTCGTCGGCGGCGTTGCGCGTCTGGGGATGGTATTCCGGGTAGCAGGCGACCTCGATGCGGAACCAGTCGCCGGTCTGCTCGCGGATGAACTGCACCAGCTCGCTCGCGTGGCGCAGCTCGCCCGCGGCGGCGAGGCCGGAGGGCAGGTCGCCGCGCAGCGCCACGAGGTGCCGGATGCCGTTCGAGCGATAGCGCTCGAGCTGCTCGGCGAGGTCCTTGCGCGTCGAGGCGATGCAGGAGAGGTGCGGCGCCGCCTCGTGGCCGGCGGCGCGGATCTCGAGCACCGTCTCGAGCGTGCCTTCGCGGGTGGAGCCGCCGGCGCCGAAGGTGCAGGAGAAAAACCGCGGCTTGAGCGCCGCCAGCTCCTGCCAGGTCGCCCGCAGCTTCGCTTTCCCCTCCGGCGTCTTCGGCGGAAAGAACTCGAAGCTATTGTCCATCGACGTAGGGCTTGAGCGCCGCGTACACCGCGCGGTTGACGGGCGCGTCGAGGCCCGCCTCGTCGCTCATCCTCGCCACGGCGCCGCAGAGCCACGGCGCCTCGAGCCGCCCCCGGTTCTCGAGGTCATGGGCGAGCGAAGCCTTCATCCCGGCGTGCAGGCCGTCGGCGAACTTCATGCGCGCCTCGACGAAGTCGTCGGCGAGCGCCACGCCTCGCGCGCGGCCCAGGCGCCAGGTCTCTCGCATCGCCTGCTCGAAGAGCCAGCGCAGGTCGGGATCGCTTCGCACCACGCCGAGCGGCGCGCGGGCCACCGCCGTGGCGCTCGAAACCGCCACCAGGAACACGAACTTCTCCCAGTTCGCTCTTACGATGTCGTCCGGGATCTCCGCGTTGATCTTTGCTTCCCGGCAGGCCGCGAGGAACGCCTCGGCTTTTCCCTTCTGTGAAGGCAGGACGGGCCCGAACTGCAGCCGCGACATGTCGCCGATGTGCTCGATCACGCCCGGCGATTTGACGCGCGTGGCGATGTAGGCGGAGCCGCCCAGCACGGCCTGCTCCGGAAATATTTTTCTGAGGCGTGCGATCGATTCGACTCCGTTCTGGAACGGGATGATCGCGGTCTCCGGCCCGACGACCGGCCGCAGCATCTCGGCGGCCGCTTCGGTGTCCCAGAGCTTGACCGCAAAGATCACCACGTCGACGACGTTCGCTTCCCGCGGATCCTCGAACACGCGCACCTTGAGGGACGCGTTCCCATGCGGGCTTTCCACCTTCAATCCACTGGTGCGAATGGCTTCGAGGTGCCTACCGCGCGCGAAGAAGGTGACGTCGTGGCCGGCCTGCTGAAGCCTGGCGCCGAAGTAGCCGCCAACGCCTCCGGCGCCCATGGCGGCGATTTTCATTATTTCAGTAGCGGTAGTGGTCGGACTTGTACGGCCCGGCCTTCGCTACCCCGATGTATTTGGCCTGCTCGTCGGTGAGGTCGGTCAGCATCGCGCCGAGCTTCGAGAGCTGCAGCCGCGCCACCTTCTCGTCGAGCTGCTTCGGCAGGATGTAGACGCCCACCGGATACTTCGCCGTGTTGGTGAAGAGCTCGATCTGCGCGAGCACCTGGTTCGCGAACGACGAGCTCATCACGTACGACGGGTGGCCGGTGCCGCAGCCGAGATTCACCAGCCGCCCTTCGGCCAGCATGATGATGCGCTTGCCGTCGGGGAAGATGACGTGGTCGACCTGCGGCTTGATGTTGTCCCACTTGTACTGGCGCAGCGCGGCGATGTCGATCTCGTTGTCGAAGTGGCCGATGTTGCACACGATCGCGTTGTTCTTCATGCGCTTCATGTGCTCGTGGGTGATGACCATGAAGTTGCCGGTCGCGGTGACGAAGATGTCCGCCTTGTCGGCGGCGTAGTCCATGGTCACGACCTTGTAGCCCTCCATCGCCGCCTGCAGCGCGCAGATCGGGTCGATCTCGGTGACCCAGACCTGCGCCTGGAGCCCGCGCAGCGCCTGGGCCGAGCCCTTGCCGACCTCGCCGTAGCCGGCGACCACCGCGACCTTGCCCGCGACCATGACGTCGGTGGCGCGCTTGATCCCGTCGACCAGCGACTCGCGGCAGCCGTAGATGTTGTCGAACTTCGACTTGGTCACCGAGTCGTTCACGTTGATGGCAGGGAAGAGAAGCCGTTTTTCCTTCGCCATCTGGTAGAGGCGATGCACCCCGGTGGTGGTTTCCTCGGTCACCCCCAAGATGCCCTTTCCGACCTTCGAATACCACCCGGGCTGGGATTGCAGGCGTGCCTTGATGGCCTTGAAAAGCGAGACTTCTTCCTCGCTTTTGGGATCGTCGAGCAGGGAAGCGTTCTGCTCGGCCTTCTTGCCGAGGTGCACCAGCAGCGTGGCGTCCCCGCCGTCGTCCAGGATCATGTTGGGCCCGCCGGCGCCGAACTCGAAGATCCGGTGGGTGTATTCCCAGTACTCGTCGAGCGACTCGCCCTTGTAGGCGAACACCGGCGTGCCCCCGGCGGCGATGGCGGCGGCGGCATGGTCCTGGGTCGAGAAGATGTTGCAGGACGCCCAGCGCACTTCCGCCCCCAGCGCCTTCAGGGTCTCGATCAGCACCGCGGTCTGGATCGTCATGTGCAGCGACCCGGCGACGCGCGCGCCCTTCAGCGGCTGGCGCGATGCGTACTCCTGCCGGATCGCCATCAGCGCCGGCATCTCCGATTCGGCGATCGCGATCTCCTTGCGGCCCCAGTCGGCGAGCGCCAGGTCGGCGACCTTGAAATCCGTGAATCTCGAATCAACCTTCATCGAACCTCCTGAAAAGCAAAGGCGCTCGCACCGTTTCCAGTGCGAGCGCCGTTGGATTTGGCTGAGCCTGACCCCGCCGTGGTCGGACTGCGATTTGGCAGGGACGCAACGCTCCTCAGCGGCGTGAATTCTACCCGGATATTGTTCCTGTTCAAAGGCCGGCCGAGCCTGCATGCTGGCGGCCCGTGGACAGCTCGTACGTAGCCAGCGTCGTTTTCCTGAAGATCCAGGAGTTTGCCTCTCGCGCAGCGAGCGAGCAGGCGCGCCAGCGCGCGCAGCTCGAGGCCGTGATCGCGGTCACGACGGCGGACCTCGCGCCCGCGAGCCGCGTCGTGCTGGACGCTTCCGACGGCGCGGCGATCGTCGTGCTTGCGAATCCCGCGGGCGCGCTGCGGCTCGCCGAGCGCGCGCTCAAAGCGTCGGCGGCAGGCCTGCCGCTCTGCGCAGGGATCAACCACGGCGCGGTGCGCGTTCTCGGCAGCGGAATGGGCGAGGCCATGGTGGGCGACGGCATCGCCGTGGCCGCGAGCATCGCTCAGTTCGCGCCGGCCTCCGAGGTGCGCGCGACGCGGGCGTTTCGCGACGCGCTCGCCGACGCCGCCCCCGGACAGGAAGCGTCGCTGGTGCCGAAGGGCGCCTCCTCCGACGCGAGCCTGCGCAGCCACGAGCTCTTCACCCGCGATCGCGCCGAGCTGCAGCGCCGTGCACGCACCTACAGAGCGCTCAGCACCGCGGCCGTCGTCGTGCTGCTCGCGAGCGGCATCGGCTGGCGCGTCTCGCAGCAGGGCAAGGATGCCTTCTTCGACGGGCTCGCCGCCAAGTACCGCGCCACCACGGCGCAGGGCGAGCGTTACGTGCGCGGGCTCGTCGACAAGGCGAAATTCCAGTGAGCAAGCAGAAGAAGATCGGCCGCTACAAGATCCTCGGCGAGCTCGGCCGCGGCGCGATGGGCGTGGTGTACCGGGCCGAGGATCCGGCGCTCGACCGCGTGGTCGCGCTGAAGACGATCCTCCTCTCCGACGACGTCGAGAACCGCAAGGACTATGAGAAGCGCTTTGCCCTCGAGGCGAGGGCCGCGGGCAAGCTCAACCACCCGAACATCGTCACCACCTTCGATTTCGGCGAGGAGGGCGACCTCGCTTTTTTGGCGATGGAGCTGCTCGAGGGCACGGACCTGCGCACGCGGCTGAAGGAAAAGGGCCTTGCCACCGATGACGCGGTCGAGATCGCGGTGCAGGTCGCCGACGGCCTCGGGTTCGCGCACGAGCGCGGCGTCGTGCACCGTGACATCAAGCCGGGCAACATCATGCTCCTCGAGCGCGGCGGCGCAAAGATCATGGACTTCGGCATCGCCCGGATGCGCTCGGACGACTTCAAGACCAGCACCGGGATGGTGCTCGGCACGCCGCGCTTCATGTCGCCCGAGCAGATCGCGGGCGTCGCGGTCGACCAGCGCTCCGACGTGTTCTCGCTCGGCGTGGTGCTCTACGAGATGCTGACCGGCCAGATGCTCTTCGCCGGCGCCGACTCCGCGCAGATCGCGCATAACGTCACCAACATCGAGCACGAGCCGCCGTCGCGGCGCAACAAGGAAGTGAGCTCGCTCCTAGACTTCGTGGTCGCGCGCGCGCTGAAGAAGGATCCCGCGGTGCGCTACCAGGACGCCTACGAGTTCGCGGCGGACCTGCGCACCTGCCTCGCCGAGCTGCGCGGCCAGCCGGCGACCGAAACCAAGCGCGACACGACCAAGACCGTCAAGCTCGCGCGCAAGATCGACAGCAAGCAGCCCGCGCCGGTGGCGGGCGCGATCGCCGCGAGCACGCGGCTTTCGCTCTCGCGCCAGTTCGATTCGCGCGCGGCGCTGAAGCGCCTCGCCGCGCCCGGGATGCTTGACCGAGCCTCGCTCGTGCGCCCGCCGAGGCACGTCGGCCTGCTGCGCCGGATCTGCCGCGACGCCGGCCCGCGGCTCCTCTTCATCTCCTCGCTTCTCGCCGCCGCCGCAGGCAGCTGGATCGCCTTCGGCTGAGTCCCGCTTCGCAATCGGCTTTCAGTTCCTGCAGCATCAACGGTATGATCGCGCCCACGATGCATCTGGGACCGAGATCTATCGTCGCCGTGGGTGTGGTGCTCGCCGCCGGCTGCGTCAGCATGCCCGGCCCCGCCCCCGCTCCGTCGACCGATTCGAGCACGAAGGCGGTCTCGAGCCTGGTCGAGAGCGCGCGCGCCGACGCATCCGCGGGACGCCTGGACAGCGCCGCAGCCTCCATGGAACGGGCGATCCGGCTCGCGCCACGCAATGCGCGCTTATGGCAGGAGCTCGCGCGCGTGCGGCTCAAGCAGGGCGATTTCGCCCAGGCGGAGCACGTCGCCCTGAGGTCCAACAGCCTCAACCGCGGCGATGCGAGCCTGCGGGTCGAGAACTGGGACATCATTGCGCAAGCACGCGCGGCACGCGGGGATACCGCGGGAGCGAGCTCCGCACGCGAGCTGGCCAAGCGAATCGAATACTAGGAAGCCTCGAACGTAACGAGGCCCATGCCGGTGGTCATGGGTGCGTAGTAATGGCGATGGACGCGCTTGCCGCGCGCGGCCCCGCGCATCGTCAGCCACATGATCAGCTCCACCGCCTCGGCGCCGGCCTCCTCCATGATCTTCTGGTGCGTGATGCCGGCAAGCGCCGCGGGGTCGGATTCGAGCCTGTCGAGGAACCACTGGTCGAACGCTTCGTTGACGTGGCCGAAGCGCCGGCCCTGGAGCTGGTGCGACATGCCTCCGGTTCCCATGACCACGACGCGCGCGTCAACGGGGTAAGACTCCACCGCGGCCCGCAGGGCGTATCCAAGGCGGAAGCAGCGTCGCGCGGTGGGCAACGGGTGTTGGATGACGTTCACCTGCAGCGGGATGGCGCGCACCGGCCAGCCCCTCATTGCTTCCTGACCTTGCCCATGGGGAAAGCACAGGTTCATCGGCACGAGGAAGCCGTGCTCGACGGCGATCTCCTGGCACAGCGTGAGGTCGAATTCGTGCTCGTAGATGAGCGCTTCGGAAAGATGGATGGAGAGATCGAGGTCGCCCTTCACCTCGGGCAGCGGCCGCGTACCGAAGCCTTCGTCTCCGATGGCATAGCGCTCGGCAACGCCGAGCGCGAAGGTGGGGTACTTGTCGAAGCCGAAGTCTGCCGCGTGGTCGTTATAGACCACGATGGCGACGTCGGGTTTCAGTTGCGCGAGCCACTCGCGCACCGGGACGTACGCATCGAAAAGCGGCTTCCACGCCGGCTCCTGCGTGCGGTTGCGGTCCACGACCGGACCGACCGATGGAACGTGCGACAGCCCGATCCCTCCGACGATCTTTCCCATCAAACCGCGCCGGAGATCTTGCGGGTTGAGAGAAACTCTTCGTAGCTCTCGCCACGCATCTGGGCGCCCATCCGGTAGAGCCCGTTGCCGGTGACCGAGCCGATCTTAAGAAGGTAGTAGATGTTTGTGCCGGCCTCGATAAGACCCTTGAAGTCGCGCTTGCGGATGAGCTCTTTTTCAGTGTCGGTGAGCGCGAAGCGCGACATGACCGCCTCCTCGTCCCGCTTGAAGGCTTCACGCTCCTGCGACGAGCAGAGCGCCGCGCACAGCTTGTTCAGCCGCCGCCCGCGATGCGACAGGCGCAGATCGAAGATGCTGGTATCGGGAATCGGCCGCAGCATGATCCGAGCATACTACCCGGCGAACTCACCGAGGAAGATGCGCTTCACCTCGGCCGAGCGAAGAAGCTCCGAAGAAGGCCCGCTCAAGACCGTGCGGCCCGACTCGAGCACCACGCCGCGGTCGGCGAGCCGGAGCGAGAGCTCTACGTTCTGCTCGATGAAGAGAATGCCGATGCCCTGCTCGCCGCGGATGCGGCGCACCAGCTCGCCGATCTCCGCCACCATCATGGGCGCAAGGCCGAGGAACGGCTCGTCGATCATCAGCAGCTTGGGCCGCGCCATCAGGCCGCGCGCGATCGCCACCATCTGCTGCTCGCCGCCGGAGAGCGTATGCGCGAGCTGCGAGCGGCGCGTCCTGAGCAGCGGGAGAAGGGCTTCCAGCCGAGCGAGCGTCTCCTCGCGCTGTGGCCGGGCACGCGGATTGTGGGCGCCGAGGAGCACGTTGTCGTGCACCGTGAGGAAGGGAAAGAGCCGCCTTCGCTCGAGGACGTGCGCGATGCCCAGCGCTGCGCGGCGGTGGGCCGGCATGCCGTCGACGCGCTGCCCTTCGAACACCACGCTGCCGGCGCGCGGCCGCAGCAATCCCGAGATCGTGTTCACGAGCGTGGACTTGCCGGCGCCGTTCGGGCCGAGCACGGCGACGATCTCGCCGGCCCCCACACGGAGGCTCGCTTCCCACAGCACCTGGAAGTCGCCGTAGGCGACATCGAGCGAATCGACGGCAAGCTGAGGCGTCGCGTTCACGCGACGTAGGCCTGGCCGAGGTAGGCCTCGACCACCTTGGGGCTGCGCGCCACGGCAGCGGTTTCGCCGTCGGCAATCACCTCGCCCATGTGCAGCGCGACGATGCGCTGCGCGACCGCGGTGACCACCCGCATGTTGTGCTCGATCACGAGGAGCGTCAGTCCGCCCGCGTGGAGCTCGCGCACGAGATCGACCAGCGCCGGAATGGAGCGTTGGTCGACGCCGCCGGTCACCTCGTCGAGCAGGAGCACCCGCGGCCCGGTGGCGAGCGCCCGCGCGAGCTCGAGGCGCTTGCGCTGTCCGGTCGAGAGCGTGCGCGCATGGGCGTTCGCCTTCTCGAGAAGGCCGACGCGCCGCAGCCACTCGTGCGCCTGCGCGCGCGCATGCTTCACGTCCTTGGTTCGGGTAAGGGCGCCGACCATGACGTTTTCGGCGACCGTCATGCCCTGGAACGGGCGCAGCTTCTGGAAGGTCCGGGCGATGCCGCGGCGGCAGACGAGGTCGGGCGAAAGCCCGGTGAGGCGCGCCCCTTCGAGCTCGACTTTCCCCTCGTCGGGCGCGCAGAAGCCGCTGATGCATTCGAAAAGCGTCGACTTGCCGGCGCCGTTCGGGCCGATGATGCCGACGAGCTCGCCGGCAGCGACGTCGAACGTGATGCCGCGGTTGGCGATGATGCCGCCGAAGCGCTTGGTGATCGCGTTCACCCGAAGGAACGTCATGACGACTTTCTGAAGAAACCAACCAGGCCGAACGGCGCGTACCGGACCATGAGGATCAACGCGGTCCCGTAAAGAATGAGGTACAGCCCGACGAGGTGCGAGCCGAGCCCGCCGAACTCGGCGCGCAGCCACGTTTCCACGCTCGTCACGAGCACTGAACCGAGGAACGGCCCGAGCGCGGTGCCCAGCCCGCCGATGATCGCGGCAAGCGCAAAGCGCACCGAAAGGTCGACCGAGAAGACGTAGAGCGGATCGACGAAGCCGACGTACTGCGCCCAGAGCGCGCCGCACACGGCGGTGAAGGCTGCGCTCGCGGCGATCGCCGCGACCTTGAGCCGGCGCGCCCTCACGCCGAGCGAGAGCGCCGCGTCCTCGTCCTCGCGCACTGCCGCGAGCTGGAAGCCGCGTCGTGAGCGCTCCAAGTACAGCTGAGACAGATAGATTGCCAAGGCCAGGCCGAGGACGATCCAGACCCAGATGCGCTTGTCGGCGATGCCGAGCGTCCAGAACCCGGCGCGGAACGGCACCGGAATTCCCTCCGAGCCGGAAGTGAAGCCGCGCCAGCGGGCCGCGCCGAGGAGGAGCACCTGCGACACCGCGATGGTCGCGATGACGAAGTACGGCCCGCGCAGGCGGTTGGAAAGGAAGCCGATGACCGTGCCCGCGGCCGTCGCGAGTGCAGCGCCGATGGCGACGCCGTACCACGGCGAGATGTTCCAGCGCACCCCGCAGAGCGCGGCGGCGTACGCGCCCAGGCCGAAGAACGCGGAGTGGCCGAGCGAGATCTGTCCCGCATAGCCGCCGGCGATGTTCCATGCGCCCGCGGCGCATCCCCAGACGAGGATGAGCACCAGCGTATCCAGAAGAAAGGCGTCGTCGACGGCGAGCGGCGCAAGCCCGGCGGCGGCGAAGAAGGCGATCGCGGCGGCCGCCGAGGTCCTCATACGCCGAGCGACTCCGAGCCGCGCTGGCCGAGAAGGCCCGCCGGCCGCACCACGAGAATGGCGATGAAGAGGAGCAGGTAGAGCACCTCCTTCCAGGAGGTCCCGATGGTGTAGGAGCCGACGACTTCGACGGCGGCGACGATGAGAGCCGCGACGAGCGCCCCCACCATGTCGCCGAGCCCGCCGAGCACGACGGCGATATAGGCGATGAGCACGAATTGCAGCCCCGCGGTCGGATAGACCGGATAGATCGGCGCGAGCAGCACGCCGGCCCCGCCGACGCACGCGATGCCGACCGCCCACGTCAGCGCATAGATGCGGCCGGTGTCGATTCCCATCAGCATGGCCGCGGAGCGGTCCTGGGCCGTCGCGCGCATCAGCTTCCCGGTGTAGGAGAAGCGCATGAAGGCGAAGAGCGCGCCGGTGGCGGCGACGGCGAGGACGAACGCCACCGCCTGCGCGAGATTCATCACCGCGCCGCCGAGGTTGATCACCGACCCGTAGTAGCTCGTGCGCACGAAGCGCGCGTCGCCGGTCCAGAGCACGAGCGCCAGGTTTTGCAGCACGATGGAGAGGCCGACGGTGGTGAACACCTGCACGTTGTGCGAGGTGTGCACGATGGGCCGCATGACGAGCGCGTAGCTTCCCCAGCCCACCGCAAGGAAGAGGGGCACGGCGAGGACCAGCGTCAGGTACGGATCCGCGTGCAGCAGCGTGAAGGCCCAGAACGCCGCGTACATTCCCAGCATCAGGAATTCGCCGTGCGCGAAGTTCACGACGCGCATGACGCCGAAAATCAGCGTCAGCCCGACCGCGATCAGGGCGTAGATCCCGCCGAGCAGGATCGTCGAGACGACGAGCTGGGCGACCAGGCTATTTACGCGGGTTATTTACGTTGCTGCCAAGGGCCGAGCGGCACCCACTTCGCGCGGTTGCTCGTGAGGTCCTCCGGCCAGACGGTGACGAGCGAGCCGTTCTGCCACTGCAGCATGTAGTGCTGCACGCGCTCGTTCGAATTCTGTCCCGATTCGTCGAACTTCACGCCCCAGCCGTTGATGAGGCTGCCGACCGGGACATCCATCTTCATCACCGCGGCGCGGAACTTGTCCAGGTCGTCGGTCTTGGCGGCGTCGAGCACGACCTTCAGGAGCCACAGGCCGCCCGCGGCAAGCTGGTGCCCGCCGGTGGGCACGTCCGAGCCGGTCTTGGCCTTCACCGCCTCGCGGAAGGCGCGCTCGATTTTCTGCCCGTCGGGCCGCATCTTGTCGACGAGGAAGCCCACGCCGGGCTCGCTCAGCGCGAAAGGCCCGTTCGAATCGTTCCCGAGCGCCTTGCCGAAGCCGGGATTGCCGTAGCCGGTCGCGCCGGCGTGCACCACCGCCTTCACGTCGAAATTCTGCTCGCGCGCCTGGCGCCAGAAGAGGATCGCGTCCTGGTCGCGCGCGATGTGATGCACCACGTCCGGATTCGCGCCCTTCAGCTTGAGGATGACCGGCGTGAGATCGTTGGTGGTGAAGGTGTAGTACTCGAGCGCCACCTCCTGCATGCCGAATTCCTTCTTGGCGCGCTCGCGCGCCGCCTCGGTGACGCCTTGGCCGTACGAGGAGTCCTCGGCGATGTAGGCGATGCGCAGCTCGCTCGGCTTCTTGCCGAGGCGCGGCGCGAGGTACTTGGCGATGAACTCCACGTTGTACCAGCCGAAGCCGACGCCGTCGATTTCCGTGCGGAAGACGTTCTTCAGTCCGCGCCGGGTAAAGCGCGGATCGACGCACGAGGTCTCCCAGTAGATGACGTTCTGCCGCGCCGCCGCCTCGCTCGCCGCGCCGCACAGCGTCGAGGAGAACGTGCCGGTGATGATCTTTACCCGCTCGCGCGTCGCGAGCCGCGTGGCCTCCGACGCCGCGGCGGTCGGGTCGGGCGCGTCGCCGACCACGAGGACGAGCTTGCGGCCCATCACGCCGCCGAACTGGCTGTTGATGAGGTCGCGCATGATCTCGTAGCCCTCGAGGTGCAGCTTGCCCTGCACCGCGAGGTTGCCGGTGAGCGGCTCGAGCACGCCGAGCCGGTATTCGCCCTTGAGTTGTGCCTGAGTGATCCCGAGATGAAACGCCAGCACGGCGCCAAGCGCGCCGGCGATGAGCTTCTTCATGTCCCGCCCCCTCCTCACAGGTTGGAGAAACGGCGAGAGAATGCCCTATCGGCGCGTCGCGGTAAATGACCTCAAATCAGGGACAGACCACGTTTTCCCGCATCGAGGTCTGAAAAAACGTGGTCTGTCCCTGATTATGGGAGGGCGAATCAGCCGCCCCAGACTTCGCGGGCCGTCTCGATACAAAGGCGAAGCTTCGCCTTCTCCTGCTCTTCCGTGAGGTTGTTGCCGTGGTGGGTGCTCGAGAAGCCGCACTGCGGGCTCAGGCAGAGGTTTTCCATCGGCACGAACTTGGACGCCTGCTCGATCCGCTGCTTGAGCTGATCCTTGGCCTCGAGCTGCGGCACCTTGGAGCTCACCAGGCCGAGCACGACTTTCTTCCCTTTCGGGATGTAGCGCAGCGGCTCGAATCCGCCGGCGCGGTCGGTGTCGAACTCGAGGAAGAAGCCGTCGACGTCGATCTTCGAGAACGCGGTCTCCGCGACGTAGTCGTAGCTGCCGCTCGCGAGCCAGGTGCTCTTGAAGTTGCCGCGGCAGGTGTGGATGCACACTGCCATGTCGTCGGGCACGTCGCGGATCGCGGCGTTGACGGCCTCGGCGTAAAGCGCCACGTCCCTCTTCGGATCGTCGCCGAGCTTGCGGAACTGCTCCTGCACCTTCGGGTCGCCGAACATCGCGATGGTGGTGTCGTCGATCTGGAGGTAGCGGCAGCCCGCCTTGTACAGGTCCGCGATCTCCTCGCGATAGCACTGCGTGAGGTCGGCCCAGAAGTTATCGAGGTCGGGGTAGGTCTTCTTGATCGAGGCGCGGTCGGCGCGAGCGTGGAGCATCGCCGGCGAGGGCATGGTGAACTTCGGCGTGCCCTTGCTTACGTTCGCCTTGAGGAACTTGAAGTGCTCGAGCATGTTCGGCCGCGTGCGGCGGATGCGGCTCTCGACCAGCATGAACGGCGGCTGCTCGTCGGTGCCCTTGAACTTGGCGTCGCCGTAGGCGTCGCCCTTCGCGAGCTCCACGCCGTCGAAGCCATGCAGGAAATCGATGTGCCACCAGTCGCGGCGGAATTCGCCATCGGTCACCGACGGGATGCCGATCGACTCCTGCAATGCGATCACTTGCTTGATGCAGCGCTCCTGCACCGCCTTCAACTGCTCTTGCGTGATCTCACCTTTCTTCGCTCTGGCACGCGCCTCGTGAAGCTCGCGCGGACGCAGCAGGCTGCCGACGTGGTCGGCACGAAAGGGTGGTTTCATCGGACCTCCTTGAAACAAACTACGCTGCTTGCTTGAGCGCGAGCGCCTTGTCCGTGGCTTCCCAGGTGAATTCAGGCTCCTCGCGGCCAAAGTGGCCGTAGGCGGCGGTTTTCTCGTAGATCGGCCGCAGCAGGTCGAGCATCTGGATGATGCCCTTCGGCCGCAGGTCGAAGTTCGCCTGCACGAGCTGCGCGAGCTTCTCGTCGGAGAGCTTGCCGGTGCCGTGCGTCGTCACCATCACGCTGGTCGGTTGCGCCACGCCGATGGCATACGAGACCTGCACCAGGCAGCGCGAGGCAAGCCCGGCGCCGACGATGTTCTTCGCGACATAGCGCGCGGCATACGCCGCTGAACGATCGACCTTCGACGGGTCCTTGCCGGAGAACGCGCCGCCGCCGTGCGGCGCCGAGCCGCCGTAGGTGTCGACGATGATCTTGCGGCCGGTGAGGCCGCAGTCGCCGGTCGGCCCGCCGATCTCGAAAGCGCCGGTCGGGTTGACCAGATATTTCACCTTGCCCTTCACCATGTTTTTCGGCAGCACGGGCTTGATGATCTGCTCGATCACGGCCTCCTCGATCTGCTTGTGGGTGAGGCCGGGCGCGTGCTGGGTGGAGAGCACCACCGTCTCGATCGACTCGGGCTTGCCGTGCGCGGCGTAGCGCATGGTGACCTGCGACTTGGCGTCGGGCCGCAGCCACGGCAGGCGGCCGTCGCGGCGCACTTCGGCCTGGCGCTCGACCAGCCGGTGCGAGAGGTAGATCGGCATCGGCATCAGCTCCGGCGTCTCGTCGCAGGCATAGCCGAACATCAGGCCCTGGTCCCCGGCGCCCTGGTCGAGGTCGAGGCCCTTGCCTTCGTCCACGCCCTGCGCGATGTCGCGCGACTGCTCGCCGTAGGCGACGATGACTGTGCAGGTGTGGGTATCGAAGCCGATCTTCGGATCGGTGTAGCCGATGCGCTGGATGGTCTTGCGCGCGACCGCGTCGAAATTCACCCGCGCGTTGGTGGTGATCTCGCCGGCCAGCACCACGAGGTTGTTCTTCACCAGCGTCTCGGCAGCGACGCGCGAGCGGGGGTCCTGGGCTAAAATCGCGTCGAGCACCGCATCGGAGATCTGGTCGGCGACCTTGTCCGGATGCCCTTCGGACACCGATTCGGACGTAAACAGAAATTCGCTCATTGCGTGCGCCTTCTTGTGGGAGGGCGCAAGGATACCAAAATCTTGTCTTTCCCCAGCGTTCTCCTGCGTTTCGCCGGGAAGCTGCCGTTGCCGCTCTTGCATGCGTTGGGAAGCGCCCTCGGCTGGGCGATCTATGGGATTTCGCCCACCTATCGCAGGAACCTGCGCGCCAATCTGCAGCAGGCCGGGTACACCGACGCGCGCACCCGGCGCGAGGCGATCGGCGCGGCGGGCAAGATGCTCACCGAGCTGCCCGCGCTCTGGTTCCGGCCGCACGCCGAAGTGGCGGCGATGGTGCGAAGCGTGCATGGCATGGAGCAGGCGTTCGCCGCGCGCGACGAGAGAAAGCCGCTGCTTTTTCTCACTCCGCATATGGGCTGCTTCGAGGTCACCGCGCAATACGCCGCGCTGCACATGCCGATCACGGTGCTCTACCGGCCGCCCAAGATGGGCTGGCTCGACCCGCTCATGCGCGAAGGGCGCAACCGGCCGAACGTGCGCCTGGTGCCCGCAGACGTGAGCGGCGTGCGCGCGATCTTCAAGGCGCTGCGCGACGGCGAGGCGGTCGGCTTCCTCCCCGACCAGGTGCCCGGCGAAGGCGAGGGCGACTGGGCCGAGTTCTTCGGCCGCCCCGCGTACACCATGACCCTCGCCGCCCGGCTTGCCGAGCGCGAAGGGGTGCGCTGCTTCCTCGCCTTCGGCTGCAGGCTGCCCCGCGGGCGGGGCTACGAGCTCCGGGTCAGGCCGTTTCCCGAAAAGCTGGAGGGGGAATCCGCCACCCGGCGCCTGAACCGCGCGCTCGAGGACCTGGTGCGCGAATGCCCGGGCCAGTACCTCTGGAGCTACAACCGCTACAAGGTGCCGAGAGGAGCGCGCCCTGCTTAGCCGACTGCTCGGCCGGCTTTTCGGCCTAGGGTTCGTGGCCTTCATGTGGCTGGTGCGTTTCCTGCCCTTTCGCGCAGTGGCGGCGATCGGCGAGGCGACGGGATCGGTCGTCTTCTGGCTCATCCCAAAGCGGCGCAAGGTCACGCGCGTCAACCTCGCCAAGTGCTTCCCTCAGATGAGCGAGCGGGATCGAGAGGCGATCGCACGCGCGCACTTCCGCGCCTTCCTTCGCAGCTTCATCGACCGGGGGATTCTCTGGTGGTCGGCGCCCGAGCGGGTGGAGGCGCTGGTCGGGATCGAGGGCTTCGAGCATCTTCAGGCCGTCGCGGGACAGCGCATCGTGCTCTTCGCGCCGCACTTTCTCGGCCTGGACGCGGGCGGTATCCGCCTCGCCAAGCAATGGCCGCGCATGGCGAGCATGTACTCGCGCCAGAAGGATCCGCTGCTCGACCGGCTGCTCCATGCCGGGCGGCTTCGCTTCGGCGGCGCGATCTATCCGCGGCAGGCGGGCATCCGCAAGATCCTGCGCGCCGTCCAGGCGGGCGAGAGCTTCTACTACCTTCCGGACATGGACTTCGGGCCGAAGGCGTCGGTGTTCGTGCCGTTCTTCGGCGTGCCCGCCGCGACCACCGTCGGACTGTCGTATATTGCCCGGGTCACCGGCGCCCGCGTCGTGCCCTGCGTCACGCGCATGCTGCCCGACGGCCGTTATGTCGCTCGGCTCTACCCGGCCTGGGAGGGCTTTCCGACCGGCGACGACAAGGCCGACGCGCGGCGCATGCTGGCCTTCATCGAGGAGCGCGTGCTGGAGATGCCCGAGCAGTACCTCTGGATGCACAAGCGGTTCAAGACCCGCCCCGAAGGGGAAGCAAAATTCTATTGAGAGTCGCGGTCGTGGGCGCGGGCCACATGGGCCGCTACCACGCGGAGAAACTCGCCGCGCGCAGCGACTGCCGTCTCGTAGGCGTGGCGGACGTGGACCTCCAGCGCGCCCAGGCGCTCGCGCAGGATCTCGGCTGCCCGGCTTTTTCCCATTATCAGGAGACATTCAGGCATGCCGACGCGGCCGTGGTCTCGGTACCGACCGAGCGCCATCACGAGGTCGCGGGCGCCTGCCTCGACGCCGGCCTGCACGTGCTCGTGGAAAAGCCGATCGCGGCCGACCTCGCGCAATCCGATGACTTGATTTCCCGGGCAGGAAAGAAGAACCGGGTACTGCAGGTCGGCCACGTGGAGCGCTACAACGCCGCGTTTCGCGCGCTCGCCGCGCGCGTGCAGCGGCCGCTGCTGATCGACGCCGAGCGCCTTTCGGGGTTCAAGGCGCGCGGCGCGGACGTCGACGTAGTGCTCGATCTCATGATCCACGACCTCGATCTCTGCCTGGCGCTCGCAGGCTCCGAGGTGAGCGAGCTGAGCGCTTGCGGCTTTCGCCTCATGACGCAGGAGATCGACATTGCGACGGCGCGGATCGAGTTCGTAAACGGCTGCGTCGCGAACCTCTCAGCGAGCCGGGTCAGCCAGGTGCCGGTGCGCAAGCTCCGCGTGTTCCAGCCCGGGCTCTACGTGTCGGCCGATCTGCAGGCCGGGAGTCTGCGCTACGTCGGCCAGGCCCAGGGCACGATCGACGAGCGGGAAGAGAGCCACGCCGGCGGCGATGCGTTGGCGTCCCAGGCGGAGGCCTTCGTGAAGGCGATCGAGGGAGACGCGGCCGCCGGCGTCGACGGCGAGAGCGGCCGCAAGGCGCTCGGCCTCGCGCTCGAGGTCGGCAGGCTGGTGCGCGAGCGCCTGCAGAAGTTCGGATGAGCGCGGCGAATCCCATTCCCATGGCCGATCCGGCGGGCGAATACCGCCTGCTCAAGGTCGAGATCGATGCCGCGGTGAGCCGCGTGCTCGCTTCGGGCCGCTACGTCCTCGGCCCGGAGGGCGAAGCGCTCGAGCGCGACGTGGCCTCCTACGTGGGCGCGCGGTACGCGGTGGGCTGCAATTCGGGCACCGACGCGCTGCACCTGCCGCTCGTGGCGGCGGGCATCGGCGCCGGGGACGAAGTGATCGTGCCGGCGTTCACGTTCTTCGCTACCGCCGAGGCCGTTTCGCACACCGGGGCGACGCCCGTCTTTGCCGACATCGATCCCGGCAGCTTCAATCTCTGCGTCGATTCCCTGTCGAGGAAAATCACGGAAAAGACCCGGGCCGTCATCGCGGTCCACCTTTTCGGCCAGTGCGCCGACCTCGGCCGGATCGTCGAGCTCTGCCGCGGCCGCGGCCTCCTCCTCATCGAGGACTGCGCGCAGGCGCTCGGCGCCGCATACCAGGGCCGGCGGGCAGGCGCCTGGGGCGACTTCGGGTGCTTCTCGTTCTATCCGACGAAGAACCTGGCCGCGGTGGGTGACGCAGGCATGATCACCACCAGCAATCCGGGCCACGACAGCACGCTGAGGATGTTGCGTCATCACGGCAGCCGCCAGACCTACCTGCACGAGCGGGTGGGCTGGAACAGCCGCCTCGACGAGATCCAGGCGGCGGTGCTCCGGGTCAAGCTCCGGCGGCTGGACGAATTCAACGCCGCGCGCCGGCGCGTGGCGCAACGCTACCGCCAGAAGCTGAAGGGCGTGCAGGGCGTGCAGCCGCCGGTCGAGGACGCGCGCGGCACGCATATCTATCACCAGTTCACCGTGCGGAGCGGCCGGCGCGACGCCATCCGCGAGGCGCTCGCGCGCGACGGCATCGCGGCGTCGATCTACTATCCCACGCCCCTGCACCGGCAGCCCGCGTACGAAGCCGCGAACCGGGGCATGTCCTTCCCCGAGTCCGAAGCGGCGGCGAAGGCGGTACTCTCGCTTCCGATCCATCCGCGGCTCGACGACGGCTCGGTCGACCGCATCTGCGCCCGGGTCGAGGCCGCGCTCGCATGAAGCTCGCCTTCACCAAGATGCACGGCGCCGGAAACGACTTCGTGGTCATCGACGCCACGAGGGAGCCGTTCACCCTCTCTCGCGCGCAGCTCCGGCGCGTCGCCGACCGGCATCTCGGCGTGGGCTGCGACCAGATCCTCGTGGTCGAGCCGGGCGGGCGCGACAGCGACTTTCGCTACCGCATCTTCAATGCCGACGGCGGCGAGGTGGAGCAATGCGGCAACGGCGCGCGCTGCTTCGTCAAGTTCGTCCACGGCAAAGGCCTCAGCACGAAGCGCGAGCTGCGCGTCCAGACCCTCGGCGGGACGATCTTCCCGCGCCTGGAAGCCGACGGCGAGGTGACCGTCAACATGGGCGCGCCCACGAAACCGCAGTGGGAAAACCTGGCCGTGGGCGGCGACACCGTGGAGCTCGCCGTTCTGTCGATGGGAAATCCGCACGCGGTCCAGGTTGTGACAGACGTGGCGTCCTCGCCGGTCGGCACGCAGGGCCCGCTGCTCGAGCGCCACGCGCGCTTTCCCAACCGCGTTAACGCGGGCTACATGCAGGTGCACGACCGGCACCGTGTCGCGCTGCGCGTATGGGAGCGCGGGGCGGGCGAGACGCTCTCCTGCGGCACCGGCGCGTGCGCCGCGGTGGTCGCCGGAATCGCGCGCGGGCTGCTCGACTCCCCGGTGCGCGTCGAAACCCGCGGCGGAGCGTTGACCATCTCTTGGGCCGGCGGTGACAATCCGGTGTGGATGAAAGGCCCCGCCGAAACGGTGTACGAAGGTTTCCTGGACGTGTGAATCCATAACGACAACAGCCCGATGACGAACGACGAAATCGCCCGCTTCCTGCGCACCCATCCCAAGTTTTTCGACCAGCACCCCGAGCTCCTCGAGACGATCTACGTGCCGCATCCTTACGGCGGCCGCGCGATCGCGCTCTCGGAGCGCCAGACCGTGGCGTTGCGCGAGAAGGTCAAGCTGCTCGAGGGCAAGCTCGCCGAGATCATCAAGTTCGCCGAGGAGAACGACGCCATCGGCGAGAAAGTGCATCGCCTGTCCGTGGCGCTCGCCGGGGCGCGCGATTTCCCCGCGCTCGCGCGTTCGCTCTACTTCCACCTGCGCGAGGACTTCGCCGTCCCGCACGTGGCGCTCCGCGTGTGGGGCAAGTCCGTCGCGGCGGACCTCCAGGAGGCCGAGGCGGTGAGCGAGGCGCAGCGCCAGCAGGCCGAAGGCATGCCCATGCCGCAGTGCGGCCCCGCCGCGGGCAGCGTGTTCGCGCCGTGGTTCGGGGAGGCTGCCGAGCACGTGCGCTCGCTCGCGCTCGTGCCCATCGGCGACCAGGGGAAAATGAGCCCTCCCTTCGGCCTGTTAGCGCTCGGCAGCGAGGATCCGCAGCGCTTCTTCCCCGAGATGGGAACGCTCTACCTTCGTCGCATCGGCGAGCTATGCGCGGCCGGAGTGACGGCGCGGCTCTAGCCCGGGAGTACCTCGATGCCCTGCGGCATCGGCGCCGGCTCTCGCCGGCGACGCTGACCAATTATGGTCATGCGTTGAAGCTCCTGATAGAGCTTCTTCCCAGTCATTCATTTTCCGAGCTGGAGCCGGCGCAGGTGCGCCGCTTCGTCGCGGTGATGCATTCGCGCGGCCTCGGCCCGCGCTCGCTCGCCCTCATGCTTTCCGCCTGGCGCGGCTTCTATCACTGGCTGGTCCGGCACCACGGCTTCGGCGCGAATCCGGTGGTCGGCGTGCGCGCGCCCAAGGCGCCGCGGCCGCTTCCCAAGGCGCTTTCGGTCGAGGCGGCGCAGCACCTGCTCGACGAAAAGCCGGGAAGCCCGCAGCTCCTGCGCGACGCGGCGATGTTCGAGCTCATGTATTCGTCCGGTCTGCGCCTGGGCGAGCTGATCGCGCTCAACGTGGACGACGGCCGGCTCGATCTGCGCGAGGCGGAAGTCACCGTCACCGGCAAGGGATCGAAGACGCGCACGGTGCCGGTCGGCGCGAAGGCGCGCGAGGCGCTCAAGGCCTGGATCGCGAGCCGGGCTCAGGTCGCCGCGCCCGGGGAGCGCGCGCTTTTCGTCGGCGGGCGCGGCCGCCGCATCGCCCCCACGGTGGTCAATGCGCGGCTGCGGGCGTGGGCGCGGCGGCGCGGGCTCGCGCAGCGCGTGCACCCGCACATGCTGCGGCATTCGTTCGCCACCCACGTGCTGCAGTCCTCGCAGGACCTGCGCGCCGTGCAGGAGCTCCTCGGCCACGCCAGCATCGCCACTACCCAGGTCTACACCCACCTCGATTTCCAGGCGCTGGCGAAGGTGTACGACGCCGCGCATCCGCGCGCGCGCAAGAAGACCGCCCCTAAATGACCGTCCTTGTCCTGAAGAAGGGGCGCGAGAAGTCCCTGCGGCGGCGCCATCCCTGGCTCTTCTCGGGCGCGGTCGAAAAGCTCTCGGGCAAAGCGGGCGCCGGCGACACGGTCGACATCAGGGACGCCTCCGGCAAGGTGCTGGGGCGCGCGGCGTACAGCCCGAAGTCGCAGATCCGCGCGCGCGTGTGGACCTTCGACCCGAGCGAGGAAGTGGACGCCGCTTTCTTCCGCCGGCGCATCGAGCGCGCGCTCGCGCTGCGCGAGGCGCTGCCGGCGCGGCGCCACACCAACGCGCTGCGCCTGGTGCACGGCGAGTCCGACGGCCTGCCCGGCCTGATCGTCGACCGCTACGCGGACGTGCTGGTGGCGCAATTCCTCGCCGCCGGCGTCGAGCGCTGGCGCGACCCGATCCTCGACACGCTCTCCGAGCTCACCGCGGCGGAGGCGATCTTCGAGCGCTCCGACGCCGAAGTGCGCAAGCTCGAGGCTCTGCCCGCCCGGGTCGGCTTCGCGCGCGGCAACCGCAACGCGTCGCGCTGCCCGATCGTCGAGTACGGGCTCAACTTCCGCGTCGACGTCGAGCAGGGCCAGAAGACCGGCTTCTTCCTCGACCAGCGCGAGAACCGGCAGCGCGTGCGCGAGCTCGCGGCCGGCCGCGAGGTGCTCGACGGCTTCAGCTACACCGGCGGCTTCTCGATCGCGGCGCTCGCCGGCGGCGCGAGCAGGATCACCGCGATCGAGAGCTCGGCGCCCGCGCTCGAGGTGGCGCGCGAGAACCTGGCCGCGAACCCGTTCGACGCCTCGAAAGTGCAATTCGTGCAGGGCGACGTGTTCGCGCAACTGCGCACCCTGCGCGACCGGGCAGCGAAATTCCAGATGGTGGTCCTCGATCCGCCCAAGTTCGCGCCGGGCGCAGCGCAGGTGAAGAACGCCGCGCGCGCCTACAAGGACATCAACCTGCTTGCCTTCAAGCTGCTCGCCCCGGGAGGGCTGCTCGCCACCTTCTCGTGCTCGGGCGGGGTGTCGGCGGAGCTCTTCCAGTCGATCGTCGCCGGCGCCGCGCTCGACGCCGGCGCGGACGCGAAGATCGTCGAGCGCTTCGGCGCCGCCGCCGACCATCCCGTCGCGCTCGAGTTCCCCGAGGGCGAATACCTGAAAGGGTTGCTCCTGGTGAAGTCCTAAGCCGAACCTCAAA
>Ga0075424_100000029_pt1 | contig 69481 bp, 67 predicted proteins | sample SoiMethybrSBSTD3_FD_75301 | JGI IMG/M metagenome (GOLD analysis project Ga0075424, IMG submission 75301) | Bulk soil microbial communities from a Populus tree surrounding site in Tennessee, USA - Soil MetaG P. TD hybrid SBSTD3 | ecosystem: Environmental > Terrestrial > Soil > Tree plantation...
CTACCCGTTCCCCGCGGTCAGCCACGAGCCGCGCATCCAGCAGCTCTCCGACGACCTCGAGCGGATCGGGCTGCACCCGTTCCACGCCCCCTGCGGCGTGCTGCTGAACGAGACCGACATGCCCTACAGCCGCTGCGTGCGCTGTGGAACCTGCGACGGCTTCCCCTGCCTGGTGCACGCGAAATCGGACGCCGAGGTGATGGCGGTGCGACCGGCGCTCGAGCATCCGAACCTGACGCTGCTGACGAACGCGCGCGCCGTGAAGCTTGAGACCGACGAGGGCGGCCGCCAGGTCACTCGCGTGGTGGTGATGCTCGGGGATCAGCGCGAGGAGTACTCGGCCGACATCGTGGTCGTGTCGTGCGGTGCGGCCAACACGGCGGCCCTGCTGCTGGGCTCAGCCGGCGACAAGCACCCGCGCGGTCTCGCCAACAGCTCCGACCAGGTCGGCCGCAACTACATGTTCCACAACAGCCAGGCCGTGCTGGCGCTCTCCGAAGAGCCGAACCCGACGGTGTTCCAGAAGACACTGGGGCTGAACGACTTCTACTTCGGCACCGACGGCTTCGAATTCCCGATGGGCAACATCCAGATGGTGGGCAAGTCCACCGCCGAGATGTACCGCGGCGAGAAGCCGCTTGAGACGACGCTGGCACCGGAACGCACGCTGCGCAACATCGCCGAGCACGCCGTCGACTTCTGGCTCTCGACGGAGGATCTGCCGTCCGCCGACAATCGGGTCACCCTCGACGAGGAGGGCCGCATCCACCTGGCATACACGCCTGCCAACGAGGAGGCGCGCGACCGGCTGTACCACCAGCTGAAGTCGATGCTGGGCGACCTCGGCATGCATCCGCACCATCTGGTGCCACGCCACGCGTACCTGAAGACGGCGATCCCGGTCGCCGGAGTCGCCCACCAGGCCGGCACCTGCCGCTTCGGCGACGACCCGGACAGCTCGGCGCTCGACTCCAACTGCCGCGCGCACGAGGTGGACAACCTGTACGTGGTCGACACCAGCTGCTTCCCGAGCATCAGTGCGGTCAACCCGGCGCTGACGGCGATGGCCAACGCCTTGCGCGTGGGCGACCACCTGCTGGAGCGACTGGGCGTGACCGAGGCCGCGCAGGTCGCGGCCGGCTGACCGGTCAGCCCGGATCGCGCCCGCCCGATACGATCGCCGCGATGAGCGAGCCGACCGACCAGGATCGACCGCCCGGCGCGCGCCGCCGCCGCACTCCGGGCCTGACGATCGCGATCCGCCAGGCGGGCGCGAGCGCAACCCGCGTCACCCTGCTGCTGCCGGTGCGGGTCGCGCGCAGGGCACCCGGCATGGGATGGGTGGTGTCGCGGGGAAGCGCCGGGGTGGCCGGTGGCGCCCGCGCCACACGCGCCTACGGCGAGGCCCGGCTCGAGGAAGCGGCCGGCGAGGTGCTGGGATCGCGTGGCGTCGAGCGGGCCGTGGAGCGTGCGTTCGCCGGGCCGCTGCCCGAGCACGTGGCCAACGCCGCGGTCGAGCAGCGCGTGGTGCAGCGGATGGTCGCCGAGGTGCTCGCAAGCGTCGACATGCAGGCAGCGATCGCGGCCGCGCTCGAGCGCGAGCGTGCCGAGGGGCGGCTCGAACAGATCGTTGGAGAGGCGGCCAGAAGCCAGGCCGCCGAGGAGATCGCGCAGCGCGTGGTTTCGAGCCCGGAGCTGCAGCGGCTGATCGAGGAGGTGATCGCGAGCGACGCCGTGCGAACGGCGCTCGCCCGGCAGTCAGCATCGTTCGGTTCCGAGGTGGCGGGCGAGGTGCGGCACCGCACCCGGCGGATCGACGATCGCATCAGCGTGACCGGCTCGACGGCCGAAGCGCCGTCGCCCTACGCCGGCCTGCTGGGGCGGTTCATCGCCGGCGCGCTCGACCTGGCATTGATGTCGGTCGTTTTCCTGGGCGGCGCCGCAATGGTCGACGTCGTGTCGAACCTGGTGGGCGGCCTGCGGCCGTCGTGGCTGGAAGCGGCGATCGCGTCCGTCGGCGCGACGGTCGGCGCCGTCACGTACCTGGTGGTGTTCTGGACGGTCGCCGGGCAGACGCCGGGCATGCGCGCGATGGGCCTACGCCTGGTCGTGGGCCGGAACGGGACCCATCCGCCGGGCGCCGGCCGCGCCCTGCTGCGGGTGGTGGGGCTCGTGATCGCGATCGTGCCGTTCTTCGCCGGGTTCCTACCGATCCTGTTCGATCGCCGCCGCCGTGCCATTCAGGACATGCTCGCGGGCACGTCGGTGCGCGTGGATGAAGCCCATGAGGGCGGGTAGGCGGCCACGTCCCGGTGAGCAGCCCCACCCCGACCGGCGCATCTCCGCCCGATCCCGCCCAGCTGCTGCGAAGCCGCAGCTACGTGCTGGTGCTGGTGCTTGGCGCCATCATCGGGGTGCCTGTGGCAGCCGTCGCCTACTTCTACCTGAAGGCCGTCGCCGAAGCGCAGACCTGGGTGTTCACGACGCTGCCCGGCGATCTCGGGTTCAGCGGAGAGCCGACCTTGTGGCCGCTGCTGCCTCTGACGTTGTGCGGCCTGCTGGTCGGGCTCACGATTCGCTACCTGCCGGGAACCGGTGGACACAAGCCCGCCGAGGGATTCAAGTCGTCCGGAGCCGTGCCTCCGATCGAGCTGCCGGGCATCGTGATTGCATCGTTCGCCACGCTCAGCCTGGGTGTGGTGCTCGGCCCGGAGGCCCCGCTGATCGCAATCGGCAGCGGGCTGGGGGTGCTTGCGGTGCACCTGCTCAAGCGAGACGCGCCCGGGTCAGCGGTGGCGGTGATCGGTGCCGCCGGAAGCTTCGCGGCCATCAGCACGCTGCTGGGCTCGCCGCTGGCCGGGGCGTTTCTGCTGATGGAGGCGTCGGGGATCGGCGGCCCGATGCTGGGAGTGATCCTGATCCCGGGGATGCTCGCCGCGGGAGTGGGCACCCTGATCTTCGTCGGTCTCGACAACTGGACCGGCTACGGCACGTTCTCGCTGTCTGTCCCCAACATCCCGCCGTTCACGACCCCCACGCTCGCCGAGTTCCTGTGGGCGGTCGCGATCGGCCTGGCAGCTGCCGTGATCGGCACCGCGATCAAGCGACCGGCGCTGCTGCTGCAGCCGATCGTGGAGCGGCAGATGCTGGTGCTGACGCCGGTCGCCGGCCTCGGGATCGGGGCGGCCGCGGTCGTCTTCGGCGAGCTCACCACCCACAGCTCCTCGGAGGTGCTGTTCTCGGGCCAGGACGCCCTGCCCTCGCTGATCGAGGGCGCCGCCGGCTGGACGGTGGGGGCGCTGGTCCTGCTCATGATCTGCAAGGGCGTCGCCTACAGCCTCGCCCTCAGCTGTTTTCGCGGCGGCCCGACCTTCCCCGGAATGTTCATCGGCGCGGCCGGCGGGATCGCGCTGTCGCATCTGCCCGGCCTGCCCATGATCGCCGGCGCCGCCATGGGCATTGGTGCGATGACCGTGGTCATGCTCGGCTTGCCGCTGACGTCGGTGCTGCTCGTCACGATCTTTCTGAGCGCCGACGGCCTCGCCCTGACCCCGCTCGTGATCGTCGCGGTGGTGGTCGCCTACGTCGCCACGGCGCGCATCACCCCGGCACCGGACGCGCGGCCCGCCGCTGCGCCCGACGCCCAGGCCGCGGCCGCGGGCGGCGGCTAGCCGATCATGGGGCGCCTGATCGATGCAGATGACTGCGTCCTTGTGCTGGTCGACGTTCAGGAGGGGTTCCTGGCGCGCGTTGAGCCCGAGGCGAAGGCCGGCCTGATCGAGCGGATCGCGTTCCTGACATTGAGCGCGCGGTTCTGCGGCATCCCCGTGGTCGCGACCGTCGAGTCGCCGCAGGACTGGGGCAGTCTTCACCCCGGCCTGGTCGAGGCGGTGGGCGACGCGCCGGTGATCGACAAGACCGTGTTCGGCCTGGCCGGCGATCCGCTGGCCGGGCCGGCGGTGCGCGATACCGGCCGCGGCACCGCCGTGCTGGCCGGCCTCGAGACCGACGTCTGCGTCGCCCAGTCGGCGCTGGGCCTGCTCGACGAAGGGCAGCGGGTGGTGGTCGTCGAGGACGCCGTTGCCTCACCGGGCAGCGCGCACGCGGCGGGCATCGAGCGGATGCGCCGGGCCGGCGTGATCGGGGTGCTCACCAAGCAGCTCCACTATGAGTGGATGCGCACGGTCAGCCGCTCGCGCGAGTTCGACGCCGCCCACCCCGGGCTGGTGCAGCCACCCGGCGTCGAGCTCTAGACCGGCGCCGCCGCCGCGCTCAGCGGTGCTGGTCGAGCAGGTTCAGGATGAAGGGGTTGAGGGCGTCGTGGGCGTGGCCGTACCAGGAGGCGTGGCCCATGTCCGCGAGCAGGTGGAACTCCGCGCTCGGGATCATCTCGGCCATCTCCTGGCCGTCCTGCGGCGGCGCCTGCACGTCCTCCGTGAAGGCGATCACGTGCATGGGCACCCGCACCGACGGCAGCAGGGCGCGCTGGTCGTAGCGCAGCGACGCCTCCCACTGCGGGATCAGCGACCGCTCGTTCTCCCCGGAGTCCATCCACTCGAGCAGCAGCTCGCGCAGCTTCGGCCACAGCTCGCGGTCGCCCAGCGCGCGCGCCGGGTAACACATCGACGCGTAGTGCGTGACGCCCATCATGCCGTCGAGGCTGCCGCCCGCGCGGCGGAACTCGATCTCCGCCTCCTGGTAGTCCCAGCCCCAGCCGGTGCTCCACGCGCCGGTGCCCATGACCACCGCACAGCGCAACAGGTCGGGCCGGTCGATCGCGACCTGCTGGACGATCGCCGATCCCAGCGAGCTGCCCACGATCGCCACCGGCGGCTCGCAGACCGCCTCGATCAGCTCGGCCGTGTCACGGGCGAATGCCTCAATCGGCCACGGCTGCGGCAGGTCGCAGGTGGTGTCGCCGATGCCGCGCCCGTCGAAGGTGGTCGACCGGTAGCGGTCGTCGAAGAACGGCGTCTGGAACAGGCGCCAGTCGCCCCCGCGCGAACCGCCGCCGGCCACCCACACGAGGTCCGGCCCCTGTCCCGACTGCTCGTAGGCGATGGTCGCCTCGGATCCCTCGAGGAGCGGCATGCGCCAACTCTGTCACGTCTGGGTAGGCTGCAGGCGGCAACCCGAAGGAGCGCACCCATGGGATTCGATCAGTACCACGAACCACCCGACGAGCTGCCCGCCGCGACGCGCACGTTCGCCCGCCTCTGCGCCTCACTGACCGAAGAAGCGGAGGCGATCGGCTGGTACGAACAGCGCCTGGCGGTCGAGTCCGACGCCGAGGCGGCTGCGATCATGCGCGACGCCCAGGGCGAGGAGTTCAAGCACTTTTCGATGGACCTCGAGTTCCTGCTCCGGCGCACCCCGCTCTGGCGCGAGATCGCGCAGGGCATCCTGTTCCAGGGCGGCGACATCGTCGCCCACGGCGAGGCGGCCGAGGAGTCGGCGGTCGAGGGTGCGGCCGACCGCGGTGAGCCGCTGGCCGGCTCGGAGTCACTCGGCATCGGCGGCGTGAGGGCGGTGGCGTCGTGAGCCATCTGCTGCGCGAGCACGCGCCGATCACCGCGGCCGGATGGGATCGGATCGACCAGGAGGCGCGCGAGCGGCTGACCCCCGCGCTGGCGGCGCGCAAGCTGATCGATTTTGCGGGACCGCACGGCTGGCAGCATTCGGCCATGAACCTGGGGCGCACCCAGCGGGTCACCAAGCCGCCGGCCGAGGGACTGACCGCCGTCCAGCGCCTGGTGCTTCCGCTGGCCGAGCTGCGGGCGCCGTTCGCGGTGTCCCGCGCCGAGCTCGCTGACGCCGACCGCGGCGCCGAGGACATCGACTTCGCGGCGCTGGACGCGGCGGCGCGTGCGCTGGCCGTCGGCGAGAACACGTCGGTCTTCCACGGCTGGAAGGGGGCCGGGATGACCGGGATCGCGCAGGCATCCACCCACCGGGCGATCGCGCTGGGCGAGGACTGCGAGCGGTATCCGCTTCATGTGGCGAAGGCGGTCGAGGCGCTGCTCTCGGCCGGCATCGACGGCCCGTACGGGATCGCGCTGGGGCCGGTCGCCTACACGCGCGTGCTGGAGACCAGCGAGCACGGCGGCTACCCGCTGCTGGAGCACCTGCGCGAGATCGCGGGCGGACCGCTGGTGTGGTCGCCCGGCGTCGACGGGGCGGTGGTCGTGAGCCTGCGCGGCGGCGACTTCCTGTTCGACTCGGGCGAGGACATCTCGATCGGATACCTGGCGCACGACGCGGACGCCGTCCAGCTCTACCTGGAAGAGAGCTTCAGCTTCCGGGTGGTCACGCCGGAGGCCGCGGTGCCGCTCAGTCCCTAGACCACCTGGCCGGCCGTTCAGGCCGGGCTCAGCACCTGCGCGAGCAGACGGGTCGCCACCAGCAGCGCGGCCGCGATCGCCAGCGGCAGCGTGAGGACGGTCGTCGTCAGGTCGGGCACGGCCAGGCTGCGGGCCATGGCGTTCTGCACGCCCATCGCCAGCGCCACCAGCGATGCGGGCAGCGAGAGCCCGCCCGCTCCGGCCAGCGCGAACCCGAGGAACACCGCGTTGCCGATCATGTTGGCGACGAACACGTGCCCGAGCGCGAGGTGCTGACGGCGTCGACGATCCCGGTCACCACCGTCATCACCACCAGCAGCGGCGGCAGCGAGCCGAACCCGCTGCCGGACCACGGCCACAGGGACGCTTGGGTGCGGGCGCCGGCTACCACGCTTGCGATGATACGCCGTGCCGGTGGCACGGTTCGTCGTCCAACAGCATGACGCCACAACGCTGCACTTCGACCTGCGGATCGAAGACGGCGGCGTGCTGCGCTCGTGGGCAGTGCCGAAGGGGCCGTCGATGGACCCGGCGGTACGGCGGCTGGCGGTGCCGGTCGAGGATCACTCGATGGCCGCCGGCGAGTTTGAGGGCGTGCACGAGGGGAGCACGCGCGGCAGCGGCGCGGTGATCATCTGGGACGAGGGCACGGTCGACCTGGTGCGGAATGAGCCCGGGCACCTCTCGTTCGTGCTCAACGGCCACAAGCTCGCCGGCGGGTTCGCGCTGACCCGCACCGGTGAGCGGCGGTGGATCCTGATCAAGGTAAGAGACGAGCAGGCCCGGCCCGGCTCCGACATCAGCGCCGAGCAGCCCGCCAGCGTCCGCAGCGGGCGCACCTACGACGAGCTGTCCTAGGCCGGCAAGCGGTCAGGCAGCCCGAACCACGCGAAGTCTTCCGGGTACAGGAACGCGTTGATCTCGCTGACCCGTGATCCGGTCAGTGCCAGGACGTTCACGCCGTGCGGGAGGAAGCAGCCGGCGCTCTCGTTCCAGCCGTAGTGGGCGAACGCGACCTGGCCGTTGGCGCCCACCGGGTGCAGACGCCAGCGGCGGCCGGCCCGTAGCGGCAGGCGGCCGAAGAAGCCCGCGACCGCATCTCGTCCCACGAACCAGGTCGGCATCGGCGGCATCGTCAGGCTGACGTCCTCGGCCAGCATCGCCACCACCGCGTCCAGGTCGCACCGCTCCCAGGCGTCGACGTAGCGGTTGACGACCTCGCTCAGCGCATCATCGCCCAGAGCCCGCAGCGCCGCCTGCTGGCTCTGCTCGGGCAGGCGCTCGTCGACCAGCCGATGGGCGCGCTGCAGTGCGCTGTTCACAGAGGCGGTCGTGGTGTCGAGCGCCGCGGCCACCTCCCGGGCCGAGAAGCCCAGCACGTCGCGCAGGATCAGCGTCGCGCGCTGGCGCGGCGGCAGCTGCTGCAGCGCCGCGATGAACGCCAGCTCGATGCTCTCGCGCTGCTCGTAGCGCGCCTCCGGCGCGACCCAGGGATCGGCGGACACGACCTCACGATCGGGATACGGGCTGACCCAGATCGACTCGACCAGCGGCGTTCCCGGACCGTCGTGAGGATCGGCTGCCGGCCCGTAATCGACCGGCAGCACCCGCTTTGGCCGTCGCTCGATCGCCTTCAGGCAGGCGTTGGTGGCGATCGTATAGAGCCATGATCGCAGCGAGCTTCGCCCCTCGAACCGTGGCAGCCCCCGCCAGGCCCCCAGCAGAGCCTCCTGCAGGGCGTCCTCGGCATCCGGCGCCGACGCCAGCATGCGGTAGCAGTGCGCGTGCAGCTGGGCGCGGTGGGGACCGATCAACCGTGCGTAGGCATCCTCGTCGCCGCGGCGGGCGGCCTCAAGCAGCTCCAGCTCGGCGCCCGCGAGGCTCATGCCGTCCCCTTGGGCTGCCACAGCGCCACCTCGCCGCCGCCGGGCACCGAGACCACGCTGCGCCACCCGGCCGGCCCCGCGCGCGGCTCGAGCAGCACGGTCGCCCCCATCCCCCAAGCGCAGGCGGTCACCTGCTCGACGCTCTCGACCTCGACGTAGGGCAGCCACATCGGGCGCTCGGTGCCGCACTCGACAATGCCTCCGCCCAGCCGCCCACCCAGCTCCATGGCCGTGTAGCAGGCGGAGCCGGCCTCGACCGTGGTCGGGCGCCAACGCAGCAGCTGCGAGTAGAACCCGGCCGCGCCAGCGAGGTCGCCGGTGTGGAGCTCCAGATGCACGACCGGATGCGCCTGCGGCCCCATCTCAGGCGGCGCCCGATCCGTCAAGGAAGCGGTAGGAGCCGACCTCGTGCAACACAACGGTCACCGGTCGCTCATCACTTCGCTCGCCGATCGTCTCCGTGAACCGCTGAAACGCCTGCACCTCCGACAGCGGGTTGTGCCCGTCCTGGGTCTCAACCGACGCGACGTGCACGAAGGTGACGCCGTCGTCCAGCTGGAAGGTCGCGTAGCGCAGCCCATCGGGACGCGTGCGGTCGAGCTCGTCATAGACCTCGCGCACCAGCCTTTCGTTGGCCTGAGCCTGGTCGGGCCTGACCGTGTAGCGAACCATCACGCGTCTCATATCAGCACCTCCCGTTGTTCCTCGTCACCACCAGAGATCCGTCGGGACGCGGGAATTCATCGCTGGGCTACTCGTCTGCGGGCGCCTGCTGCTCGAGCCAGGCTCTGGCCACACGCTTCTGCGCCCGTGTCAGCCAGGCCTCGGCGATCATGTCGCCCAGCTCTTCGCGGTCGATGCGGGCAAGATCGGGGATCCGCATCAGCACCGCCGGGTAGCCGTCGAAGTGGGGCGTGGTAAAGAACACGCCGCGATCGTCGGCCAAGAGCAGCTCCTTGACGCCCACGTCGGCCACGCGGAACATCAGCACGTCGTCAATGCGCTGGCCGGTGTCCGGGTCGACCGCGTCGGGGCGGCGTCCGCGATGGCAGCAGTAGAGCTTGCCGTGCACCAGGTACCGGGGCCGGCCGTCGGCCTCCTCCCTGGTGGTCTGCGGCATCGCCATCGCCAGCTGGTCGAGGTCGGCCATTGTTGCCACCGCCACACTCTGCCACACGGCTCAGCCGCGGTGACATCGAATGTCCGGCGTCGCAGGAATTCATCACCGCCCGAAGAACCGGCCCCTAGCTGACGTCGACAGGAAGGAGGTGTCACGTGTCGTCAAGCACCTATGACCGATCCAACGGACTTACCGGCTGGTCGATGTTCTCCGCGATCTGGCTGGTCGTTGCCGGTGCCTTCAACCTGGTCGAGGGGCTCACGTCCATCCACCAGTCCAACAACATCAGCTCCGCATTCCTGTTCCAGGACCTCAAGTTCTGGGGCTGGGTGCTGCTGATCGTCGCGATCGTGCAGCTGTTCGCCGGATTCATGGTGTTCAGCGGGAACCCGAGCGGCTACATGCTCGGCGTGCTGGTCGCATCGTTCGCCATGTTCATGTGGTTCTTTTTCCTCTTCACCGCTCCCCTGGGATCCATGGTCGCTGTGATCATCAATGGTCTCGTGATCTACGGGCTCACGATCGGAAGCGAATCCTGAGCAGGCCGGGCTCGGCGGTGGCGTGCCCTCGTGGCCGCGCCGCCGGGCCCGGCGGCGTGTCCAGGTACGAGCGGAACGCCGGGGTGTTGCTCAGGCAGGCGGCGCTTCGTCCAGAGCGTCCGCCAACTCGGGGTCGTACAGATGACAGGCCACCTGGGCACCGCCCTCGGGACGCAGGACGGGATCGTGGCCGGGGTGGAACTCGATCACAGCACCGCCCGGCCGCGGTGTGATCGACTCGATGCCGTGCCAGATCCGCTCGCGGGAGTCGTCCTCGCGGATGTGGTCGAGCAGCGTCACGACATCGGCGCCGGTGCCGGTCGCGGACGGCACCGTCGCGCGCGAACCGGGCTGATCGAGGCCGGCCAGGTCGCCCAGCTGCAGCCGCTCTGCCTCGAACAGCTCCTGGCCCCCGGCCGCCCAGCGCTGCTCGAGCATGTCGTGCAGGTCGCGCGCCTCCCACCCGCACGGTGCAAACGCTTTCGGGCAGCGTGGATGGAACCGGCAGCCGAGCGGCGGCTCCGCGGCGTCGGGCACCTCGCCGCGGGGCAGGTCGCGGGGGATGGTTCGCGAGGGGTCGGGATCGGGGATCGCTCGGAGCAACGACTGCGTGTACGGGTGACGCGGGTTTGCGAAGATCTCCTCTGTCGCGCCGATCTCGACGATCCGGCCCAGGTACATGATCGCCACCCGGTCGCAGAAGAACTTGGCCGTGGCCAGGTCATGGGTGATGTAGACATAGGTCAGGTCGAGGTCGCTCTTCAGACCCAGCATCAGCTCCAGGATCTTGGCCCGCACGCTCATGTCCAGCATCGACACCGGCTCGTCGGCGACCAGCAGGCTGGGGCTCAGGATCACCGCACGCGCCAGCACCGCCCGCTGCTTCTGACCGCCGGACAGGTCGCTCGGGTACTTGCTCAGGTACTGATCCGGGGGCGACAGGCCGACTCGCTCGAGCACCGCGGAGACGCGACGGCGGATGTCGGCGCGGTCGCGGGTGATGCCGTGGATGCGCAGCGGATGGCCGACCGCCGTCTCGATGGTCATCGCCGGGTTCAGCGAGGCGTGCGGGTCCTGGAACACCATCTGCACCTTGCGCCGCATCGCGCGCACCTCGCGCTCGCGCAGCCCCAACACATCCTCGCCCTCGAGCCTGATCGAGCCGCCGGTCGGATCGACGAGGCGCAGCAGAGCGCGGCCGAGCGTGGTCTTGCCGCTGCCCGACTCGCCGACGATGCCCAGCACCTCGCCGCGCGCCACCGAGAACGAGACGCCGTCCACCGCCTGGACGGCGCCGACATCCTTGCCGACCAGGCGCGCACCGAACGACCCGCGCAGCGGGAAGTGCACCTGCAGGTCCTCGACCTCGAGCAGCGCGTCGGCGTAGGCCACGTCTACGCCTCCTCCGCCACCGCGATCCGCCCCTGCTCGAGCGGTTCCCGCCCACCCTCGGGGATCCGGTCGCTCGGCCCGTGCAGCCAGCACTCGACGCGCTGGCCGGCCGACAACCGCTGCTCCACCGGCGCCAGCTGCGCGCAGACCCGCATCGCGTCAGGACAGCGGGGATGGAACTTGCAGGCGGCCGGCGGGTCGATCAGGCTGGGCGGGGCGCCCGGGATGTAGTGCAGGCCGGTGGTGTTCAGCGAGATCACCGATCGCAGCAGCTCGCGCGTATACGGGTGGGCCGGTTGCGAGAAGACGGTGCGGGCGTCCCCCTCCTCGGCGATCCGCCCGGCGTACATCACGGCCACCCGGTCGCAGGCCTCGGCCACGATGCCGAGGTTGTGGGTGATCAGCAGCAGGGCCGTGTCGAAGTTGCGCTTCAGGTCAGCCAGGATCGACAGGATCTGGGCCTCGACCAGGACGTCCAGGGCCGTGGTCGGCTCGTCGGCGATCACCAGCTTTGGCCGCAGCACCAGCGCCAGGGCGATCATGATCCGCTGGCGCATGCCGCCGGAGAACTCGTGCGGGTAGTTGCGAAACCGCGTTGGCGGGATGCCCATGCCGCCCAGCGCCTCCAGCGAGCGGCGCCGCACCTCCGCCTTGCCGAGCTTCGGCTCGTGGGCTGTGATCGACTCGCTGAAGTGGTCCTCGATCCGCATCAGCGGGTTCAGGCGGGTCATCGGCTCCTGGAAGATCAGGGCGATGTCCGGCCCCCGCATGCGCCGCAGCTGCCTGTCGCTGACCTTCAGCAGGTCGGTGTCCTGGAACAGCACCTGACCGTCGACCGCTGACCCATCTGGCAGCAGACCCATCACGCCGCGCCCCAGCGTCGACTTGCCGCAGCCCGACTCGCCGACCAGGCCCAGCACCTCGCCGGCCCGGATCTGGAGGCTGACGCCGTCGACCGCCCGCACGGCGCCGCGCGCGCTGCCGTACCAAACCCGCAGATCGCGGACATCCAGCACCGGTGCCGTGGCGCTCATGCCTCGTCCTCCTGCGGTGCCCTCGGCGGCAGCGTCACCGGCTCCATCTTGCGCCGACGCAGCACCGGGTTGAGGACATCGTTCAGGCCCTCGCCCAGCAGCGTCAGGCCGGTCACCAGCAATACGATCGCCATGCCCGGGAACAGGCCCGTCCACCAGATACCGGCGCCGGCGTCGGACAGCGCGCGCGAGCTGTCGTAGCCCCACTCGGCGGCGTCGGTGGGCTGGATGCCGTAGCCGAGGAACCCGAGCGCGGCCAGGGTCAGGATCGCATCGGCGGCATTGAGCGTGGCGATCACCGGCACGCTCTGCACCACGTTCTGGAACACGTAGCGGCCGATCACGGTGCGCGGGCGCGCTCCCAGCGCACGCGCGGCCTCGACGTAGGACTCCTCGCGGAGGCTGACGACGTGGTTTCTGACCACGCGGAAGTACTGCGGGATGTAGACGGCCGATATGGCGAAGGCCGCGGTGGCGACACCGCTGCCGAACTTGTCGGACAAGAGGAACGCGATCACGATCGCGAGCAGCAGGTAGGGGAACGCGAACAACGCGTCCATGATCAGCACCAGCACGCGGTCCACCGGGCCGCCGAAGTAGCCCGACAGCAGCCCCAGCGGCAGGCCCACCAGCAGCGACACCACCACGGCGAACAGCACCACCTTCAGCTCCGTCCGCGCCCCCCAGATCACCCTGGACATGACGTCGGTGGACTGGACGTTGGTGCCGAACGGGTGTGCCGAGGATGGCGCCTGCTGCTTCACGAAGCGTTGTCCGGAGGCGTCCTTGTACTGGTCGAATTCATAGGGCGAGATCCAGGGCGCAGTCAGGGCCATCACCACGAACAGCAGCGTCAGCACGATCCCGGCCCACACGATCCAGCGCGGCACGCCGCGCGCCTCGCGCAGGGGGCCGAACGCGCGACCGGCTCTGGCAATCAGCTGCGACGCCATCAGTACCGCACCCTCGGGTCGATCCAGGCGTTCACGAAGTCGATCAGCAGGCTGATGAAGATCACGATCAGGGCGAAGAACGTGATGATCCCCTGCACCGCGATGTAGTCGCGATTGTTCAGGTAGCGCACCAGCTCAAAGCCGATGCCGGGCCAGTTGAACGTCGTCTCGGTGAGGACGGCGCCCGACATCAGGAGCGCCACCTGCAGGCCCAGCACCGTCACCACCGGCACCAGGGCGTTCTTGAACGCGTGCCGGTAGACGACCGACTTCTCGTCGATGCCCCGCGCACGGGCGGCTTCGATGTAGTCGCCCTTCATCGTCTGCAGCACGTTCACCCGCACCAGCCGGATCAGGACACCGGCGATGATAAGGCCCAGCGTGGCCGCAGGCAGGATCAGGTGCAGCACGACATCCTTGAAGGTGGCCCAGTCGCCGTAGATGATCGCGTCGATCAGGTACAGGTGCGTGTGCGTGGGCAGCAGGAACTGCACCTCCGGGCTGGCCCGGCCGGAGGTCGGCAGCCAGCCCAGCCGCTCTCCGAACAGCAGCTGTGCGAGGAAGCCCAGGAAGAACGCGGGCATCGCGTAGACGACGATGCCGAACATGCGGATGCTGACGTCGGCGCCGGAGTCGCGCAGCCGGCCCGCCAGCAGGCCCAGCCCGATGCCGACCGACAGGGCGACCACCATCGCCCAGAAGGTCAGCTCAAGCGTTGCGCTGCCGTTCTCGATGATCACATCGGTGACCGGCCGATCGTCGGTGATGGTGGTGCCGAAGTTGAGCCGCGCCACGTTGCCCAGGTAGTCGACGTACTGCACGATCAGCGGTTTGTCGTACCCAGCAGCGTGGCGTCGCTGCTGCAGCTCCTGCTCGGGAAGCCGGCCGCCCAGCGCGGCCGTGACCGGATCGCCCGGTGCGACCCGCATCATGAAGAACACCAGGGTCAAGAGGATCCACAACATCGGCAGCACCAGCGCCAGCCGGGTCAGCGCATAGGTGCGAAGTGAGGTGGTCGGTTTGGCCATGGTCGGGCCGGGGAGCCCGACGCTGCGGACTCCCCGGCCTGCGCGTGTCGTCTAGGTCTTGCTGATCAGCCAGAACCGGAAGATATACGCGGGATCGAACGTCTCCTGGACGCCGGACACCCCGTCGCGTACCACCGCGATCTGCTTGCCCTGCCAGATCGGGATGGTGGGAGCGTCCTTTGCTGCCAGCGTCTGGATCTTCGCGAAGGCGGCTTCACGCACCGAGGGATCGGTCGATGCCTTCTCCTGGTCGATCGCCTTGTCGATCTGCGGGTTGTCGTAGTGACCGTTCCAGAACCCGCCGTTGGGATAGAAGTAGGCCGAGTAGTCGTCGGCGTCCGGGTAGTCGGGGAACCATCCCAGCTGGAAGGCCGGGAAGATGTCCTTACCGCGGTCGACGGCGTACTGGTCCCACTCCTCCGACTTGAGCGTCACCTTGAACAGGCCGCTGCCCTCCAGCTCGCGCTTGATCTCGGTGTACTCGTCGGCCGAACCGCCGCCGTAGTGGGTGGGCGTCCACCAGATCGTGATCGGCACCGGCGTGTTGATGCCGGCATCGGTCAGCTCCTTCTTGGCCAGATCGGGGTTCGGCGTGGCACCGTACTCGGTCTTGTACGAGTCGATGTGGCCGAACAGGCCGGCCGGGACCATCGAGTAGAGCGGCTGCACCGTGTCGTTGTAGACGTTGTGCGCGATCGACTGCCGGTCGATCAGATAGGCGATCGACCGCCTCACGGCCAGCTGGTCGGAGGGCGGCAGCTTCACGTTGAACACCAGGTAGCGGATCTCGATGCCCTGGCCCTCGACCACCTGCAGCCCACTCTGCCCCCGCAGCGACGAGATGTCCGTGGGCGTCAGGTTGCGGAACGCGATGTCGACGTCGCCGCCCTGGATGGCCAGCTTCAGCGACGGCGTGTCCTTGTAGTACTGGATCAGAACGCGAGCGTTCTTGGCCGGCGTTCCCCAGTAGGCGTCGTTGCGCTCGAGCACGGTCTGAACGCCCGGCTGATACTTGACCAGCTTGTACGGGCCCGTACCGATCGGCTGGTCGTCCGGCTGAAGCTTCGTCGCCGGGTACACGCTCGAGGGCACGATCGCCGCAGCGCCGGTGGCCAGGATGAACGGCCACGTCGCATCAGGCTGCGTGAGATGGAAGGTGACCGTCTGCGGGTCGGGGGTGGAGATCTCGTTCCCCTTCCACTTGCCGCATGTTGCCAATGATGAGAACAGGTAGCACGCGCCCTGATCGCCGTTGATGACGATGCTGCGCTGGAATGAGAACTCGACGTCCTTGGACGTCAGCGGATCGCCGTTCTGAAACTTGACACCCGACCGCAGGTGACAGGTGTACGTCTTCGGGTCGTCCCACCCGCAGGACGTGGCCAGCGACGGCACCGGCTTGTTCCCTCCCGGCGGAATGGTCATCAACTCGTCGTACACGTTGTAGATGATGTTCCACGAGTGCAGGTCATAGGCGTTGGCCGGATCGAAGTGGATGGCAGTGTCGGTGGTGCCCATGATGATGGTGGCGTCGCTGTTTCCACCGCCGCCTCCGCTGCCGCCGCTCGACGAGCCGCTCGAGCTGCCGCAACCGGCCGCCAGCGCGACCACCGCAGCCGCCAACACGAACAGGCGCAGGCCACGTGAAGTGCGTGTGCGCACGATATGTCCTCCTCTCGGTCCCGCCAGCGCGGGACGACGTCCCCAGGTGTCCGGCTGTGACGCCGGACCGTCTCGAAGATTTGACGCCCCCACCCCACCAGATGTTGGCGGCAAGGTCAATCGCGGGTGGGCGGAAGTGCCTGTATCGTCACCCGCCGTGGCCCTCGATCTGCTCTGGCTCCCCGCGCTGATCTGCCTGCCGGACGCGGCGCTGGTGCGGGCATGAGGCCGGCGCTGCCCGACCGCGGGTTCGCGATCCGAGCAGCCCTGCTGGTGGCGGCGCTGGCGGCCGCCGTCCTGGTGCTTCGCGGCGCCGCACAGGTGCTGCCGCTGGGGCTGCCGCTGGCGGCCGCCCTGATGGGTGTGCTGCTGGTTCCCGGCCTGGCCTGCGCGCGCATCCTGGGGGTGGACGAGCAGCTGGAGGCTCCGGTGCTGCTGGCGGCGGCGATCCCGCTGGGCTGCGCCGTCTGGTCTCTGGGGCTGATGGCGGCGCTGACCGTGGGCCTGCCGCTGACCGCGCTGGCGCTGATCGTCGGGGTGGCCTGCGCCGTCGCGCTGGCCGCGTCCACCCCGCGCATCCACACGTCCGGCAGCGGCGCGCAGCTGGCCGGCGTGGCCGCGGCCGGTGCGCTGATGGCGGCGCTGGCATCGCGCTACGAGACCGTCCTGCAGGGCGACGCGCTGTTCCATGCCGGGCGCGTGCGCAAGCTGCTCGACTTGCCGCACCTGACGCTCAGCGGCCTCTCCTCGGTGTGGCACGGCTCACCCCACGCCGGCTACGTGGTGCCGGTGCTACACGCGATCGAGGCGGTCGCGATCCGGATCACCGGCTCGGAGCCATCAGCCGCTTACTCCAGTCTGGCGCCCGGCTGCGCGCTCCTGCTGCCGTTGGCCGCCTACGCCCTGGGCTCGGCCGCAGCGGGCCGCCCGGTCGGCGCCGCAACCGCCTTGCTGGCATGCTGGGATGCGCTTGCGCGGGGGTCGCTGGCGGTGTTGCAGCAGCCGCCCGAGTTCACGTTCTACGTCCTCATCCCCGCCCTGCTGGCTCTGCTCGCCGCCTGCGCGCGGGGCGGATTCGACCGGCGGCTGAGCCGGGCGGTGCTGCTCGGCGTGCTTGCCGTCACGCTGATCCACGCCAGCTACACGGTGCTGGTGCTGGCCTGCATCGCGGGGGTCGTGATCGTGATGCTGCGGGGCTGGCCGCTGCTGGCCGCGTCGGTAGCGCTGACCGGCGTCATCTACGGTGTCATCTGGGCGGTCGCGCTGCGGGGCGGGACGAGGCTGCCGCGACCACCGGTGCTGGACACCGTCTACGTGGTGGTACACGGGAACCCGGTCATCGCTCGGGCCGGCTGGATGCTCGACAGCCGGCCCGAGATCGCGGTCGCGGTGCTGTCGGTCGTGCCGCTGATGCTGCTGTTCCGGCGGCGCCACGCGGTGCCTGCCGCGATAATGGGCGCCGCGCTGGTGCTGTGCTCGTTCCCCTGGGTGCCGGCGCTGCTCACGTCGGTGCTCGGCTACGGCCAGGTCAAGCGGTTCCCGCGCAGCGGTCTGCCGTGGGCGCTGACCGCCGCCATCGTGGTGGTGGAGGTGGCGGCGGTGGCGGGCGGCAGGATGGCTGTCCCGGTCGCGCTGGCCGTGGCGGTGGCTTCGCTGGGCTACCAGGCGTACGTGCCCGAGGGGGATCCGCTCACCTTCGCCATCGCCGCGCTGACCGTGGCCGGGGTCGCGGTATCGGCCTGGCCGGCGCTGCGCGGGCGCAACGCCCGGGTGAACGCCGCGGCACCGGCGGCGCTGGGCGCGGTCGTCCTGCTCGCGGCCGCCCTGATCGCTGGGTCCGTGCGGGCGCAGCGGACGGAGGTGGTCTCCGACCTGCGGCACGGGCCGGCCGTCGGCGTGACGCAGCCGCGCCTGCCCGAGCCGGTGATCGGGTTCTTCCGCCAGCACGACAGCGCGCCCTTCCCGGTGGTGCTGGCCGAGGCGTACATCGGCTACCAGCTGGCGGGCGAGGCCACCGTCTACCCGATGGCGCTGCCGCTGGAGCGGGCGCGGGGCGAGCCGCGAAACATGCCGGTTGCGCGCAAACGGGCGGTCAACATCGCGCTTGAGCCGGGCACGTCGCCGGCCGCGCGCGCCGCTATCCTCGACCGGTTCAACGTCCGCTACCTGCTTGTGAACACGAAGACGACGCCCAGGGCGGTTGCGGCGCTGTCCGCCGATCCCGGCCTGCGCGAGGTGTTCCGATACGGCGACTGGGCGGCGTTCGCGCAGCGCTAGGGCGCGGACGGCTCGTCGATGCGGCCGTCGAAGTGGGCCGCGGCGCCGGGACGCACCAGCTCGTACACCGCGATCCGCTGTCCGCCGGCTGCCGTGAAGCTGGCGCAGGGACCGTGCGGGATCTCGAGCCGGTGCAGCGCGCCGACCCCGCGCCGCTCGAGCTCGCGCACCGCCTCGTCGAAGCTCTCGACCCGGTAGACGAGGATCGGCGCCGATCCCTCGAGATGGCCGCTGAGCAGGATCGCCGGGGCCGACTCCGAGACTCGCAGGCACGCGACGACGGTGCCCATGCCGCGCAGCTTCCAGACCAGCTCCGCACCGAGCTGGTCGACGTAGCGACCGGCGGCGTCGTCCACGTCGGCCGTGGGGACGTACAGGAAGTCGAGCGACAGGAAGAGTGGCACGCCGACCTCCTACACGCGGGCAGGACTGGGATCGCGACCAGGCGCCAGCGCCGGCCGGTCGGCGCGAAATCGCTCCAGGTCGGGCGACGGAGTGCGGCCCAGGGCGATCTCGGCCAGCATCCTGCCCAGCAGCGAGGCGAACTTGAAGCCGTGGCCGTCGGCCACCGCCGCCACGATCCCGACGTGCCCCGGCAGCGCCGAGATCACGAAGTCGCGGTCGGGGGTCATCGTGTACAGGCAGGTCTTGGTCAGCACGGGCGCTCCCAGCCCCGGAATCAGGTCAGAGACGAAGCGGTACAGGCGCTCGGTCGCCTCCGGGTCGGGGTCGAAGCTGCGCGTGCGCGCCGTCACCTCGGCGCCGCCCTGGTCCTCCGCCGCCTTGACCGCCCGCTCACCGAAGGCCGGGAGCCCGTAGAAGGTGCGGGCGCCGTGCCAGATCCAGACCGGGAACCGGTCGGGACGGAAGCGATCGAGGTCGTCGGCCGCCAGGTAGGAGATCTGCTCCTGGCTGACCGTGAGCGGCAGGCTCGCGCCCAGCGGCTCCAGCAGCTCGTTCAGCCACGCTCCCGCCGCGAGGATCACCGATCGGCAACGGATCGTGCGCCCGTCCGCCTCCACCAGCAGGTCGCGGCCGGAGGGACGCACCGCCGTGACGGCACATCCGTCCAGCAGCTCCGCGCCCGCCTCCCGGGCCAGCCGCTGGTGGGCGGCGGTGGCGCGTTCGCTGGCGACGAACCCGGCCCGGGCGTGGGCCAGTGCGGGCACATCGCCGGGCGGCGCCAGCTGCGGCCAGCGGGCCGACACGTCCGCACCGTTCAGCAGTTCCACCTCGGCGCCACCCTCGATCATCCCGGCCGCGTACACGTCGCGGCCGAGCGGCGCGTCCGGGCCGAACATGTCGATGCCGCCCGTCAGGTGCACCAGCTGCTCGCCGGCGGCGCGCTCGACCTCGTCCCATACGTCGTACGCGGTGCCCGCCAGCCGCACGTAGTCCGGGTGGTGGTAGGCCAGCCGGATCAACCGCGAATGGTCGTGCGACCCGCCGCGATCGTGGCCGAGCGGGAACTGCTCCAGGCCGACCACGCGGGCGCCCATCCGCGCCGCCCAGCAGGCCGCGGCGCTGCCCAGGCCGCCCAATCCGACAACGGCCACATCGGCGGCCGGCTCTGCGCTCATCGCTGCTCCTCCTCGTGGACTCGGTGCGACCGTATTATGGGGGCGCAATGGCGCAGATCGGCTTCGACGAGGTGACCAAGGTCTACGAGGACGGCACGGAGGCCGTGCGCGCGGTCGACCTCACGATCGAGGACGGCACGCTGATGGTGCTGGTTGGCCCCTCTGGCTGCGGCAAGACCACGCTGCTGCGGATGGTGGCCGGGCTGGAGGAAATCACCGGCGGCAGCATCCGCCTGGGAGACGCCGTCATCAACGATGTGGAGGCCAAGAACCGCGACCTGGCGATGGTGTTTCAGAACTACGCCCTCTACCCGCACATGACCTGCTACGACAACATGGCCTTCGGCCTGAAGCTGCGCAAGGTGCCGCGCAAGGAGATCGACCGCCGCGTGCGCGAGACGGCGAGGACGCTGGGGCTCGAGGATCAGCTCAAGAAGAAGCCGCGGGCGCTGTCCGGCGGCCAGCGGCAGCGCGTGGCGATGGGCCGCGCGATCGTGCGCGAGCCGCAGGCGTTCCTGATGGACGAGCCGCTGTCGAACCTGGACGCCAAGCTGCGGGTGCAGATGCGCACCGAGATCTCGCGGATCCAGCGCGATCTGGGCACGACCATGATCTACGTCACCCACGACCAGACCGAGGCGATGACCATGGGCGACAGGGTGGCCGTCATGAACCGCGGCGTCCTGCAGCAGGTGGACGCCCCGCAGGACATGTACGACCGCCCTGCCAACCTGTTCGTGGCCGGGTTCATCGGCTCGCCGGCCATGAATATGGTCGACGCTGTGGTGCGCCGCTCGGAGGGTGGCGGCGCGGTCGAGTTCGCCGGCATCAGCCTGCGCGTGCCCGAGCAGACGTTCCAGCAGCGGCCGGCGCTGGCCGCCCGGGACGGCAGCAGGGTGGTGCTGGGCATCCGGCCGGAGGACATCGAGGATCCGCAGTTCATCAATGAACGCCTGGAAGGGGCGGACATCCAGGTGGTCGTCGACATTCGTGAGGCGATGGGCTCGGAGGTCTACGTGCACTTCGGCGTGGACGCCCCGCCGGTGATCACCGACCACACGATCGACCTTGCTGCCGACCCCGAGCTGCTGCCCGAGGTCAACGGCGGCGCGCAGACCTCGTTCGTGGCGCGGCTGAACCCGCGCACGTCAGCTCAACGGGGACAGCCGATCACCCTGCAGGTGGACACCCGCCGGCTGCACTTCTTCGACCGGGACACCGGCGAGGCTATCTAGCAACAACCGGGACGCGCTGGACGGCGTTGTTCTCGTAGCCGCCCAGGTTCCACTCCGGGTGCAGCGGCTGGGTGGCCCCGGTCGCGTCGGTCGCGCGGCAGCACAGCTCGTAGCGACCCGCCCCATCCGGTTGCCAGCGGACCGACCAGCCCCGCCAGACGTGCGGGCGGCCCTGATCACCCAGCTCCGCCGCCCGCCAGCTGTCGCCGCCGTCGGCCGAGAACTCGACCAGCTCGATCGGCCCCCAGCCTGACCATGCCCGCCCCTGCACAGCAACCGGCTCCGTGGCCGCAACCGTGCGCTCGCGGCTCATGAACTCGGGGATGCCGGGCGGCGCCATCAGCGCCCGCGGCATCATGCGCGTGACCGGCCTTCCCGCCTCGTGTTCCTCGCGGCGCCAGCGGTAGGACTGCGCCTGCTGGTAGCCCGCGAACGGCTCGCTGACGGCCGTGATCGATGACAGCCACTTGACGTTCGTCATGCCGTACCAGCCCGGCACCACCAGCCGCAGCGGGTAGCCGTGCTGCGACGGCAACGGCGCGCCGTTCAGCTCGTAGGCCAGGATCGCGCCGTCGTTGACCGCCTGCTCCATGGTGAGGCTGCGCCCGTAGGTCTGCTCATCGCCGCCCTCGAGGCCCCGGTCGAGGCCCTCGAACACGATCTCGACAGCGTCGTCCAGAAGGCCGGCCTGCTCCAGCAGCGGCGCCAGCGGCGTGCCCGTCCACTCACCGGTGCCCACCGCCTCCAGGATCCAGGGCTGGCTGGTCACGTGCGGCTCCATCGCCGCGCGGCCGTTGCCGGCACACTCCATCGTGACCGGCTGGGTCACGGACGGGAGGGAGCGGATGGTGTCCAGATCCAGCTCCAGCGGACGACGCACGCGGCCGTCGACCCGCAGGCGCCACTCCTCGCCCACCGCAGGGATGTCGTAGTGCACCAGCAAGTAGTGCAGTCCCACCGGGGTGATCTCGTGGCGCAGCGCCTCCAGCGGCATGCCGTGGTTGCGGGCGGCGAGCTGCAGCTCCTCGCGGCTGATACCGGTTGGCTGGGGATCCATGGTCGCAAGCGTACCGCCGAGTGGCCGCGGGCCGGAGGGTGCCGACGCACCCCCCGGCCACGGCCTGCTCAGCTTGCGGGCTTGATGTTCTGGTTGACCCGGAACACGTTGTCCGGGTCGTACTGCGCCTTGGCCCGGGCCAGCCGGTCGTAGTTGTCCCGGTACGTGGCCTTCACCCGCTCCTGGCCCTCGTCCATCATGAAGTTGACGTAGGCGCCGCCGGCCGAGTAGGGGTGCGTGGCATCCCAGTAGTCGATCGTCCACTGCTTGATCGCCTCGGCGTTGGCCGGGTCGGGGTCGACGCCCACGATCACCTGCGCCCAGGTCACGTCGCGGTAGCTGAACGCAGTGTCACCCGAGCCGACGTCATGCACGGCCCCGTCGATCGGGTACATGTGCATGGTCGACTGGCCGGGAGGCATCTCGTTCGCGAACCTGACGTGCTGCTCGATGGCGGCGTCAGGCAGCTCGCGCACGAAGTCGGCCCGCCAGTACCACTGGTCACCCTTGGGGTAGAGCGCGTCGAAGAACCCGTTCAGCACCGGGAACGGCATCGGGCCGGCCGCGTGCAGCACCGGCTCGACCGCCTCCAGCATCGGCGCCATCGCCGCAGCGGCCTCCTGCTCGCTGCCCGTGTGGCACCACACGATGGCCGCCATCTTGCGGCCGTGCAGCTCCTCGGGGAACACCGGCACGGGCGGCACGGTCACGAACGCGAACCAGCCGTTCAGCTCGCGCGGAGCCGCCGGCAGGAACTCCCGGTAGGCCCGCATCACCTCGGCCGAGTCTTCCAGCGACCAGAAGGTGGGACCGGCCACGACCATGCTCACCGGCTGCATCTTGAACGTGAACGCCGTGACCACGCCGAAGTTGCCGCCACCGCCGCGGAGCGCCCAGAACAGCTCCGGGTTCTCGTCGGCCGATGCGCGCACGATCGAGCCGTCGGCCAGCACGACCTCGGCCTCGAGCAGGTTGTCGATCGTGAGGCCGCCGGAGCGGGCGATGTGCCCGATCCCGCCGCCCAGCGTCAGCCCGCCGACGCCGGTGGTGCCGATGATGCCGCAGGGAACGGTGCCGCCGACCTCGTGCGTGGCGGCGTCGACGTCCTTCCAGACGCAGCCGCCGCCGACCCGCACCGTGCGGGCGGAGGCATCGACGTCGATGCTGTTGATCCCGGCCAGGTCGATGACCACGCCGTCATCGACGACGCCCAGGCCGCCGCCGTTGTGGCCGCCGCCGCGGACTGCGATCGGCACGTTCTGCGAGCGGGCGAAGCCGATCACCGCCGCCACGTCGGCGGCCGAGGTGCAGCGGGCCACCAGGGCCGGCCGCCGGTCGATCATCGCGTTGTAGACCGAGCGCGCCTCGTCGTATCCGGCGTCATCCGGTCCCGTCAGGGTGCCGTTGAAGCTGCCGGCAAGAGCCGAGCGAGCCTCCGCGGCAAGTGTTGCGATCGTGCTCATGTGACCTCCGATGTCCTGTATCGCTTGTTCCGATGGAGGTCGACGGTATCGAAGGTGGTGGGGGATCGCATGACCGGGATTGATCCAATTCGTGCGCATGTATTCGCCGGGTGCGATGATCAATCCTGACTATGAGCACCGATGTGTCCGCCCACTCCGCGCTGCCCGGGCCGCTGCGTCTGCAGCCGTCCTTCCCGTTCGTCGACCGCCCCCGCGAGATGGCCACGCTGCGGTCGCTGCTGCCGCGCGCGCAGAGCGAGGGCCGCCGCATCGCTCTGGTCGGCGGCGAACCCGGGTCGGGCAAGAGCCGGCTGGTGCGCGAGATCGCCCACCAGGCGGCGAAGGACGGCGCGCTGGTGCTGTACGGCGCCTGTGACGCGGTGGTCCGCACCCCCTACCGGCCGTTCGTGGAGGCGCTCGACCAGCTGGTACGGGCCAGCGACCCGGACGAGCTGCGCGACGACCTGGGGCCGGCCGGGGGCGAGCTGACCCGGCTGCTGCCGGACCTGCGCAGCCACGTCGGCGACCTGCCCGAGCCGGTCGCGGCCGACCAGGACACCGAGCGGCATCGCCTGAACGCTGCCGTCAGCGACCTGCTGGTGGCGGCCGGCCGGCGGCGACCGCTGCTGCTCGTGTTCGAGGACGGCCACTGGGCGGACACGCCGACGCTGCTGCTGCTCCGGCACCTCGCGGCGGCAGCCACCGATGCGCGAATGCTGCTGGTCGCCACGTTCCGCGACACCGAGGCGGACGTGCCGGCCGAGCTGTCGGAGGCGCTGATCGACATGCGGCGGTCAGACGGGGTGGTACGGGTGCGGGTCGGTGCGCTCACGGGCGAGCAGGTGTCGGAGTTCGTCGAGCGCGCGGCCGGGGCGCCGTTGGGGCCGGCACTACCGGAGCTGGCGGGCGCCATCACCAGCCTCACCCAGGGCAACGTGTTCCTGGTCACGGAGCTGTGGCGGGAGCTCGTGGAGACGGGAGCGCTCGAGATCGTGGACGGCGTCGCCATCCTGACCCGGCCACTGAGCGCGCTGGGCACGCCCGAGAGCGTGCGCGAGGTGGTCAACCAGCGGCTGGCACGGCTGCAGCCGGAGACGGCACTGGTGCTGGAGCTGGCCGCGGTGACCGGGCCCGAGTTCGACCTGTCCGTGCTGCGCGGCGGCGGGTTCACCGACGCCACGCTGTCGGCCGCGCTGGAGCAGTCGCTGCGCAGCGGCATGATCGAGGAGATCCCGGCCAGGCAGCTGCGCTACCGGTTCTCCCACGAGCTCGTGCGCCGCGCCCTGTACGACCGGCTGGCGGGCCTGCGGCGGGCGCAGCTGCACCTGCAGGTGGCGGAGTCGATGGAGGCGTCCGGCGCAGCGGACACGGCGCGCGGCCTGGCCGACCTCGCCCACCACTTCGCCGCCGCCGCGCCCATCGACGGCCCCCAGCGGGCGGTCGAGTACAACCTGCGGGCTGCTGACGCCGCCAACGCCGCGCTGGCGTTCGGCGAGGCGGTCGGCCCGCTGCAGACGGCGCTCGAGCTGGGCGTCGACAACGAGACCGCCCATGCCGAGATCGAGCTGGAGCTGGGGGCCGCGCACTACCGGGCCGGCCAGTCCGGTGACTCCCTGGAGGCGTTCCAGGCGGCCGCGGAGACGGCGAGGCGGCTTCACAACCCGGATCTCCTGGCGCGCGCCGCGATCGGGGTGGAGACCGCCTGCTGGAGGGTGGCGATGCTCGACGAGGGCGCGATCGAGCTGCTGGAGGAGGCGCTGGCGGCGCTCGATCCCGGCGACTCGACCATGCGCGTGCTGTTGCTGTCAGGGCTGGCGCGGGCGCGCGCACTGGTGGGGGAGTCGGAGCGCAGCGCCGAGCTGCGGGACGAGGCGATCGCGATCGCGCGGCGCATCGACTACCGCCCCGGTCTGTCCGTGGTGCTGATGCGCAGCTACTGGGCCCGCGGCTCGAACACCCACGACGAGGTGCTGGAGATGCTGGCCGAGGCCCGCACCATCGCCGAGGAGCTGGGCGACATCGAGTCGCAGGCGGAGGCCGCCGAGTGGCGGATCACGGCCCTGATCGGCAAGGGCGACCTGCGCACGGCCGGCCGCGAGCTGGCCGCGGTACTTGAGATCTCGCGGCGCATGCACCAGCCGTTCATCATCCATGTGGCCGAGCACTACCGTTCGGCGATCGCGCTCTGCGAGGGACGTCTGGCCGAGGCGGAGGAGGCGGCCGAGCGCTCACGCGAGTGGAGCCGGCTGCTGACGGGACGCGACGCATCCGGGGTCTACGGCGTGCAGATGTTCAGCATCCGCCGCGAGCAGGGACGGCTGGCCGAGCTGGCGCCGGTGGTGCGAGTGCTCGCCGGCGGCGATCGGCGCGGCGGGTCGTGGCGGCCCGGGCTGGCGGCGCTCACGGCCGAGCTGGGGATGCTGGACGAGGCGCGTGCCCAGCTGGCGCTGATCCGGAGCGACGGCCTCGATGTCTACCGGCACGCGCTGTGGGTTGGGTCGCTGACCTACATCGCCGACGCCTGCGTCGCCGTGGGCGACGCCGATCTCTCGGAGCAGGTCTACCGGGAGCTGCTGTCGATCGCCGAGCGGAACGTGATGATCGGCCACGGCGTGGCCTGCTACGGATCGTCCGAGCGATACCTGGGCACCCTGGCTGCCGCCTATGGTGAGCTGGAGCTGGCGGAGCTGCACCTGCAGCGGGCGATCGACTACAACCGCGAGATGGGCGCGATCACCTGGCTGGCGCACTCCGACTACGAGTATGCGCGCACGCTGGGCGCGCAGGACCGGGCCGGCGAACCGGCCGCACAGGCGGCGCTGGCGGAGGCGTCCGACCTGGCCGAGAGGATCGGGATGCCGGCCCTGCTGGGCCGCATCCGCGGGCTGCTGCCGGCTGGCCCGGCGGCGGTGCGGCTGCCGGACGGCCTGTCCGCGCGTGAAGGCGAGATCCTGCGTCTGGTCGCGCAGGGCCGGTCGAACCGGGAGATCGGCCGCACGCTGCACATCAGCGAGCACACGGCCGCAAACCACATCCGCAGCATTCTGCGTAAGACCGGTTGCGCGAACCGCACCGAAGCGGCAAGCTATGCGCACACGCGCGGCCTGACGGAGCGCGGGTGAGTCCAACCAGAAGCGGGGGCGGATGGCACTCTTTTTGATCGAACGGAGCTTCGCGGAGCAGCTCGACCTGACCGGCGAGGACGTGCGCGTGATCGAGGACATCAACGCCGATGAGGGTGTCAACTGGCTGTTCTCGTTCCTGAGCGCCGACCGTCGCCGATCGTACTGCCTGTATGAGGCGCCGTCGCCGGATCAGATCATCACCGCAGCCAAGCGCGCCAACGTGCCGGTCGACAAGATCGTCGAGGTCAGCAAGTTCCAGCCCGAGCTGGTGCGTCAGACCTAGGGTCGGGCGGTGATCTCGCCGGACGCCAGCATCTGGCGGCTGATCTTCGTGCCCAGCGCGGCCAGCGCGGCCGTGTCGACCGATCCATCGGCGTGCAGCAGCCCGTGCGACCAGGCCTGCCGGCAGATCCGCGTCAGGAGCTTGCGCGTGTCGGCCTTGCTGTAGGGCAGCGACTGGTTGTGGGGCGACGCCAGCGAGCCGGCCACGCACACCGGCACCAGCACCCCGCGCCCGCGGGCGCGGAACAGCGCGTGCTGATCGAGCCCGTCGTCGGTCAGGAAGGGGCCGAGGTTCTGGCAGGCCTTGGCGGTGAGGGCGTGGACGCCGCCCGGCGGCAGGTAGCGCGCGGCCGTCGCCGTGTCGGCGCCCAGACTCGACTGCAGACTCAGCTGGCAGAGCGGGGACAGCGCATCGGGGTGGGCCTTCAACAGCGTGCGCAGCTGATCGGCCGTGGTCCCGCCGTGGTCGTCCAGCAGCCCGGCCTGCTCGACCTGCGTGCACAGCGCGGACACCGCGCGGCGCGCGGCTGGGGTATCGGTCAGACCCGCCCGATACCGTTGCTGACAGGCGGCCACGCGGTCGCTCGCCGACGAGCCACCCCCGCACGCACCCAGGAAGGCGAGCAGCACCACGACCACGACCGCCGAACCGGCTCTCATGCAGCGACGCTAGCAGGGCACGGGGACGATCAGCCGGGAAAGGTCTCAGGCCGCTCGACCGCGCGCCGCCACAGGTCGTCGTCGATGTTGCGCCCGGTCACGATCAGGACGACGACGCCCCCCAGCCGGCCCTCCAGCCGGCGCGCGCCCGCCAGCGCGGCCGCCGCTGACCCCTCGACCCGCATGCCGGCCTCCGCGAACGCTCCCACCGCCTCGGCGATTTCGCGATCGGTGACCTCGGCCATCTCGTCGGCGGCCGTCGCCAGCGCCTCAACGGCAGCGGGGATCGCCACCCGCACGGCCATGCCGTCCGCGAAGGTGTCGCTCGCGGACGACTCCACGACGTGGCCTGCCTCGAAGCTGCGCGCCATCACCGGCGCGCCGGCGGCAACCACGCCGATCCGCCGCGTGGCCGGCGACCGCTCGCCCATACGCAGGCCGATCCCGGCCAGCAGCGCCCCGTTTCCGACCGGCACCAGCACCGCATCGGGCGTCACCTCGGCCAGGATCTCGTCGGCGATGCCGCCGTAGCCTTCGTACTGGGCGGGTTCTGCCCCGTCCTGGAAGAACGGCAGCCCCTGCCCCCGCGCGTGCTCGATCCCGGCCGCCTTGGCCTCGTCCAGGTCGGCGCCGCCGACCACCAGCTCGGCGCCCAGGCCGCGCAGCAGTTTCAGCTTTGCGGCACTCGCCCGCTCCGGCACGAACACCACGGCGGTCATGCCGTGCTGGGCTGCGGCCCAGGCCGTGGCGGCGCCGTGGTTGCCGGTCGAGGCGGTGACCACGGATACGTGGCCCTGGTCGCGGTACTGCGCGACCACCGGCAGCGCACCGCGCCACTTGAAAGCGCCCAGCTCGTGGCCGTCCTCGCGCTTGAGCAACAGCGTGCGGCCACCTAACCAGTCGCCCGGTGCCGCCTGCAGCGTCACAGCGCCGCCCGCATCTCCTCGGCGAAGGCCAGCACGTGCGCCGCTGCGATCTCGCGCGCCCGCTTTGGATCACCCCGCCGGACCGCATCCAGCAGCTCGCCATGCTCCCGCATCCGCTGCTCCAGCGGCGGCAGCCGGTCCCAGGTCAGGTGCCAGATTCGCAGCGACATGTTCAGGTAGCGATCGAGGTCCTGCTCCAGGTACGGATTGCGGGAGCAGCGGTATATGAACCGGTGCACCTCCGCGTCCAGCTCGATCAGCCGCCGCTGGCCGGACTCGGCCGCATCCAGCTTCGCGATCAGGTCGCCGGCCTCACGGCGGTCATCCGCATCGGCCAGCGTCGCCGCACGCTCGGCTGCGCGCGCCTCGAGCTGCACCCGCACGTCGGTGATGTCGGTCAGGCTGGTGATGTTGATGGTCGCGGCGAAGGTGCCGCGGCGCGGGTAGACGACCACCAGCCGCTCCAGCGCCAGGCGCCGGACGGCCTCACGCACGGGCGTGCGCCCGACGCCCAGCTGACCGGTCAGCGCCTCCTCGTCGATCGGCGCGCCGGGCGGGATCTCGAGCGACACCAGCCGGTCGCGGAGGGCCGCATAGGCGCGGTCGGAGAGCAGCTCGGTGGGAAGTTGCAGGGTCTGCATGGGTCTGATATATGAGTTGTCTACCAGACCGGAGCCTTCCCGGCAACCCCCACGCGCACCGGCGCGGAGAGAGACCACATGAGCGATCTGCCCACATCTGCCCGCGCCGTCGTGATCGGCGCCGGCATCGTCGGAAACAGCATCTCCTACCACCTGTCCGAGCTGGGCTGGCGCGACCTGGTGCTGCTCGACAAGGGCCCCTTCCCCAACCCGGGCGGCTCCACCGGACACGCATCCAACTTCATCTTCCCGGTCGACCACTCCAAGGAGATGACGGCGCTGACGCTCGACAGCATGCGCCAGTACCAGGACCTGGACGTGTTCACGGAGAGCGGCGGCATCGAGGTGGCCCGCACCGAGGAGCGCATGCAGGAGCTGCACCGGCGCATGTCGTCGGCGCACGCCTGGGGGATCGACCGCGTCTCGATGGTGACGCCGGCCGAGATCAAGGGGATGGTGCCGTTCATCGACGAGACGATCCTGCTGGGCGGGTTCTCCTCGCCGGGCGTGGGCGTGGTCGACTCGCTGCGGGCGGGCACGATCATGCGCGAGCGGGCCGTCGCGGCCGGCGCGCTCACGATCTCGGCCAATACCGAGGTGCTGGGCATCGACGGCGAGCGCGGCCGCGTTCGCCGCGTCCGCACCACCCGCGGCGACATCGAGACCGAGGTCGTGGTCGTCGCCTGCGGCGTCTGGAGCCCCGCGATCGCGCACATGGCCGGCGCCCTGATCCCGCTGACGCCGGCCGTTCACCAGATGATCGACATCGGGCCGGTGCCGCGCTTCGCCAGCTCCACGCGCCACATCGAGTACCCGATCGTGCGCGACATGGACACCTTCATGTACGAGCGCCAGGATGGCATCGGCCTCGAGATCGGCTCGTATGCGCACCGGCCGATCCTGCACGATCCGGAGGAGATCCCCTCGATCGAGCAGGCCGCCCTGTCGCCGACCGAGCTGCCCTTCACGCAGGCCGACTTCGACAAGCAGATGGAGGACGCGCTGGAGCTGATGCCCGAGATCGTGGGCGACGAGAGCGTGGGCGTGAAGTACGCGATCAACGGCCTGCTGTCGCTGACGCCGGACGGGATGCCGCTGCTGGGCGAGACGCACGAGGTGCGCGGCCTCTGGTCGTGCGCGGCCGTGTGGGTGAAGGAGGGGCCGGGCATCGCCAAGGCGGTGGCCGAGTGGATGACGCACGGCGAGTCGGAGATCGACCTGCACTCGTCCGACATCGCCCGCTTCTGGGACCACCAGAAGACCCGCGCCCACGTCCGCGCCCGCACGTCGGAGGGCTTCAACAAGACCTACGGCATCATCCACCCGTCGGAGCAGTGGGCCTCCAACCGCGACGTGCGGCTGCCGCCGTTCCATGCCCGCCAGAAGCAGCTGGACGCCGTCTTCTTCGAGGCCGCCGGCTGGGAGCGGCCGCACTGGTACGAGTCGAACGCGCCGCTGTTGGAGGAGTACGCCGACCGCATCAACCCGCGCGAGGCCGAGTGGGACGCACGCTGGTGGTCACCGATCATCAACGCCGAGCACCTGGCCATGCGCGATCGCGCCGGCATGGTCGACCTGTCCGCATTCACCATCTTCGACGTCGCCGGCCCGGGCGCACTCGAGGCGGTGCAAGGGGTGGCGATGCGGCAGATGGACGTGCCGGTCGGCCGCGTCGTCTACACGCCGGTGTTGACGCCGGGCGGCGGCTTCAAGGCCGACCTCACGATCATGCGGCTGGACGACGAGCTGTTCCGGGTCGTCACCGGCGGTGCCCACGGGCCCGCCGATCGCAAGTGGTTCGCCGACCGCCTGCCGAAGGAGGGCACCGCCCAGATCGCCGACCTGACCTCGGCCTGGACGACGCTCGGCCTCTGGGGCCCGCGCGCGCGTGACATCCTAAGCTCGGTGACCCGCGACGACGTCTCCCACGAGGGCTTCCGCTTCGGCAGCTGCCGCACGATCGAGATCGACACGCTGCGGGTGCTGGCCTCGCGCATCTCCTACGTGGGCGACCTCGGCTGGGAGCTGTACGTGCCGATCGAGCAGGGCCAGAAACTATGGGACGTGATCGCGGAGGCCGGTCGGCCGCACGGCATCGCGCCGGTCGGGATCGGCGTCTACGGCACTACCGGCCGGCTCGAGAAGTGCTACCGCGCGTACGGCTTCGAGCTGGAGAGCGAGTACAACGTGTGCGAGGCGGGCATGGCCGGGCCGAAGGTGAAGGAGGAGGACTTCGTCGGCAAGCAGGCCCACCTGCGGCATCGCGACGAGGAGCCGGCCACGATCATGTGCACGCTGACCGTCGACGACCACACATCGGCCTCCGGGGTGAAGCGGTACATGCTCGGCCGCGAGCCGATCCAGACCCGCGACGGACAGCCGCTCACCGACAGCAGGGGCCGCCGTTCGTACGTGACCAGCGCCGGCGCCGGGCCGTCGGTCGGCAAGCACCTGCTGATGGCCTACCTGCCGCCGGAGCAGGCGCAGGTCGGGACCGAGCTGGCGGTGGAGTACCTGAACGAGCGCTACCCGGTGACGGTGGCGGTGGCCGGCTCGACCCCGATCTTCGACCCCGAGAACGAACGGATCCGGTCGTGAACATCCTCGTCTGCGCCAAGCGGGTGCCGATGACGGGCGGCACGATCGTGCTGACCGAGGACGAACAGGCGATCCAGACGCGCCACCTTGGCTTCACCATCAGCCCGCACGAGGAGTGCGGCGTCGAGGAGGCGGTGCGGCTGATCGAGGCGAACGGCGGCGAGTCGGTGGTGCTGGCGCTGGGCCCGTCCGAGGCCGAGGAGCAGCTGCGCGACGCGATGGCGCTGGGCATCGACCGCGCGATCCTGCTCGAGACGGCCGACGAGTTCGACGGCCAGGCCACGGCCGCGGCGATCGTCGCCGCGATCGAGGCCGAGCGGGCGTCCGGCGTCGAGTTCGACCTGATCTTCTTCGGCAACGAGTCGGCCGACTCCGGCAACTACCAGGTCGGCATCCGCGTCGCCCACGCGCTGGGCCGCCCCTGCGTGACCGGCGTCAAGGGCATCACGGTGCAGGACGGCCGCGCCCGCTGCGAGCAGGAGACGGCCTCCGGCCGCGACGTGTACGACGTGCCGCTCCCGGCGGTGGTCACCGTCAAGGAGGGCCTCAACCTGCCCCGCTACCCATCGGTGCCGGGGCGGCTGCGGGCCAAGCGCAAGCCCCTGGCCACGAGCGCTCCGTCGGGCCGCGCCGCGGGCGTCGAGAAGCTGCGGCTGCGGCTGCCGCCCGGGCAGGGCAAGCAGGCGGAGATCCTGGGCCACGGGCCCGAGGCTGCGCCGGCGGTCGTCGAGGTGCTGCGCCGGGCGGGGCTGGTGGCATGACGCTGGTTTACGTCGAGCACCAGGACGGCCGGCCCGACGACGCCTCGCTGCAGGCGATCGCGCTGGCCCGCGAGATCGCCGGCGACGCACCGCTGCACGCGCTGCTGGCCGGCCCCGAGGCCGAGGACGCCGCCGCCGGGCTGGGCGCCCACGGGGTGGCGACCGCGCACATCGCCGACCACGAGGTGCTCGCCACCCATGCGCCCGTGGCACTGGCACGCTGCATCGGCGAGCTGATCGAGCGGCTGTCCCCGTCCGCCGTGGCCGCCGCCGGCAGCGAGCGCGGCAACGAGGTCATGGCGCACGCGGCGGCGCTCGGTGACCTGCCGCTGGCCGCGAACTGCATCGCCGCAGAGGCCGGCGACCCGATGGGAGTGACCCGCATCCGCTGGGGCGGCAGCCTGCTCGAGGACGCGCGCCTGCACGGCCCGGTCAAGCTGCTGACGGTGGCACCGCACACCGTCGAGGCGGCCGAGGTGGGCGGCGGCCCGACGGCGGTCGAGCGCTTCACGCCGTCGCTGGGCGATGCCGACCAGGTGGTGCGGGTGGTCGAGACCGTGCAGCAGAGCAGCGAGGGCGGGGTCAACCTGGCGGACGCCAGGTTCGTGGTCAGCTGCGGGCGCGGCGCCGGGTCTCCGGAGGGCTTCGCGCCGGCCGAGGAGCTGGCCGCGCTGCTGGGCGGAGCCGTCGGGTGCTCGCGGGCCGTCACCATCGCCGGCTGGCGGCCGCACACCGACCAGGTCGGTCAGACCGGCACCAAGATCGCGCCGGAGGTGTACCTGGCCTGCGGCATCAGCGGCGCCACCCAGCACATGGCCGGCTGCAAGGGCGCCAAGCGGATCATCGCGGTCAACGTCGACCCGGAGGCGCCGATCATCGCCAACGCCGACTACGCCGTGATCGGCGACCTGCACGAGGTGATCCCGGCGATCACGGCCGAGCTGCGGAAGGCGGGCGCCGGATAGAGCCCGTCGCCCTGATCGCGCTGCTGGTGGCGCTGGCGGTGGCCGGCGGCATCTTCGCCCGACGCGCCCGGCTGCTCATCCGGATCATGCGCCTGGGCAAGCCCGCGCCCAGGTTCGACGACGTGCCGCAGCGCGTGCGCCAGGAGGCGGTGGTCGCGATCGGCCAGCGCAAGCTGCTGCAGCGGCTGGGCCCGGGGGTGATGCACGCGCTGATCTTCTGGGGCTTCATCGTGCTGTTCCCGACCATCATCATGGCGATGATCGGCGCCGTCGATCGCGACGCGACGCTGCCCTGGCTCGGCCACCAGGGCTGGTTCGCGTTCCTGGTCGACCTGTTCGCGCTGCTGGTGCTGCTGAGCGTGTGCTCGGCCTTCTTCATCCGCAAGGTGCAGCGGCCGGCGCGGTTCGAGGGCAGCCACATGGGCGAGGCCGACTTCATCCTGGCCATGATCGCGGGCATCGTCACCACCCTGCTCCTGTGGCACGCCACGCGGATCGCGCTGGGACTGAACGAGTGGCCGGCGTCGTGGTCGCCGGTCGCAAACGCGCTGTCCAACCTGTTCGGCGGCGGCGACGGCACGAAGCTGCTCGAGCGCGTGTTCGTGTGGGCGCACGTGCTGCTGATCCTGAGCTTCCTGGCGTACCTGCCCTACTCGAAGCACCTGCACATCATCACCGCCGTGGTCAACGTCTTCTTCGGGCGCACCCGCGCACGCGGCCGGCTCGAGCCGCTCGTGTTCGACGACCCGGAGGTGCCGGAGGACGAGATCCGGCTCGGCTCCGGCACCCTCACCGACATGACCTGGAAGCAGATGGTCGACACCGCAACCTGCACCGAGTGCGGTCGCTGCCAGGACGTCTGCCCCGCCTACGCGACGGGCAAGGAGCTGTCGCCAAAGCTGCTGATCATGGGCCTGCGCGACCACCTGCTCGACCAGGGCCCGAAGCTGCTGTCAGGTGAGGCCGGAGCCGACCCGCAGCCGCTGGTGCCAAACGCGGTCACCGACGACGTCGTCTGGGACTGCGTCACGTGCGGCGCCTGCGTCCACGAATGCCCGGTCTCGATCGAGCACATCGACCACATCGTCGACCTGCGCCGCCACCTGGTGATGGCCGAGGCGCGGTTCCCGGCCGAGGCCGAGCCGATGCTGCGCGACGTCGAGCGGTCGTCCAACCCCTGGGGCAAGGCACAGCAGGAGCGCGGCGATTGGACGCAGGGTCTGGGGGTGAAGGTGCTCGAGCCCGGCGATCCGGCGCCCCACGTGCTCTACTGGGTCGGCTGCGCCGCCTCGTTCGACGAGCGCGCGCGGCAGACCGCGGTGTCGACGGCGAAGCTGCTGCAGGCGGCCGGAGTCGACTTCGCGATCCTGGGCCCGCGCGAGTCGTGCACCGGCGACCCGGCCCGGCGGATGGGCAACGAGTACGTGTTCCAGGCCTTCGCCGAGCAGAACGTCGAGACGCTGAACGAGTCCGGGGTGACGAAGATCGTGGCCAGCTGCCCGCACTGCTTCAACACGCTGGCCAACGAGTACCCGGACTTCGGCGGCCGCTACGAGGTGATGCACCACACCGAGCTGCTGGCCGAGCTCGTCCGCGACGGCCGGATCGAGCCGAAGACAGGCGGCGCGCAGATCACCTACCACGACTCCTGCTACCTGGCCCGCCACAACGACGTGATGGCGGATCCGCGGCAGCTGGTGGAGGCGGTTGGGACGCCGGTCGAGATGGAGCGCAGCGGCAAGCGCACGTTCTGCTGCGGCGCCGGCGGCGCGCACATGTGGATGGAGGAGCGTGGCAGCGCGATCAACGAGGAGCGGGTGCGGCAGGCCGATGAGACCGGCGCCGAGACGCTGGCGGTGGCCTGCCCGTTCTGCACCGTGATGCTCGACGACGGCGTCCGCACCAGCGGCAGCAAGCTGCGGGTGGCGGACGTGGCCACGCTGCTGGCCGAGTCGATCGACGGGCCCCCTGGCTAGATCACGCGATCACGCGGTTGAGCTCGACCAGCAGGCCGCGCAGCTGCGCGTAGCGCTTCTCCCCCAGCTCGCGCGCCCACCGGATCTCCAGCTCGGCCACGGCGTCACGGATAACGTGGGCCGCGGCCACGCCGCGCCGCGTCAGCACGATCCGCCGGGAACGCAGATCCTCGAGGTCGGGCCGGCGCTCGAGGTAGCCGCGCCGCTCGAGCTGCCCCAGCTGGTAATTGAGCGCCTGTTTGGTCATGCCCAGCTGCGCGGCCAGATCGGACGGGCGCTCACCCTGCGGGCCGGGATAGCGCAGCACGGTCAGGTGCGCCTCGTCGATGTCGGCGAAGCCGCGCTCGTGCAGCCGCTCGATCATCTGACGCCGCACCGCATCGACCGGCATCCGCAGCAGCGCCCCGAGCAGCGGCGGGCCGAGCGGCTCGCGCTCTGAAAGGCCGTCGGCGAAGCGCCCTCGTGACGTCGGCTGTTCATGTATCGTCAAACCACTTTACCACTCGCCGTGCCGCCCTCGGCCGCTGCCGAGCGCTCGTGGCGTGGCAGGCCATCGTCGGGCAGCTCGTACCAGTCGCCCTTCTGGGAGGTGAACCAGTGGCCGGCGACGCGCAGCCCGGTGTCGCCGTCCAGCGACCCGGCCGCGATCGCGACGTAGTCGCGCCCAGGCGCGTCCCAGAACAGGCTGGAGCCGCACTCGCCGCAGAAGCCACGACGTGCGTGCGCGTCGCTCTGTGGGCTGGCGATCCAGCGCAGCCCGCGCTGCCCGGTCAGCATCAGATCGCCGCGCGCGGCCGCGGTGCTGGCCGCAACATTGCCGTGCCAGCGCCGGCATTCGACGCAGTGGCAGATCAGGATGTCGCGCAGCGGCCCCCGCACCTCGTAGCGCACCGCGCCGCATAGGCAGCCGCCGGTGGCGACCTCGCTCACGCATCGCCTCCGAGATCGAGCACCACGCGCGTGGCATCGCCCGAGCGCACCGCGTCGATGCCGTCGCCGACCTCATCCAGGGTCAGCCGGTGTGAGATCAGCCGGTCGAGCGGCAGCCGCCCGCGCCGGTAGGCGTCGAGGATCAGCGGGAAGTCGCGGTCGGGCCGGGCCGACCCGTAGATCGATCCCAGCACCCGTCGCTCCATGCGCGGGATCGACCGCGCCGGCACGGTCAGCTCGGCCTCGGCACGCGGGATGCCGGCCATCACGGCCGCTCCCCGCTTGCGCGTGGACAGGAACGCAGCCCGCATGGGACCGGGCCGCCCGGTGCAGTCGATGGCGTAGTCGACGCCGCCGCCGCTGGCCGCCACCACCGCCTCGGCAACCTGCTCCGGCTCACCCTGCCACTGCACGACGGCGCTCGCGCCGAGCTGCTGGGCGCGCTCGAGGCGCTCGTGCCGGCGGTCGACGGCGATCACCTGCGACGCACCCGAGGCGACCGCGCCCATCACGGCCGAGAGCCCGGTGCCGCCGGTGCCGATCACCGCCACCCGCTCGCCTGGCCGCACGCCGGCGGTGCGCCACACGGCGCCGACGCCGCTCGTCACCGCGCAGCCAAGCAGGGCCGCCACCTCGAACGGCACATCGGAGGGGATCTGGACGCACGACCGGGCCGGCACGACCGCGCGCTCCCCGAAGGTGGACAGGAAGCAGTAGTGGTGCACCTCTGCCCCGCCGAATCGGAGCCGGGTGGTGCCGTCGAGCAGGCCGCCGGCCAGCATCAGCGGCCAGGCCGTGCCGCACAGGTGCGGCAGATCTCGCAGGCACTCCTCGCAGCTGCCGCAATACGGCGCCCAGGACAGCGCCACGTGGTCGCCGGGCGAAAGTCCCTGCACACCCTCGCCCAGCGCCTCGACGACGCCGGCTCCCTCGTGGCCGGGCACGACCGGTGCCGGCACGTCGACGGTGCCGTCGAGCAGGTTCAGGTCGTCCTGACAGACGCCGCTTGAGCGCAGCCGCACCAGCACCTCACCGGGGCCGGGCGGGGCCAGCTGGAGCTCGACCACCCGAAGCGGCGTGCCCGGGGCGGGCAGCAGCGCCGCGCGCATCGAGGTCACGTCGCTCATGCCGCCAGCCGCTCCAGCTGTGCCTCCAGCCCCGACTCGCCCACGTCGCGCACCTCCAGCGGCAGCCCCAGCATGGCGGCCGCCCGCTCGGCCAGCTGCAGCAGCTCAGGCGTACGCCGCTGGGCCAGCCAGACGACACGGGTGTAGGCGTGGAAGTAGTCGTCGCGCAGCTCGGGATGCCGGTCGAGCCCGAGCGACCGCCAGACCGTGCGGTCGAAGGTGCGCGCCAGGAAGTCGGTCAGGAAGTAGGTGCCCGGCTGCTCGGCCAACGTTTCGGCCACCTCCGGCTTTGCGAACACGTCGTAGCAGTGGTCGCCCTGTAGGCGTTCGACGCCGCGACGTCGGAGCTCCTGGTCGAGCGCGCCGTAGCTGCCGCAGTCGGCGTAGGCGACCGCCACGCGCTGGTAGCGGCCGGCCAGCTCGTCCAGCAGACGGCCGACGGCCGGCGCGATCAGCTCCGGGCGGTTGTGCAGCTCCGGCGGTAGCGGGTGCACGTCGATCTCCCAGCCGCGCCGCTCGGCGATGGCGTTGACGTGCAGCGCGAGCGCGCCGCATGCGATCACGGCGGTCGTCATCCCGGGAACGCCAGCTCGTCCATGAACATGTCGTTGAAGTCTGCCCGCCCGGACAGCTCCACGTACTCGACCTCATCCAGGATGGCATCGGCTGCGGCCCGCTCCCGCAGCGACAGCGCCGCCATCTTGGCGCCCTCGCCGGCCACGTTCCCGGCCGAGATGATGCGCGGCAGCGCCAGCTTCGGTACCAGGCCGATGCGCACGGCGCTGGCCGGCGATAGGTAGCTGCCGAAGCTGCCCGCCAGCAGCACCTGGGTGATCTCGTCCTCGCCGAGGCCGAGTTCCTTGATCAGGATCCGCCAGCCGGTCGCAATCGAGGCCTTGGCGAACTGAAGCTCGCGCACGTCGCGCTGTGACAGGTAGATGGCGTTCGCCGGGTCGGCTCCACGCCACGCCAGCACGAACACCCGCTCCTCGCCCACCTTCACCAGACGCGTGCTCAGCTCCGGGTGCAGCTGGGCGGCGTCCTCGTCGGGGATGAAGCGGCCGGAGTGGTCGAGCAGGCCGGCCGACACCAGCTGCGCGACGGCATCCACCAGCCCGGAGCCGCACATGCCGACCGGCGCGGCGTCGCCGATCACCTCCAGCGTCATCTCCTCGCCGCTGATCGCGACGCCCTCGATCGCGCCCTCCGCAGCCCGCATGCCGCAGCGGATCTGGGCGGCCTCGAAGGCGGGGCCGGCCGGTGCGGCGGTTGCCACCACCCGCTCGCTCGAGCCGAGCGCGATCTCGGAATTGGTGCCGACGTCGATGAAGAGGCGCACGCGGCGATCGCGGGTGAGGCCGGTGGCGAGCATGCCGGCCACGATGTCTCCGCCCACGTAGGCGCCCAGCGCCGGGAACACGGCGGCCGGCGCCCGCGGGTGCACGCGCACGCCGAAGTCGGAGGCAACCGCCGGCGGCAGCCGCCGGGCGGTGATGATGAACGGCGACATGCCCAGCGGCTCGGGGTCGATGCCCAGCGCCAGCTGCATCATCGTGACGTTGCCGCAGACCACGATCTCGTACACCTCCGCCGGTGACAGGCCGGCCTCCTCGCAGACCTCGCCGGCAAGGCCGTTCATCGTCTCATGCGCTCGCTGCTGCAGCATCTCCAGCGCGTCGGGGTCCATCATCGTGGCCGACACGCGCGAGATCACGTCGGCGCCGAACGGCTGCTGGCGGTTCAGCATCGAGCGCACCGCCAGCGGCTGGCCGGTGGCGAGGTCGAGCAGCGTCGCCACCACCGTGGTGGTGCCCAGATCGAAGGCGATGGCGTGGCGCCGCTCGCTGGTGTCGCCGGGCTCGACGTCGATCAGCACGTCGTCGCAGATGACGGCGGTGACCTTGAAGTTGGACGATCGCAGGGTGCGGCCGATGCCGCGCGCGGCTCCCAGCTCCACCCGCAGCTCGAAGTCCTCGACGGCGTCCACCACGCGCTCCATGTCGGATGCCTGGTCCTCCAGGGACGGCTCCTCCAGCTCCAGGTAGCGCTTCTGCACCGAGGGGCGCAGGATCACGTGGCGGCCGACGCCGACCAGCGCCGCCTTGGGGCGGGTCTGCAGCGGCGGCACCTCGACGGCGAGGTCGTGGGTGGCAATCGCGCGGCAGGCCAGCCGCCAGCCGCCGCGCAGCTCGTCGGGGCTGAATGCGCGCGGATCCAGGGTGTCGACCGGCACCTCGCCGTCGGTGATCCGCACCTTGCACTTCTTGCAGGTGCCGTGGCCGCCACAGGTCGAGTCGATGGCGATGCCGTTCCAGCTGGCCCCGTCGAACACGGTGGTGCCGGCCGGCACGCGCACCTCGCCGCCGTCAGGCGCGAACGTCAGCCGGACGCGGCCGGTGCCTGGCTCGATCGTCTCGACGTCGGTTGCCATGGGCCTTAAGACGACGCGGCCTGCGCTGCCAGCTTGGCCCGGTGGGCGGCGATCCAGCGGGCGCCCCACTCGTCCTGGCCGAGCAGGAAGTCGGTGGCTCGCACCGACTCGACGCACTCGCGGGCGCGCGCGTCCATGATGGCGCTGGTCAGCCCGTGGCTCTGTGAGACCGCCAGGAAGGCGGCGCTCAGTGTGTGGCGGCCGGGCAGCCCGAACGAGGTGTTGCTGGCGCCGCAGGTCATGTTCACGCCCAGGTCGTCGCGGATCAGGCGCACCGTCTCGAGGAACAGCGTGACCGCGCGCGGCTCGGCCCCGACCGGCATCGCCAGCGGGTCGATCACGACGTCCTGCGGCGGGATGCCGTGGTCGCCGGCGGCCGAGACGATCTTGCGGGCCACCTCCAGCCGGCGCTGCGGCTCCATCGGGATCTCGTCGTCGTTGGCGAGGCCGATCACCGCCGCGCCGTGGCGGGCAACGATCGGCAGGATCAGGTTCAGCCGCTCGTCCTCGCCGGTGACCGAGTTGACGAGCGCCTTGCCCTCGTAGGCGCCGAGGCCGGCCTCGAGCGCCTCGATGATCGAGGAGTCGATGCACAGCGGCAGGTCGGTCAGGCCCTGCAGCATCGGCACGGCCGCGCGCATCAGCTCGATCTCGTCGGCCAGCGGATCGCCCACGTTGACGTCCAGCACGTCGGCGCCGCCGGCCACCTGCTCGGCCACGTCGATCTCGAGCTGGGACAGGTCGCCGGCCTGCAGCTGGGCCTGGAAGGCCTTGCGGCCGGTGGGATTGATGCGCTCGCCGATCACGCAGAACGGCGCGCCGTCCCCGATCACGACCGTGCGCGACCGCGACTCAATGGTGGTCTGCATTCAGCGTCCTTTCAGCTCTCATGCCGACACCGCGGCCGCGGTGCGCATCTCGGCCAGCCACCGGGCCGACCGCTCGACCCCGCCGAAGGGGAACAGATGCAGGCCCTGGATCAGGCTGCCGGGGTCGTCGACGGTCGACCGCGCGATGCCCTCGGCCAGCTGGTCGGGCCGCCACAGCCGGGTCGTTGCCAGCTTCAGCAACCCGCCCGACTGCTTGCGCAGCACCTCCACGGAGGGGCCGATGCCACAGGCCAGCGCGAACTTGAGCAGCGATGGCGGTGAGGTCACGCCGGGGATGCCCGCCACCACCGGCAGCCGGTTTCCCGCCTCACGCAGCCCGCGCTCCCAGGTCACGTACGGCTCGGCGGCCAGCGCGAACTGGCTGACGATGCGCAGCTCGATCGCCGATGAGTCGGCGAAGGCATTCTTCTCGGCAAGGGCCTCGAGGATCGCTTCGGGCGAGATGTCGGGGCTGCCCTCGGGGTGCCCGGCGACGCCGGCGCGAAAGATGCCGTGCCGCTCCAGCAGACCCGACCGCAGCACGTCCATGGAGCTGTGGTAGTCGCCGGCAACCGTCGTGCCGCCGCCCGCGATCACGAGCACGTCGTCGACTGCGGCGCGCTCGCGGAGCTGCGAAAGCAGTGAATCCAGCGCGTCGTCGCCGGCGATGGCGCGCGCGGTCAGGTGGGGCACCGGTACGTGGCCGGCGGCGCGAATGGTCTCGGCGGCTGTCACCAGGTCGAACGGGTCGGCTCCGGGAAGCGCCGTGATGTAGACCGATGTCCCGGCGGGCAACACGCCGTCGAGCTCGGTCACCGCCTCCACGTGGCGCGGCGTCACCTCGATGCTGGCCGTGGCAGCCAGCGTCCGCAACCGCTCGGAGACGGCCTGGGTCATGCCGGCGCCGCCGCCGATCGGCGGTTCTCGATCAGGGCCTTTGCGAGGCGCACCGCGGTGGAGGCGTCGGCGGCGTAGCCGTCGGCGCCGACCGCGTCGGCGTACTCCTGCGTCACCGGCGCGCCGCCCACCATCACGATCACGCGGTCGCGCAGGCCCGACTTCTCGAGCGCGTTGATGTTGGCCTTGAACATCGGCATGGTGGTGGTCAGAAAGGCCGAGAAGCCGACGATGTCGGGCTCGTGCTCCTGCACCTGCTCGACGAACTTCTCGGGCGCCACGTTCACGCCCAGGTCGTACACGGTGAAGCCCGCTCCCTCGAGCATGATGTTGACGAGGTTCTTGCCGATGTCGTGCACGTCGCCCTTGACCGTGCCCATCACGAACGTGCCGATCGGCTTGGCGCCGGTCTCGGCCAGCAGCGGACGCAGGATGTCCAGTGCGCCCTGCATTGCCCGAGCGGCAATCAGCATCTCGGGAACGAAGAAGTCGCCGCGCTCGAAGCGGGCGCCGACCTCCTCCAGGGACGGGATCAGGGCGTCGTAGAGCAGCGTCTCGGGGTCCATGTCCATGGCCAGGCCCTCGTTGGTGAGGTCCTTGACGGCCGGCGCGTTTCCGATCAGCGTGTTGTCGAACAGCCCTTGCAGGATCTCGTCGGTGGTCATGCTGCTCCCTCCCCGGCCGGCCGGAATCCCAGGCGCGCCGAAAGCGTTTCCGTCTCCTTCGTCAGGAGTTTGCCAAACCCGTCCAGCCGATCGCTCGGTATCCGGAACTGCGGCCCCGAGATGCTGATCGCTGCCACGGCCCGGCCGTCGGCATCAAGCACCGGCGCCGCAACGGCCACCAGGCCCGGCTCCAGCTCGCCCACGGCCCTCGCATATCCGCATGCCCGCACCGTATCCAGTTCTGCCGACAGCGCGTCGCGATCGGTGACGGTGTGGGGGGTGAGCCGCTCCAGCGCTCCCGGCTGGAGGCGCGCCGCGCCGAACGCCACCAGCACCTTGCCGACCGCGGTGCAGTGGTGGGGCAGGCGCCGCCCCACCCAGTTGGTGGTGCCCAGGATGTGACGGCTGTCGACCTGGGCGATGTACTGCTCTGAGCCGCCGGGCACGGCGACCGCCAGATCGATGGTCTCGCCCGTGGCGTCGGCCAGGTTGTCGAGCGCCTCGCGGCACAGCTCGGCGATGTCCTGCTCGCCGACTCCACGCCGGGCCAGGCCCAGCAGCACCGGCCCCGGGCGGATGCTGCCGCGCGCGCTGCTCCGCTGCACCAGGCCCTGCCGCTCGAGCGCCGACACGGCGCGCGAGACGGTGCTCTTGGGAAGCCCGGCGGCCTCAGCCAGCTCGCCGACGCTACTCGACGACTCGTTCTCGACAACGAGGACGAGCAGCTGGGCGGCACGATCGATCGCCTGAGTTCCGGTCATTGCTTTTCGACTCATCATGTGGAACGATTGTTCCACATATCAAGATCTTAGGGAGAGGACGAATGTTCGTCAACCGGATGCCGCGCTACGAGATTCTGTCAGAGCAGGCGATCGCCACCCTCGACGGGGGCTGGCGGCGGATCGTTTCGGAGATCGGCGTCGAGTTCATCCTGCCGGAGGCGGTCGAGGTGTTTGCCAAGGCCGGCCAGAAGACCGACGGCGACAAGGTCTTCCTTGACCCGGACTTCGTGCTCGAACAGGTGGCGAAGGCGCCACACGAGTTCGACGTGCAGGCCCGCAACCCGGAGCACAGCATCCACATCGGCGGCGACCACATGGCGTTCGCTTCGGTCTACGGGCCGCCGTTCGTGCGCGAGGGCGACGTCCGCCGCGACGCCACCATGCAGGACTTCGAGCGACTCACCATGCTGTCGCAGTCGTTCGACGAGCTCGACTCGGCCGGCGGCACCATCTGCGAGCCCAACGACCGGCCGCTCGACTCCCGCCACCTGGACATGGTGTTCGCCCTGCAGACGCTGACCGACAAGCCCTACATGGGCTCCGTCACGTCCGGGCCGAACGCGGCCGACTCGGTGCGCATGACCGAGATGCTGCTCGGCGGCCGCGAGTCGATCGAGCGCACGCCGGGCGTGATCGGGCTGATCAACGTCAACTCGCCCCTGCGCTACGACGACCGCATGCTGGCCGCCATGTTCGAGTACGTGCGGGCCGGCCAGCCGGTCGTGATCACGCCGTTCCTGCTGATGGGCGCGATGTCGCCGGTGACGATCCCGGCGACGCTCGTCCAGCAGATGGCCGAGGCGCTGGCGGGGATCGCGCTGGCGCAGCTGCTGCGGCCGGGCGCGCCGGTGATCTTCGGGTCGTTCCTCTCGAACACGGACATGCAGTCGGGGTCGCCCAGTTTCGGCACGCCGGAGTCGGCCACCGGCCTGTTCTGCACCGGCCAGATCGCCCGCCACTTCGGGCTGCCGTGGCGGTCCGGCGGCGGCTTCACGTCCAGCCAGACCGTGGACGCGCAGTCGGCCTACGAGGCCTGCATGACCATGATCCCAACCTTCCTGGCCGGCACCAACTGGGTCATGCATTCGGCCGGCTGGCTGGAGTCGGGCCTGGTCTCGTGCTACGAGAAGTTCATCGTCGACATCGAGGTGCTGCGTATGCTGAAGGTCGAGTTCACCCCGCTCGAGGTGGACGAGGCCTCGCTCGCATTCGGGGCGCACGAGGAGGTGGGCCCGGGCGGGCACTTCCTGGGTGCGGCACACACGCTGGAGCGGTTCCGCGAGTGCTTCTACCGGCCGCTGCTGTCGTCGACGGAGAACTTCGAGCGCTGGAAGCGGCTGGGCGAGCGGGACGCGACCGCGCGGGCCGGGGAGATCTGGCGCGAGCGGCTGGAGCAGTACGAACCGCCGGCGATCGATCCCGAGCTGCGCCAGGAGCTGGCCGACTACGTCACCCGGCGCCGGAAAGAGCTCGGCGACTGAGGCAGAATCCCGGGGCATGACGCTCTCGATCGACACCGCCGACGTCCCGTCGTTCGACATCTCGGATCCGTTCTTCTCGGCCTCGTCGGCGGCCGTGGCGGCGGCGCGCGAGCAGAGCTGGTGGGCGCGCACCAACTTCGGTCTGGCGGTGCTGCGCTACGACGAGGTGAGCGCGCTTCTGAAGGACCGGCGGCTGCGGCAGGGCAGCTTCGCCTGGCCGGCCCAGAACGGCATCGAGCGGGGGCCGCTGTCGGAGTGGTGGGCCGAGATCATGCTCAGCAAGGAGGGCGACGACCACCGGCGGCTGCGCAAGCTGGCCAACCCGGCCTTCTCGCGGAAGCTGATCGAGCGGATGGGCCCGGAGTTCCGCGCGCTGGCCAACGAGCTGGTCGACGCCTACGCGGCCGACGGCGGCTGCGAGTTCGTCTCGCAGTTCGCCGAGCCCTACGCGGCCCGTGTGCTGTGCAAGCTGATCGGCATGGACGAGGCGCGCTGGCACGACCTGTCGCGCTGGTCGACCGATCTGGGGCTGTCGTTCGGGGTCACGATCCGCGAGCACCAGGGGCTGATCGAGGACGCACTGCAGAACCTGTACGCGGTGTCGGAGGAGCTGATCGCCGACAGGCGGTTGCGGCCGCGCGACGACGTGGTCTCGAGCCTCGTGCAGGCGCACGACGCCGAGCAGGGGTCGCTGTCGGATATCGAGTTGCTGGCGATGGTGTCGCTGATCGTGTTCGGCGGGATGGACACGACCAAGAACCAGCTGGGGCTGGCGATGCAGCTGTTCGTCGAGCACCCCGACCAGTGTGCGCTCCTGGCCGAGCGGCCGGAGCTGGCGGCGAACGCGGTCGAGGAGCTGATCCGCTGGAACCCGACGGTGATGTGGGCGACGCGGCGCACCACCGAGGACATGGAGTTCGGCGGGCTGGCGCTGCCCGAGGGCACGACCCTGCACCTGCTGTCGTACCCGGCCAACACCGATCCGCTGGCAGTCGGGGAGGGCGGGCGGTTCGACATCACGGCCGAGCGGCCGCCGCACTTCGGCTTCGGCGGCGGCGCGCACCACTGCATCGGCCACTGGCTGGCGCGGATCGACATGCGCGAGGCGCTGCCCCTGATCGCGCGCCGGATGCCGAACCCGCGGTACACGGCGGAGCCGGTGGTGCGGCCGGTGAGCGGGCTGACGGGGCCGGTGGAGCTGCCGATCGCGTTCGACCGGGAGCGGGCGGTATGAGGGTCGTGGTCGACGAGCAGACGTGCCAGCACCACGGGCAGTGCATGATCGAGTGCCCGCGGGTGTTCCAGCTGGTGTCACCGCAGGAGCTGCGCTATCAGGCGGATGTGGACGAGGCGCTGCGCGACGACGTGGAGGCAGCCGCGGACGCGTGCCCGACCATGTCGATCACGATCGAGGGCTAGGGCACTACGTCTGCACGTGCAGGCCGAGCGCCTCGCGCATCGCGGCCGTGTGCGACGGCGTGCTGCCGCAGCACGAGCCGATCACGTCGACGCCCAGCTCCTGCATGCGCAGGGCGTAGTCGGCCATCACCTCGGGCGTGCCGCCGTAGCGGAACTCGTCGCCGACCAGCTGCGGTAGGCCGGCGTTGCTCTGGGCCAGCAGCAGCACGCCGTCCGGGCGCTCGTCGGACATGGTCACCATCACGGCCTCGATCTCCTCGGGCCCGCTGCCGCAGTTGCCGCCGATCAGCTCCACGCCGAGCGCGGATACCTCGGCCAGCGCCTGGGACGGGCTGACGCCCATCATCGTGTGGCCCTTCAGGTCGAAGGTCATGGTCACGGCCACCGGCAGGTCGGGCGCGGCGCGGCGCGCCCCATCGACGCCGGCTCGCACCTCGCCCAGGTCGCTGAACGTCTCGAACAGCAGGATGTGCGCGCCGCCGGCGGCCAGTCCGCCGGCCTGCTCAGCGAACAGGTCGACGGCATCGTCGTGGCTGAGCAGGCCCAGCGGCTCCATCAGGTCGCCGGTGGGGCCCATGCTGCCCAGCACGAGCGCACCGCACGCGTCCGCCACCTCGCGGGCGATGCGGGCTCCCGCCTCGTTCAGCTCGTGCACGCGATCCTCGTGGCCGTGCAGCGCCAGGCGAGGGCGGGTGCCGCCGAAGGTGTTGGTCGTGAGCAGGCGCGCTCCGGCGTCGGCGTAGGCGGTGTGGATCACGCGCATCGCGTCGGCCCGCTCGACGTTCCAGATCTCGGGCGAGGCGCCGGGCATGAGTCCGGCCGCCTGCAGCATGGTGCCGATGGCGCCGTCGCTGAGCGCCGGCCGCGTGTCTCCCAGCAGTGTCGCGATCTGTCCCATCACACCTCCAGCAGCGATTCCAGGCGCGCCGCGTCGTAGTCGTTGTCGAGCTGCGCCGACAGCGTGGCGACCAGCTCGTCGGGCGTTCCTTCGGCCCGCTCCCATTCACCGTGATGCCATTGCTCCAGGTAGGCGTCGGAGCCGGCCATGCCCTGGCGCATGGCGGCCTCGTCGATGGCCTCCTGGAAGCGGCCGGGCAGCGCCGCCTTGGACGTGGCCGCACCGTCACGGGCGGTCACCATCGAGGGGATCTCGCGCCAGTAGGTGATCCGGTACTCCGCCATGGGCGGATCCTAGTGGCCGTCTAGCATTGAGGTGTGAGCACGTTCTCGCGCGATCTGATCGGGCGGTCGGGGTACGCGAACGAGGGGTTCGCCGACCACTACGACGGCGCCCGTCCCAGTCCTCCGGCGGTCGTGCTCGACGTGCTGAGCCGCTGCGCGGGCGGCCGGCCGCGGCTGGTGGTCGATCTCGGCAGCGGAACCGGACTCTCGAGCCGTGCGTGGGCAGCCCGCGCCGAGGGCGTGGTCGGCGTGGAGGCGAACCCGGCGATGCTTGCGCGGGCGCAGGCCACGACCGCCGACGCCAACGTCACGTTCTTGGAGGCCTACGCCGATGCGACCGGCCTCGAGGCCGGCTCGGCCGACATCGTCACCTGCGCGCAGTCGTTCCACTGGATGGATCCGAGCACGGTGCTGCCGGAGGTGGTGCGGGTGCTGCGTCCCGGCGGCGTGTTCGGCGCATACGACTACGACGTCGTGCCGGTGGTCGAGCCGCAGGTCGACGCAGCCTTCGCGGCGGTGATCGACGTGCGCTGGGCGGCGCGGGAGCGACTGGGCATCCACGCCGGGGCGTCGCAGTGGCCGAAGGGCGAGCACGTGGCCCGGCTGCGCGAGAGCGGGCTGTTCGCATTCGCGCGCGAGGTGCACTGCCACGCCGAGACGACGGCCGACGCCGAAGCGGTGATCGACCTCGCGCACTCGCTGGGCGGCCCGACCGCGATCTTCGAAGGCCGCGCGCCCGAGCTGGAGGAGACGATGGACGCGCTCGCTCGCATCGCCCGGGAACGGCTGCCCGACCCGCGGCCGATGCTGATCGGCTACACGATCCGGCTCGGCATCACGCCCGGCTGATCTGACGCCGCCATGACGGATCCGTTGCGCACGAAATGCTCCACTTCGCAACATCCGGGGACACAGCGCATCACGCGGCCATCGCGGCCACGTCACGCCGTCCGTGACACCCACCGGCGCAGCCTCACAGATCGGTCACGTGCGCCACGGCGGCTCCCCACATCTGCAACGGCCGCCGTTTCGGTGTTTGACACCTCCCCGGCCGGCCGGGGCGTTGCGAGATCGTGACGGGACCGTGACGGGTCAGCCGGCCGGCGTTGCCGCCATCAGCGGCCGTTCGCGCAGGTAGGGCAGCGGCCGCTCCGGGTCGGGCGAGTCGATTTCCCGCGCCAGGCGGTGGCCGTCGAAGATCGCGTCCGCGATCAGGCGCGGCGCGACGCAGTCGCCGATCCGGTAGACCGCCTCGATCCCGGCCGCCTCGAGCGCGGCCGCGTCGCCCGCCAGCTCGCGGTACAACGCCTCGTCTGAGAGCCGCTGCGTGACCAGCACCACGCCGTCCACCGCCAGCCGCGACGTCGCCTGGAACTCGCCGACCAGGTTGATCCCGCCCTCGTCGATCCGGTCGACCACCACCGCCCGGTGCACCGGCACGCGGATCGCGTTCAGCCGTTCTCGCACCGGCCGGCCCTCGAGCGTCTGATCGCAGTAGGGCGCGACCGCTTCATGGCTGGTCACGAACTCGACCTCGTACCCGTCGCTGCGCAGCTGCTCGGTCAGCGCCGAGCCGATGAAGTAGCCCTCGTAGTCGACGACCGCCACCCGGCTGCCAGGCGGCCGCTTGCCCTCGACCATCACCTGCTCCGGGGTCAGCACGTGCGGCAGCGTGGAATCGGCGCCGGGGATCGGCAGCCGCGTGACGCCGCTGATGCCGTCGCCGGCCCAGTGCGAACCGGTCGCCACGACCACGATCTGGGCGCCGTAGTCGAGCACGTCGGCCACGGACAGCCGGGTGCCGAGCCCCAGCGAGACGTTGTCCAGCCGGTCCATCTGTGCCCGCCGGTAGTCGACCACGTGGCCCCACGTCCCGAGTCCGGGCATGCGCGTGATCCAGCTCATGCAGCCACCGATGTCGTCGGCCCCGTCCACCAGGTGCACCAGCTCCATGCCGCGCTTGCCGAGCACCGTGGCGCACTCCATGCCGGCCGGCCCGGCGCCCACCACCAACACCCCCCGGTCGGCGTTCGCGGCGCGGTCGAACCGCTCCGGGTGCCACCCGCGCCGGTACTCCTCGCCTGCGGTGGCGTTCTGCGTGCAGCCCAGATGCCGGCCCCAGATCGACCGCGAGTAGCAGGCGTTGCAGCCGATGCACTCGCGGATCTCGTGGTAGCGGCCCTGCTCGATCTTCTCCGGCAAGAACGGATCCGAGATCGACGGCCGCGCCGCGCCGATCAGGTCGACGGTGCCGCCCCGCACCAGGTTCGCCATCCGGTCGGGGTCGGTGAACCTGCCCACCACCACGATCGGCTTCTCGGTCGCCTCGCGGGCACGGCCCGACCAGGTCATCTGGTAGCCCTGGTCGAAGAACCGCGACGGGCCCGAGTCGAGCCTCCCCGGCCCCCACATCGAGCCGATCACAACGTCCCACAGGTCGACCATCGGGTCGGCGGCGCGGATGAACTCGAGCCCCTCCTCGATCGGCACCCCGGACAGCTCCAGCGTGTCCGCGGCGATCCGCACGGCGATCGCGACGTCGTCGCCGACCGCCTCCTTGACCAGCTCGATCGCCTCCAGCCAGAACCGCGCACGGTTCTCGAAGCTGCCGCCGTAGGCGTCGCTGCGCCGGTTGTACACGGGCGACAGGAACTGCGTGGGCAGGTAGGTGTGCGACCCGTACACGTAGATGATGTCGAACCCGGCGCCGCGTGCCCGCTTCGCGGCCGCGACCCACTCCCCCTGCGCTCGGCGGATGTCGGCCAGCTCCATCGTTTTTGGCACCACCACGCTGTCCAGGTCGCTGCTGATCTGCGACGGCGCCAGCTGCGGCAGCCGCGACTCACGGCCCTCGGCGTAGACGCCGCCGTGCCACAGCTCGATCCCGGCCAGAGCGCCGTGCTCGTGCGCGCGGTCGGTCATCATCTGCAGCGCCCGCATGTCCTCGTCGTCCCAAAGCCGGGCCGACACGTACGGCGTCTCGTCGGACTCGGGGCTGATCGAGCAGTACTCGGTGCACACCGCCGCCCAACCGCCCTCCGCCTTCATCCCGCGGAAGGCCGCCTGCGTCCACGGCTTCTCGACCCCGAAGCCGGTGCAGTGGGGTACCTGGTAGAACCGGTTGCGCAGCGTCTTTGGCCCGATCCGAACCGGCTCGAACAGGATGTCGTGACGCTGCTCCCGGCCCATCACAGGGCCGCCTCGATCTCGGCCCGGCGCCGCTGCATGTACTCCTGCAGCTCCTCGTCGACGGCCGGGTCGATGCCGGGATCCTCGTAGCTTTCCAGCAGCTTCTTCCACTCGGCGGTGGCCAGCGTGGCGGTGGTGGCGGAACCCTGCTTCTGCCAGGTCACGTAGGCCTGCGAGCGGAACAGCGGGCTCATGAACATCCACTCCCGGAAGTGCGCGAGCGTGTGGTCGGCGGCCAGGAACATCCCGCCCGGCCCTTCCGCCCGCATCGCGTCGATCGCAAACCGCTCCTCGCTGGTGTCGATGCCCTCGTCGATCATCGCGAACATCCGCAGCATCTCGAGGTCGATCACGAACTTCTCGTACGACGCCGTCAGGCCGCCCTCTAGCCAGCCGGCGGCGTGCATCACCAGGTGCGAGCCGGACAGCATCGTCGCCCACAGGGTCATGGCCGTCTCCGCCGCCGACGCCATGTCCAGCGAGTTCGACGAGCAGAGGCCGCCGCCGCCCCGGTAGGGCAGCCCGTAGCGCCGCGCCAGCTGGCCCCCGGCGAGCGTTCCCAGCACCGACTCGGGGGTGCCGAAGGCGGGGCCGCCGGTGCGCATGTCCACCGCCGTGAAGAACGATCCGAACAGCGCGGGCGTACCGGGCCGGATCGCCTGCACCAGCGCCACGCCGGACAACGCCTCCGCCACCTTCAGCACCAGCCCGGAGGCGATCGTGATCGGCGCCGTCGCGCCGGCCAGCAGGAACGGTGTGATCACCACGGGCTGTCCCGCCGATGCCCATTCCGACAACGCATCCACCATCAGGAAGTCCCAGACCAGCGGGCTGTTGGGGTTGACGATCCCCATCAGCGCCGGCGTCTGCTCGATTGCCTCACGACCACCGCAGGCGATCGCCGCCAGGGCGACGGCGTCCCGCGCTTTCGGCCCGGAGGTTCCGTAACAGACGTGCGGCTTGTCTGAGTACCGCAGCACCGAGTAGTCCATGTCCATGTGCCGGCTGTTCTCATCGAGATCGCCGGCCTCGACGGTGCCGCTCTGGTTGCAGGTGATCAGGTCAGCCGCCTGCGCCATCTTGACCAGCTCGACGTGGTCGGCGTAGGTGCCGTCCCGGCGTCCGCGCTCGAGGTCGGAGCAGAAGGGCGAGCCGCCGACCGGCGTCAGCACCGGCTTCGCGTCGCCCAGCCGCACCGCCCGCTCGGGGTTACGGCCGCGGAGCGTGAACGCATGCGGCGCCTGGGCCAGCATCTCCATCACGAACTCGCGGTCCCAGTGCACGCGCTCGCCGTCGACCTTCTGCCCGAGTCCGGCCACCATCTCGAGCGCCGCCGGGTGGCGGACGTCGGTGCCGATCTCCTCGAGCACCGTCATCGCCCGCTCGTGCACCTGATCCAGCTGGTCGGGAGTGAGCACGTCGCGGCCGGTGTCGAGGCTGAACATGCGGCGACTGTACCGCAGCCCCCGAGGGCGCCCGCCGGGTAACCGTCAGCCCGAGCCGGCCACCACGCGCTCCACGAAGGCGGCCGCGGGCGGCGCCAGCGAAGCTCCGATGCGGCGCCCGTCGCGGCTGGCCCCGGCTCGGGCGAACGAGTGGTCGCCGCCCTCGATCGAGACGAGCTGGGCACGCGAGCCGAGGCGATCCAGCACGCCGGTCAGCAAGGCCGGCTGCGCGAAGCTGTCGCGGGTGCCCTGGAGGAACAGCATCGGCATCTGCAGGCCGTACAGGTGCGCATCGCGGATCTTGTCGGGCCGACCGGGCGGATGCAGCGGGTAGGCCAGGAACACGAGCCCAGCGGCGGGCATGCCCTCGGCCGCGGCCATGGACGCGATGCGACCGCCCATCGAGCGCCCGCCGGCGAACACCGGCAGCCCCGCCGCCAGCTCGACTGCCCGCGACCAGGCCTCCCGGTAGGCCTCGATCAGCACCGGCGCGCGGTCGGGCGCCCGGCGGCCGGTCCGCATGTAGGGGAAGTCGAAACGGTGGGTGGCCACGCCCAGCTCGGCGATCTGCTCGCTGAACCCGGTCAGGAACGGGGACGTCATCGCCGATCCGGCGCCGTGCCCGAGCACCAGCATCGCCGTCGCTCCGGCCGGGTGCAGCGTCAGCTCATAATTGGCGGCCACGGGGTGGGATGATGCCAGCCATGGCCGGAACGCTCTACCTCGGCACCTCCGGGTTCGGATACGACGAGTGGCGCCACGGCGTCTTCTACCCGGAGGGACTGCCCGCCTCGCGCATGTTGTCGTACTATGCAACGCTGTTTCGGTCGGTCGAGATCAACTATACGTTCCGCAAGTTTCCGTCGCAGAATGTGCTCACCTCGTGGCTCCGTCAGACGCCGGTGGGGTTCCGGTTCACGCTCAAGGCCAATCAGCGGATCACGCACGTGCGACGGCTGCGCGATGTGGCCGGCGAGGTGCGCGCATTCATGACCGAGGCGGCCGTGCTCGGAGACCGGCTGGGACCCGTGCTGTTCCAGTGCCCGCCGACCGTGGAGTACGACGAGCTGTTGCTGGCGGCGTTCGCCGAGGGGCTGCCGCCGGCGGTGGCGGCGGTCATGGAGTTTCGCCACCCCAGCTGGCGTGCAGCGTGGCCGTTCCTGGCCGAGCGCCAGATCGCGCGCTGCGTTGCCGACACAGACGACGCTGCTGCCGGCGAGGACGAGCTGGTGTGGCAGCCATTCGGGTACCTGCGGCTGCGGCGCGCGACGTACAGCGACTTCGAGCTGGGCGTGTGGGCCGGGCGGATCCAGGCGGCGTTGGACGCCGGCGGCGACGTCTACTGCTACTTCAAGCACGAGGACTCGGCCGCGGGGCCGCGGATGGCGCGGAGGCTCGAACAGCTGATGGTCGGCGAACGAGATTCCCGGAAATAGCGATGTTTACCGTTTCCCGGCGCACGCGGTCTTGCTAGCGTCGGAGAGGTACCCGTGGCGGGCCGCTCCGTGTCCCCGCTCGAACAGCTGAACCCAGGAGAAGGCATGAGACGCACGTTGGCCGCGGCGCTCGTTCTGTTCTGTGCATGGACCGGCATCGCCGAGGCGCACACGACGACGGGCCGCGTGGACTCGACCGCCGTACTCGCACCGCGCCGGGTCGACACCGTGTTCCATACTCAGCGCACGCGAGACATCACCGCAACGCTGCACTGGCAGAACGCCGGCGCCGACCTGCGACTGTTCCTGGGCAGGCGCACCCGCAGCGGCAGGTGGGTGCCGGTGACGCGAGACATCAGCAGTGCGCACCCCAAGCACCTGGTGCTGCGCTCGGCGCGCCCCGGCCGCTACCGGTTGCGGGTACGGGCGGCTAGCGGGAACTCACGGTTTCGCCTGGTGTTCGACGCTGGCGCCGCCCGGCGTCCGACCGCCGCGACGCCGTTCCTGACGCTGCTGTTCTCACGGTCGGAGATCATCGGCGCCTCGGAATGCCAGCCCGACGCCAGCGGCTCCGTCAACCTGGTCACGCAGGTGGCACCCGACCTGGCGCGTCGCGGTATCGCCGCCACCGGGTCGGTCGAGACCGGCATCACCCGGGCCGCGACCCGCGCCTGCGTGCACTACAGGCGGTCGCTGACGGCGTCGTGGGCCGATCTGGCACGGCTACGCGACCGCTACGGCTGGAAGTTCGTGTCGCACGGCCGCACGTTCGCGACCAACATCGCGTCCATGACGCCGAAGCAGCAGTGGTCGGAGACCTGCGGCAGCCTGCTCGATCTCGAGCGCCACGGCCACTGGAGCGGCGATGGGCTGTTCGCCTACCCGGACAACAAGTGGAGCACGGAGGTCGAGACCAACGTCGTCTCCAAGTGCTTCGCGTTCGGCAGGCGCTACGCGGGCGGGCCCACCACCCGCGCAGAGGCGATGGCATTTCCCCACTGGCAACGAACCACCGGGATCGGCGGCGGCCGTTGCAACGACCCGGCTCTGCCATGCTCGAAGCTGAAGACCGTCACCACCTACCACTCGCCGGTCGCGCTGATCCGGACGCTACGCGGGCTGGCGCCGAACCAGTGGCTGACGCTGCAGAGCTACGTGTTCGTGACCGGCGACCGCAAGGGCCAATGGCGCTGCAGGGCGCGTCACTGGCAGGACCACTGGACGGACGATGCGGAGCGGTACTGCTGGAACGACTACCGGCGGATCCTGGACGCGATCCCGTCAGACGTGCGCGTGACCGATCCCAAGACGGTCGCCCGCGCCTGGGGCCGGACGAACTACCGGCCGCCGATGCCCTGACCCGAGCGACGGGCCGCGGCACGGAGCGGTGTCAGGCTCCGCGCCGCGGCACCGCCCGGGGTCAACCGGCAAAGCTGTGGAACGCGCCCAGCTCGGTGGGCAGGTGGGGCGTGAACGGATGGAACTTGAACGCCCTCCGGGTGTTGAACCCGGCCTTGGCCGCGGCCGAAGCGTCGACGAACGGGAGCAGCGCGTCGACGGCCTGGCTGATGTTGGTGAGGCCGAGTGTGCGCTCATAGCCGTTGTTGTTGGGCGGGTCGACCGACTCGCGGACGCCCTGGATGCCCTTGACACGCTCGATCGGGCCGCCGTCCCTGGGCGCGACGCCGGGCGCGACGACGCGTGCCAGTGTGCGGTGGTCGCTCTCGATGCCCATGATGCGAGCGGCCGTGACGCGCAGGTCGGCATTCGAGAAGTCACGGACACCGACCAGGTAGGCGGCGATGAACGCGTCCTCCAGCGAGACCAGCGTGTTGAGCGTCACGCGGGCGTTGTGGAACATGTGGTGCGGATAGAAGAACGCGGTGTACGGCGAGTCCTTGCCGGTTGCCGACTTCTCCAGCAGGTAGTGCGACATCTCCTCCTGGCGTGCCGCCCGCAGGTAGCCCTGATCATCGCTCGCGAGACGCGTGAAGAACGGCGTGTTGAAGATGATGTTGGTGTACGTCGTGACCGCGAGCGCCTCGGCGATCTCGGCGGCGATCAGGATGTCGACGTCGCCCTGGGTGGCTCCGGACGCAAACGAGGGCGCCACACCCATCAGGCCGCCGACCGCGATCCCGACCCCCGCGGCGGCGCCGCCTCGAATGAGGGACGCTCGTGTCAGCGTCCGATCCATCATGTCTGTCATCGTGACCCCTTTCTGAGGGCTGCTGGCGGCGAGGCCGCCGGTTTCGGAAGCCCATTCGGGGATCGCGGCGGATCGGTTCTCCGGATCTGCTGCGGTGCGATGGGCCGTGCAGGGATCGAACCTGCGACCTTGGGATTAAAAGTCCCCTGCTCTACCAGCTGAGCTAACGGCCCCAGGGCGATTGTACGGCCCGGCCGGCACCGGCCGTGCCGCGGCGACGGGAACCGAACCGAGGGCCGCTCGCGTCCGTAGTATCGAGTGGAGGCAACCATGAACCAGAAGACACTCGACACGCTGAGGTATTTCCCGGTCGCTCCGGAGGTGGCCTGGCAGCGGTACCTCGACACGATCCGACACGCCGACCCTGACCAGTACTCCGCGGTCGAAGAGGCCGCGTGGGAGCAGCTCCAGGAGATGCTGGCCCGCGCCGCGTCGGGCTCCGTGCCCGCGGCCTGACCGTCCGCGGCGGAGCCAGGCTCGCGTATCCTGCGAGCCGCGCCCCCATCGGCTAGCGGCCTAGGCCTCCGCCCTTTCAAGGCGGCAACACGGGTTCGAATCCCGTTGGGGGTATCGCAGGAACGCCCTGCGCCGATCTGGCCTCGGTGTAACCGGTCGCGTCGCTCGCCGGAATCTTCACGTTTTCCACATGCGCGTGTGAGACGTTGATGCAATGAAGGAGCTCAAGAAGCACCTGACGTGGTATCGACTCCGCGATCCCGGCCGCCCGGACAACGTCTACGGCGACGAGATCGCCGACGAGCAGGTCGCATTCCAACGCGCAGCGAAGCTCGCCGGCTTCTACCAGCAGCCGATCGAGGTCTGCAAGGTCGTCGGCGGGAAACTCGCCCGCCCGGTCGGCATCCCCGTCGAGCCCGGGCCCACGGCACCGATCAGATAAGCCGCCGCCGGCCTCAGCTGACGGTGATCGCCGAGGTGGCGCTGAACGCCGACGCCGCATTGTTGCCCGCGTTGCGTAACCGGGCGCGGAACTGGTACTTGCCGGTGCCCTTCGTGGGCGTGAACGTCATCGATGTGGCGGTCGTCGCCTTGGCGAGGCTCACCCACGCGGTCGTGCCGGGGTAGATCACCTGCACGTCCTCGACGTAGCCGCTCGGCGGTGGCGCCGCGGCCCATCTCAGCGTGAACGGCGTCGACACCGAACCCGTCGCGGGCGTCGCCGTCATCGGCACCTTGACCTTGGTCGTGAAGCCACCCACGGTGTCGCTGAAGTCATAGACACCGGCGGCCTGGAACGTCATCTGCGCGAATGCGACCGGGGTGATCGGACCGGTGTCGGGGAACAGCCCCATCCCGGTGCTGTCGGTGGCGCTGTGCGAGCCTGACCCGACGAAGCTCCATTGCAGCACGCTGCCCATGGACACGGCAGGCGCCGGGGCGCCGAACCCCGAGTCCGTCACCGACGCGTAGCTGGTACCGGCCGCCGGGGTAACGGTCACCGACTGGCTCTTCGTAACCGCTGTCGTGGTCTGGTCCGACGTGGCCGAGGCCGCGTTGACTGCGGACCCCGGCAGGATCGGAGTGGCGTTGACGGTGACGGTGTCCGACGCTCCCGGTGCCAGCGTCCCCAGGCTGCACGTGATCGTGGCCGCCGTCGAGCAGGACCCCGTCGAAGGCGTCACCGTGCCCAGAATCGCCGACGCCGGGGGCGTGTCGGTCAGGCTGACATTGGTCTGGGCGACGGTCGTGCTCGGGTTGGTGACGGTGACCGTGTAGGCGACGGAGCCGTCGGCCTGCACCGTGGCCGGAGCGGACTGGCCGATGGTCAGCTGGACCGGCGGTGGCGGTGGGTTGTGACAGGCGGCCGAGAACGTGTCCTTGACGGCACCGGTGTTCGAGTTGATGAAGGTGCCGTCGTAGCTCTGCGGGTGCAACGCCAACCGCAGGTACCCGAACGTGCGCTGGCTCACCTGCGGCGCGGGGTTCGCGCTGGCGGAGGCCGACTGCAGCGACTGGCCTCCGGTGCCGACGATCAGCTCGCGAACGCCGTTCGGATCTGGCTGACCGCTCGGGTTCAGCTGGGCAAAACGGGCGTAGAGGTGCTGGTGCCCGCCCAGCACCAGGTCGGCGTGATGCTGGTAGAGCAGGTTCCACCAAGCGGCGGTGCTGGAGTTGTTGGCGGTGGCCGCCGTCCAACGTGGCTGGTGCCAGTAGGCCAGCGTGCAGGGCAGTGTGTTGTCCGTCAGGTCGGCCGCAAGCCACTGAGTCTGTGGGCTCGTGGCACCGCAGCCGCCCACACCGGGCAGGTTGCAGTTCGCGTTCAGCGCAATGATGTGCCAGTTGCCCATGTTGAACGAGTAGTGGCCGGCCGACTCCGGATGAGCGGCGGCACCGAAATAGTTGAAGTAGTCCTGGGCGGCGTCGTTGGGATCAGGACACGCGGCTCCCGTGACGTCGGTCGCGGTGTTGTACTCGTGGTTTCCGACCGCGGGTGAGGTGATGCTCAGCAGCCTGCCGAAGCTGGGCGTGTAGCTGGCGGCGTAGGATGCCGGGTCGCCGCAGCCATACTGGATGTCGCCGAGCGCGAGCAGCTTGTCGACACTGGTGTCCGCGACGATCCCGTTGCTGACCCGCATCTGCCCGCAGTTGCTGTTCGTGCCGGCGCCGCCGTTGAAGTTCGGATCGGACGGCGAGCACGCCATGTCCCCGACCGCCACCACCACCGGATCACCGGTCGCGGGATCGGTGGCATTGGCGACACCTGTCCGCCCACCGAATGCCGCAACGACCGCCACGAACAGCACAACGGCCACAGCCCGCTGCTTACGCATGTTCCTTCCTCGGAGACCTGCCGCGCCTACCCGGAGCGCGACGGCCCCTACCATATTCGCTGGCGGCCGCCCTGTCCAGCCCGTGTGGCCGGCGCCGGTCGCACACGGGTCAGTCGCGCACCGGCGCGGTCAGGACGCGCAGCCGACCCCAACTCGCTCACCGCTCACCTCCAGGACGTGGCTCTACGAGGAGTAGAAGCCATCAGCCCGAGGGCGGTTAGACGCGAGCCTCATCGCGTACCCGCACTAAATCCACCACCGGCCCGCAGGAGCCGCATTTCGCTTGGACAGTCTGGGAGAAGCGAGTGCGCGGGCCGGTGGTGGCTACACGGTCAAGACGCGCGAACCGGACCGGTTCTTCCCGGCCGGCTCCCTAAACCGGTTCCACGGTGACCTCGACCCCATGCACCGACGTGCTGGCGCCGAAGTCCGCCTTGCGGCCGTCGTTCAGGACGTTCACGTTCGCCTGCTGCTGCTCCCGCTTGAGCCACCGGCCCTTGGGTGAGTAGGCCACTCCCTGCGGCACGATGTCCGACACCGTCACCGCCAGCTCGAGCGTGCCGGACGCGTTCGACAGCCGCGCCATGTCGCCCTCGCCAAGGCCGCGGCTGGCGGCGTCGGCCGGGTGCAACGTCACGCTCGGCCGGCCGATCCGCTTCGTGATCTTGTGGTCGTTCGCAAAGCTGTCGTTCATCAGCCAGGGCGACGCCGGCGACAGCAGCCGCAGGCGGCCGGCGGCCGGCCGTGGATCGCTCCATGGCTGCGGCAGCCGCGGATGGCCGTCCGCCTCGGCGGCGGCCGACGCGATCTCGATGCGGCCGCTGGCCGTCTCGAACTCGAGGTCGGCGAACTGCACCACCGGCTCCGCCGCCAGCGGCACCGTGCCCACCGCCGCCAGCTGCTCGAAGCTCTCGATCACGCCGGATTGGGCCAGCATCGCGTCGATCATCTCGCGGTCGCCGGCGTGCAGCTCGGGCTCGGTGAAGCTCATCGCGGTCGCCAGCCTGCGGAAGATCTCCTGGTTCGGCAACGCGTCGCCGACCGGGTCGACCGCCTTCACCTGTGCCGACAACGACAGATCGAAGTACGACGCGACCAGGTCGTCGAACTCCAGGAAGCTGGCCGCCGGCAGCAGCAGGTCGGCGTAGTCGCCTGTGTCCGTCGCGAACAGGTCGACCACCACCGTGAACAGGTCTTGGCGGCCGAGCGCGGCCAGCAGCCTGGTCTGCTCGGGATTGGACGCGGCGATGTTGATGTTCCAGCAGAAGAGGCTGCGGCTGCGCGCCGGATCCTCGAGGCGAGCCGCCAGGTCCATGTGGCTGATCGGCTGCGGTGGATCGCCCAGCTGCGGCGCCGCCAGCCAGTCCTCGTCGATCTCGAGGCGGTCGTTCAGGTACAGGAACCCGGCCCCGGGCTTGGCCAGGTTGCCGCTCACGGCAGGCAGCAGCGCCACCGCCCGCATCACGTTGCCGCCGGTGGACTGCCGTTGCAGGCCCTGGCCGATCCAGAGCAGCGACGGCCCGCGACCGTAGATCGCGGCCGCCCGCTCGATCAGCTGCGCCGGCACCCCGGTGACCGGCTCCGCCCACTCCGGCGTGCACGCTTCGAGCTGCGGCTCGAGCTCGTGCCACCCGATCGCGTGGCGCTCGAGCAGCTCCCGGTCGGCCAGCCCGTCGCGCACGATCACGTGCAGCATCGCGAACGCCAGGGCGGCGTCGCTGCCGGGGAACGGCTGCAGGTGCAGGTCGGCCTGCCGCGCCGTCGGCGTGCGGATCGAGTCGATCACGATCACCGTGCCCGGGGCCTCGGGAAGCCAGTGATCGTGGGCGTGGGGCGCCGAGGCCGAAGGGTTCGCGCCCCACACCATGATGCACCCCGCATCCCGTGCGCTGCGGGGATCGAAGCCGGTCACGGAGCTGCCGTACATGTAGTCGAGCGCGACGTGGCCGGCCTTGTTGCAGACCGAGTCGGGGTCGACCTCGGTTGCACCCAGCCGCCGGAAGAACCGCGAGCCGAAGGCGTAGGCGATCACCGAGCAGGTGCCCGTGTAGTGGGCGTTCAGGATCGCGTCCGGGCCGACCTCGTCAATGATGGCGCCCCAGCGCGATGCGATCTCGGCCATCGCCTCGTCCCAGCTGACCGGCGCGAACCGGCCCTCGCCCTTGGCACCCACCCGGCGCAGCGGTGTGGTCAGCCGCGCCTGCGGATCGAGGTAGACGCCGTTGTAGCCGATCGCGCACTTGCGGCAGAGCTTGCCGCGGCTGACCGGGTGGTCGGGGTCGCCGCGTACCGACCTGATGGCACCGTCGCGGACGGTGACGAGGATGCCGCACGCGTCGTAGCAATCCCGCGGGCAGGTGGTCAACACCGTCTGGCCGGTCACCAAGACAGTCAAGCAGACAACGCCGGACGCCGCTCCAATCTTCCACCAAAGTACGCGTGGGACAGTAGCCGCGACCGAGGAATCAGACCCCTCGAATGGTCACGACGCAGACAACCGTGGCCGCCAGTCGCAAGCGCCGGCTTGACCGGGCCGGCGTGTCTCCCTCCGGCCGCCCGGTATGCCCTCCCCAGGTTCACCGGGCGGCCGCGACCGGCCTCTATGACTCCTTCAGCAGCTCCAGCAGCTGCGCGGCGTTGGCCGGTGCCTGGGCGAACGGATTGCCGTTCACGTCGGTGCTGCGGCCGTTGTTGTTGAACATCGCGAACACCTCGCGGGCGCTGCCGGCCAGCTCCCGCAACGGCCCCACCCACTCCGCGAGCTCGTCACGCGAGTAGAGGTGGTCGAACCGCTTCGCGGCGCCGCCGCCACGAGCGTTCCAGGTCGCCGCGTTGCGGCCGTGCAGCCGCAGGTAGGCGGTGTCCGACGTGCGCGCGACGACGGTGGGCGCGACGTTGTCCGACGTCACCCGCGGTGCGTCGACGATCACGTAGGTGGCCGGCAGCCGCTCCAGGAAGGCCAGCGTCTGCTCGCGATGCTCGTCGGTGAGCCAGCTGCGGTGCCGGAACTCGACCAGCATATGGTGATCGGTGAGCTGCTCCCGTGCCCACTCCAGGTAGGCGAACGACGACGGCTTGAAGACGACGTACTGCGGCAACTGCATCAGCACCCCGCCCAGCTTTCCGGCCTCACCCAGCGGCTCGACCGCGCGCAGGAAGCGACGGAAGACCGCGCTTCGCAGCTCCCGCGAGGGGCGGTCGATCCGGCCGCGCTCGTCGAACTCCGCCTCCGCGCGCATGTCGGGCGGAAGCTGCTCAACCCGCACCGGGTGGCGGGTCATCATCCCGAACGCCTTGACGTGGAACAGGAAGCCGGGTGGCGTGCGTTGCGCCCAGGCGGTCGCCATCTCCTCGGTCGGCAGGGCGTAGTAGCTGGAGTTGACCTCGACCGTGTCGAAGTGGTCCGCGTACCAGCGCAGGCGCGCCTCGGCCGAGCTGACCCCGGGCGGATACCAGAGCTTGCTGAGCGACTCGTCCGCCCAGGAGCAGGTGCCCACACGCACGCTCACGCGATCCAGCCGTCCGCCGGTTCGATCGGCAGCGCGGCTGCGTGCCAGGCCTGCATGCCGCCGGCCAGATTGACGGCATCGACCCCCGACCGCTCCAGCCAGTCGGCCACCACCCCGCTGCGGGCGCCGCTGCGGCAGACGATCGCGAGCCGCCCTTGCGGCAGCTCCGAGACGCGGTCGGCGAACTCGCCCATCGGGATCCAGAGCGCACCGGCGATGTGGCCGGCGTCCCACTCGCCGGGCTCGCGCACGTCGACGGCGGTCAGCTCGCCGCGCTCCAGCGCGGCCGCCACCTCGGTTGCCGACAGCTCGGGAGCGCTCATACCGCGGCCGGCTGCGACTGCTCGATCGGGTAGCCGCGTGCCGCCCAGGTGCCGACGCCGCCGGCGGTGACGTGGATCACCTCGGCGAAGCCGGATCGCCGCACCAGCCCCACCGCCATCGCGCTGCGGCGGCCGGTCGTGCAGATCACGGCCACCGGCCGGTCGCGATCGAGCGGCGGGATCACCCGCCCGGCGTCGTGGTAAACGACGTGCTGCGATCCGGTGATGCGCTGCTCGTCCCACTCGTGCTGGTCGCGCACGTCGAGGATCTGCACCCGGCCGCCGGCGGCGTACAGCTCGTCCACGCCCATCACCTGGAACCGCTCGACGCCGAGCCCGGCCGCCGTCCAGGCGGGAAATCCGCCGGCCAGCACGCCCGCAGCCGACAGGCCGACCGAGTCCAGCAATCCCTGCATGTGCAGCGCCGCCGGCTCGTCCTCTGCGACCAGCACCAGCTCGGTTGCGGGCTCCGCGATCCAGGCCGTCTTCGTTCCGAACCCGTTGACGGACGCGTCGATGCCGATCGTGCCGGGGATGTGCGCGGCGTCGTACTCCGATGCCGGGCGCCCGTCGATCACCAGCGCGCCGGCGGCGATGGCTGCGGCCAGTTGCTCGGGCCCGAACAAGGCGACCGGGGCGGCGGCGCCGATCGTCCCGGCCCGGTTGGCCTCGGCGATGGCCGTGAAGTTGGGCGGCTGAGGCGGCAGATCGTGGATCAGCTCCGACACGAACAGCGACTGCTCACCCAGCCGCAGCATCGGGTTGCTGGCGCGCTCGAAGCCGATCGTGGAGGACGTCGTCTCGCTCATGCGGGCGCTGCCGCAGAGCGATCCACCGGTGTGCCCGGGGAACACCTCGACGCCGTCGTCCAGCTCCAGCAGCCGGCCGACGGCGTGGTAGAGCTGCGCTGCGCCCTCGTGCTTCTCGACGGCCAGGTCGGGGCGGGCGACGTCGTTCACGAACAGGCTGTCGCCGGTCAGCACGGCGCAGGGCTGGCTGGATCGGGAACCGTCGACCACCACCACGGCGGTGTGCTCGGGACGATGGCCGGGCACGTGCAGCGCGCGCAGCCGCACCTGGCCGAGCTCGATCTCGGCGCCGTCTGGGAACGGGTCATGCGGGTAGCCGGCCCCGGCCAGCGGGCTCACCCATGATCGCGCACCGGTGACCTCGACCAGGCGGGCGCGACCGGACACGTGATCGGCATGGTTGTGGGTCTCGATCACGTGCGCGATCGTGAAGCCGTGGGCGCTTGCCAGCTCGAGGTACTCGGCGACATCGCGCTTCGGGTCGACCACCGCGCCCAGCCCGGCGGCCGTGTCCGCGATCACGTAGGAGGCGCAACCGAGGTCGGGATGCAGCACCTGTCGAAACAGCACCGCCGAAGCCTACGCCACCGCGGGTCGGGGAGGGCCGTTCTCAGGGAGGGCCGGGACGGGTGGCGCCGACGTACGTGTTCTGGAACCAGGGGATGTTGAACGACTCGATCTCCACGGTGGCGCCCGTGTGCGGTGCGTGCAGCACGTAGCCGTGGCCGATGTAGATGCCGACGTGCCCGAGCTCGTGGAAGAACACGAGGTCGCCGATCCGCAGATCGCTCTCGGCGACGAACGGGCCGAGGTGGTACTGGGAGGCGGCGAAGTGCGGCAGCGCCACGCCGTGGCGGGCCCACAGCCACATGACAAGACCCGAGCAGTCAAACCCGGTCTGGGGCGACGCACCGCCCCACACGTAGGGCACGCCGATCTGGCCGAGCCCGTCCAGCACCACCTGGTCGCGGAGCACAGCACCCGGATCGCCCTGGTTCTGCCTCATGTCCTGCCGCACCCACGCGGCCGCTTCCAAGGCGACGTGAGCCTGGCCGATCGAATCCGCGGCCTCGCCGATCCGCACCTGCGTGCCCAGCGAGTGCATCAGGCGCCGGCGCCGGCCGAGCATGGCCGTGATCTTGTCGCGCCGCTTGGCGATCAGCCGCTTCTCGGCGAGCACCTGGACGCGGGTCGCGATCAGCTGCAGGCGCTGGGCCTGGATCGTGTCCTTTGCGATCTGGATCTGGTCGACTGCCTCGGTCACCGCAGCGTCGAAGCGCGCCTGGATGTCCAGCGATCCCGTCACCTGGTCGAGCGACGAGGCGCCCAGCACGATGTCGAGCGTGGTCGCGTCGAGGCCCTTGTAACGGGCCACCATCAGGTTCGCGAGCACACTCTGCTCATAGGCGAGATGAATCTCGGCCGCGTGCAGGCGGCGGGTCGCCCGCCTGATCTGCACCTTCAGCTGGTGCAGACGCACCACGGCCCCGTCGTACTGCTCGGTCAGCAGCTCGACGCGACCGTCGAGCGCCTGCACCTCGTCGCGGACCTTCGCAAGCTGCGCCTTCTTCTGGTCCAGCTCGGGGTTGGCGGCGGCTGGGCCCGCGTGGGCAAGCGCCGCGCACACCGCGAGCAGGATGGCGACCCAGGCAACCCCACACAACCGCGGCAGCGGGCGTAAGGCATCCCGGTGCATGCTTCAAACGTCGGCTTGCGCGGCCACAAACTTGAGGACACCGGCTCAAGGTCGGGGCACGGGATGCCGAAAGGATCGGGATGCAGATCACCATCGCCTGTCATCAGTGCAACCAGGACAAGCGGCCGCTGACACCCTGCCCGGCCTGCCAGGCACCGCCGCTGGCAGAGCTCGAGTTGCAGGCCTGGCGCTTTTCGCTGCACACCCTGCACATGGCCCGGATCGAGCGCACGCCGCGGGCGAGCGAGGTCGTCCCCAGCCGCCGACCGCGGATGACGCCGCTGCGCGCCGTCGTCACGGTCGACTTGGAGGAGGAGCCGGCCAAGCCGGCAGAGGTGGCGCCGATCGTGCCGATGGAGCCGGCCATCCCTGCGGACGAGGCGCTCTCGTTCGACTGGGGCGACGAGCCGCGCAAGCTCCGCCGCACCGCCTGATCGGAACTCAGCGCAGATCGAGCAGCTCGGCCGGCAGCTCCAGCGGCGCGACCACCACGCCGCGGCCCGCCAGCTCGCCGAGCAGCGAGTCGTACGCCGCGGCCTCAACCGGGTCGCTCGGCGTCCACTCGTTCAGGTAGCGAACCGCGCTGACGCCGGACTGATAGAGCTCCTTGAGGCAGCCGAAGCAGGGACGCAGCGTCGAGTAGCAGGCCGCGCCCTGCACGGAGTAGCCGAGCTTCGCCGCCTGCAGCACCGCGTTCTGCTCGGCGTGCACGCAGATGCAGATGTCGTAGCCACGGCCCTCGGCGTAGCTCTCGGGGTGCGAGCAGCGGTGGCAGCCGCCCTCGTCGCAGTTCGGGAAGCCGGTGGGTGTCCCGTTGTACCCGGTGGCGATGATGCGCTGGTCGGCCACAAGCACCGCCCCCACGTGCCGCCGCAGGCAGTTGGCGCGCTCGCGCGTGGCCACCGCCAGCAGCATGAAGTACTGCTCGCGGGTGGGGCGAGTGGCCGACCGGCGCAGGTCGGCAGACGTGGCGGGATGGGCAACCGGGTCGGCCATCGACACGAGTCTAGCCAGCCGTGGCCCTCACCCGATCGAGCGCCCTTCACCACTTCTCAACCGCTTGTTCACCGGAGCACACCCTCGCGGCCGGGGCCGGTCACTACCGTGTCCGCTATGGAAACGACCAGGCTGGCCGCGATCCCGCTGTTTGCCGACCTCGACGAGGCCGATCTGGCCACGATCGCCGCCGCGGCGGTCGAGGTGGAGGCCGCCGAGGGGGAGACGCTGGCGACGCAGGGCGATCTCGGGCACGCGATGTTCGCGATCGAGAGCGGCACCGTCGAGGTGAGCGCGAACGGCCGGCGGCTGGCCACGCTGGGTGCAGGCGACGTGTTCGGCGAGGTGGCCGTGCTGGCGGCCGGGATCCGCATGGCCACGGTCGTCGCCACGTCCCCTGTGCGCCTGATCGCGCTGCTCAAGCGCGACGTCTGGGCGATCGAACGCCGCTCCCCGGAGACGGCGGAGCGGCTGCGCGCGCTGATCAGGCAGCGCCTCGACTTCGGGCGCGATCCGGCCGCCTAGCCGAGCCAGCGCGTGATCGGGCCGGCGGTGGTGGCCGTTCGGGGCCACCACCGCCTTCACCGGTTCCCGCCGGTCAGGTCAAGCTAGCCGGCCGGACAGGGGTTCTGCATGTAGGCGCTTCGGAAGTCGTTGAAGCGCTTCGTGACCGTCCCGAACGGGGCGGTCGGATAGGAGATCACGCGCAGCGGACCGTACTCGGCGTGCGCACTGCCGCCGAAGCGGTTGACCGTGCCGGGGATGTAGGGCCCGCCCTGCTGCCACCAGCAGCTGCCGCCGACGCGCGTCGTGCTGTAGAAGGGATAGAAGTTCGAGTGCGGCGGCGGGTTGACGCAGCCGACGCCGGGGTGCGGATCTGCCGGGTTGGCGATGTGGCGCTGGCAGAAGGTCTGCACCCGGAAGGCGGTGTCGTCGGACTCGCTTCGGCTGATGTTCGACTCGAACGCTGTGGTCGCGAAGTTGTGCCCGTTCGTGAGCGGGCTGGTGAAGCGGACCGGCTGCGCGTTCAGCAGTCGGTCGGCGGTCGGGTTGGCGATCGAGCCTGGCCACGAGAACTTGTAGGAGACGCTGTCGAAGTCCCCGTCCGTGTTCAGGCAGCCGCCGATCTTGATCCGCGTCGATGCCGATCCCGGCAGGCAGAAGACGTCGTCTCCCTGCGGGTCGGGCCCGGCGTTGTCGGGATCGTTGGTGTCATCACCGAGCGGCCGGTCACAGGTGCCGAGCGCGTCGTTGCGGACGGCCGCGCAGTACTCGAAGTGGCCGATCTCGTCGGCGAACGCGATGTTGCCGGTGTGGGCCGCATTGAAGTTGCGGCCGGCCGGCGTCGCCGTGCTGTACATCGGGTGGTAGTCGTGCAGCTGCACGTGACACTGCGTCGCCTGCGGCTGGAACAGCACCGAGCCGAAGCCGTTGGCGGCGCTCGCGGTCATGGAGCCGTGCGTGTGGCGCGTCAGGTCGTCGAGCGTCACGCGGAAGCCATGGCCGGTGTCGGACATGTGCAGCCGGACGACGTCACCCGAGTTCATCAGGTAGTCCCGCGCCAGGTTGGGCACGAAGTGCTCGGGGTGCAGCGGGTTGCCAGGCGCCGTCGCGACGCCGTTCTTGGTCAGGAACGCGAAGTTGACGGGCTCGGGTCCCACCGTGCTCAGGCAGGCTTCGTTGTTGAGGTCACCGGTGTTCGCGTTGTTCTGGAAGGTGTCGATGTTGAGCGCCGAGCACCAGTGGGTGGCGTCGCAGCCGACACCGGCGGGCCATGCAACCCAGCCGGGCGGATAGAACTGCAGCTCCATGAAGCCCTGGCCCGGGCCCAGCCCGAAGTAGCGCGGGCTGCTGGGGTTGGGGCTGGCGTAGAGGTTGGAGTCGCTGTCGGGCTTGCACGGAATGGTCGGGTGGCCGCTGAGGGCCGCACCGTCGGGATTCGGCGCGCCCTGGTCGTCACACAGCTGCATGCCGAACCAGAACGTGATGCGCTGCTGGAATCCCCAGTTGCCGCCGCTGCCATCCTGGCGCGGCCGGGTGGGCGGATCCTTTGGCAGGCGCAGATTGAACGTGACGTTGTTGCCCGATCCGGGCCGGTGGGAGAAGAACTGGACGGAGGGCTCGTCGTGGCCAATGTAGGGAAGGATCGGGGCACCCTGCGAGACGGCGTGCTGGTAGCCGGCGATCTCGTCCCAGTTCGTCGCCGGGTCGCTGCAGGTGACGCCGTTGGTGCCGCACCAGTGCTGTGGCCCTGCGATCCGCACAGTGGGCACCTTGCCGGCAGCGGTAACCGTTCTCACCGCCTCTCGCGTTCCACCGCTCGAGGCCTCGCTCGTGCCTGCCAGGGCTGCGAGCGCGGCGATCGCCAAGACGAAGGCAAGGGTGCGCCTCATGACCGTCCTCCTCCTAACGGGTACCTGAGGCTGACGTTACCCCCGCAACTATCGATTGCGCCGCTCGCAGAAAGCCTTTTCGGCGAATGTGTCGTCGCTCACATTATGCGGAGAACCGCGTCCGACTCAATGCCGTCCAAACGGCATGGAGATTCGCCGCCTGCTACGCGCAGCCGCCGCCTTCAGCGGCCTGGGAGTCCTGCTCGTAGCCCTGGCCGGCTGCGGCGCGCGGCCCACCGCGGCAGCCCCGACCAAGGCCCAGGTCACGGTGGCGGTGCGCATGGTCGTCCACTCCTGCCCGGGCGCGAGCCCTCGGCAGGTGCCACTGCGAGCGGCCGTTACGCTTGACGGTCACGGCCGGCGGGCGCGCGTCACCACCGGGGCCGGCGGGCGCGCAAGCGTGTCGCTCGGGCCTGGCCGGTACGCGGTCGCACCGCTTCGGCCCGCGCTCCGCCACGCTGTCGTCTCGGCGCGCTTCGATGGCCGCTCCGTTCCGGCCAGCCGCGGCCGCCCCGTCGTCGACGTGACGGGCGGCCGGCACCGGATCCTGTTGCTCGTCGCACTACGACCGCTTGAGTGCAACGGGCTCTGACCTCCCGGGAGCGGCGATTGCCACGGGGTCATCCTTAGTGCATGGCGGGACCCGCGAGACTTGCGGGGCGCCTAAGTATGTGCGATAACGTCGCACGTGCACGGCCCGGCGTCGACGAGCGGCACGTAGGCGACTTCGGGTCACGCTTCAGGACGTAGGCTCAGGGACAGTCTGGCGAGCAACTTGCCCAGTCCGAGCTACGGTCGCCGGCCGCGGGCGCTGGTCGCGGGGTCGGACGCCACCGATCGAGAGCAACTGGAGGGACTTGATGCGGGCACTTATCGCAGGTGGAGGTATGGCGGGGCTGATGACCGCTCTGGCGCTGCGGGAGTCGGGCGTGTTCACGACGATCGACGTCTTCGAGCAGACGCGCACGCCGAGCACCGCGGGAGCGGGGCTGAACATCCCCCCGAACGCCGCACGGCTGGCGCGGTGGCTGGGCGTCGACCTCGACGGCGGGGACCCAAAGGGCCCGCACGGGGCAGTCGACGGCGGCAGGGCGGCGATCCTCAGCGAGACGCGGATGGTCTGGGAGGACGGCTCCATAACGCGGAAGCCGCTCGACCACAACACGTCGGCCAACGATAACGCCGGCTTCCACCACATGCACCGCCTCGACCTGCTGATGTGCCTCTACAAGCGGGTCCTCGAGTTCGCGCCGGAGACGGGCGCCAGCTGTCCGATCCAGGTCCACATGGCCAAGCGCCTGGAGGCCGTCAGCCAGGACGAGGAGTCCGTGACCGTGACGTTCTCCGACGGCACGACGGAGACCGGAGACCTGCTGATCGGTGCCGACGGCGTCGACTCCCAG
>Ga0075424_100000031_pt1 | contig 69035 bp, 63 predicted proteins | sample SoiMethybrSBSTD3_FD_75301 | JGI IMG/M metagenome (GOLD analysis project Ga0075424, IMG submission 75301) | Bulk soil microbial communities from a Populus tree surrounding site in Tennessee, USA - Soil MetaG P. TD hybrid SBSTD3 | ecosystem: Environmental > Terrestrial > Soil > Tree plantation...
TTCGTGCAGTGGCTCCGTCATCAGTTCCGGATGAAATCCGGCCACCGTGGAAAGCACAGACCTGGGGGTGGCCACCGTCGACAAACCTGCACCCGTGCGAAGCACGGACATGCCAGCCATCGCTGCGGCACCGGCTTTCCCCAGCGAGCCGCCGATCACCAGCACGTGTCCGAAGCTGCCTTTGTTCGCTGCCGGCACACGGGGCGCAAACAGTGAGGCGATGTCGCGAGGCGTGATTACGTTCAGTTTCAGGGCAGAGACAATGGCCTGAGCCGGCGAGCCGATGGGCACTATGGTCGTCGGTCCGCTCGTCAGGGTCCCGAATGCATGTGCGGGCCGTGGTGCCGTGAAGGTGACGACCGCATCGGCGCGCACAACCGCTCCGGTCTGCTCGCCCATGACATCAGCGTCTGCGCCCGATGGGATGTCGACCGCGACCACGGGTACATCTTTCGAATTGATTGCCGCGATGGCCGCTGCGTACAGGCCAGTTACTGGAGGACGAAAGCCGGTGCCGAGAAGCGCGTCGACGATCAAGTCAGCGTCAAAGGCACCGTGCGCCTTGGCGGAGGTCAGGTCTTCGTGCGAATTGAGCACGATGGGCACCAGTTCCATCTTCCTGAACATCTCGGCGGCATCGCCACGCAGGTCGGCAGGGTCGGCGAGCAATGCGACCCGCACTTCCCTGCCCGCTGCCCGCAATCGCCGGGCCGCCACAAACCCATCGCCGCCATTGTTCCCCTTTCCGCAGATGACAGCGATTCGCTTCGCGTCGGGATATTGCATGACGATGAAGTCCGCCACCGCTGTGCCGGCATTCTCCATGAGCGTGAGAGAGGGCACTCCAAAGCGCTCACTGGTAACGCGATCAATCTCGCGCATCTCGGCGGCGCTGACGATTTTCATGGTCGGGAAGCCGCCATCTGTTCGACCTGGCGGAGTTGGGCGGGCTCACCCATGGCAATCAGGAAGTCTCCGGGTTCGATGCGGTCGCCGGGCGCAGGATTGAAGCGCATGCCGCTTTCGCGCTTGATGGCCAGAATAATGACGCCGCGTTCCTGGCGAAGTCGGGAGGTCTCGATGGTCTTACCAGCAAAACCGGAGTCTGGGCCAACGGAGATTTCGCCGATTTCGAGGTCCATCCCCAGATGGGTCGTAGCGGTATCGAGAAAGCTGACCACGTGCGGACGTAGGAAGGTTTGTGCGATGCGCTGTCCGGCAAAAGAATAAGGCGAGACGATAGAGTCCGCGCCGGCGGTGAGAAGATGCTTCTCAGCGTCTTCCTCGCTGGCGCGGGCAATGATCTTGAGTTTGGGATTCAGCCCTCGCGCGGTAAGAACGATGTACAGATTGGTGGCATCAGTAGTTGTGGCCGCGACCAGACCTCGTGCGCGCTCGATGTGCGCCTCGCGCAAAGTCTGTTCCTTCGTTGCGTCGCCGACGAGCACCAGCCACTCATTGCTGTAACGCGCCGCCTTGGTCTCGTTGTTATCGACGATCACGAACGACGCTGGCCGACGCGCGAGCTCGCGTGCGGCACTGCGTCCAACACGGCCAGCGCCACAAATAATGTAATGATCGCCAAGCCGGTCGATTTCGCGTTCCATTCGTCGCCTGCCAAAGAAGCTGCGCAGCTCGAATTCTAGCAAAGCCTGGGTGAGCGCCCCGATCGCGAGAAACACCAGCCCCACGCCGAGAGAGATCAAGACGAGATTGAATTCGCGAGCTCCATTCGACAAGGGATGGATCTCCTGGTAGCCGATGGTGGTCAGCGTGGTGATCACCATGTAGAAGCCATCGAGCCACGGCCAGCCGAACAGGAAGTGATATCCGGCAGTACCGGCGAGGATGACTAGCGCCAAGGCTAGGCAAATCAAGCGCAGATTTTGCCAGGACTTCATGAAGGCTGCCGTTGGTCGTTAGTCCTTGGTCGTTGGCTGAACTCGTCCCAGTCGTTGGAAGACTAGGTTTCGTCAAAGTTGTTTGTCGTTGGTCGTTAGCTGAAAATCGTGCTTGGCCTCGCTACCGGCAGCAACTGCAATACAGCCAGCTTGGAGAAAGAATGTACCTCAACTTTGACGGTTACGGTTGCCGAGTAACACCAGGAGGGTTGGCCTCGCGTTAGCCAGTGATTCGCCAACGACCAAGGACCAACGACTGATCAATAAACGAACGATCCGATGGCTGCCCTTCTCAATCGGCCATCGAAGGAGCGGGATTGGCCGGTGCCGCTCCGCCAAGCAGCGCCTGAACCTTGCTGTGTCTCCGCCCGTAGCTGAAGTAGATCACCAAGCCGAGGAACAGCCAGACGATTAGCCGCAACCAGTTCGTCCAACCTAAGCCGTAAATCATGGCGCTGCAGACCACGACTCCCGCTATGGATACAAGAGGCAATGCAGGCACTCTAAAGCCACGCGGCAGGTCCGGCCGTCGACGGCGCAAAATCCACACTCCAATGCACACCAGCACAAACGCGAAGAGGGTGCCAATACTGGTCATTTCGCCAACGATGTCCTCGGGTAGGAAGCCTGCGAATAGTCCCGTGAAGACAAAAAACAGCATGTTGGACTTGTACGGCGTGCGAAAACGTGTATGGATTTCGGAAAAAACCTTTGGGACAAGACCATCGTTACTCATCGAATAAAAAACTCGCGACTGCCCCAGCAACATGACCAGGATCACCGACGAAAACCCCGCGAGAATCGCGACCGTGACTGATTTCGAGAGCCACTCATAGCCGTGCATATATTTTGTGATCGCAAAAGCAACCGAGGCTTCACGTCCCGTGGAACGGAAATCTTCTACGGTCGCTACGCCGCTCAGAACATATGCGAACAGGACATAGAGCACGGTGCAGATCACCAGCGAACCCAGGATGCCGATCGGCATATCCCGCTTGGGATTTTTCGCTTCCTGGGCCGCCGTGGAGACTGCATCAAAACCGATATACGCAAAGAAAACGACTCCGGCCGCACCGAGAATACCGAGTATCCCGCCGAAGTGGTGGGTGATCCCCTGGGGAGTTACATAGCTTGCGGCGGGAGGAATAAATGGCGTGTGATTCGCCGGATTGATGAAACCCCAACCGATGGTGATTACCAGAATAACGATCGCTACCTTCAAAACGACGATGAAACCATTGACGATTGCAGACTCCTTCGTGCCTTTGATGAGGAGAGCTGACAAGAGCGCCAGGATGAACAGTGCCGGGATATTGATGATTCCGTGCGTGCCCGTTTCTGCCATCTTCTCCAGAGGAGAATGGCTCCATTGATAGGGAATCCGCAGGCCGAACCAATCGAGCACGCGGTTGAAGTATTCGCTCCATGCGATGGAGACAGTGGCGGCACCGACGGCATACTCCAACACCAGATCCCAGCCAATAATCCAGGCAACCAACTCTCCCATGGTGGTGTAGGAATACGTATAAGCGCTTCCCGCTACGGGGATCATGGAAGCAAATTCGGCGTAGCAGAGTCCGGCAAAAGCGCAGCCTACCCCTGCCACGATGAAGGCGAGCGTCACGGAAGGCCCCGAGCGATCTGCGATGGCAGCGGCAGTCCGAACGAAAAGACCGGCGCCGATAATGGCACCGATGCCGAGCATGATCAGATTCACAGGACCCAGCGAACGTTTCAGGCAATGCTCGCCTGTGTCCTGTGCCTCCTGCATCAAGGTGTTTAGCGGCTTGGTTGCCGTCAAATTGGCCATAAGGACTCCTTCATTACGAAATCGATTGAGCTGCGGTGCGCATTGTCCGCCGCGTCCACAGGTAGTACACCGGAATCCCTAGCAGAACAATGATCAATCCCGGCCAGGTGTACTGCGGTTTATAGCGCAATAGTACGACATCAATAAATAAAGCCATCACAATATAAATCGCCGGAAGTACCGGGTAACCCACTGCCCGGTAGGGCCGCTCGGCATCGGGATGCGTCCGCCGGAGAACAAACAAACCGATAATGGTCAGGATATAGAAAACCAGCACCGCGAAAATGATGTAGTCCAAAAGCTGCCCATAGCTGCCGGAGATGCACAGGATGCAGGTCCACACCATCTGCACCATCAGCGAGACGGCGGGCGACTTATACGTTGGATGCAACTTTGCGACATTGCGAAAGAAGAGGCCATCCTTGGCCATTGCGTAATAGACGCGCGCGCCCGAGAGGATCAGGCCATTCGCGCAGCCGAAACTTGAGATCATGATGGCCACCGCCATCAGGCCGCCGCCAGCCGCACCCAGCATCTGAGTCATCACAGCGGTGGCTACCCGATCTTCCGTAGCGTACTTGATGCCACGCTCCAGGATGGTTGCTCCCCCCATGGTGCCGTTCAAGGGTAGTGCGACCAGATAGATCACGTTGCACAGGACGTATAAAAGAATGACAACGCCGGTTCCCATGGCGAGCGACAGGGGCAGGTTGCGGCTTGGATTCTTGACCTCGCCTGCGGTGAAGGTCACATTGTTCCAGGCGTCAGCGGAAAAAAGAGAACCCACCTGCGCCACGGCCAGCACGGTCAGTGTGCCGACCCAGACTCGAGCAGTGATCTCGTGTTGAACTCCGAGACCCGCGTTCTCCCAGAAATGTCCGTTGAAGTTGGCGGCGAGCGCCTGCGCGTTGCGCCCAAGGAATACTCCCAGAAGCACAAGCCCAGCCAGAGCCGACACCTTGGCCGCGGTGAAAATGTTCTGGATCATGGCCCCGGTCTTGATGCCGAAGACATTCACGATTGAAAGGACGATTACCACGATGATGGCCACGAGGTTCTGGGTACTGAGGCCAACATCCATATTCCCCAAGGTCATGGGTCCTAGGTTGATGGCGGGGACCTTCCAGAGATGAAGAATCCAGTGGGAAGAAGAAATGGAGGGAAAAAACACCCCGAGGAACTTGCCGAAAGCCACTCCCACAGCCGCGATGGTGCCGGTCTGGATGACCAGGAACAGAGTCCAGCCGTACAGAAAACCCCAAAGCGGGCCGAGGGCTTCGCGAAGGTAAACATACTGTCCACCGGCGCGGGGCATCATGGCGGCGAGTTCGCCGTAGCTAAGCGCGCCGACGATCGTCATGAACCCCGTAACCAGCCAGGCGCCGATGAGTAAGGCGGGCGAATTGACCTCGCGCGAAATGTCCGCAGAAACAATAAATATGCCCGATCCAATCATCGAGCCCATGACTAGCATAGTCGCGCTGGTCAGGCCCAAGCCTTGGACGAGTTCCTTGTCCTGGTGAGAATGAATGTCCCAATCGCTGGGGGTGGAAAGCGAGGTGGGTGGGTTCGTTTGGGTACTCACGGCCCTCCGATGTACCGGCTTGCTCTGAGCATTCGCAAGCCGGCCGACCAATGCGAGGACGCTGGCCCCCGCCCGTCAGAATGGCGAATCTCAAGACTTTACCGCAAGATACGGAAAAATTCCTCTGCCGATTTCCGCGGCTCCCGTGACAAGTCGGATATCACCGCCACGGAGTCTGCGCCTGCTTCGATCACGCGCCGGGCGTTCTCACGAGTGATTCCCCCGATGGCGACGAGAGGCTTCTTCGTCAGACTCCGTGCCCGGCGCACACCATCAAGTCCCACAACAGGATCGGGATTTTCTTTACTGCTGGTTCCAAAGACCGGCCCGATCGCCAGGTAGTCCGCAGCACTCGCGTCTGCTTGCTGAAGTTGCTCCGGATTGTGAGTGGAGACCCCCAGAATCCGGTCCGGGCCGATCACGCGCCGGGTACCCGCGGGGGAAAGGTCCTCCTGCCCCACATGCACGCCGTCGCAGTCGGCGGCCAGGCAAAGATCCGCACGATCGTTCATGATCAGTCGAACGGAGTTTCCCAAGAGCTTTCTTAGTTCTCGGGCATCATCGAGGATCTGGCGCGCATTGCCAGACTTGTTACGGTACTGCAGCAGCGTCACGCCGGCGGTCTTGAGTTCCGACGCAGTTTGGCAAATAGTCAGAGCGTCTGGAAACCGGGAAACGTCTAAGATTGCATACAAACGCGGGAGTTGGATCATCGCGCGTGCACCGCACGTCATCGCAACCGTCCGGCCACACGAGTGATACCTTTTGCCATTAGGCCGCGGATTCGTCCTTCTTTGCGTTCAGGAAGTGCTCGATGTAGCCGGTATCGAACTTGCCGGCCCGGAAGTCGGCGTCGGCAAGGATGCGCCGATGCAGGGGAATCGTTGTGTAGATACCCTCAACGATAAACATTTCGAGCGCCCGGGCCATGCGAGAACAAGCCTCGTTGCGGTCCTTTCCCCGAACCACCAACTTCGCGATCAGAGAATCGTAATACGGTGGAATTGTTCCTTCGGCATAGGCGGCGGTATCGAGCCGCACGCCGGTACCCCCTGGAGGATGGAAGGCAGTAATTTTCCCCGCCGACGGCGTGAACTTCTCCGGATGCTCCGCGTTGATTCGGCACTCAATGGCGTGACCGCGATGCACGATCGGCCCCTGCAGAACGTCATGCAGCTTGGCGCCGTAGGCGATCATGATCTGGCTCTTTACTAGATCGACATCGGTGACCATCTCCGTGACCGGATGCTCCACCTGGATGCGGGTATTCATTTCGATGAAGTACAGCCGCTTATCCTGATCCATCAGGAATTCAATCGTGCCAGCATTGTGATAACCCACGGCGGCCAACGTTTTGCTTAGGATATCGCCGATTTCCTTGCGCAATTCGGCAGTAACCTGTAGCGAAGGCGACTCTTCCAGCAGCTTCTGGTGCCGCCGTTGAATCGAGCATTCACGTTCACCGAGGCTAACCACATTGCCGTGCTCGTCGGCCAGCACCTGAAATTCGATATGGCGCGGATGCTCGACGTACTTCTCCATATAAAGATCGCCGTTGCCAAAGGCGGCTGCGGCTTCTGATTGTGCCTGCCGGTAAAGAGCTGGCAGTTCTTCTTCGCTTCGGACGATGCGCATGCCGCGGCCCCCGCCACCGGCGGAAGCCTTGATGATCACTGGATATCCGACCTGCCTGCCCCACTCCTTGGCTTCCTCTTCGGAGGCGATGACGCCCTCGGAACCGGGCAAGATGGGGACGCCGTGCTGCTTGACTGCCTCGCGGGCTTTTTCCTTCTCTCCCATCAAGCGAATCACTTCGGGGGGCGGTCCAATGAACTTCAGCCCGCTGGTTTCGCAAACCTCAGCGAAATTCGCATTCTCGGAGAGCAAACCATAGCCCGGGTGGATTGCGTCGGCGTTGGCGATTTCTGCGGCGCTGATGACCGCCGGAATATTCAGGTAGCTTTGCGACAATTGTGGCGGTCCAATGCAAATCGCTTCATCCGCGAAGCGTACGGGCAGTGAGTTCCGGTCCGCCTCGCTGTAGATGGCTACCGAGCGGATGCCCAGTTCCTTGCAGGCGCAGATAATCCGCAGCGCGATTTCACCACGGTTCGCGATGAGTATCTTCTTAAACATGCTTTCCAGATATGGGTTGTGAGCTATGAGCTGAGGAATTTCACCGAAGAGAGTTCACTCGAAGCTTAGAGCTCGAAACTCGCAACCATCCCAGACACAAAAACACGCGCGATTTCCGCGCGCCGATCTTGACCCGACTTCTCACTTCTTTGGCCGAATAGCAAACAATTCCTGCCCATACTCGATGGGTTGGCCGTTTGAAACCAGCTTCCTCACCACTTCGCCGGCGACGTCGGACTCGATTTCGTTCATCAACTTCATGGCCTCGACAATACACAACACCTGTCCTACAGTGACCTCGTCGCCGGCTTTCACAAAGGGCGGCGATCCCGGCGAGGGCGACTCGTAAAAGGTTCCGACGATGGGAGAGCGGACCATGTGTAGCTCCTCCTCGGGTTCCGGTGTCTTCGGCGGTGGGGGCGCAGCTGCAACGCTGGGAGTTCCGCTGGGGTCGGCAACCAGGGGAGGCGCCGCAGGTACAGCATAGAATCGAGGGTCCGGCATTGGAGCCACAACGGTCTCAGCGCCGCGTTTGATCCGCACTTTCACATCGCCGCGTTCCAGTTCGAACTCGGTGATGCCCTCTTCCTTTAGAAATAGTATGAGTTCTTTGAGCTCTTTAAGGTTCATCGTGTGCGGTGGGACCGCTTTCCGCCCCGCGCAACTATGCTCGAGCGCAGGGGAACTCCGGGCTCATCAGTCCCGGGCAGCAGCAGCTGACTAAAGGGCTATGAATTCCTTCTGGTGCGGGGCCAGCACCTCGCAACCGTGCTCTGTGACCACCACCATGTCTTCGATGCGCACGCCCCATTTGTCGGGGAGGTAGACGCCCGGCTCGACCGTAATTACCATCCCCGGTCGCAAGATTTCCTGCTGGCCTTTCGCCACCCGCGGAGCTTCGTGAATTTCGAGCCCCACTCCGTGGCCCGTCGAGTGCGTGAAGTGTCTCTCTAAACCATGCGTTTGCAATGTTTTACGGGCCGCATGGTCGACCTTGCTGACCGGAACACCGGGCCGGACCGAATCAATGGCGGCCAACTGAGCCTCCAGAACAGCCGCATAGAGACGACTTACCTCTTTTGAGGCAGCCCCTACCCATACGGTGCGGGTACGGTCCGAACAATAACCGTGAAGTATAACACCGAAGTCGCAGACCACGAATCCTCGAGCGGGAATGCGTGCCGCCGAGGCCCTGCCATGCGGCAGAGAGGATCGGACTCCCGCGGCGACGATGGTCTCGAACGACATACCCTCCACACCCGCCTTCCGGGCCGAATATTCCATCTCGGCGGCAACCTCCAGTTCATTCACACCGGGACGAATTGTGACAAGGGCCCGGTCAAAGAGTCCCGCGCCGACTGATACGGCTTCACGAATCTTCTCAAGCTCATTCGAATCCTTCACCATGCGAGCTTGTTCCACGACGGGCGGAACTTCACGAAGGCGGACTCCTTTGGGAATCAGCGCCGCAAGCCGTTTGCGCGCTGCAACCGTCAAGTGCTCGCTTTCAATTCCCAAGGAGCGCGGCCGCAAGCGTCGCCCGCCACGGCTCAGCCACTCGCCAACGGATACGAGTGGGGCTTTCGGGGCGATGATGATCTTCGCCCCTTTTACTTCTTCCTTCGCCTGACGAGCATATCGCCCGTCCGAGAAGAATACAGTGGCTGAAGCACTCACCAGCAAGGCGCCAGCGCTTCCAGTAAAACCGCACAGGTAACGAATGTTGGGAGGATGTGTGATGAAGAGAGTGTCGACCTTCAGGCGCAGAACATCTTTTTGAAGAGACTCGAGCCGACCAGCGTAATCCATCAGCGGGAGTGTACCAGCAAACTTCCGGATGGGCCGACGACTGTGACCGTCGAGCGCGACTTCCCTCAAGGCCTACAATCCCGCCACGAACTCCGCGATCTTCTTCCCATCCGCAGAGGACACGCGCAACACCAGCTGGTCCGTGAGAGGCACATCGGCACTTTGGATAGACAACTCGTAGATCTGAATCGTATCGCTGGGCTCAGGCGAGCCCTCTGTGGATCGCATCCGTGGAACATAAAGCCCGCTCACGGGCCGTTCTTCTGATCCTCGCCGCCATTGCGCCTCGAACTGCATGGAGGCAAGTATGTTTCTGCTCACCGGCACTGCATACGGCGACGCGCAGTCGGTGACCGAAAGTTCCACCATCAACTCGTCAGGAAAACGGTCAACCACATTCTTTCCGCGATGGAATTCCGTCCCCGCCGCCGACCGCTTCTTGCGAAGCTTCGCCAGAGACGAATCCACGATCGCCGCCGTCATGCGCCAGCAATGGCCGCCTAAATCGATGTCATGAGTTCCCATGGAAAGATTCGGGGTGGCATGCCAGAGCTTCGCACCTTCGTCGGCCGCTCGAAGAGGAAGAACCAGCAACACCAGAAGGAAACACAGCAAGAAGGATCGGGTTGCCAACCGTGCCGACAGGCCAGAAACCACGTTCTGACCTCCAGAGGACCACTTGCGTCCCAAATGCGCCGAAACTAGCACAGTTCCCGACGCTTCCCTAGGAATCTTCATGACCCGTATCCGAAAGATACCAGCGTGGCACCACAAGGACGCAGTAGCCGGAGGTAAGACAAAAAAAGACCGGCTCAAGGACAGGTTCGTCGCAAGAGCCGGTAGCAAGTGGTCTCTCTAATCTCAAGCCGCTACGTCTGAATGATGCGCGGCGTGATGAAGAAAATCAGCTCCTGGTTCGACGTCGTCACGCTGCGGCGCTTGAACAGGTTGCCCAGTACCGGGATATCGCCCAGTAACGGAACCTGCTGGATATTGAGCGAGTTGTTGGTCTGGATAACACCGCCGATGACGACCGTACCACCGTCGGTGACCAACACCTGCGTAGTCGCTTGCTGCGTGATCAATGTCGGGTTGCCCTGCACCGTCCGCCCAAAGTCAGGAGTGGTGTTTTCCACGTCCACGTTCAGGAAGATGGTGCCTTCCGACGTGATCTGTGGAACCACAGTCAAGCGCAGGAAAGCGTCGACGTAGCTCACGGTCGGGGGTCCGCCCAACTGGGCTTGGGTCACGATCGGAACCCGCACGCCCTGGCGAACCAGGGCCTGAATGTTGTTCTGCGTTACGACCCGCGGACGAGACAGAATCTTGAGCAAGCCGCGTGACTCCGCCAACGTCAGAACCGCGTCGATACGAACGTTGTTGCTGGCGTTGATGAAGGTTAAGCCGCTTGTGGGACTGGTAACCGGCAAGTTGGAGAACAGCGGAATCTTCGGACCGGCTCCGGAGGTGCTGCTGCCGCCTACCGTGATATAGCCAGGGGTAAGCCCGTTTACGTTCGTGGGTGACTGTCCGACATCTCCGGCGCCGCCCACGGCCGAGTGTCCATTGCCCCAACCGAAGCCGAACTGGGTTCCGATGTCCCGCGCAAAGCTGCGGGTTGCGGCCACCACGCGCGCTTCGATTTCGACTTCCTGCGTCTTACGATCCAGTTGGGTAAGCAACCGGTCAAGCGAAGGAATCACATTCGGGATGTCCGAAATGATGACCGCATTCGTACGATCGTCAGAGATCACATCGCCGCGTTGTGAAAGGAACTTCTTGATAGTCGGAACCACGTCCTTCGAGTGCGCGTAGCTCAGGAAGCGGGTGACCGTGACCTTTTCCACAGCCAGCGCTTCCGACTCCTGCTGTGCACGGCGCGCGTCGGCTTCTTTTTTCAGAGTATCGACGGTGGCGATGCGCAGGACGTTCCCTTCCAGTTCGCGCGCCAGGTCATTGTTCTTGAGAACGATGTCCAGCGCCTGATCCCACGGCACATCATCCAGCACGATGGTCAGGGTGCCATGCACGTTGGGATCGAGAACCACGTTGAGTCCGCTGATTTCGTGGATCAAGCGGAAGAAATCCTTCAGATCGACGTCCTTGAGGTTGACCGAAATCGGCTCGCCCGTGTACTTCGGACCACTGGTGGCGGGGGTTTGCGCCATCTGGGTCTTCTGTTCGGCAGCGAGATTAACCGCAGGTTGTATGCCCGCCGAAGCTGCTTGCGCGGCTTGCGGCTGCATCGAAGCGCTGGCATGCACCGGGAGGAGTTCGGAGGCAGGCTTATCAGCAAACTTCGCTGCCGCTTCGAGAGCGCGCTCGGCAGGTTCAACGGCTGGCTTCGCTTCGGTCTTCGTTTCGTCCTTCGGCTTGTAAGAAGGCTCGAGGAAGACGTAGTCGGTCGCCGGCTTGGTCGAAGTGGCCGTCTCGACCGGCTTGGGAGCCGGAGCCGAGGGCGACTTTCTGGTCTCGACCACAGGAGCCGTGACCGCCGCGGCGGGCATCAGCTTCGCCGTGGACGGAGTAGCCACCGCGGGCTTAATGCTGGCTTTGGGCGCGATCACCGTCTCGGAAGCTTTCGCTGGCGCCTGGGCCGTGGTGCTGGCCGTATGCAGCTTGACGACAACCTTGTTGTCGCTGCCAGGAACCAGTTCAAACTTGCAGGCCCTGTCGAGGTCGACCACAACGCGCGTGGTAGGAGGCGTCTGGCCATTCATGCCCACACGCAACCCTTTCACACCGTCGCTATCCACAGCCATGGAACTCTGATTGGTTCCCATTACTGTGTTTGGCAGGTCGATCACGACACGGGCGGGCGAACTCATGGTGCTCAGCTTGGGACTCACCGGCCCACGAGCCGTGATTTCCACGCTGATCCCGTCCTCGCCGCGCACCACATTGAGCTGCTGCAAAGCAGCGTGCGTGGTTGCGCTGGAGCCCGTGTTCTGCGTATCAGCCGCTATGCCGAGCTGTAGCAGCATCAGCAGCGGTAGAACAATACCCAGCAGTTTTCGCATTTCGCTTCTCCCCCACACGGGCTGGCCTTGGGCACAGCGCGTGTCTTTCTTCAAGCTCGCCATTGAAATTCGCCAATCTAAACAGCCGGCGTCGTGATCCGTTTCACAACATCCTTGGTGAACGGTTTCCCCAGCCGGTCTTGAAAGTTCTGCTTGAACACGATCGAGTCGACCGTGATCTTCAGCACATATCCGTTAAACACCGGATCGTTCTCCCGCAGGAAATACGCCTTGTTCAATCCGTTGGTGACGACAGCAATCATGCCGTTGTCCGACTTGACTACGCCGTGCAGCGAAATCTGTTCGATGTCCAGGCACTTCTTGCCCGTGCTGCAGCCCGAACCGGATTGCCGGCTAACAACCGGGCTGATGAACGGATCGCGCTTGCCGGTCATCGAATATTTGCGTTCCTTCTCTTTTTCCTCCGGCTTGTCCGCCTTGGCAGCTTCCCCAGCCGCGGGCTTGGACTCCGCCTTGGGAGCCGGTGCTGCCGGCTTGGCCGCCGCAGTCTTGTCCTTCGCGGCAGGCGTTGCCGGAGCAGATGGCTTGATCGCCGCTACGGCTGGTTTGGCCGGAGCCGCGGGCGCTGCTTTCACCGGAACTGCCTTAACCGCCGGTGGCATGGAGGGCGCCGAAGTCGTTTGGGCTGAGACCTTCGCAGCCGAATTTGTTGCGGGAGCAGTTGTCGCCGGGATCACCTTCGGTGCCGGAGCCGCAGCCTGAACTGGCTTCGCTGGGGCCGCGGGCGGAGTAGCCTTTGCCGGCACTGCTTTGGCCGTGGAACTTGTTGCGGGCGTCTGCGCGGTCTTGGGCGCAGCAATCTGTATCGTCTGAGCGGTCCCTTGGGCTGAAGCTGGTTTCAACGTCGCCGGACTATTGGCCGGAGTCTTTGCCGGAACGACTGCAGGCTTCGCCGGAGCCGCAGCCACTTTTACTGGTGACGCTGCGGGGTTGGCTGCTGTCTGATTTGGAGTTGCAGTCGGCTTCGCCGCAGTTTGATTCGACGGCGCTTCAGATTTGGTTGCAGGCGAACTTGCGGTGGTTGCAGGCTTTGCCGGAACAGCCGCTCCCGGTTTTGCGGCTGTGCCGGCGGACGGCTTCGCCGGAGCAGCGCTACCCTGCAGGGCGGCATTGCTGGCCGCAGTCTTCTGTTGCGCAACGTCCTGCAACGAGTTCTTGGTGTCCTGCAGAACGGTCGCAGGATTCTGCGCCGCCGCAGTGCCCACCGAAATTGCCAGTGCAACGATGCCAGTGGTCAGCTTCATAGAATCTCCTACCTTTTCACCGTCGCCTGGCCGGGGGTTGCCGGAGCCGCCGGGTTCAGGTCATGGCTGAAGAACGTCGTCGCCGTACAGGTCGCCACGATGCTCTCGTTGGGCGCGTACTGGTACGTCTTCTTGGCCTTGGCGTCGCCTGGCTTGCGCGTGGTCGATACCAGCAGACCCGACACGTTCACGATGCGTTCCAGCTTTCCGACACGGTCGAAGAAATTCAGCATCGAGTAGTACGGTCCGTCCAGTTCCATCTCGAACGGAACTTCCGTGTAGAACTCTTTCTGAGCGGTCGGCTTCGAGGTATAGCGGCGGATCTCGATTCCCGCCTTGGAAGCTTCCGCATCCATCATGCGCATGAAGCCGTCGACTTCTTTCTCGTCAGGCACGATTCGCCGCTCGATATCCAGTTGCTGCTTCAGGCTTGCGAGTTGGCGCTCGATCTCGGCCAGCTTCGGCCGGTAGGCTTCCAACTCCGCGTTCTCCTTCTGTTTGGCCTCAAGCTTCTCTTGTGCGGCGGCATTCTGATCGCGCTGGGTCTTGAAAATGGTGAAGTACAAACCTGCCGTCACCAGACCCGCGCCCAGCACCACCGCCGCCCACTGCTTGAGACCCGACATTTCCCCGAAATTCGCCATAATTTCCCGCCTTTAGGACTTGCCCTTCTCACATGTCAGGGTGAACTGAAACGCCTGCATGTCTTTGATCTGGTCGTCCTGAATGCTTTCCTTGATCTCGATGTTGCGGAAGAATCCCGTCTTCTGCAGGTTCGAGATCAGGTTGGCGACCGCATCGGAACTCAGCGCCATGCCTTCGATATCGACGCTAGCGCCCTGGTCCTTCATGTTGTTCAACCACACAGCTTCGGTGTTGTTAACCGTCTCTCCCACCATCGCCATCAGGTTGACCGGCCCGGCCTGATCCTTGCGCAGCTGGTCAATCACATCCACGCGCCGCTTGTAGTTCTCCGCTTCGCGTTGCCGAGCCATGTAGCGTGCCTTGACGTCGGCCAACTCGCGGTTCTTCTGCTCGGCCCTCACCATGTTCTGCGCGATGGTCTTCTTCTCGGCGTCCAGGTGATACCAGGTGTACAGATTGAATGCAGCCGCCAGGCCAAATGCCAGCAAGACCTTGAGGCGCGGCGAACCCATGTCGCCGACTTCCATCGTCGGCATCGATGGCATGGAGGACCGCTTGCCTTTCGGTTTTTGAACTTCCAGCAGGTTGATTCGGATCATAAGTCGTTGAAACTCCTCAAAGCCAAACCGACTGCCACGGCCAGCTGGCCCGCGTTCTGCTCAATCAGTTCTGCTCCCGTTCCGTCCGCCGGGGGCATGACCCGCTGGAACGGATTGAACAGTTCCACCGGCATCGAGAATTCCTGGCGAAGTCCTTCCACCAGTCCTGGGACTTTCGCCGAACCACCCGCCAGATAGATCTTCTCGATGTGCTCACCCGCTGCGCTGGCCCGGAAGAAGTCAAACGTCTTCTGGATTTCCAGCACGATGATCTCGGTGACCTGCTGCAGGATCGGGGTCTTGGCGTCTTCACTGACCGTACCCACCTTGTGGCCCAGCTTCAGGGCTTCCGCGTCGTCGAAGCTCAAGTCCAGTTCCTTTTGCAGGGAATCGGTGTACTGATGGCCCCCCACGCTGACGTCACGCGGGAACAACGGGGTCGTACCCTTCACGATGTTGATGTTCATGACGCTGGCGCCCAGGTTCAAAAGCGCCACCACCTGCCCTGGAGCGGGCTCGTAGTTGTATTCGTAGCAGTTCTGCAGGGCCAGAGCATCGATGTCCACGATAGCCGGAGTGCGTCCTGCCATCGAGAGTACGTTGGTGTAGTTCAAAATCTTGTCCTTCTTGACGGCCACCAGCAAAACGTCCATCTGCGGACTGCCGGCTTCCTCGGACAAGATCTGGTAGTCGAGATTCACGTCGCCGAGATCGAACGGGATGCAGCTGGCGGCTTCTTTCTGGATCGCCTCGGCCAGTTCCGCGTCGCTCATGGAAGGCATCGGAATGCGTTTCACGATCACTGAGTGGCCGCTCACGGAAGTGGCTACGTTCTTGGACTTGATCTGGTGCTCGGTGAGCAACTCTGAGATCGCGCTCGACACGGATCCCGAGTCGACGATCATGGAGTCGACTACGATATCTGGAGCCAGCGGCTTGAGTCCGAGGTGCGCCACCTCGATGTCACGCCCCTTCCGCTTCAACTCCACTGCCTTGATACTGGAGGAGCCCACATCCAGACCAACAATCGACTTCGATCCGAATCCAAACATGTGACCGCCTTTGTAGCGCCGGCGTCCCGCCGGCTTTTGTCTTACTGCGTCCCGGCTGCCTTGACGGCCGCCTTCGGTTGTTTCTTCTTCGCCCGTACTTCCGTCTGGTTCGACTTTTCTTCCATCCACTGGTCCAGCTTCGACTTCTTGAAGCGCCAGCGGTTACCCAGCTTGAAGGCAGGAATCTTCTGCTCGTTGACGTACTTGTAGAGCGTATCCGGACTCACTCCCAAGTACTGCGAAGCCTGCCGTATGTTCATCACTTCACGCGAGTCGGCCATAGAGTTCATTTCCCTTCCACAGAATCGAGCCTCGTCAGCCGGTGTCTCCGGCGGCGAAAGCAACCTTTGAGAGGAAATCCCTCGATCCAAATCGTGCTTCGAGCGGATTTCGGTGTGCAGAGCATATCTCAACCCGGGAAAACCCAGAGTCGAGCCAAATCTCCGAGTTTCACCGTGTTTTATACCTGTTTTCTGGAAAATTACTTTAGTGTATTTGCAGATTACGGCTACATGTTGAGATTAACGAATGAGTGACCACTACTAAAAGTGGTATCTATTCACTCAACGGCCAGTTACGGCAACTCACATAACCAAAGTACTAACGACGGTACGAAGGTCGTAAGACAGCCGTGATCCTATTGAACAGTAAGGACTTAGCTTCCGCTCGAAATGTGCCGTTTCGAGCCGTTTTTACGGCCTTTTTGGCTTTTTCGAGGTGCGCTTCGGCCACGCATCGCTGGTCTTTTGTCACTGACGTACACGACTCGCTTGCTACTCTGCTCAGTTTCTTGGCGCTTTCAATCTCGCGGTGGCAGGTACTCCTATGAAGCTTCTGGTGATTGGTTCTGGAATGATGGGTTCAGCGGCCGCTTCCGACATGGCGCGCCAGACAGATGTGCAGGCCGTTACGCTCGCCGACGCGGACCTGCAACGCGCACGCGCGGTTACTGCCAGAATCAATCGCCTGCGCGGCGACAAGAAGGTGAGGGCCGTCGCGCTCGACGCCTCCAGTGAGGTGGCAGCTACGAAGTTGCTGAAAGGTCACGATGCCGCCCTGTCGGCAGTTCCGTACTTTCTGAATCTTGGGTTCGCGAAAGCGGCCATCTCAGCGAGCTGGCACTTCGCAGACCTGGGCGGAAACAACACGGTTGTGCGGCAGGAGTTGGCGCTATCAAGCAGAGCGGAAAAACGAGGAGTGGCGATCGCTCCCGACTGCGGCCTTTGGCCGGGCATGGCCTCAATCCTGGGCGGCGAACTGGTGCGGCGCCTCGGAGGTCGCGCCGACGCGTTGCGCCAATACGTCGGCGGGCTGCCGGAGAAACCGATGCCGCCCTTCCATTATCAATTGGTCTTTTTCGGTCGAGGGCCTGATCAACGAGTACGTAGAACCTGCGCGCATTTTGCGCAAGGGAAGGCTGCGCACGATTGAACCGCTGACCGAGCCGGAAGAATTTCATATGCCAGGATTCTCACCGCTGGTCGCGTTTCACACCCGGGCGGCACATCGACGTTACCAGAGAGCTTTGAAGGCAAGGTCGGCGAGTGTTTCGAGAAGACCCTGCGCTATCCGGGCCACTACGACCTGCTGTGCGAACTGAAGGAATTGGGCCTGTTTTCGAGCAAGAAAGTGAAAGTTGGAGGCGTGGAAGTGGCACCCCGTGCGCTCATGTCAAAAATTTTCGAAGGGAAGTTCGCGGGGAAGGGACCGGATGTATGCATCATGCGTCTGGAGGCGCACGAGTCGGTGAGCACATACGGTGTGCGCGGCCTCTTGGGTGGACAATTGAAGGGTCGCGTCGACACCTTTACGCTGGTCGACCATTACGATCCCAAAACCGACATGAGCGCGATGATGCGGACAACGGCGTTTCCAGCATCGATTGTTCTGCAGATGCTTGCCTCTGGCGTGATCACCAAACGCGGCAGCATCCTGCAGGAACGCGATGTTCCAGCGGATAGGTTCCTGGATGAAATGGAGAAACGGGGAATTCAGATTCATTACGCACTGGAGTGAGGACGCAGTCGTGGGTAGTTAATCCTTAGTCCTTGGCCGCTAGCTTTTTCGGGCCGAGTAGTACGCGCCTCGTGCCGGCCGCCGGACAGAGGCGCAATATGAATAAAGCCCGAGCCGACAGCTGACGAGTAGCGGGTTGCATCTGCTCTCATGTACTCTGATTTGCTCAAAACTCCTGGAGGCTCTTGTTGCGTTTCCTCGATCGCCTGCAACCTCTGGCCTTGCTGGCGTTGCGTGTGACGTTGGGCGTCATCATGCTCGCTCACGGTTCCCTCAAAGTCCATCGCCACATGCACGAGTTCGCCAGCTACATCGCCACCTTGGGATTGCCGCTCTGGCTGGGCTATGCTTCCGCGTTTACGGAGTTTGTCGGCGGAATCCTCCTAATCACTGGCACCTTCACCCGGCTGGCGGCGTTTTTTGTTTTCCTGAACATGTGTGTCGCGATCGGGAAGGTGCACTGGCAACATGGCCTGTTAGGTGCGGGAGGATACGAGTTCGCTCTGGCCCTCTGCACGATGGCCTTTGTCCTGATCTTCTACGGAGCTGGCCCTATTTCTATCGATGCGATTCGGGGCGGTGGCCGAGACCGCAAAGGCAGTACTTCTCGCTAAGCTGGCCCAGGCCCTGAAACTTCCTTGCTCAAGAATCGCGTGTCCCAGAACACACTTCTGCCTACCACCGATCACCCCTAGCCGTGACTCGCATCACAGCACAAATTGCCGCTGAAAGCCGAAACTGAAGCACGAAAGGCGGAATTTGCTGAGTTCCGTTACAGCGTTTCTCCGCGGCACGCGACTTTGGGTGAGTTTCGCAACAGAAAAAAGTTTTCTGGGAAGCGGTTTTATAACTTAGGAGAGAAAGCCATCATGAAGACGACGAAGCTGTTGATGCTGGTGGTGACGATCGCAGTTGCGCTGTTCATCCTGATTCCGAACCTATCATGGGCGGATGATGGAGCCGGAGTTTACAAAGCAAAGTGCGCCGCCTGCCATGGCGCAGACGGAGCCGGGAAACCGGCTGCCAAGATCCCTGCCCTGAATGGGGACGATGCCAAAAAGCAGTCGGATGCGGACCTATCCAAGGCCGTCGCCGAAAAACCCAAGCATGCCGGAATCGCCAAGACCCTGACTCCTGACCAAGTAAAGATGGTGGTTTCCTACGTTCGCGAACTGCAGAAGAAGTAGAACGGCTGTTCCCTTTTGCGCACCAGCCTGGCCGTGCAACGACTCCGGCGGGGCTGGCTTGCTTGAGGGGGTGCCTCTGGATAGCGACCAGCGCCACTCTGCGGACCGAACGGGAACAGCTTGGGCCGTTCGCAGCCAGCAAGGCGGACACCTCCAGCATCGCGCTCAACCCAGGAACAGCCTCCCCGGGTCCTGGTGTCGGTTCTCCAGGACCCGGGACAGAGTTCCGCCGAAGGCATGTTGGGGCCGGCGTCCGGGGTTTCTTCTCCAAGGGTAGACACACCGACCAGTCATCTTTCCGGAGGGGAAACGCCGAACAGGCGCGGGCCGGAGAGATTCCCGTGAGCAAAGCGCTCCTATATGACGCGACCGTATGCATCGGCTGCAAGCAATGCGAAGCGGCCTGCGCATCGCAGAACAAACTCCCGTACGACGATGCGGTAGCCGCAGAACAAACCCAATCGGAACACAAATACACCGTTGTCCTGGCCAAGGGAGACAAGTTCATGCGGCGGCTGTGCATGAACTGTGCCGATCCGGCGTGCGCCTCGGTGTGTCCGGTTGGCGCGCTCCGAAAAACGGTCGAAGGGCCAGTGATCTATGAGGAAGACCGCTGCATGGGATGCCGCTACTGCATGGTGGCGTGTCCGTTTGGCGTGCCGAAGTACGAATGGAGCAAGCTGCTGCCGCGCGTGCAGAAATGCACGATGTGCGCCGACAGAGTGAAGACCGGGACATCAACCGCATGCGCCGAGATCTGCCCGTCTGGAGCAACGAAATTTGGCGAGCGCGACGAACTCATCGCCGAGGCCCAACAGCGCATCCGCGAGAATCCAGGCCAGTACGTGAACCACATTTACGGCGTTAGTGAAGTGGGTGGGACCTCGGTGCTGTTGCTGTCGAGCGTGCCCTTTGAGGAGTTCGGTTATCGGGCCGACCTCACCAGAGATCCTCTACCCCTGTACACCTATCGCGTGCTATCGCGCATTCCCGACTTTGTTCCGTTGGGGGGAATGATGCTGGGAGGAATCTGGTGGATTACGCACCGGCGCGTGGAGGTGGCTGCGGCGGCGGCCGTCGAAAGTCCAAAGAAGGAAGACCACAAGAAATGAAGATCAGACTCTCATTTTGGAAGCTCGTATTCCTGGCCCTGATGGCGATCGGCTTCTACAGCACCGTTGTACGATTCACGCAAGGACTAGGCCGATCCACAAACCTGAACGACCAGTTCCCGTGGGGCATTTGGATTGGCTTCGATGTGCTCTGCGGCGTGATGCTGGCGGCGGGGGGTTTCACCCTGACGGCCGCCGTTCACATTTTTAACATCAAGCGGCTGCGGCCGATTGTAAGACCGACGATTCTGACTGCCTTCCTGGGATATGTGCTGGTCTGCATCGCTCTGATGTACGACCTGGGGCGCCCATATCGCATCTGGCATCCGCTCGTCATGCGGAATCCGCACTCGGTGATGTTCGAAGTGGCGTACTGCGTGATGCTTTACACGACGGTACTGGGTCTGGAGTTTTCTCCCATTGTGCTCGAGCGATTCAACCTGCAAAAACCGCTGAAAATCGTACGAGGCGCACTGATTCCCTTAGTCATTCTGGGCGTGATTCTTTCCACACTCCACCAGTCGTCCCTTGGCACGCTGTATCTGATCATGCCGGAGAAGCTACATCCGTTCTGGTACAGCCCGCTTTTGCCAGTGTTCTTTTTCATCTCGGCGATTGCAGTGGGCCTTGCGATGACCATCTTTGAATCGTCGATGAGTTCCAAGCATTTCGGGCGGCAACTCGAGCTGCCGATTTTGCAGGAATTAGGGCGCGTGCTGGTCGTGGTGTTGTGTGTGTATGCGATTCTGCGTCTCGAGGATCTCCTGCACCGGGGCGTACTGAAGCTTACACTGCAACCGGGTTACGAGATGTATCTGTTCTGGCTGGAAATTCTTTTGAGTGTGATCGCCCCATTACTGCTGCTTTCCCAAAAGAACATACGAGCGAGTGCGCACGGACTCTACCTGTCCGCCGTCTTGGTTGTTCTGGGATTCATTACAAACCGGCTCAACGTGAGCATCACCGGTCAAGAGTCTGCAGCGGGGATGCACTACATGCCGAAATGGACTGAGATCGGGGTTACAAGCGCAATTATCGCCGCCGGCTTTGCGCTATTCGGATTAGCAACGAAGTACTTGCCAATCTTCCCTGCCGAGGAGCGCCCGGTGGCAGCCACTGAAGTCATGCGAACGGCTCCGGTGTTGAGCCATGTCGGAGACTGAGCCAAATCACGTACGGTGGAAACGCCTCACGCGAAGTCTCAGCGCAAAGCTGATCAGTTTGCTGTTGATCGTAATGGTCTCCACCTTTGCGCTCCTCGGATACCTCAACATTCGGCTGCACAGGCAGCACCTGGAAGCCGCCACTCTTACCAGTGCCGAGAGGGTCAGCGATGTCATCAAGCGCAGCACCAGCTACTACATGCTGCGCAACGATCGCGAAGGCATGTATCACGCGATGGCGACGATGGCCGGCGAACCGGGCATGGTACGCGTTCGCATCTTCGATCAGGAAGGCTGGATTAGTTACTCCTCCGATCCGGCCGAGGTCAGTCACATCGTTGATAAGAGCGCCGAGGCGTGTTATGGCTGTCACGCCCAATCGCAGCCCCTGACGAGGCTCAATCGTCCGGATCGATTCCGTATTTATCGCAATGGCCAGAAACAAAGAGTTCTGGGCATCATTACCCCGATCGAAAACCAACCTTCCTGTTCAAACGCGGACTGTCATGCACATCCGGCGAGTCAACAGATTCTGGGAGTCCTCGATACAAACCTTTCATTGGCGAGAGCTGACGCGCAATTGGCCCAGAGCAGCTGGAGCATGCTGGCCTATACGTTGGTGGCCTTGGTGGTCATCTCGGTAATGAGCTGGATCGTCGTGTGGCGATTGGTGGAGCATCCCCTTACGCACCTCAAAGACGGCACGAAGGAATTGTTCGAGGGGAATCTTGGCTACCAGCTCGAAGTGAGCTCTACCGACGAAGCGGGCGAACTGGCCAGGTCATTTAACAAGATGAGCCTGCAGCTGCGCGCTGCCAACGAGGAGATCGTGGCCTGGGCCAAAACTCTCGAAGACCGTGTAGAGCAAAAAACTCGTGAACTGAAGTCGGCCCACGAACATGTCCTGCATGTGGAGAAGATGGCCACCATCGGGAAGATGGCAGCGGTGGTGGCGCACGAAATCAATAATCCGCTTTCGGGAATCCTGACCTACGCGAAGCTCATTCGCAAATGGGTCGAGCGCGGAGAAGCTGCCACTACCAAGAAGACCGAAGCGGAGCAGAGCCTCGATCTGATCGCCGCCGAGAGCCGGCGCTGCGGAGACCTCGTCAAGAATCTGCTCACTTTCTCGCGCAATGCGCCCATGAACATCCAGACCACCGACCTCAATACGGTGGTCGATCGCTGCGTGCGATTGGTCACGCACCAACTTGAGATGCACGGCGTTGAGCTGCATCTCGACCTGCCCGCGGGGCTACCGCGGGTTCAATGCGATGCCGCTCAGATCGAGCAAGTGGTTCTAGCCCTGGTGATGAACGCCAACGATGCGATGCCTCACGGCGGGAACCTCTGGCTCGGCACGCGCTATGGCGAGAACGCAAAAGTGTTGGCGATTGACGTACGCGATGACGGCACCGGGATTCCCCAGAATGTGATTCCACGTCTCTTTGAACCTTTTCTGACTACGAAGGAGAACGGCAAGAGCGTGGGACTGGGCCTGGCTGTGAGCCACAACATCGTCCAAGGGCACGGCGGTCGCATCGACGTCCAGTCGGAACTCGGAAAAGGAACGACATTTACGGTAACGCTTCCGCTGGAAGCGGGGGGCTCCCTGGGTTCCCCCGCTAAGCGGGAAACAGCCGCAACGAAATCGAGGTGATTGCATTGAACACACGAAGCAAGTTGTTGATCGTGGATGATGAGCTTAGCGTGCGAGATTCTCTGGCCAAATGGTTTCACGAGGAAGGCTACGCCGTCAGCACGGCAGAGAACGCCAGTGATGCCTTGACGCGCCTGGCGGAAAACCGGTGGGACGTCGCGCTGGTCGACATCAAGATGCAGGGCACAGACGGGATCGAATTGCAGCGGCGAATGCATGAGATCGATTCTGAGATGATTGTCATCATGATGACTGGTTACGCTTCGGTCGAGACCGCAGTCGCTGCCCTGAAGAACGGTGCCTACGACTACGTCACCAAGCCACTTGATCCGGACGAGATCGCTCATCTCGTGAAAAAGGCACTGGCTCACAAAAAGACGGAGCAGGAGAACCTGCGTCTGCGCGAGACCGTAGCCGAAGCAGCCCGGCCCGAGGACATCATTGGCCAAAGCGCTGCCATGAACAAGGTTTTCGATGCTATCGAAACTGTCGGGCCCACTGACGCCACCGTTCTCATCACGGGAGAAAGTGGCACTGGCAAGGAATTGGTCGCGCGCGCGATTCATCATGCCAGTCCTCGGAGATTCCATCCTCTGGTAGTAATTCACTGTGGAGCTTTGACGGAAACTCTGCTGGAGAGCGAACTGTTCGGACACGAGAAGGGCGCCTTCACGGGAGCCCAATACAGAAAGAAAGGCAAATTCGAAATCGCTGAGGGCGGAACCGTCTTCCTCGATGAAATCGGCGATATCAGTCTCAAGACCCAGACCGACCTGTTGCGAGTGCTGCAAGAGCGCGAGATCGTTCGGGTGGGTGGGAACCAACCCATTAAGGTGGACTTCCGCTGCGTGGCCGCCACCAATAAGAATCTTGAGATGATTATCGACGAAGGCAGGTTTCGACCCGATCTGTTCTATCGGCTGAATGTCTTCAGAATTGAGCTACCGCCGTTGTGCGAGCGCAGAGACGACATTCCTTTGCTGGTGAATCATTTTGTCAGCAAGTTTTCCATGCAGATGAACAAGAAGATCACCCGCGTTGCTCCGGCGGCGATGAACCTTTTGCAACAGCAACCGTGGGCGGGCAACGTTCGCGAGCTTGAAAATGCCGTCGAGAGGGCCATGGTGGTGGCACAGGAACCGGAGATCCGCGACTCGGACTTCATCTTCAAAACCAATGCATTTCCTAACGGAGCACCGAAGAGTCTGGATGAAATTGAAAAAGCGTACATTCTCAGGACTCTCGAGACCACCAATTGGAATCAGACGCGCGCCGCTGAGATCCTGGGCATTGATCGAGTAACATTGCATCACAAGCTGAAGGGATACGGCTGGAGTAAGCCCGCTGTTCAAGTGCGATGAATCTACACCTGCTCCCGATCGGGGACCTCGACGACGGGTTGCTGGGGGAACTGGCGCCCGCCTTGGCGGGAATCTTTCGTGTGCCGTGCGTGCTGGCGCACCGGTCGCTGAATCCTGACTTCGCCTATCACCGTGAGCGTGAGCAGTACCACTCCTCAGAAATCTTGCAGGCGATGCAGGCGCATGTAAGTTCGGACTGCTGGCGCGTTTTAGGAGTGACCGCTGTCGATCTTTACATTCCGATCCTCACCTTTGTTTTCGGTGAGGCGCAGATCGGAGGGCCCTGCGGCCTGGTCTCGGCGTATCGTCTTCAACAGAAATTCTACGGATTGCCCCACGATCCGGAGATTCTTCGAGTGCGCCTCCTGAAGGAGGCAGTTCACGAGATCGGACACACCCTCGATCTATCCCACTGTGATGACTATCAATGCGCGATGGCGCCGTCGCACGCCGTCGAGTGGATCGACCTGAAGGAATATAGGCTATGCGACTCCTGCCGTGCGCAGGTTTTTGTGGATGATTAGCAATGGTTGTGGCTGCTGCTTCCCTCTTTAGGAGATCTGTCTAAGTTCCAGTTCGGTGATCAAATCTGGCGAACATTCGGCAGCCTTGATGACCCGCCGTCCTATCTCTATTTGCAGAACCAGTGGGCTCTCCCGTAACCATAGGTTTCTGAGTACTATTTGGCGGCGCGCACCCGAAGAAGTTAGGAAACCGGCGTGCATTGCAGATTCCTTCCGATGCCGGAAGGCAGAGGCTTGAGCCTTCCGAGGGAGGATGACGCAATGCTGCACAAGTGCGCGAACCAGGCTTGTTCCACTCCATTCCGACGCTTGCGGGAAGGGAAACTGTTTCAGGTCGAGACGGAAAACTTCCCTGCCAGTGGATCGGCGGCGGAGTCGTCTCGCAAGACGCGCAGCCGACGGCGCATCGAACACTACTGGCTGTGCGATGCATGTTCTCCCTTCGTGACCGTCACATTCGATCAGCAGCACGGCGTGATCACAGTGCCGCTTCCGGGCGGAGCGGGGCAAAAGATCGTCAAAGTTGTTCCCCCCGAGGAAGTCGTTCAGCCGGCCTTTCTTGCTACCGACACTCCGCCGAGAAATATGCGAGAGGTGACGGAATGAAAGGCCAGCCAGCAGTGTTCTGCTCGATTTGCGGTGAGCCCATCAGGCTCCGCAGTCGATGCAGCCATTTGGATCTATATAGAGTTGAGTAGCGGTTTCAAAGGCAGGCTCGTCTTTCTTGGGATGAATGCAATCGGTGGGGCATGCATCGACACAAAGCACATCTTTAATGCAGGAGTCCGTAATTACATAGGCCATGACACGTCCTTCGAATCAACAGGATGGAAAATCGAGTACGGAGTCGGAGTAAACAGACCGGCGTAGATACTGCCGTGATAACGGTCACGAGCAAACGTGGGCAATAGATCACTCGGAAGTGTGATCGTCATCACAGCAAAGGCGGTGCTCTCAGGGTAAAAAAGACGGCAACAGAGACGCATGTACTGACCCCAGAAATTGCCCGGCCCCCCTCCAAGACCCCATAAGCCGCTATCTCAGCGGCGGGCCGGGCATTTTTTTCTGGGCTTTTTTCTCTCGTAAGGCGGCTTCCTCGATCAATCCAGGAGTTGCCGCCTCCGCTCGAGTGGGGCGTGTCATGCATGACACAGCGTCTCTGCTCACACACTGTTTTTCCGCTCCCTTGCCGATCCTAAACCATTATTTATCAGTCATGTAAAGGATGGTCCTAACGCTGCCACCTAGCTTGACGCAAGTCAGAACCAACGAGGTGGCTATGACGGGGACAAAGCAATTTTGGGCGAAGCGGAGGTCAGCGAAGTTCTTCACTTTGATTTTGATCCTCTTCTTGGCATCGGCAGCTTACGGTCAAACTGATACCACTATCGTCCCTCCCCGCGCCCACAGGCAAGTGGTCATCAGCATTCCCGACCGAAAACTGGCAGTAGTCGAGAACGGAGTCGTGCTTCGTACGTTCGCCGTCGCTGTGGGTGCGGCTGTGAGTCCAAGTCCCACGGGTGAATTTGGGATCGTTCACCGCCTTGTCGAGCCCACCTACTACCACGCCGGAGTGGTGATTCCGGCGGGACCTACGAACCCTCTTGGGCCACGTTGGGTCGGACTCAGCAAGCCGGGGTATGGCATTCACGGAACCAACGCGCCCGGATCCATCGGGAAGGCGGCATCGCATGGGTGCATTCGCCTGCGCAACCGCGACATCGTGCAATTGTTCGCGATGGTGAACGTTGGAGACACGGTGGAAATCCGCGCGGAACGAGACGAACAGACGGCGCAGATCTTCGCTGACGAAGCACCAGCAACAACGGTAGCGGCTACGTTGCCCCAGACAACTGGAGTTGCGGGTGGCCAGTAGGTTTGAAGGAAAAACAAGAATTTCATAGGAGAAGTTTATGCAAATGGCAATCACAGTAATCGCAGTGATCGCGGGGATGGTTTTCTCCCTGGCAATCGGACTCCTGGTGGAAGAGTTCATCTTCGGAGAAATTTTCCGCCTGGTCTTTGCACGGCAGGCAGTGCGGGCGAAGGCAGAACAGAAACGCTGAGCGCAAAAGGAGAACGACAATGTTGTTCCTGAAGTATGTGTTGATGACGGGCGGCGTCGGAATGATCCTGGTCGCCCTCGGAATTCTGGCGTACGACCTGACGATGGAAGTCCAGTACCGGCGCGCGATGTCTGGGGGTACAACGCCGTTACCGGCCATTCCAAGACTGCGCTGGCGGACCGCGATCGCACTAGCGATGCTGGCTTGGGCACCGATTCTCATCGCCCTCAGCATTGTTGTGATTCCCAGCGGCACGGCAGGAGTTCGTGTCAGCCAGACGCAAGGAACGCTGGCTGGAACGCTCTATCCAGGGGTGCACTTTGTTACTCCCCTGCTGGAGCGAGTTGTGCTGTTCGACACACGGGACCAGCTGTTTACGACCGGGTCGACGGAGGATGGAAAAACTTCGGCCGGTGCTGTCAAAGCGCAGCCCTTGAATGTCCAAGCCAAGGAGGGCCTGACGCTGGGACTCGCAATCACAGTCCGCTATCGGGTGGATTCCAAACGGCTCGACATCGTAGAAGCAAACTTGCCCCAACCAGTGGAAAGGGAGATTGTTCCTCCCGTGGTGGCCAGTGTTTGGCGAGAACTCGTGCCTAACTACACTGTACGCGATGTGTTCGCGGCCAAGCGCGAGGAAGTAAGGATGAAGGCGTCGAACCTTATCACGCAGAAGCTGGCCGCCGATGGAATCATCGTGAAGGAAGTCATGTTGCGAGACATCCAATTGCCTCCGGAATATGCAAAAGGCCTGGAGACTCTGCTGCTGAAGGAACAAGAAAACGACCGCATGGCCGTCGATACCGAGATCCAGCAGAAGCAGGTGAAGATTGCGGAACTGCAGGCGGAGGCGACCAAGGTCCAGCAGGTGAAGCAGGCTGAGGGCGAAGCACAGGTGCATGTGTTGCAGGCCAAGGGCGAAGCGGACGCGATGCAGTACACACTTCCCCTCAAGGAAAAGCAGATTCAGCAATCGAAGCTGGAAGCTGAGGCTCGCAAGGAATCAACCATCAAGAACGCAGAGGCTGCCGCCGAAGCCAAAGTCATCGACAGCAAGGCTGAAATGGAACGCCGGAAGTTGCTGGCCGATGCAGAAGCGGACCGCATTCGTGTAACCGCCGCAGCCGATGCCGAGCGGATGAAAGGCGAAGCCGCCATCCTGAAGCAGAATCCGCTGCTCATTAACAAAATCGTGGCAGAACGTCTCTCGGACAAATTGCAGATCATGATGGTTCCGTCAGACGGAAAGTTCTTCTTCGCCAACGATGTGCTGCGCAGCATGAATATGGCAAACCACACGAGTCAAGCGGAGGTACCGGAGGATCCGCAGGACAAGTAGTTTCATACGCGGCGTTGCTGGTGGGGCCGCGCTCGCAAGGGCGAGGGCGGCCTCCAGGGACAAACGGACGACTCTTATAAGTACCGACTGCCATGATCAGCACTCGTCACAATGGCATTTATAATTCGGTCATCCTCAAGATGCCGAGTCGCTCGTCACGCGTTTTTCGCAAGGCACCTTACGTTCTTTTGGTCATTTCTTTTCTAACGACAGCGGTAAGCTCTGCTAGCGACTGGACAGGAGCGGAACAGGAGTTGGCCCGGAAGATCGTCGCCGTGACTGGTCCGGGCGCGATTTCTTTCGCGTTGGTGAACCGGTCCTCGCTCGACAAAAAAGACGCCGACGAAATCAGCCAGGGGTTACGCGTACAACTCGAATCACTCGGAGCGCGCACCGTAAAGCCTGAGCAGGCGGCCGCATCGGTGCAGGTTTCGCTTTCTGAAAATCTCCAAAGTTATGTCTGGGTCGCACAGATCCAGCAAGGTGCCGGAGAGTTTTCGGTAGTGATGGTATCCACACCACGCTCTGATTCCGCCACATTCGCACGGGAAACAGCCCCGCTCACGGTTCGTAAGATTCCCCTCTGGGCGCAGGAAGAACGTATCCTCGACGTTGCTGTGCTTGAAGAGACACCTGGGCCATCACACATTGCCGTGCTTGACCCAGAACGCATTGCTTTGTACCGGCTGGTAAACGGACACTGGCAAAGAGAGCAGGAACTCGAGGTGGCGCATGCGCGGCCGTGGCCTCGCGACATGCGCGGTCGCCTTGTGCTGCGTCAAGATCACCTGCTGGACGCCTACCTGCCCGGAGTCTTCTGCCAAAGTTCCAATCTTGTGCCGCTTACTCTCAATTGCCGGGCCAGCGATGATCCGTGGCCGCTTTCGATCCAGTTTCCACTTGCAGGATTCTTTGCCACGACACGAAACTACTTCACGGGAGTCCTTTCACCGGGAATCGGAAAACAGACTTCGACGATGAAGTTCTACTCTGCTGCGCCCCTTCCTCGACCGAGTTACACCTTGTGGATGTTTGCTGCGGTGGATGGACAGGTACACCTTCTGGATGGGATCAGCGAACAAGTTTCGCGATTGAATTGGGGAAGCGACATGGCCAGCATCCGAACGTCGTGCGGCTCTGGCTGGCAAATTCTGGCCACGCGGACAGGCGACCATGCGACCGACACCCTGCGAGCTTATGAGGTAGCGGATCGCGAACCAGTTGCCGTGAGCCCGGGAGTGGAATTCGCGGGCGGCATAACAGCGCTATGGACAGAAGGAAAGGGAGCGACTGCAGTTGCAGTCTCACGAAATGCGGAAACGGGGAATTATGAGGCTTTCCGGTTGGCGGTGGCTTGCGGTCAGTAGTCTGTTGTGGGCGTCACTGAGCGCGGAGACAAGGCCGCAATATGGCGGGAATTTGCGGATCACGACCCGCATTGCTCCGTCTTCGCTTGATCCCGCGGACCGCACCCAGGCGGATTCCGTGGCTCGCCAGAACCTGGATTCCTTAATGTTCGATACGCTTGTCACAATCGACAATCGGGGACGACTGCAACCGGCCCTGGCTACGTCCTGGAAGGCCGAGCCGGGCAACCAACGTTGGCAGTTCTGGCTGCGACGCGGTGTCAAATTTCATGACGGCTCACCGCTTACGCCAGAGGCGGTGGCTGCTTCGTTACGACTGGCGAACCCAGGATGGAACATCGTGCCGGCGAATGATTCGGTCATCATCGTGCGGGATGCGCCCGCGCCGGACTTAGGGGCAGAACTCACACGGGAACAGAATGGGATCGCCAAGCGGGGTGCTGGCGGCAGCGTGGTTGGTACAGGTCCATTTCATATCACGGACTGGCAAGCTGGAAAGAAGCTGACCCTTGCCGCCGCAGAAGGGTATTGGGCCGGTCGAACGTTCCTCGATACCATCGAAATCGAGATGGGCAAGAACTCACGAGATCAGCTGATTGCACTCGAACTCGGAAAAGTAGATGTCGTTGAGGTCGCCTCAGACCAATCGCATCGCGCATCAGCGGAAGGTCGACGTGTAGTCAGTTCCTCACCGATCGAATTGATGGCTTTGGTATTTACTCGTGAACGACAGTCGCCTGACGAAGGCAAGCTACGGGACGTCCTCGCGCTTAGCATCGACCGTAGTTCCATACGAGGTGTTGTTTTGCAGGGCGTGGGAGAGCCTTCGGGAGCAATTCTTCCCAGCTGGATCAGCGGGTACGCGTTCGTTTTTCCAACGGATCAGAACCTCACACGCGCGCGCCAGGAACGAAGTGAGATTCGGCAAGTGCCCGTTTGGACTCTGGGATACGATGCAAATGACGCATTGGCACGGGTAATCGCTGAGCGCATCGCGTTAAACGCGCGGGATGCCGGACTCACGTTGCAAACGACAACGTCCGCCAATGCAGATATTCGTTTGACACGCCTCACATTGACGTCCCTGAATCCACGTGTTGCGTTGGCGCAGGTGGCTTCGACTCTCGGCCTACCAGCGCCGAAGTTTGGGACAGGTTCAACCGACGAACTCTATCAGGCTGAAAGCAGTCTCTTGCAGACCCAGAGGCTGATTCCGCTTTTTCAGTTGCCTGTGAGTTACGCCCTGAATACTTCGGTGCAAGATTGGGATCAAGATTTGGACGGTAGTTGGCATCCGGACAATGCCTGGCTGGGGAGCAATCGCCCGTGAGCTTTCGGCGAAAACTACTGCTGGTGTTTGCACTGACCGTCTTTCTTTCCGTGGCAGCGGTTGCATGGATGGTTTCGCTGGTCACCCGACGCGCTTTCGAACGATCCAATGAAGAGCGCACAGCTGCATTGGTCGCGCAGTTCCAGCATGAATTTCGGCGTCACTCCGACGATGTTGTGCACAGCGTCGAAGCGATCGCCGCCAGTGAAGCGACCACGCGCATGGCACTTGCGCTAAACCGTTCTTCGTCGCAGTCCGCTGGATACTTGAATGAAGCTACGCCAGTGGCCGAGAGTCACCAGCTGGACTTCCTGGAGTTTGTCGACGCGCGCGGCACGATCGTGTCTTCGGCGCAGTCGCCCGCCAAGTTCGGCTACCCTGAGACATCGCTGGCAAATCTTCCGCAACTCGTCGCCAAACCAGCTTTCTTGAAGCAGGAGGAGTTGCCCCAAGGAACCGCGCTAGGGCTGTTCGCAGTACGATCCACAACGGTCGGCGACAAGCCCCTCTACGTAGTCGGCGGAAAGCGTTTAGACAGAAATTCTCTCGTGGCCTTGGAGTTGCCAACTGGCATGAGGGCGATGCTTTACCAAGTTTCGGGTGCCTTCTTTGTTCCGCAGGCACTCATCGATGCGTCCGGCAATGTGAAGCAACCGGAGGCGTTGGCACCACTTATCTTGCAGGTGCAAAAGCAAGGACGTGAATTCACGCAACTGATGCACTGGTCATCTGATCCAGCCGACGATGAAACAATCCACGCGATTCCACTCAATGGGGCTGACGACAAGACACTCGGCGTTCTGTTGATCGGCAGTTCGCGCCGAGCCTATGTGGAGGTCAAGCGTCACATTCAATCGGCAGCCATGCTGGTTGGTGGAGCGGGAATTCTCCTGGCCATCCTGCTCAGCAGTTGGGCGGCAGCGAGAGTTACGCGGCCGGTCGAACAACTGGCCACGGCCGCTCGCGAAGTGGCGGCAGGAAATCTGAACACGCAAGTAGACGTCACGTCGCAAGATGAAGTGGGTGAACTTGCGGAAGCCTTCAACCGCATGACACGGGAATTACTAGAGCAAAAAGAGCGCTTAGTTCAGACCGAGCGGGTGGCGGCGTGGCGCGAACTGGCCCGGCGCCTGGCCCACGAGTTGAAAAATCCTCTGTTCCCCCTGCAACTTACGGTGGAGAACCTGATCCGTGCCTATGAGCAAAGTCCACAGCTGTTTGAAGAAATTTTTCGGGAAGGCTCTGCCACACTGCTGGCGGAAATCAACAACTTGAAGCAGATCATCGCGCGCTTCAGCGAATTTTCCAAGATGCCGCAGCCGCAACTCCAGCAGGTACGCGTAAATGACCTTGTGAATGGTGTGATGCGGCTCTTTCAGGCACAGCTGCAGTCGAGGAACGGCGGCGGTATTGAGTGTCGAGCGGACCTGCAGGAGGACTTGGCTCCGGTCGCGGCAGACCCCGACCTGCTTCATCGCGCAGTCTCCAATCTAGTCTTGAATGCGATGGATGCAATGCCGCAAGGCGGCATCTTGACTTTGCGCACCCGACAAAATCTGGATCGTCAATACATCGAAGTGAGTGACACGGGAGTTGGCTTGACGCGGGAAGAGTGTGAGCGCTTGTTTACGCCCTACTACACCAGCAAGCAGCACGGGACTGGACTGGGATTGGCGATTGTGCAGTCGGTTGTCAGCGACCACGGCGGCACCATCAGCGTACAGAGCGAGCCTGGAAAGGGCACCACGTTTCTGATTGAATTGCCGATCAATCTGGATAAACTGCGTGCTCCCAAGGAAAGCCATTCGGTCGTCACTACTCGCAGTTCGTAGAGGAGTTATTTTGCCGCCAAAGGCCCATCTTCTGATCGTCGATGACGAAACCAACACGCTGGCTTCGCTGTCGCGAGCATTTCGTCTCGCCGGACACGAGGCAGTGGTCTGCGATAACGCCGTCAAGGCACTGGACTTGGCTAAGTCGAAGACGTTTGACCTGATTCTTTCCGATGTAGTCATGCCCGGCAAGGACGGCCTGTCGCTGCTTGAGGATTTGAAGGCACAGGGAGTGGCGTCGCCGGTTGTCATGATGTCGGGGCAGGCACACATCGAGATGGCCGTACGGGCTACGCGGTTGGGCGCGCTGGATTTTCTCGAGAAGCCGATTTCTACGGAGAAGCTGCTGCTCACCGTCGACAATGCTCTGCGGCTGCAACGGTTGGAGAGTGAGAACCGGCAATTGCGTCAGCGCCTCGGAAAACATGAAATTGTCTGGAAAGGCGAGGCAATGCGCCGGGTCATGGCGCAGATCGAGCGAGTGGCTGCCAGCGAAACGCGTGTCTGCATCCTTGGCGAAACAGGAACGGGAAAGGAACTCGTGGCGCGGACGCTCCATGAGCGCAGCGCGAGAGCTTCAGGTCCCTTTATCACACTGAACTGCGCCGCGGTACCGGCAGAACTGATCGAATCGGAACTCTTCGGCCATGAGAAAGGATCCTTTACCGGTGCGGCCGGACGGCACATTGGCAAATTCGAGCAGGCCGAGCACGGCACAGTCTTTCTGGACGAGATCGGCGATATGCCGCTCCACATGCAGGCCAAACTGTTGCGAGTGCTCGAAGAGAACGAGGTGGAGCGTATCGGTGGAGAAAAGCCGATAAGGGTGGACGTACGCGTTCTCGTCGCCACCCATCGCGACCTCGATGCGCAAGTCAAAGAAAATAAGTTCCGACAGGATTTGTTCCACCGAATATACGTTTTTCCGTTAATACTCCCGTCGTTGCGAGAGCGCCGAGAAGATATCCCAGCTCTGGTCGAGCACTTTGCCGCCCAGGTCACGGCTCAAAACGGGTGGAAGCCTGTCCCTTTCACCCCTGACGCGCTGGAAGCACTTCAGGCATACACCTGGCCGGGAAATGTGCGGGAACTGCGGAACATGGTCGAGCGGTTAATGCTACTGGCACCGAATGGTGAAGTAGATCTTCCGACCGTACGTTTGGCCATGCCAGCGACGGGAAGCGAGAGCGTGGCAACCATCACGACTTCCGGCGCATTGACTGACCGCGTTCAGGCGTTTGAGCGCGAAGTCATCCTGGCAGAGTTGAAACGCAGTCAGTACAACATGACTAGTGCTGCTAAGGCTCTGCACTTAGAGCGCAGTCATTTGTACAAGAAAGCCGAACAGTTGGGGATCGATCTGCGCGCTGTCCGCAGAGAACAAGATTCCTTGCACAACTGATCCGTATCCGTAAACAATGCAGGATCGCAGGAGGAAGGTTGCTTCCTAAACCGCATGTCCTTGTCTCATCGCTCTGCCTGGCCGCGGCCGCCCTCGCGATCGAACCGCCTTCTCCACCCATTTATGGAGTTCGCATGGAGAAGGTGTGGATCCCCATGAAGGACGGCGTGCGACTGGCCGCTACTCTCTACCAGCCCGATGGCGCCCAACCGGGAGAAAAATTTCCCGCTGTCCTTGATTACCTTCCTTACCGCAAAGATGACAGCACGGCCGCCGGTGATTATCCAAAGAACGCATACTTTGCCCGCCGAGGCTATGTAGGCGCGCGTGTCGATATTCGTGGATTCGGCTCGAGCGAGGGACATCCCACCGATCGTGAGTACTCGGAGCAGGAGCAGATCGATGGCGAGCAAGTCATACACTGGCTTGCCACCCAACCGTGGTCAAACGGCAAAGTTGGAATGTACGGCATCTCCTGGGGTGGGTTTAACGCTCTCCAGATGGCGATGCGCAATCCCCCGGAGTTAAAGGCGATCATTGCAACTGACGCGACCGAAGAATTGTTTCACGACGACATTCACTATATCGACGGCATGATGCACGTCGATGAATTTGAATTGAACATGGACATGGCGCTCGGGATCACGGGCGCGCCGGACTACACATTGGATGAAGGGGTGCTTGGCCCACGCTTCGATGCAGCACCCTGGTCGCTGCTGTATTTCAAACATCAGCGCGACGGGCCGTTCTGGAAAAACCCCGTGCGGCCCCTGCACGAGATCAAGGTTCCTTGCTTTTTGATCGGCGGACTAGCCGATGGCTATCGCGACAGCATCCCACGCATGCTGGAGCAGGTGAAAGCGCCGGTGCGCGCGCTCGTGGGACCGTGGAATCACTCAAATCCCAACGACGCCGACTTTGGACCGCGCATCGAGTGGCGCGAGGATGCCGTGCGATGGTGGGACTATTGGCTCAAGGGCCGTAATACCGGGGTACTACAGGATCCGAAGCTCGTCATTTTTATGCGCCATTGGTTTCCACCCGATCCGAATCTTGAGACCGTTCCCGGAGAGTGGCGAGCCGAGCCCGGCTGGCCGCCTCGAGACGTGAAGAATTCCATCCTGTATCTGCAGCACAATCGCACGCTCGCGGCTTCTACCGCGCAGCAGGATACGCATCGTCTGAAGTATGTTCCCTCGATCGGTGTCGAGGCCGGGTTCTGGTGGGGCGAATTGCTCTCCGATCAACGGCCGGTGGATGCGTTCAGCCTCGTCTACGACTCGGCACCGCTGCAGGAAGAGATGGCGGTCATGGGCCGCCCGCATGCATTGCTGCGTGCGTCGGCGGACGCTCCGCTGGCCAACTGGTTCGCACGCCTCTCGGATGTTGCACCTGATGGAACCGTCACGCAGATCACGGGCGCCGGTCTCAGCGGAGCACAACGGGAGTCGATGAGTGACCCGAAACCCTTGGAACGTGGCCAGGTACATGACCTCGATGTGGAGATGCATTTGACTACGTGGGTGTTTCCCAAAGGACATCGAATTCGTTTGTCGATCTCGAATGCGCTCTGGCCAATGGTGCTTTCGACTCCCTACAACATGACCACTTCGCTGGAGCTAGGCGATGGAGGATCCCGACTGACATTGCCGGTTGTGCCTGTGAAGGGCGAGGCTGCGCGGGTTTCTCCGCCACAACCGGCGGAAGAGCGCACGGATTTGAAGTCCTTGGGTTTTCCCTGGCCGGGCGAATGGCTGGTGACGCGAGATCAGGGGCGTCAGAAAACGACTGTGCTCTGGAAAGGAAAGATGGGCGCCCAGTATCCCTGGGGCAAAGAGACAGACTTAGAGAAGCTTACTTATGAAATTGAGGATGCTCATCCTGAGGTGAATGTCATTCTCGGGGAGGCAGAAACGACGCTGGACCTCAAGGATCGGGTGCTCGTGTGGAGTGGGCGCCTATCATTCAGCAGCGACGCCAAGAGCTTTTACTATAAGTACACACGTGAACTGCGGAAGGATGGTTCGTTGGTTAAGACAAAGACTTGGGAAGAGACGATACCAAGGGACTTGCAGTGACCATCGTCGGAATAACTTCAGGTTCGCTCGGTCCGCGAAAAAGTAGATTCCTCCTGCCTCCGCTTTGCTCGGCGCCGGAATGACAAAAGTTAGATGATTGATCGCAGCCCGTGGAACATGCGACTGCCTCTCTCTACTTCGTGGCACAGGTTTCGGAGTTGGGCTGCTTGTATATCGTTCCGTCTTTCATTACGAAGTCAACCCTCTCTAGCACGCTAACATCGCGCAAAGGGTCGCCCGAGACCGCGATCATGTCGGCATACTTGCCCGGCTTGATCGAGCCAATTTCTTTGGAGTGACCCAGCAGATCGGCCGCGCTTGTTGTGGCGGCCTTGATCGCTTGCATGGGAGTCATTCCATACTTCACCATGAAGGCGAACTGCTTGCCGCTGGTTCCGTACGGGCATACACCCGCGTCCGTGCCGAAGGCCATCTTCACGCCGGCCTTCACCGCCTTCCGAAAGTTCTCTCTTTGCAGTTGACCGAGTTCTGCGTCGTGTTCCAGAAAATCTTTGGGTGTAGTTCCCTTCCTGCCACCTTCCTGAATGCACTCCTCGTCGTAGATATCCATATCAAAGTAGGTCCCGTGCTGGATGGCCATTGCGATGCCTTCATCGTCGACAATTTCCGCGTGCTCGATCGACGCTGCACCAGCGAGGATGGCGTTCTTGATTCCCTGAGCCGCGTGCGCGTGGACCGCCACGCGCAGTCCAAAGTTCCTGGCCTCGTCGACTGCCGCATTGAGCTCTTCAGGAGTGAATTCTATGGAGTTGGGATTGCTGCCGTGGGTCAATACCGCGCCGGTGGACAACACTTTGATCACATCCACGCCATCATGCGCGAGTTGGCGGATTCGCTGGCGAACTTCCCAGGGGCTGTTGGCTTCCCCATAATGCAAGTCCCATGGCAATTGGATGTCAGGAGCTTGCCCGGTCATGGCGCCTGCTCCACCCGTGATCGTGATGTAAGCGCCCGCCACGTACATGCGCGGTCCGGGCACGTAGCCGCGCGCGATCGCGTCGCGCAGGGCCACGTCGTTCAAAGCACGATAGGTCCCGACATCGCGAACGGTGGTGAATCCCGACTCCAGCATGGCCTTTGCATTCGTGACCGACTCAAGCACGATCTGGGATGCAGTCTTCTTGAGAACGTTAAATGGCTCGCCGTCGCTGTGGCCATCGGCAACGTGAGTGTGGCAGTCGATCAGCCCGGGTAAAACAGTCATTTGCGAGAGATCGATGACCTTCGCGTCGGCGGGAATGGAGAGCGCCTTGCCAATGGCGGCGATTTTGTTGGCGCGAATGAGAATTATCTGATCATTGAGAACTGTGCCTGAATCCGGATCTATCAACCTGCCTGCTTTGATTGCAGTGACCTGAGCGAAGGCTGGGCACACGCAGAGTAAGCAAAACATCATGACGGCGATGTGAGGTTTCACGGCATCTCCAAGGGCCCAGTTAAATAACCAAAAAGGAGGTCGGCTGCCTCCTGAAAAGCTCGGTTAACTGAATGACACGCACTGCGATTCCGACGACAGTCGAGTGGGACGATCTTCCAATCCGCCGGGGGCGGGACGCCCTCGGGACAGCCGGCAGGATGCCGGCGCTACACACGCTCTAATCGGCGGCAACCGCTTCCGCGACGCCTGCTTTCAAGTCCGTCGCTAACAACCGATGAAACAACTGCTCGCCGGCCTCACGACGCAGCGAAAGACGGCCCGCACCGTAGGCGCGCGACTTGAGTCCCCGCTGCACATCTTCGCAGATGCCCAGATCTTCGTCCTGCACGCGGTCGCCAACGGCGATGCTCTGCGTGTTGTAGTCGCGACGCGATTCGCTCACGTCGCTGAAATAGAAGTCGAAGATGACTCGGCAATGGTCCACGTCGAGCGGCAGGACGAGATTCGTGTCCATGTAACCTTCGTAGCAATTGATCATGAAGTTGGGATATTGCCAGAAGTAGCAGGCGCGATCGCCTTTGCGAGTGTTGCTGGTGGCGGCGTCCTCCTCGGAGGTGACCATTGGACTGGATTGCAGACAATACCGATCTTCGATTTCGATGGTGTATTGCTTGTAGTCGAGGACACTGCTCAACGCCTTGTGCAGGTGCGGAACGTGATAACCCCCGTCGAGATAGTTGTCGACGAAGACCTTCCAATTGCACGCAATGTCGTAAGCCTTACGCTCAAAAAAGTGAAGCTTAGCGAGTCCCAATGGCTCACATCTCCTCACCAAGCCACCCAGAAAATCTTCGAGAGGTTCAGCCTCAGGATCAAGGTTCACGAGAACGAAGGCTTCCCAAGTCTCGACCCTGATAGGCACCAGGCCATTTTCCTGGCGCTCGAAGTTTTTCACGCCCTCGAACTCGGGCATGCCCTTGAGCGACCCATCCAGGCCGTAGTTCCACCCATGGTAGGGACAATGAAGGATAGAGGCACTCCCACAGGCTTCGGTGACAACCTTCGCAGCATGGTGACGACAGACGTTATAGAAGGCACGAAGTTCGCCGTCGGTTCCACGCACAGCCACGATGGGTTCGCGGGCCAGCGTCGCAGTAACGAACTGGCCGGGTTTGGCTACTTGGTCGGCCCGCCCGATAACTTGCCAGGTCTTGCTGAACACCGTGAGATTTTCCAGTTCCGCGATGCGTGGATCAACATACCAAGGAGCGGGAATGGTGGATGCTTCCGACAAGGGTGCCGTATCGTTGTAACTTTCCAGAATCTCTTCCACCGAGGTCTGCCGGATCATTTTGCTGGGTCTCCCTATAGTGCGAAGGTGGTTCGTCACGCTCCAATGGCCCTCTGGAGGATATCGAGGAACTGGTTAATGCGCGCTTCCTTGCGCTCTCCAATCTCACCCTGACGTCGGAATAGACCGGGATCGAGTTCCTCGGTCAGCAATGCGTCCTGAAAGCGCTCCATCATCCAATCGAGGATGGATACCATCATTTCCACGTCGAGATCCTGTCGCAACTCCCCGCGCTGTATACCGAATTTGACAAAGGCGACGGTGCCGTAAGGATCCTCCGTCATAAGGAACCGATTGATTTCCCTCTTCAAGGTGAGGTCGGTTCCATAGTTGCCAAGTAAGGACACACGATAAGGAATCCAGTCCTCATGCAACATGTGTTCCGTGCGGACCAACCAATAACGCAGAACTTCGAAGAACCCCTGCGCCTGAATCTCCTCGGGTGCGTCGAGGTAGGCTGGAAACGCCCGAACCGCTTTCTTGTACACCTCAAAAAACAGGCCGTCTTTGCTGCCGAAATGTTGGAAGACCGAACCTTTGGCGATACCGAGTTGCGCAGCGATGTCGCCCACGCGGGCGGCGTGGTATCCCTGCTCAGCAAAATGCCGCATGGCAGCATCGATGATCCGGGTACGTTTTGCCTCCGAACGCGGGCGAGGAGGAACGTGAGTACGGTAACGTGGTGGACTGGCCAGGCTGGAAGAAATGCCGCTCATGATTGACCTCGAATATTGACCTCAAGTCACGAGACGATACAGAAAAATAGTTCTTATTTCAATTCCATTTTTTCAAATGTGTGCGGTAATGTATTCACCCATTATTCGTTGGGCTCTTGACCACAAGTCATCGCTCACATCATGCCTGGCAAGACGTACGACGCGATTGTAGTGGGTGGTGGACACAACGGTCTTACCGCCGCCGCGTATCTGGCGCGCGCCGGGCTAAGCACTCTGGTTCTCGAACGGCGAGAGATTGTGGGTGGCTGTTGCGTTACCGAAGAGATTGCGCCGGGATGTCGCGCTTCGACCGCTGCCTACATCGCCAGCATGCTTCGACCCGAGGTGATCAGCGACTTGAAGCTTGCCGAGCACGGCTTGCGCATGGTGCCTTGCGATCCGGCCATTCAGGTAGCATTTCCGGACGGGCGGGTGGTTCCCTGGTGGGCGGAGCGCAATCGCGCGGTTGCGGAGTTTCGAAAGCATTCTGTCAAGGATGCCGACACATTCGTTCGCGTCGACGATCAACTCAAGAAGCTGGCGCGGTATCTCCAGCCTTTCTTCCTGGAACCACCGCCCGAGGTCGAGGCGAGGAGTGTCGCGGGCTGGAGCGATTTATTTCGGGTGGGAAAACGGTTTCGCCATATCTCGAGTGGCGAAATTGCGCAGCTCGTTTCTTTTCTAACGGGAAGCCTGGGTGAATTTCTCGATCGCAACTACGAATCGGAAACGATTAAGACCGTGTTTCTCGCCAACAACGTGTACGGCAAGCATGGCGGCCCATATCAGCCAGGGACGGCAATCGGTTTACTGTTCCATTTGCTCAGCGGCGGAGAACATGAACTGCAAGGGTTCTACGGACATGTAATGGGCGGAATGGGAGCGATCACGCAATCTCTGGCGGCGGCCGGTCGGAAGTTAGGAGTGGAGATTCGAACTGCGGCTTCCGTGGCTCAAATCAATACCAAGCATGGGCGAGCACGAGGGGTGACCCTAGAGGATGGCACGGAAATTCGTGGACGGATCGTTCTTTCCAATGCCGATCCGAAACGGACATTTCTGACAATGCTTCCGGAGAGCGAACTGCCTTCAGACTTTGTCCACGCAGTACACGGGATCAAGATGGCCGGGCCCTGTGCCAAGGTGAATCTGGTATTGTCGGATGAACCCCGCTTCACCGGAACTCCCGCCAGTCACACGGCCCTCGAGCGAACTTTCTACACTCTCGTCCCTTCCCTTGAATTCGCAGAGCGCTGTTACGACATTTCCAAGTTCGGCGACATCCCCGAAGAACTTTGGGTGGATTGCGTGATCGCTTCGAACGCTGACGAATCCCTTGCGCCGGCCGACACGCACATCTTGACGTGCTTTGTGCAATACGTCCCCTACCGTTTGCGTCAAGGTACATGGGATGAGAATCGCGAATTGCTGGGGGATCGGGTCATTCGAAAGATTGCCGAACACGCCCCGAATGTTCCCGGTTCCATCCTTGCCCGTCAGGTGCTAACGCCACTCGACCTGGAGCGGACTTACGGCTTGACTGAAGGAAATATTTTCCACGGTGATTTGACGCTTGAGCAACTGTTCTTTATGCGTCCAGTGGCGGGCTGGTCGCAATATCGCACACCCATCGATGGCCTTTATCTCTGCGGAGCGGGCGCGCACCCCGGCGGCGGAGTTACGGGTGCACCCGGACACAATGCCGCGCTGCAGGCCCTTCGCGACTGGAAGAAAGGCCGCTTCAAGGGAGCAGCCGCATGACCGTGAAGGGCCAGCGAACCGCCGACATAGTGATTCTCGGCGCAGGAGTGATGGGGGCATCCATCGCATTCCACCTTGCGCAACGCAAGGCTGGGCAAATCATCGTGATTGACAAAGATCACCTGGGCCGCGGGGGAAGCGGACGATCGTCAGCGCTCATTCGCATGCACTATAGCTTTCCGCCCGAAGTCCAGCTGGCATTGTTGAGCCTGAGGATGTTCGAGCGCTGGGGAGATCTGGTCGGAGAGGCAACACTCTTTCAAAAGACTGGTTTCGTGCGCATCGTGCATCCGAACGAGATGGAGCGACTCAGGCTCAATGTCGAAATGCAGCGACGGCTCGGCGTGAATGTGAGCCTGATCTCTCGACAGGATCTGCAGAAGCTTGAGCCTGACTGGATCGTGGACGAGGTGGAATTTGCGGCATATGAGCCGGACTCAGGATATGGGGACGGCGCAGGGGTAGCCAATGACTTTCTGGCCCAGGCCCGCGAACAGGGGGTCTGCTACTTCCCGCGTACCCAAGCGACCTTGATTCGAAGAGAGGGAGACCGTGTTCGCGGTGTGACCACGAATCAAGGAGACATCGATGCACCGGTCGTGATCGTCGCCACCGGACCGTGGACGCGTCCTATTGTGCAGGAAGTCGGCTGCGACTTGCCGATCGAGACCGAATATCACCAGGTTGCCATTCTCAAGAACGCACCTGACATGAGGGGCGGTGGCTGTGCGTGTATCGATTCGGGGACGCAAACTTACTTCCGCCCGGATGGACTGGACAAGTTTCTGGTAGGTGATTTCTACGGCGAGCGCCCCGTCGATCCCGACAACTTCCCGCAACGGGCATCTGAGGAGTCTCTTGAAGGCGTAATCGAGCGAGCCACCCAGCGTATCCCCAAACTGGCCAACGCGGAAGTGCTGCGTGGTGTGACAGGCGTGTACGACATGACCCCGGACTCGAGGCCGTTGCTGGGCGAGATTCCGGGAATTAACGGACTCTATGTGTGTGCCGGCTTTTCAGGGATGGGATTCAAGATTTCTCCCGCCGTGGGCTTGGTCATCTCTGAACTGATTCTCGATGGCACCGCAAGAACTGTGGACATCAGCGCCTTTCGACCGGAGAGATTCGCGGAAGGCAAGCCAATCAAAGCTGAATACGAATACATGGACGACTAAGCGGGCAAGGAGCAGGCATGAAAAAGAAAGGAATTCTTGAGCGTCTAAAGGAAGGTCCTGTCCTGGGCGACGGCGGTTACCTGTTGGAACTGGAAAAACGCGGTTGGGTGCGGCCGGGGCCGTTTACGCCTGAGGTGGCGATCGTTTATCCCGACGCCCTTCGTGAACTACACGTCGAATTTCGCGAAGCGGGCGCCGAAGTTCTTCAGGCACTCACTTTCTACGCGAGCAGGGACAAACTAGCGACGGTGGGCCTCGAAGACCGCGTGGAGGACATCAATCGCTCCGCAGTGCGCATTGCGCGGGAAGTCGCTGGAGATGAATGTCTGGTTGCGGGCAATTTGAGTCTAACGTGGATGTACGAGCCTGATAATCCATCGGCAGCCGACCGCGTCCGCCAAACTTTCGATGAACAGCTGCGCGTACAGGTTGAAGAAGGTGTGGACTTCATTGTGGGCGAAACTTTCTCCTGGTTAGGGGAGGCTCTGATCGCCGTCGAGCGTGCCAAGAAGACCGGGCTGCCGGTGATGGTTACAATTTGTTTCGAAAACAAAGACACGACCATGGAAGGCAAGCGTGCCGCTGAAGCCGCGAAAGCCCTGCTGGACGCCGGCGCGGACATCGTTGGGATGAATTGCCTTCGTCCACCCGAGCACATGCTGGGACCAATGGAAGAAATGCGCGAAGCAGTGTCGGGCTATTTAGCTTGTCAGCCAGTCGGTTACCGCACTCCGAAAGATAAGCCGGACTTCACGAGTTTGCCGGAATTTCCCTACGCGCTGGATCCGCTTCAGTTAACGCGCAAAGAAATGGCGGACTATGCCGTGAGGGCTCGTGAGATCGGCATCAACTACATTGGTACGTGCTGCGGCTCGGTTGCGTCTCACGTTCGCGAGATGGCAAAAGCACTCGGAAAATTACCGCCTGATAACCGCATCTGGAAGAAGGGCGGAGCGAAGCCGATGTCGGCCTTCGAGTACTACGACCACGACAAGGAAGCTGTTCGCAAGTAACGAGCCGAAAAGTGGACAAATCACACGCAGGCCCGTTTTCATGCAGACGGGCCTGCCGTTCGTTCGAGCTCTTTCTAAGACGGTTCGTCTAGGCAGCCGCGCTCGGATCCTGGGCGATCACCAGCGGCACATTTACGAGGTGCTCGCTCAGGAACCACACCTGCAATTCATTCGTGCGCAGCACATCGCTGATGAGCAAATCATTGCTACCGTCATCCCCGATTGTCTGGGCGCGCTTCGCCAGCTTGCGAACGTGTCCGATGATGGCCTGATGGGCATCCAGCAGACGGGAAATCTGCACGGGAACCTCTTCCCTCCCGCGCGGTGGACGCTCAATCCGGGTGGTCTCGGCGATATCGGGTGCCATTGCCAAACTGATTCCACCTAGAACCTGAATTCGCTCCGCTATGGTATCCACGAGCTCATTCTGTTCGCCGTAGTGTTTGTCGAATAGAAGATGGAGTTGATAGAAAGTCGGACCGGCTACCTGCCAATGCGACTTCTTATAAAGGTCACGTAAGGTGATGGTATCGGCCAAGAGCTGATTCAGTTGCTCGGTCATCTCCAGCCGAACCGGTTCTTCCAAATCCAGGGGAAGGAGAGTCGAAACAGTGCCATAGGGCTGAAGCTCCTTAGCCCTCTGGTGAAGACGGGGTTGCGCGCTCAATTTGCCGTGATTTGCAGAGGCTGCTTCTTTTTTTGCCATTGAATTTCCTCGCCAGAAATCGGAATGGTTATGCCTGATTCGTCGTGAACGTGGTTGAGAGTAAGAACCACAAAAGGGGTCGAAGGGTTGGATGAGCAGACTTTAAGATTCGATTCTCCATCAGATGCCCGGAGCCTCGGAAATTCACACGGCCGAGCCAAGCAGGCTGTACAGCAATACCAGCAGCACGAAACTTGAGATGCCGACATAGAGCCAGTCTCGTTCGACGGCAAATGCAAATGCTGCAAAAGCCACGCGCGCAACGGGGGTGGCGATCAAAAGCAGCAACCCCAGTTGGATGATCCCACGACCTCGTAAATTCAAGGCCGAATGAAGAATTCCCATCCATGAGCGAAGATCGGTCGGTTCACCCACGAAGGCGTGGTAGTTGGCATGCGACAAGCCGTGGCGTACTAAGAACACTAGGCCACCGGCCAGGACCACCGTTGCCGCGAATGTCACCCCGATCCGCAGCAGGTTCGCGATAATGACTTCAACTTTCTGATCCGTCCAGTCAGCTTTGCGGAACATGGTTAGAACTTTCCCGTGAAGGCTCCGTAGATCATCTCGGCTCCGAGGGCAGCGATCACCAACGCGAAAACGACGCGCAGTTGCTGTGTCTTCGTGCGAGCCAGGACCCTGGCACCGGCCAGCGACCCGGCCAACACTCCGAGCATCACTGGCATCGCAAGTCCGGGATCCACGTAGCCGCGGCTCAAATACACGCCGGCGCTCGCTGCGGCGGTGACTCCAATCATGAAGTTGCTGGTAGTAGTCGAAACTTTGAACGGAATGCCCATCGCCTGATCCATCGCAAGAACTTTCACAGCTCCGGAACCAATCCCCAATAGGCCGGAGAGTGCGCCCGCTCCAAACATGAGGCTGAATCCTGCGGGAACGCGATGCACGTGGTAATCCTTTGGACCGCTCAAAGAGGGGTAGGTTCCGTTCATGCCTAGACGTGTCGCAAGAGGATCTGGTTGTGAATCTTCAGGGGATTCGGCAGGAGCGCGACTGGAAGTATAAGCGGAGTATAGCAACACGAGGCCGAAGACAATGCCGATCGCTGTGGTGGAGACGCTCGCGGCCAGGAAGGCGCCAAGCAGTGCTCCCAAAGTCGTAGCGATTTCCAGAAACATCCCGATCCGAATGTTCGAGAATCCATCCTTTAAGTACGCGGCGGCTGCTCCCGATGAAGTCGCAATTACAGACACGAGTGATGCGCCGACCGCATACCGGATGTCCACTTTGAACAAGAGCGTAAGCAGGGGTACTAGCACGACTCCGCCACCCAGCCCCGTGAGCGCTCCGAGAAACCCAGCGAGGAACGATCCCAGTCCCACCAGAATCGTGAACTCCAGAATATTCATTCCGCCTCCGCAATCAGTGTGCCACAGCGAGCGGCGAATGGTCTGTGCGGCGAGGCTTAATTTTGGATTGTCTACGGAACGGGCGAAGACATTTTTGAGAAGCTAGGAAAGGTTCCTGGGCAGATCGATACTTCTCTTAGAGGAAAAAACGAATCGTCGCGCTTTCCTAGCCTTGCGAACTGCTGTCGCCCAGCTGAACAAGCTGCGATGGGATAACAGTCGGACCGGGAAGGTGCAGACCGCACTCTGTTTTCTGCGAGCCAGCCCAGCGACCGGCGCGCGCATCCTCTCCCGAGCGAACGGCACGTGTGCAATGGGTGCAACCGATGCTCGGGTAGTCGGAATCATGCAGCGGGTTGTATGGGACGCCATGGGAGCGGACGTAATTCCACACCTGCTCACTGCTCCAGTCGACAATTGGATTGATTTTTACCAGTTGGAATTTTTCATCCCACTCGATTTTGCGTGCTTTCGCACGAACAGGAGTTTGGCCGCGGCGGATTGCGGTGATCCAGGCACGGAGACCGGACAATTTTTCCGTGAGCGGCGCAACCTTCCGCAGGGAGCAGCACTGGTCCGGATTGTTCTTCCAAAGGGCCGCACCGTAAATTTCCGCCTGATCTTCCGGAGTCAGAGTCGAGCGCAATCTCTCGACCTGGAGCCCATAACGTCGCTCGACTCTTTCGATCAGATCGTAAGTCTCCGGGAAGAGAAAATCGGTGTCGACTGTGAAAACACGCAAGTTAGGCTTGATACGGGTCGCAATATCGATCAGTGCCATGCCTTCCACGCCGAAACCTGAGGCCATTTCGACACCGTTGCCGAAGGTCTTGAAAGCCCAGTGCAGTAGCTCCTGTGGGGTCCATGTTTCGGCTACCGCCTGCGTACGTTCTACGATCTCTTTCACACTATCTCCTAGTCGCCCAAAAACACTTGATCATTGTTAGAGAAATGCGGCACCGATGGCAGTGAGTTGGGATGCACGGACTGCAACATCCCCAAGGCGGCATCGAGTCCCGAAGGCACAACGTCAGCGGCGCTCAATGCCTCGCCCACTAGGAGCAAGGTGGGCGCAGGCAGTGAAGGTGAACCTTTCAAATTCTTTAAAGTAGTGCGATGAATCTGCTGCGTCGGCGAACTCGCACGAGAGACGATTGCGCATGCCGTCTCGGCTTCGAGACCTGCCACGATCAGTTGTTCGCTGATCTGCTGGTAGTCCGAGCCCGGCATGTAAATAGCGAGGGTGGCCGCCGACGCTACGTATCTTCTCCACTCGACATTCTTCGTCGCCTTCGCGTGGTGGCCCGTAACGAAGAGAACGGCGGAAGCGGATTCGCGATGCGTCAATGAAATCCGCGCCGCCGCTGCAGATGCCAAAGCTGAAGTCACGCCTGGAACGACCTCGAAATCGATGCCGGCCTTACGGAGCGCCTGCATTTCCTCGCCTGCACGACCGAAAATCAAAGGGTCGCCGGACTTCAGTCGCACCACCTTGAGGCCAAAAGAAGCGAATGCCACCAGCAGAGCATTGATTTCTTCCTGAGTAATGTTCTTGCGGCCGCAACGCTTTCCTACGTTGCGAACCTCAGCGCTCGCCGGAATCAATGCAAGAATCTCCGGGCTGACCAGGTCGTCGTGGAGCACTGCATCCGCGGACTGCAAGGTTCGGAGCGCCTTGATCGTGAGCAGTTCAGGATCACCCGGTCCTGCGCCAACGAGGAAGACCTTACCGTTCATGGGCCACCTCGAGAGAATCCTTTTCCTTCCGCTCGCGCGCAGATTGGCGAGCCTCGAACGCTTGATGGCTGGCTGCCGAATGCAACAATCTGCGGCGGCGTTCCGGTTCGATCGGGCGGGCGAACAGTTCCGTTCGAGTCCTTCCCAATTCCTCAAGCCACCCTGCGTAGACGGGAGCCAACTGGGCTTCGAACTCGCGACGCAACCTTTGCGCCAGAGCAGGGCTGTGTCCGGCAGTGGAGATGGCGACCTGCAGATCGCCGCGCCGAACCACCGATGGATAGTAGAAGTCGCAACGCTCAGGGTCGTCCACGATGTTGCACAAGATATTGCGGGCTTGCGCTTCCCGATAAACCGCATCGTTCACCTCAATGGAAGACGTGGCGCCCACCACAAGGAAGATCGAATTCAAATCCTCCGATTGAAATGCCCGCGCTTCCCAATCCAACACACCAGCTCTCGCCCAGGCAGACACGGTCGGAGTCGCCGAGGGCGCAATGACGCGGACCTGAGCCCGAGCGACGAGCAGACTGCGAATCTTCGATTCGCCAATCTTGCCGGCCCCAACGACCAGGCATCGCTTGCCCTCGAGTTTTAAGAACATCGGGAAAAGACTCATGACAGTATCTTTCTTCCTACCCCTCTACCCCATGCGGAACCCGGCCCGGCGATGCATCGCGTGCGACCGCAGCTATCAACTCCCCAGCCAGAAACTCGCGCAATTCGACATCGTTGTGTCTTGCGAAAAACTGCCGCACGTTCTCGTTCGGATAGCGATCGTCGAGATAACGGTTCAACAGGCGCTCGACCGCATCCGGAACCTCGCTCGCCAGGCATCGATACCCAACCGGCCGCGCAATCGATTGATGAAGGCCTACGGCACCGCCCACGCAGAAGTAGTAGGCATCCTCCATGCGGTCGCCGACTTTGATCTTCTTGCCCTCTATCCCCAGATCCGCAATCCAATGCTGACCGCAGCTGTTCGGGCATCCGGTGACGTGCAGCTTCAAGTGCTGTTCGAATCCAGGCAGCCTCTCTTCGAGCTCCTCCACGAGCCATCGCGAAAAGCTTTTCGTCTCGGTGATTGCGAGTTTGCAAAACTCCGAACCGCTGCAAGCAACCGCGCCCCGCCAGAAGGGTGATCCATGAACCCGGAGCCCCACGGCGTCCAGTTCCTTGACGAGCGGATCGACGTTCTGCCTCGGCACATTCACGATCAGCAGGTTCTGCATGTTCGTCGTGCGGAGGTGGCCATCGGCGAATTTCTCTGCGAGATCAGCTGCATGTCGCATTTGATCGGCCGTGATGCGTCCCCGTAAGACGGCCGCGCCGACGAAAAAGTATCCTGGCTGCTTTTGGGCGTGAATGCCAACATGGTCGCGATAAAGGTCGTTCGGGGGTTGTTCGTCAGCGGCGGGTTCCAGTTGAAATCCAATGCGGCGCTCAAGCTCCTTTTGAAACCCTTCCGCTGTCCAGCCATGCTTCAGGAACAGGAATTTCAAACGGGCCCGCTCGCGGTTCTCGCGAAGAACTTCACTGTCCCGAAAGATTTCAGTCACTCCTTTCAAAACCGGAAGGACCTGATTCTGCTTGACAAACGCGTTGAGACGGACTGCGAGATGAGGATCGGTGGAAAGACCGCCGCCAATGCGGAGTGAGAAACCGACTTCTTCTTGGCCTTGAAGAGGACGCGTAACCGCTGTAAGACCCACATCGTTGATCTCGGGATACGCGCACCATGACCGGCAACCGGTAATGCAGACTTTGAATTTTCGAGGGAGGTTGTAAAACTCGGCATTTCCGACGAAGAACTTGTTAGCTTCAAGAGCAATGTGCGAAGCGTCGAAGATTTCGTCGGCGTCGACTCCTGCCAGCGGGCATCCTGTGATGTTTCGCGTATCGTCACCGCAGGAGCCCTTGGTAGTAAGTCCAGCCCGCCAGAGAGCATCGAGAACTTCGGGGAGGGCCTCGATGGTCACCCAGTGGAGCTGCACATTCTGTCGCACGGTTAGATCGGCTGTTCCGCGCGCATAACGCGCTGTTACATCAGCGATGGTCCTGAGTTGGTGCGACTCGAGCAGCCCGTTCGGGACCCTGATCCGCACCATGAAGTAGGGGAGGGCCTTGCCTTCACCATTCTTTCCGCCAATAACACCGGCACCGTCTCCTTGCGTGTAAACGCCCCACCACCGGAAGTAGGTTCCGATCCATTCGGGTGGAATAGAGCTGAATCCCTGGCGCGCGAAGCGGCGAATTTCGTCGAGCCCTTCCCAGGGGTTCTTTTCGCGCTTGAGTCGCTCGACCCGTTGTGCCTTCGTCTCTTTGGCTGGAATTGACATAAAAACAAAAAGCCCACCGCCAGAATATGTCTCTGGCGGTGGGCGATAATTGCTGATTCTTAAGAACTTATTAGCTCAGCAGCCTCCTTGCGCCAGAAGACGCACGCGTACAACAACAAGTACAACAACACGCGATGCACCTTTGGCAGCAAACCAACATGATCTGCAGATAGTAGAGGTATGGGGAAATCCTGTCAACAGCCATTTGGCCGAACCTCTATCAAAAATTCAGATGCTGAGAATCCAAATATTGGACGTGTCCCTCCAGTTCGACGGTTTGACGAGAGCAAAGGCTTCGACTAATCTCTTTGTGATGTCGTTACAGTACCATCACCGCCACCACCATCACGCGCACAGCGCGTTGGCGGGGGTGCATTTCTGAGATAACAGCACTCATCGAAGTTCAGCCCGCTGACGCTAGCTAGCTCAGCGGGCTTTTTGTTTTTCCAGGGACGGGGGGAAGTTTGATATGGAGATTGACTTCAACAAGATGCAGGGATTGGTTCCAGCCGTCGTGCAGGACGAGCGTTCCAACGAGATCCTGATGCTCGGCTTCATGAATGAGGCAGCCTTTGAACAAACGTTGCGTTCAGGATACGTGACCTTTTTCAGCCGAACCCGCAATCAGCTCTGGACGAAGGGCGAAAGCTCGGGCAACCGCCTGCGGGTGGTCTCTGTGAGCACCGACTGTGATCGCGATTCGTTTCTGGTGCGAGTGCAAGTCGAGGGACAAGGCGTCGTTTGCCACTTGGGCACCCGCTCCTGCTTCACGCAGCAAATTCCGCTTGCCGCCTACGCACCGCAGGGCACCCGGGAGAGTCTGCGATGAAACTGCGCCTCGGTATACCGAAAGGAAGCTTGCAGGAAGCCACCCTGCAGCTTTTTGCGCGTGCCGGGCTAGAGGTCTACACGAGCTCGCGATCCTATTTCGCATCGACGACCGATCCAGAAATCGAATGCATGCTGATCCGCGCTCAGGAAATGGCCCGTTATGTCGAGCATGGAGCGCTCGACGCTGGCCTGACTGGACTGGATTGGGTCGTGGAGAGTGGTCTGGAGGTCGTCACTGTCGCCGACTTGATTTATGCCAAGCGGAGCCGTGGAAAAGTGAAGTGGGTGCTGGCTGCGCCGGAGGAATCTCCTTTTCGTTGCGCTGAAGACCTCTCGGGACGAATCATTGCCACCGAACTCGTGCATGTCACTCGAAACTACTTCCGCGGGAAAGGCGTCGACGTGCAGGTGGAGTTTTCGTGGGGTGCAACCGAGGTCAAGCCTCCGATGCTGGCCGACGCAATCGTGGAAGTTACCGAAACCGGTAGTTCCCTCAAAGCCAATCGCCTGCGCATTCTGGAAACCGTTCTCGAATCCAACACTCAAGTAATCGCCAACCAAGCAGCCTGGGCGGATGGGGAGAAGCGATGCAAGATTGAAAACCTCGCGCTGATGCTGCGCGGTGCGATGGAGGCTCAGGACCGTGTGGGCCTGATGCTTAATGTCCGGAAAGAAAATTTGGACGGCGTGCTGGCCGTCTTGCCTGCACTCAAGAAGCCGACGATATCGACCTTAAGCGACGGGGAATGGGTTGCGGTAAACACCGTCATTGAAGAATCGGAAGCGTGGCAAGTCATTCCCCGTTTGAAAGCCGCGCAGGCCCAGGGGATCGTCGAGTATCCGCTGAACAAGGTGGTGGTGTAATGCGGATTCTCAACGGGAAAGCCGCGGCCCAGCGCGTCGTCCAGTTAGAGCGCCGCAGCTCTGATTTGAGTGACCTCGAGCCTCGCGTACGTCTGATTGTGGAAGACGTGCGCCTGCATGGAGATGACGCTCTTCTGAGATACGCCTCAAAGTGGGATGGGATTGTGGGACGCAATTTGAAGGTCTCACAGAGCGAGATGGAACGTGCTTGGAACAATGCTTCCCCACGACTGCGCACGTCTCTTCGTAAAGCTGCTCAAAACATTCGGCGTTTTTCGAGTTGGCAGCGACCACTCGCTTGGAGTCGCAGAGTTAACGGCATGAAGTTGGGGCAGGTCGTGCGTCCCATTGGCTCGGTAGGATGCTATGTCCCGGGCGGCCGGCATCCGTTGGTATCTTCCCTGCTCATGACCGTTATCCCTGCGCAAGTTGCAGGGGTGCTGGAAATCTCCGTCGTCTCGCCGAAACCTGGGAGTGAAATGCTGGCCGCGGCTTACATGCTCGGTGTGCGGCAGTTTTACCGGGTCGGGGGAGCCCAAGCCATTGCGGCCCTTGCCTTCGGGACGAAGACTATCCCCCGCGTGGACAAGATTGTAGGACCGGGAAATCGGTACGTGACCATTGCAAAAAAACTGGTGGCGTTCGATTGTGCCATCGACTTCCTTGCCGGTCCTACGGAAGCGGTCGTGGTTAGCCATGCCGGAAACCCTGCCTTCGTTGCGGCCGACCTCGTTGCTCAAGGTGAGCACGACCCCGACGCCTTGCCGATCTTCATCACCAGTTCGGAAAATTTAGCGCAGAGAACCGCTGGTGCCGTGAAGGCATTGATGGAAAGCAACGATATCGCCCGGCAATCCGTGGACCGCAACGGGTGCGTGTTACTGGCGAGTTCGCGCGCCCAGGCAATGGAATGGGCAAATCGAATTGCGCCAGAACACATCACCGTCGATTCGGCTGACTTGCCGCTCGTTCAAAACGCTGGTTCGATTTTTTTGGCGCCCTATTCGGCGCAGGCGGCGGGAGACTATGCGACTGGCCCAAACCATGTATTGCCGACCGCAGGGATCGCGCATTTTCGTGGAGGCCTTTCGGTGCTGGACTTCGTGAAGATCATCACCGTACAGGAACTCTCAGAACGGGGTCTTCGAAAAATTGGGCCTACGATCACTTACCTTGCAGAGGTCGAAGGACTTCGGGCCCATGCGGAATCCATCCGAGTGAGGTGCGCCCGTGCTTAGCGCACGTGAGGCTGTTCGCAATCTTCCCACCTACCATCCTCCTCTTGGCGGTCGCACTGGTCTGCGTCTCGACTTTAATGAGAACACGGTGGGATGTTCGCCGCGAGTTCTGGCACGCCTACACGCGATCAGTTATGAAGATCTCGCCCGCTATCCCGAACGTCAACCGGTCGAGGCGGCGGTTTCCAAGTATGTTGGAGCGCAGGCCGAGGAACTGCTACTTACGAATGGCGTCGACGAGGCCATCCACCTATTGTCGGAAACCTACCTGGACCCGGGCGATGAAGTTCTGCTCGTCGTGCCAACATTCTCCATGTATGAGATTTTTGCGGCAGCTACGGCTGCACGAATCACCAAGATACCTGCGGGGCAGGACTTCGCCTTTCCGACCGATGAAATTCTACGCAGAGTTTCGGCAAAGACTCGTTTGATCGCAGTTGCCAATCCTAACAATCCGACCGGTTCGGCCGCGGCGACGGACGATCTCCTGCGGATTGCAAGATCTGCTCCCGACGCTGCGCTGCTCATCGATGAAGCCTACTTCGAGTTCCATGGCGAAACCCTGCTCGGGCGCTGGCAGGAACAACCGAACATTTTCGTGGCGCGCACCTTTTCTAAAGCCTATGGCTTGGCGGGTTTGCGCGCCGGATTACTCATGGGCGACGCAAAACATATGAACGCAGTCCGCCGAGTGGCCTCCCCCTATAACGTCAACTCTGTTGCGCTGGCTTGTCTACCCGAGGCTCTGGCGGCTGCGGATTACACGCGGGATTACGTAACCCAAGTTTGCGAAGGCAGAGAGCGCCTGCAAGAGGAACTCAAGATGCTGAGGATTCTCTTTTGGCCCAGCCGGGCGAATTTTGTATTGATGCGTCTCGGCGCTCCCAACTCTGCATTTATCAAACGCATGCGCGAACGCGGAATTCTCGTACGCGACCGGTCACGTGATCCGGGCTGCGAGGGATGCGTCCGCATCACTGTCGGCTCCGCTGAACAAACGGACAAGCTGTTGACCATACTTCGAGAGACGCTGCAGGAGATCGGCGCCCTTCGGCAAGAGGTGCGGCGGTGAGGAGAGCACGAATTCATCGTCCCACCAAGGAGACAAACATCCGCGCGGCCCTGAACATCGATGGGCATGGAAGCTACAAGATCTCAACCGGCATCCACTTTTTCGATCACATGCTGGAACTTTTCGCACACCATGGCGGATTCGATCTTGAGCTTAAAGCACAAGGCGACCTTGAGGTAGATCAGCACCACACCGTGGAGGATGTGGGGATCGTGCTGGGCCAAGCGTTCGATAAGGCACTGGGCAACAAGAAAGGGATTTTGCGGGCAGGTTATTTTTTGATGCCGATGGATGAAACGTTGGGCCTTGCGGCAGTGGACTTTTGCGGCCGGACGTCGGTCTCTGTTGACACGAAGGTGCGAGTGAGACTGGTGGGTGATTTGCAGGCCGAACTCGTTCACGATTTCTTTGAAGGATTCGCCCGCGGGGCGCGCGCGAATGTGCACACCCGCGTCCTGTACGGCCGGTCCAATCATCACAAGATCGAATCTCTCTTCAAAGCCTTTGCGCGGGCGGTGCGGGCAGCCTGCTGGCGGGATCGCCGCATGGCGCGGTTCATTCCCAGCACGAAGGGAGTGCTGTGATGATTGCCATTGTCGATTGCGGAGCCGGAAATCTCACATCGGTGAGAAAAGCGCTTGACTGGCTAGGGCAGAGAGCACTCATCACTTCGGATCCCCAACAGGTGGCGAATGCTAGCAAAGTAATCGTTCCCGGTGTTGGGCACTTCGCAGCCACGAAGACCTTGGAAAGCAAGGGACTGAAGCATGCGATCGAGGGCGCAATCTCGGGTGGTACACCCTTTCTGGGCATTTGCCTCGGGATGCAGTGGATGTTTGCCTCAAGCACCGAGGCGCCAGATGTTTCAGGCCTGGGAATTTTCGCGGGGGAATGTGAGCACTTCCCGGCCGAGGTGAAGTCACCGCACGTGGGGTGGAATCAGCTTCATCTTGCAAATGTTTCGCGGCTTTTACGCGACATCCCAGACCAGAGTTTCGTTTATTTCACCCATTCCTATAGAGTCCCTAAAATCAAGGGAACCGTTGCTACTTGCGACTATGGCGGGACCTTCTCAGCCGCCGTCGAACGCGAGCATCTATTCGGCGTTCAGTTTCATCCCGAGAAATCCGGGGCAGTCGGCCTCAGGCTTTTGCGGAATTTTTGCGAGATGACATGCTGACCAAACGCATCATCGCTTGTCTAGATGTCGACGGCGGCAGAGTCGTCAAAGGAGTGCAGTTCCTGAATCTGCGCGATGCCGGAGATCCTGCAGAACTCGCCGCGGCTCACAGCCGCGCGGGTGCTGATGAAATTGTGCTTCTCGATATTTCCGCAACGTCCGAGAAGCGCAAGACTTTGCTGGATACGGTGCGGCGAACCGCTCGAGAACTGTTCATCCCCTTTACCGTGGGTGGCGGGGTGCGATCTCTCGACGACGCTTCAGCCGTGTTCGATGCGGGTGCAGATAAGGTAAGCATCAATTCCGCGGCCCTCTCTGAACCGAGCTTGATTAGCTGCATCGCCGAACGCTTCGGTTCGCAGGCTGTGATCGTCGCCATCGACGCAAAGCGAAATACAGATGGAAGCTACGAGGCATATGCCCGCGGCGGTAGAACTCCCACAGGCCGAGATGCCGTGGGGTGGGCGCGCGAAGCAGAAGGGCGCGGCGCCGGTGAGATCTTGCTCACATCTATGGACCGGGACGGCACAGGCAAGGGGTTTGATTGCGAACTTACGTGTGCGATTTCCGATGTTGTCCGGATTCCCGTAATTGCCTCGGGGGGTGCAGGTTCGGCGAAACACTTCGCCGAAGTCTTCCAGCAAGGACACGCGGACGCGGCGCTGGCTGCCTCGATCCTGCATTACGGCATGACTGAACTTGCCGATCTCAAACGCGAACTTGCCGCCGCAGGAATTCCCGTGAGGTGGCCATGTTGATCCCGTCGATCGACCTCATGGGTGGGAAGATCGTCCAACTCGTGCAAGGGGAAAAGAAAGCCTTAGAGTTCGATGACTTTGAAGAGTGGATCGTTCGCTTTTCGAACTATCCTCTAGTGCAGCTGATCGATCTCGACGCCGCAATTGGCAGCGGCGACAACCGGGCGCTTCTCCGGCAATTTACTGAGCGACTGCCCTGCCAGGTCGGAGGTGGCATACGAAGTATTAGGATCGCCGAGCAAGTTCTCTCGCTTGAGGCCAAGAGAGTCATTGTTGGGTCAGCATTGATTCGAGATGGTGAAGTTGCGGTTTCCGTTGCCCAACAGTTCGCCGGGGAAATCGGCACCGATCGTCTGACGTTTGCGGTTGATTCGAAGAACGGCAGGGTCTTGATTAAGGGCTGGCGTGAAGTCACGAACATCTGGCCCGCCGCCATGATGCAAATTCTCGAGCCACACTGTGGTGCTTTCTTGTACACCCATGTTGATACAGAAGGATTGCTGAACGGAATCCCGATCGATGTGGTGCGCATGTTGCGTGGTCTCACCTCCCGCCAACTCATCGCGGCAGGTGGAATCGCAAGTCAGGAAGAGGTCGATCAGTTGGACCACCTCGGCGTCGATGCAGTGGTGGGAATGGCGATCTACACGGGACGCCTGAAGCTCGACCCGCCGCCCCTGCCTGCGGGAGAGACGTTGCGTTAGTTGCGAGGACGGTAGCGCGCCATTGCCAGGTCGACGATCTCCCCGATCAATTGCGTATAGGAACGCCCCGAGGCCTTCGCTGCCATGGCAAACTCCTGCTTGCTGGAAAGCCACGGATTAGGGTTTGCCTCGATTACGTAGACCTCACCTTTTGGCGAGAGGCGCATATCGATGCGCCCATAGTCGCGCAGCTTGACTGCCCGGTAAGCGGCTAGCGCCGTTTCCGTGAGACGTGTTGTGGTTTCTTCGTCGAGGTCTGCGGCGATGCTGGACTTGGTCAGCTTGTACGCCTCGGCATCCTTCTCGAACTTGACGTCATAGCTGGCAATCTTCGGAGTACCCTTCGGCAGCTTGGAGAAATCAAGTTCAACAAGTGGCAACGCCTGAGCGGACTCGTAACTGCCCAGAACAGCCGCGTAGATTTCGCGGCCTTCGATGTACTCCTCAATAATCGCCGGTGAATCAAACTCGTTCTGAATATCCTGCACGCGCTCCATCAATTCCTTCACGCTGCCGACCACGGCGTCGGAATTAATTCCGATGGAGCCATCTTCTGCGACAGGTTTCACGATCAACGGGAAGGAAATGTCATGCGCATGTTCGATGCTCCCTCGATAGGAAGTGGCAAAGAACGGAGTTCGAATTCCGTGAAATGCAAACATCTTCTTGGCGATGGATTTGTCTTGTGCGAGGAAACTCGCATGGGGGCCGGCGCCGGTATACGGCTTAGCAAGCAGATCGAGATACGCCGCGACGTGCATTTCCTTGGTGTCGTCGCCTGCAAATGATTCCGTAAGGTTGAAGATGAGATCCGCTTCGCATTTGGCCAGCGAACTCAGACACTGCCCGGTGCCATCAAGAACCTGGTACGACGGCTCGTGACCGAGCTTCTCTAAAGCTTCAAAGATCTCTTCGCGGTCTTCTTTTTCGCGTTTTGCTTTTTTCCTCGACTTTTTTTTGCGTGCGGGCGGCTTCGGCTCGGGTGGTGGCTCAGGAGCTGTGCCTTCCTCTTCCCACACGTCATAGAGAATTGCAATTTTCATTGCGAATATGATTCCTGCGATGAGTGTTTATTCCATCATAGCGCGTTCTGTTGACTCGTCACGGCTGCACAAACTTTCCGCGTGTCATGTAATTGGTCGCGAGCGTGGTGGCATAAACGGTGAGTTCCGCCAGATGTTCGGCTTCCCTTTTTGTGTCCGCGCGCAGACCAAGCTCGCCGATTCGTTTCTCGATGACTTCGATGAGCTTCTTGATCAGGGGACGCTGAACTCCAGTCCAATACGCGACTTTATCGACCACTGCCTTGCGATGCTCGTGCAGAAATTCCTGAGCAGGCCGCACGGTCTTCTTCCGTCTTTTCGATACATTGAAAATATCCAATAAATCGGTATCCAGCGCCAAGTCCACAATGGGGATCTCTTCAGCAACAGCCTGCCGGTAGAACTCAGCGACGGTCGATTCCATCTCATCGACGGTCACGTCGGGGTATCCTCGACGACGGACCGGATCCACCTCCCCTAGTTCGCGGGCGATACGCTCCATGTAGCGGAGTTTTGCCATTGCGCCCCACCCGCGGTAACGCTTGCGCCACCCTGATCGCGGCGTGAGCCAAACGGCAAAGGTTTCGGCAAAGTCTTCATCCGGATGTTTCTGCGCGTACCATCCCGCAAGGTGCCGCACGTAGTTCCGCGAGAATGGAACTGGCCGGTAATTGTCGCGATAGCGCCGGCGAAAGGGGCCGAACAGCGTCTTCCATTCTGGAGTTCGATAAAGCTTGTAGGCGTAGTTGAACGCGTGACCCGCTTCGTGCCGCAGATACATCATGATCTCGCGTTTGTCCTCGAGATCATTCATTTCCTTTTCGAGAGACGCGAGGTCCGGATTTGCGAGGTAAAACGGAATTCCGATGATGGGCTCTCCCGAGGGGCAACCCCATTCATCGGTGAGATAGCAGGCGGGTCGAAACTTGCTGAGTCCCTTCTGATTTAGTTCTTCGTACAACTGCCGGACAAACCTCTCTACCTGCGATCCCTCGAGTTTCAGACCGAGGTCACGGATGGGTTTGCCGAGAATTTCCTGCAGGTTCTCGCGAGATTTTTCAGCGGCCAGCATGGGATTGGGCGCAGAAATTCAGATGCAAATCGCCCCTCGTGGGAGTTGCAGCGACTGCCCCACTGGAGGTGCACACAGTATAAGAGGAAGCGGAAAAACCAGCCGATCACGGTCGATCAGGCACTATTGGAGGTACGCCCAAAAACAGCACGCCCGATCTAAGAGCGGAGAGTAACAATACATTAAATCAATGGCTTAGCATCACTGCATGATGTATCACTGGAATGTATTGCAGGCCTCTACCGTCGCTTGATCCATTCCGCGCTGAAACCACTCCATCCTCTGACCTGACGACCCATGAGTAAATGACTCCGGGCTCACACGTCCTCGCGCCATTCGTTGAAGCCTGTCGTCTCCCACGGCTGCAGCGGCGTCGAGAGCACTTTGTACGTCGCCGCTTTCCAACAAATTCCGTTGCTGAGTCGAGTGCGCCCACACGCCGGCAAAGCAGTCGGCTTGCAGTTCTACTCGCACTGAGAGCGCGTTCCCGGCTCCCGGATTCTGACTGCGCAAACTTCGCACTTTGCGCTCGATTCCCAGGAGATTTTGGATGTGATGACCCAACTCATGAGCGAGGACATAGGCTTGTGCAAACTGCCCTGGGGCACCAAAGCGTTGCTGTAGTTCGTCGTAGAAGCCAAGGTCAATGTATACCTTTTGGTCGGCAGGGCAGTAAAACGGCCCGGTCGCTGACTCGGCGTCGCCGCAACCCGAGTAGGTCTCGTCGCGAAAGAGCACCAACTTCGCATGGTGGTAAGGAATTCCCTGAGCCTGCAGAATTCCATCCCAAGTTTTCTGGGTGTCATCTAGCACAAACGATACGAATTGCACGGTCGGTTCTTCGCGGGCGTCGCGCTGTGGATCAGGCTGACTGAGTTGGTGTCCGGGTGATCCTCCCTGGCCGCCCAGCAGGGAGAAGAAGTCACGTTTGAACACCACGCTCAAGACAAGGAGTATGAGCATTCCGCCGAGGCCGATGTGCACCCCGCCAATGCCGCCGCCACCTCCACCTTCACCTCGACGGTCTTCAAGGTCATCACTTCGCCCGCCCGGTGTCCATCGCATAAGAAACTCCTGAGAACGACAACGTGTGGCTCAAAATTATAGTCTTCTAAACCTGACTCAGGGACACAGTGAACTGTTCGAAGTTACAGAACAGCAACTCGCAAAAGAAGTCCTGGGGTACACTAGAAAACTTTGATTATCACTCAGGAGGAATTCTATGTCCGAAGCCACGCTTAGTGGCGCAGAATTCAAAAAGGAACTGCGCGAGGGGAAGCCAAAAATGGGCCTGTTCCTGAACGCGCACAGCCCAACAGTTGCCGAACAACTCGCTCACAGCGGCTACGACTGGTTGCTGGTCGACACTCAGCATGGACCCATGGGTTACGAGAAGCTTTCGGCGATGCTGACTGCAATCTCCAGTGGCGGGGCGAAATCAATCGTGCGCGTGGGCGGATATGACGATCGCCCAGGAATTCAGCAGGCTCTGGACTTGGGAGCAGACGGAGTTCTCGTTCCTTATATCAATACCGTGGAAGAAGCACGCCAGGCGGTCAGTTGCACAAAGTACCCTCGCACCGGTACACGCTCCGTTTATTTCCCTCAGCGCAGCATGAACAAAGCAGGACTGCTGGGATACGCCGGGAATTACAACAACAACGGCATCGTTGCGCTGCAAGTGGAGACCGCGTCCTGCATCGACAACATGGCCGAGATCGCCGCAGTCCCTGGTGTGGACATTCTGTTTCTCGGCCAGAACGATTTGTGCATGTCGATGGGACTGTACGAGAAATACGAATTCCCCCACATGTATACATCGCCGGAGTTGGGAGCGGCCACGCAGAAACTGGTTGAGAATGCCCGCAAGAACAACGTCATTCTGGGGCTGTTCCTGTTTGGCACAGCCCGAGTTGGTGAATTTCTTGAGAAGGGGTTTACGTTCATCAGCATCGGGAACGATCTGCATCACGTGTTGACGCAAGCAGGCGCGTACGTGAGGGACATGGAAGGAATTGCAAAAGAAAAAGGCAAGGAGTGGACTCGCCGGCCAACGGCGCTTTTCTAAATACGCGAAGAACGGCTTGACATGGGCGCTCCGTTGAACCGGGACGCCCCCTGCTTTTCAGCTACGTCTAGTTCGTTGATCGCTGCTCTGCTCGACAAGATTTTCTGCATTTCGGAGCACCTGTTCAGGTGTAAGGCGTATCTCGCGCAGATGGCAAATGCTGGCAGCATCGTGGCGTTTTGCCATCCGCTCTCCGCGATGGTCACGCACCAGTTTGCAGTGGTAATAAGCAGGAGCAGGAATCCCCAGCGCGCGAAAGATCAAAACTTGCCGAGCGGTAGACTTGAGCAGGTCGGCTCCCCGCACGACCTCAGTAATAGCCATCTCCGCATCATCCACGGCTGCTGCCAGTTGGTAAGCGGGAACATCGTCACGTCGCCAAACTACGAAATCTCCAAAATCTTTTCCTGCCCCAAAGCTCTGCGGACCCAAATGCTTATCATCGAATACAATTGCTTCTCCTTCGGGAACGCGGAACCGCCAATTGACTCCGGCCGGAGCATCCACGTGACTCGTCCTGTTTTGGCGGCGACAACCTCCGGGATAGATCGGTTCATCATCGACATCGTTCGGTGCGGTGGCCACAAGCGCCAGGTCTTTACGCGAGCAGGTACACGGATAGATCCAGCCGTCATCCAGCAATCTTCGCCAAGCATCCAGATAGTGGGAACGCCTCTCGCTCTGGGAGTAAGGTGCGTAAGGTCCGCCACGGTCCGGCCCTTCCGCCCACTCGATGCCTAACCACCGCAAGTCTTCGAGCATGGCCTCCACGAATTCGGCACGAGAACGCTGGGGATCGAGGTCCTCATTCCTCAGGATGAGAGTGCCGCGATGCTCTCGAGCACGCTGCGCAGCGATCCAAAAGGTACGGGCGTGTCCCAGGTGCAGCAACCCGGTCGGCGAGGGCGCGAGGCGGCCACGATACTCGCTTGCTGTATGTCCGTTCACGTGTGTAAAGGAAACAGAATTGTTCACGAGGAAGCTACGCCAGTTGGCAATACGTCGGGGGCCTTGGTGGATCCGTTCTGATCGAAGTCACCCTCCCAGCGCGCCACGACGACAGTCGCCAGACAATTGCCCAGAACATTCACCGCTGTTCTACCCATGTCCATAAGTTGATCAATCCCGAGCAGAACGAACACAGGTTCCACTGGCAAGCCGAACGAGCCTACCGTTCCTAGTAGAATCACAATCGCGGCCCGGGACACTCCAGCCACTCCCTTGCTCGTCAGCATCAAGGTCAGCATCATAAGCAGTTGCTGTCCGAGGCTGAGATGAATGCCGCCAGCCTGTGCCACGAAGATCGAGGCCAGGGAGAGATATAGGGTGCTGCCGTCGAGATTGAAGCTGTAACCCGTCGGCATGACAAAAGCCACGATTTCGCGCGGCACGCCAAGTCCTTCAATCGATTCCATGGCTCGGGGCAGAGCGGCTTCTGAACTGGCCGTTCCGAAAGCGATTGAGACAGGTTCAGCCACAGCGGCTACAAATTTCCTGAGTGGCACTCGTGCAAGGAGGGCAATTGGCAATAACACTCCGACGATGAACACCACGAGCGCTACATACAGCGTCACCAGTAACCTCGCTAGGTGGAGAAGAATCCCCATTCCCGTGCTGCCGACGGTATAAGCGATAGCCGCACCGACACCTAAGGGTGCGAAATACATGACGATGTTCGTGAACTTGAACATCGTCTCGGCGAGGCTTTCTGCAAACTGGAGCATCGGCCTGCGCCGCTCCTCGCGAACCATGGCTAGCGCAATCCCAAACACAATGCTGAACACAACAACCTGCAGCACTTGTCCTTCGGCCACAGCTTTGGCGAAATTCTCCGGGAAGATGTGCAGAATCGTATCCGTCGCAGTCAACTTCTGAGCCTGTAACGCTTCGCCGCTTGCGGCCGGGACCTGGGCTCCCACACCTGCACGGCTGAGATTGATTGCAAGCAAGCCGATGATGAGCGCCAACGTGGTCACAACTTCGAAATACACGATCGCTTTGATTCCCATTCGTCCGACTTTTTTCAGATCCGAGTGAGCGGCGATCCCGCTAACCAGCGTGGCGAAGATGAGCGGAGCAATAATCGTCTTGATGAGACGCAGAAAAATCATGCTGACGACACGCAGATTTATGGCAACCTGAGGCCAGTCGTGTCCAAGGGCCGCCCCTGCGAGCATCGCAAAGAAGATCCAAGCTGTCAGCGATCGCCGGAGGAAGCAGTATCCCGCAAATAAGAGGATGGCCGCCCAACGTGAAAACACTACGAGAAATACCGGTAATGGAGTCCAAGCGTGGTTCACGACGCTGAGGGCGGCACTCAGTGTTAACGCTCCGATGGACAGCCACAACAGGCGGATCTTCATATGGACTGAAAGAATTGGGCGACTCCTTGCCACTTGACGCCGTGATTCTAATGTCTCGGAAGGTGACCTCGAAGAAAAACCGTACCCAGATGTTCGTTCAGTGCACCGGCACCAGTGCACTAATTACGTCGCGAAACCACCCGACGCGAGTGCGCAAAATGAGCTAAAATGCAAGCCGTTCAGGATGGCAACCAAGGGACGCCCGACCTCTCCGCCGATCCGACGGTCGCGGGCCGATGTCCCAACTCTACTTCCGCTCAAGACACAGCCGCGGTAAGGCACGTTAATACGACAGGAGGAATTCAATGGCGACGGCCACAATCCAGCTTGACGATAAAGTAACGGACTTTATTTCAAAACCTCGCAAGATGCTCATCAACGGCAAATGGGTCGAGTCTGCCTCAGGAAAGACCTTCCCAACCTACAACCCAGCCACAGGAGAAGTGCTGGCTCGCGTCGCGGAAGGCGATCGCGAGGACATTGCCCGGGCAGTGAAAGCTGCTCGCGCCGCCTTTGAAACTGGCCCGTGGCCGCGGCTCACGCCCTCCGAACGCGGTCGTTTAGTTTGGAAACTTGCAGACCTGATTGAACAACGCCTGGAGGAATTCGCTGAACTGGAGACGCTCGACAATGGCAAGCCCCTTAAGGTAGCCCGCGCGGCAGACGTTCCCCTGGCTGCCGACTTGTTCCGCTACATGGCGGGTTGGGCGACCAAGATCGAGGGAAACACGATTCCCATCTCCGTCCCTTACACCCCGGGCGCCAAATATCTCGCGTACACGTTGCGTGAGCCTGTGGGTGTTGTAGGACAGATCATTCCGTGGAACTTCCCGCTGCTGATGGCGGCATGGAAACTCGGTCCGGCGCTGGCCACTGGATGCACCGTGGTTTTGAAGCCGGCCGAGCAGACGCCATTGTCTTGCCTGCTGCTGGGCGAATTGATCCAGGAGGCGGGAATTCCCGATGGCGTGGTCAATATTGTGCCGGGATACGGCGAAACTGCAGGCGCGGCGCTCGCGGCGCATCCCGGTGTGGACAAAGTCGCGTTTACCGGATCCACAGAGGTTGGCAAGCTGATATTGCAAGCGGCCGCAGGCAACTTGAAGAAAGTCTCGCTGGAGTTGGGTGGGAAGTCACCGAACGTCGTTTTCGGAGACACGGATGTCGACAAGGCCATCGCTGGATCGGCGAGCGCGATCTTCTTCAATCATGGACAGTGCTGTTGCGCTGGATCCCGACTCTATGTCGAAAATGACATTTTCGACAAGGTAGTGGAAGGGATCTCTGCTAAGGCAGAGAAGATTAAGGTAGGTCCAGGTTGGGAGTCTTCGACTGACATGGGGCCGCTGGTTTCCGAGGAGCAGTTGAACCGCGTTTGCGGTTACCTGGATTCTGGTTTCTCAGAAGGCGCCAAGGCCGTGGTTGGGGGCAGCCGTCAAGGTGACACCGGTTATTTCGTCAAGCCGACCGTGCTGGTCAACACCAACGAGAAAATGAAGGTCGTGCAGGAAGAGATCTTTGGGCCGGTCGTAACCGCGATTCCGTTCAAAGATCCGTCGGAGCTGGTCACGCAAGCCAACGATACCGTGTACGGACTGGCGGCTGGCATCTGGACGAGGGACATTCAGAAAGCGCATCGTGTCGCCTCCCAACTGCGCGCCGGGACGGTGTGGATCAACTGTTACAACATCTTCGATGCTGCCCTTCCCTTCGGCGGATACAAGCAGTCCGGCTGGGGACGCGAGATGGGGCACGATGTCCTGGAGATGTACACCGAAGTGAAGGCGGTGTGCACAGCACTCTGATCTCGACAATAAGCCAAAGTTAGGGGGAGCGAAACGCTCCCCTTTTTTATTCGAGATCCAGGAACTCGAAAGCGCCTCCACACTCGCAACAATATCCGGTATGCGCTGTTACACTTCCTCGAACTTCCTTGAGGACATCCACACATGCCTTTCGCGATTGCACAAGAAAATGGTGAACGGGTGGGCCGGCCAGGGGATCCTTGCGTCATGGTCATTTTCGGCGCGTCGGGCGACTTGACCCGCCGCAAGCTAATTCCCGCGCTTTACAACTTAGGGAAGCATCGTCTTCTGTCGCGTGAATTCGCTGTGGTAGGTGTAGCGCGGGACGCCATGTCGACCGAAGACTTTCGAACTAAGCTCAAACAGGATTTGCAGCAGTTCGCCGACATTGAGCTTGAACCAGACCTCGAGGAGTGGTTTCAGCGACGAATGTATTACATAACCGGCGAATTTGGCGACCAACGAACATTTCAGCAGCTCAAAGATCTGCTGCAGAAGCTCGACGTCGATCACAGCACGCACGGCAACTACTTCTACTATCTCGCGATCGCACCGGACTTCTTTGGACCCGTAGTGGAACAACTGCATGCCGTCGGGTTAATGACGGAGGAGAATCAGCACTGGAGACGGGTGATTGTCGAGAAGCCCTTCGGTCGCGATCTCGAATCTGCACGCGCGTTGAACCAGCAACTGCTCAAAGTGGCTGATGAACGCCAAATCTATCGGATCGATCATTACCTGGGCAAAGAAACCGTTCAGAACATCATGGCGTTTCGCTTCGCCAATGGGATTTTCGAGCCTATCTGGAATCGGCGGTATATCGACCATATTCAGATCTCGGTGGCGGAGACGGTCGGAGTCGAACAACGTGGTGGCTATTACGACCACGCCGGAGCGCTCCGCGATATGGTGCCGAATCACATCATGCAGCTTGTCAGCCTCACGGCTATGGAACCCCCGATCTCGTTCCAAGCCGACGCTGTCCGGGATGAGCAAGCAAAGATCCTGCACGCCATCCAGCCCCTCACCGCCGAAGAAGTGCTAAGCCGCACAGTGCGTGGCCAGTACGGCGAAGGAGACTTGAATGGACAGCCCGTACCGGCTTATCGCTCGGAGCCGAACGTAGCGCCGGACTCGCGCACCGAGACTCATGTGGCGATGAAGTTACAGATCGACAATTGGCGGTGGGCAGGTGTGCCTTTTTATGTCCGCACGGGCAAAAGGCTCGCGGCGCGGAGTACGGACATCGTCATTCAATTCCGCCAGGCACCATTTGTGCTTTTCCGCGACACAAGTGTCGAAAATCTCATGCCCAACCAGTTGGTCCTGCACATCCAGCCGGAGGAAGGCATCTCGCTTCGCTTTGCGGCGAAGACTCCGGGGCCGGTCATGCGGTTAGGCACGGTAGACATGGATTTCCAGTATGCCGACTACTTCGGCAAACAGCCCAGCACGGGCTATGAGCGTTTGCTGCACGATTGCATGGTGGGCGACGCCACTCTGTTTCAGCGCGCCGATATGGTGGAGGCCGGCTGGAGCGTTGTGAGTCCGGTCCTTGATGTCTGGAAGGCTTTACCCCCTCGGACCTTTCCTAACTATTTCGCTGGGACCTGGGGACCAAAAGAGGGAGACAACTTGTTGGAGAATGACGGTCGCCGCTGGCGCAATTTCGAGAAGGGATAACCAACTCCGGGGGTTTTGAAACCACGCGTACAACGTACCGACAGCCAACCGGCAATTGCCCTTGCCGCTTTTCGCATTCGCATGCTGTACTACTAGGTTACGAGTTCCCCTCTATTTAAGGATCCCATGAGTCTGATTGTCATGAAGTTCGGGGGTACTTCTGTCGGCAGTACCGAGCGGATACGGCAGGCCGCCAGCATTGCGCAGCAGCATGCTCAGCGCGGTGATGACATCGTGGTTGTCGTGTCGGCAATGTCGAAAGTTACCGATCTGATTCTGGGGGTTCTGAATGCCGCCCGTGGTGGAAAAGCAAAAGAAATGGAGGAAGGGCTGCAACAGCTTCGGATTCGTCACGAACAAGTACTTTCGGAATTGTGGGATGGCGAGGCGAAGACGTCCGCCAGCAGCGAGGTTGAGACGACACTGCAAAGACTCGAGGAATTCTGCTCCGCGTTATTGTTACTCGGCTCGGCCACTCCCCAAGTCATGGACATGGTGTTGCCCCTCGGCGAACAGATGTCAGCGCATCTCTTCGTTGCCTGTTTACGCGAACTGGGTGTTGAGGGTGCATTCGTCGATTCAGCTCGCGTGGTGGCCACCGACGATAAATTCGGGGATGCGGCACCCGACATGGAAAGCACCCGCCGCCAGTGTCATGACGTGATTGACCCCCTGCTGCGACAGAGAAAAATTCCTGTGGTGATGGGTTACAGCGGCGCAACGCCAACCGGTCAGGTTACGACCCTGGGGCGAGGAGGTTCCGACTATTCCGGAACAATCCTGGGCGCTGCCATGGATGCCAATGAGGTATGGATCTGGACGGATGTGGACGGCGTGCTCACGGCCGACCCTCGGGTGTGTCCCGATGCTGTCACGCTGCCCGAGATCACGTTCGCGGAAGCGATTGAACTCTCGTATTACGGCGCCAAAGTAATTCACCGCAAGGCGATCTGGCCGGCGATGGAACGCGGTATTCCCGTCTGGATCAAGAACTCGTTCAAGCCGGAAGTCCTCGGGACTAGAATTGTGCAGTCCCTGCCACCGAGCAATCACCCGGTAAAGGCGGTCACGGCAGTTACGCAAGCTGCCCTCATCACCCTCACGACGCGACGCGACGTTTATTTTGCTGAAATTTTCGGCCGACTCTTTCTTCGCCTGGGGCACGAGCGCGTCGATGTTTTGTTCTCGACCCAGTCGTCATCAGAAGAGTCCTTGGGGCTGGTGTTGCGTGAACCTGATGCAGATCGTGTGGTACATGCCATCCAAAGACTTTTCCGTACTGAACTCAAGCACGACGTACTGAACCCCATCGGCATCCAGCGTGACATCGCAGTGATTGCCGTTCTCGGGTCCGGCATGAAAGGTACGTCTGGCATCATCGGAAGGCTGTTCTCAACGGTGGCGGCCACGAATGTCAGCGTGATCGCGGTCGCGCAGGGCGCCAGCGAATTGAACATCTGCTTCGCGGTAACAGCCTCGCGCGTGGACGATGTGGTGCGGGCCGTTCACAAGGAGTTCCTCGGTTCCGGATCTAAGAATTAGCGGGCAAACTTTGTTCGTGGTGTCTTAAGCAATCTATGAAGCGAGTGCGAGCCGGCATCGTTGGGTTTGGAACTGTAGGACGTGCCACGGCCGACATCATCTCTAAACATGCCGATTTGATCGAGCAGCGCAGCGGTGTCCGTCTTGAGGTGACTGCGGTCTGTCGGCGTAGCAACATTCAGCGCAAGGACACTCCAAAGGGCGCTTCGGCGGTCACTGACTGGAAGCAACTCCTCCGGGATCCAAACGTTGATGTAGTTGTAGAAACGATGGGTGGGACGGGCGACTCGCTTCAACTCCTGCGCTCCGCACTGGGCCAGGGTAAGCCCGTTGTCACCGCCAACAAGAATCTCTTGGCTGAGCATGGCGACGAACTTTTCGCTCTGGCCGCGAAACACAACCTGCCCATCGGCTTTGAGGCAAGCGTTGCCGGCGGTATTCCCATTCTTCGTGTAATTCATGAATCGACAGCTGGCGATCGCCTGCGATCGGTGCACGGCATTCTGAACGGCACGGCAAACTACATCCTGACTCAAATGGAAAGCCGTGGCATCGAGTTTGACGAAGCATTGCAAGAGGCCCAGCATGCGGGCTTCGCTGAGGCCGATCCATCGTTCGACATTGATGGACAGGATGCTCGCGATAAACTCTGCATCCTCGCGCGCATGGCGTTTGAAGGACGCCTGAGCGTTTCCCGCATTCCCACCTATGGCATTCGCTACGTGCGCGCCATCGACATTCATTCCGCCAACCGTCTCGACAGCGCAATCCGCCTGGTAGGATCGGCCGAGTATACGGATGACGGCCTGGAAGTTTCCGTCCGCCCTTGGCTGGTGAGTCGTCGCTCCATGCTCGCGAAGGTAGAAGGAGTAAACAATGCGGTATTTCTCGTGGGCGACAAGATCGGCACGCAGATGTTTTATGGGCGCGGGGCAGGGGGAGATGCGACCGGTTCAGCGGTGGTCTCCGATTTGATTGAAATTTCC